>Ga0123519_10004122_pt1 | contig 23719 bp, 21 predicted proteins | sample YelNatPaOPRAMG02_FD_87396 | JGI IMG/M metagenome (GOLD analysis project Ga0123519, IMG submission 87396) | Hot spring microbial communities from Yellowstone National Park - Yellowstone National Park OP-RAMG-02 (version 2) | ecosystem: Environmental > Aquatic > Thermal springs > Hot (42-90C) ...
CTCGATGATATTCGGATGATCGAGGTGACCCTTGTTGCGAGGACCGATCAGACCGACCCTGAACTCGCAAAGGTTGGAGATGGGTTTAGGAGACGAACCCTTGTTTCAAACATACAACTCCGGAACTTGGCTATGTAACCGGTGGGTAAATCAAAAAGGAGTGAACGAGGAAGGCCCATGAGAACGAATAGCTTTTTGGACCAACAGAAAGGAATCGCCCTTGTTTTGGCCCTGATCATGCTTTTAGCCCTGACCCTCATCGGTTTTGCGGCGGTCAGCCTCACCGGCTATGAGCTAAAGATCGCAGGAAACGAACGAGTTTACAATAGCGCTTTCTATGCCGCGGACGGAGGGATTGAGAACTTCCGCGGAAGGGCTTCTTCCGGCGAGTTCATTTATGCGGTGATGAGCAGCGGTGAGTATCAGGTCACGATTGGAGGCTCGACGGCAAATGTTTCCTTCAACCGCTCGAGTCGATCCGAGGGCGGAATCGATTATGCTGTATTCCATGTACGCTCCGAAGGTGTAGCACCAAGCTTGCCCATGGCCGGAAGGGTCGTTGTGGAAGCGATCATCGAAACCGCTATGATGACGCCGGAGGGATACAATTAGGAGGGTGAGAAAATGAGAAAAACCATGGTGATGATTTTAGCCGTTTTCCTTTTCCTCCCATCCTGGGGGATCGCCCAAGAGAGCGACGTTTTCAAGGTTAAAACGCCTAACGTTATGGTCATCTTCGATACGTCATCCTCTATGGAGATGAGTGTCAATGTGGACTCCAAGGGAAACAGCATCTGGACGAACAAGTACGGTCCTGATAAAGTCACCCAATATCGGAAAGACGGAAATCATCCCGATAGCAGGCTCTATCAGGCGAAAAAGGCTCTGAGCGAGATCATCGACCAAGTGGTCAAGGATAAGGTAAACTTGGGCTTTTCCACCTACGCTCAGGAGCGAGTTGAGAAGTGGAGAGGCAAGTACAAAAGGGATGAGACGACGCCGGAGGGGTGGCGCCGTTACAAACGGTACTATGCCTGGGGCACGACAAACGATTCTACCCGGTACGCGACAAGCATCTATCCCGATAGTTTCATCGATGCCTGGGGGATTACTCGTTCTCCGGTTACCGCGGATCCTACAACCGGAACTACCTTTACGAGGGCCATCTATATCCATGACAAAAGCGGTCCTATCCACCCTCAAGTCTGCAGCAGCGGGTCAGATTGCGTGGGTGGCTTCAAAGCCACCAAGACCTACACGATCACCTACCGGGTGACGGCCCGATCGTTCAATCCCGAGACGAACGTCTATACCTTCACCTATAAACCCATCAGTTCGGCCTACGACTACTACTGGGAAAAGTATTTTTACGAGACGACCTGGAGTTTGACACCTATCGACTGCGGAGAAGACAAGAAGAACTCGCCCTGGCCAGCCACGCAATCGGACTCTGGGTTGACGTGGTATACCCATTTTTCGGATGATTCACCGGCCACAGAGTACAATTCGCCTTCTAATGGAAGGTCTGCAGGCTGGTGGAGCTGTAAGGTCCAGTATCAGACTCCTTCGACCGTGACCAAGTACTACTGGTACGATACAACGGGCTCAACCTGTGATGCGACGAAATCGGGAACCCCTGTCTGGACGCTCATCCCAGGTACCTGTTTCGACTGGTCAGGCTATAAGTATACCCCTGAAGGAACGACGAACAGGCCTCACACGTGGTCCTATTTCAAGAAGGACGGAAGCAACTACTGGAAGAAGAGCCAGCAGGCCGATCCCTTCTATCCCGCTCCGGCGGGAAATCCCGGAGAAGCAGATAATCACCACTTCTTCATCAATTTCCCGGACGACAAAGACCCCGGCTTCAGGGATTCGGATAGAACCACGATCAAGAACAAGATCATGTCCTTTCTCGATCTCACGCCGGTCAAAAGGCCCGACGCTGCGGAATATTGGACGAAGCTCCCTGTTCACGCCATCGAAGGCCGAAAGGGGTTGACGTCGAACATGGATCCCTTGAATCCTTTCGCCTACAACACCCAGCGTGTGACCCCTCTTGCCGATTCCCTTTCGTGGGCCTATGACTACTTCGATGCCTACATCAACAAGTACAATGGAGGGGACCCTTCAAGTCGAGAGACCTTTGGAGAGATGCTTTGTCGTGGAAATTACGTCATCCTTCTCACAGACGGCCTCGAAAGTTGCCGATTCGATAAAAGCGGGAATCCGGACTATTCGGCAGCAGTCACCGAGGCCGCAAGGCTTTACAGTATCAACGTCAAGACCTTCGTGATCGGTTTTGGGAACGATGTGGTCGGCAATCAGACCCTCAATAACATCGCCCTGGCGGGATCGGGAGGGCGCTACCAGGCCTTCTTCGCGGCCAATTTTGAACAGTTGAAGGAAGCCCTTCGTTCGATCTTTCAGCTCATCTCCGGCCAGTACTACGGAAGGTCGAATCCCGTGGTCACCCGGAAGCGGGACCGGCTATACCGGGGCAACTTCGAAATCAAGGACGGAGATTACGTCGGCCACCTGATGGCCTGGGATGCGGATCCCAAGACAGGGGTTTTGGCACCCGATTTTGTGTGGGATGGAGGCGAGCAGGTTACGATCAACGGCCGAGGAAAGGTCTACACCTGGGTGGGAACCGGATTAAATCCGACCCGTCTCGAACTCAAAGCAAGCGAGTCGTCTCTCTACTCCCTCGTCAATCCCGCCTCGGAGGATATCAATGGGGATACGGCGGTCGATGAGAACGATGCCAAGACGGTTTTGAACTTCACCCTCGATGCCAGTTACGATGGAGGAAGGTACAAGGGGAAACGAGCGATCAATGTGGATGTGGGCGGAACTACTTACTCATCGTGGAAGCTTGGCGACATCTACCACTCCACACCGGTTGTCATCGGAGAGCCCGCTTTCTTCTTCTCCGAAAGCAGTTACAAGGATTTTTACAACGCGAACAAGAATAGAGAAGTGGTGATTTACGCGGGCAGTAATGACGGCATGCTTCACGCCTTCAGCAACGTCGATGGCCGGGAGAAATTTGCCATCGTTCCTCGAAGTCTTCTCGGAAAGCTCCGAAACCTGAGGATCACCCACGACTTTTACGTGGACGGGAGCCCGAAGGCCTACGATGTCTATTTCCCAACGGAGGCGAAGTGGAAGACGGTGATCGTCTCCGGGCTTCGTGGGGGCGGGCCGTACTATTTTGCCGTGGACGTGACCGACCCGAACGACCCGAAGATCCTCTGGGAATGGCCGGGAGCGCAGGACTCCGCCAATCCCAATCCGATCGCAGCTCGTTTGGGCGAAACATGGGGAAAGCCTGATGCGGGGAAGGTGAAGGTCGGGGCCGCAACGAAGTTCGTAGCCTTCGTGACAGGAGGCTATTCGCCGTCGGATAACCAGGGAAATAGCTTTCACATCATCGATATCACAACCGGACAGTCGCTCAAGAGTTTCACGGTTGGCGGAGCTACCAATAAGATTCCTTCCGGCCCGACGGCCTTCGACGCGGACCAGGACGGTTTTGTCAACTACATCTATTTCGGCGACCTTTCAGGCACCCTCTGGAAGGTCGACGTCAGCTCCCCAAATGTTTCCGATTGGACCCTCTACGACTTCTTCAAGGACGAGCCTCCCAAGCGAAGGCCCATCTTCTACTCGCCCACGGTCACCAAGAACGACGAGGGAAAGATCCTCATCTTCTTTGGAACTGGCGACGAGTTCAATCTCACCTCCACAGCAGTCAACTATTTTTATGAGGTCGAAGACCAGGGAGCAACGGGAACCCACACCTGGACCCGCAATTTAGACCCGGGTGAGAAAGTCCTTGCATCGCCTTCCGTTGCAAACTGGGTCGTTTACTTCACCTCGTGGGTCTATACCGGAGGGTCGGAATACTGTGGTGCAGGAGAAGGGAGGCTCTACGGGCTAAAAATCTCGAAGTTGGGAGCACCGGGTTCCTCGGAGGGGTTGGTGACCTTGGATCCGATCACCGGCCAGTGGACCGAACCACAAAATTACATCTCCCTTGGAGCCGGCATCCCCTCTGCTCCCTTGGTGACCAACGGCATCATCTACATCGGTACCAGCTTGAACGCGAACCGTGTGATCCAGATTCCTATTCCCGGGTGGGCGGTGGCAAGGATCCGGGCATGGCGGGAAGTTTTCTGATCAGACGGCCTTGACCTGTCCCTGCAGGTGTTCGATTCTTTCCTTCACCCCTTGAAGGGAAGAATCGAGGCTGAGGCCGACTTCGAAGGCTTGCAGGGCTTCCCGAAGCAACCCTTGGGCTTCATAAGCCTCGCCGAGGCTGACGTGGACACGGGCCCTCTTCCCGTTGGAGACCCCTCGGTCCTTGAGGGCCTCCTCGTAGAATCGAATGGACCGATCATAATCGCCCTTTTGCATGAAACACTCGCCAAGCATGACGAAGCAATCAACCCTCAATGTCGGATCGGAGGCTGCGGCCTCGAATTCGGAAATGGCGTAGTCGAGAAGTTCCATCTGCTTGTAGCCAATGCCAAGGTGATAATGGGTCTCCGCCTCTTTGTCCGGAGTGAGGGTCGGGAGCTCGGCAGGAGCAGTATGCCTCCCTTGCCTTTCGGATTCGGCCGAAGAGGGGGAAGAGATAGAGGCTGAGAGGCGAGACGGAACAGGGGACAAGGGAAGCGGGTTTTGCTCTCTTGGCGTAGAGGATTGGTCCATAAGGTCTTCGAGAGCCCGAGAGGCCTCGGGATCACCAGGCCTCATGTTCAGGATGCTCTGGTAGTGGGTTCTCGCATTTGCGATGAGGCCCTCTTTAAGATAGAGTCTGGCGATCTGGCGATGGGCGTCCATCATCTTCGGATCGATGGCGAGGACCTTCTTGTAGATCGAAATGGCCTGGGAGTTGAGGTCTTCTTGGGCGAAGAGATCCGCCACCTGTAGATACTGCTTGATCGCCTTTTCGTGATCCCCGTTTTTCAGATAGAGATCCCCAAGCTTGAGGTGAAGCCGTTTATCGTTGGGCGAGGCCTCGATAAGTTTCTGATACTCTTTGATCGCTCTGTCGGACTGTCCCTTCAGAATGAACCTTTGAGCGATCGTTAAAATCTTTTCCCTGTCGATAGCCAACGTTTCCTCACCTCGGTTTCTTCCATCAAATTAGCTAATCGTTCTCAAAATGTCAAGTTCATACAGGATCTTCGAATTCGGGCGGATGGGCTACGCCAAGGAATCTGAACTTCGTTCCGAATATCAAATCCCTCGACGAAAGACATCTTCAATGTAGGCTAGGCCATTTTTTACTCAATGGACAGATATTGACCACTCCCTCATTCCCGGGTATAATGAGGCGCTGAAGGAATCGACCGAAACTACCAGAACTTCTTAATGAATTCGACACATCCTGGGCTGACTCTCTTGGCATCCATTTTGCTTGATCCCGATGGAAAGTATCCGATTTTAGAAAGGAACCGAGGGGTGGGCCTGATCAAAGGCGATGGCTCCTCGAGAAGCGTTTCTGATGCCCAAAGATATCAAGAAGATCCTGATCGTTGACGACGAAGAAACCCTCACATGGAGCATGGCCAAGAGCCTTTCCAAGGATATGGATAAGTACCAGGTGCTGGTGGCGAACAGCGGCAAGGAGGCTCTCGAGATTCTGAGGACGACCAAGATCGATCTGGTTATCTCGGATATCCGAATGCCGGATATAAATGGTCTCGATCTCCTGGTTCGAATCCGCAAGGAGCACCCACAGACCAAGGTGATCATCATGACCGCCTATGGCTCCTCGGACGTACAAAAGGAGGCGAGCCGGCGAGGTTCCCTTTTCTACATCGAGAAGCCATTCGAGATTTCGGATATCCGGAAGGTCATCATCGATTTTCTGGGCAAGCGGAAAGGCTTTCGGGGGAAGGTCTATGGCCTCTCGTTGGCCGACATCATTCAGATGAGCTGTCTTGGGAGGTTGACGACCGCTCTGGTCGTGCATCGAGACGGAGAAGAGGGGACGATCTATTTTAACGAAGGCGAGGTCGTTCACGCCGAATGTGGAGAAAAACAGGGCGTTGAAGCCTTTTTCAAAATTCTGAGCTGGGACGAAGGGGAGTTTGTTTCCAACATCGGGGTCACGCCGCCGGTTCAAACGATCCATCAGAACTGGGAGCACCTCCTGGTCGAGGCGATGCGAAGAAATGATGAGAATTTTTCATGAAGGCCACCCCGGGGAGAGAAGGGATTGAAAAAAAGAGACTCTCCATAGACAAGAACGTAGGGTCGAACAACCATGCAAGTGATCGTCACCAAGAGGGATATTGAAAGGATTCGGGCGATTCTGAGCAAGGTAGTCGTGGCCTCTTGCGCCCACTCGGTCCTTTTGATCGATCGCTCAGGCCAGCTCATTGCCCACGAGGGGGCTGCCCCTGAGATGGATCTCACCGCTCTTTCCGCTCTCACTGCAGCGAACTTTGGAGCCACCACAGAGATTGCGCGGCTCTTGGGCGAGGAGGAGTTTACCCTCCTTTTTCACAAAGGGAAAAGCGAGAACGTCTACTTCTCCGCCATCGGTGAGCATGCGATCATGGTGACCCTCTTCGATGACCACACCTCTTTGGGATTGATTCGATTACGCATCAATCAGATCGCGGACGAGCTTTCAGAGATCCTCCTTTCGATCTTTGAAAGATCAAAGGGCTCGGCCCGCCTGAAAGGCCCAATCCCAGAAGGGAAGCGGGAGTAGGTGATATGCCCTTTATCAACTTCAGCAAAGACGAGATCCAGTGCAAGATCGTCTACTATGGCCCCGGGTTTTGTGGCAAGACGACGAACCTCCAGTATATCTATAACCAAACGAGTGAAAAGGTTCGTGGCAAGATGGTCTCCATCGACACGAAGGGGGATCGGACCCTCTTTTTCGACTTCCTTTCGCTGAACCTCGGAAAGATTCGAGGGTTTGATATCCGTGTTCAACTTTATACGGTCCCGGGGCAAGTCCATTACGATGCGACGCGCAAACTTGTTCTCAAAGGGGTGGATGGAGTGGTCTTTGTCGCGGATTCCCTGAAGGTCCAGAGAAAGAAGAATATCGAAAGCCTGATCAACCTGGCGAAGAATCTGGCGGAGAAGGGCATCAGCATTCGGACCATTCCTCTCGTCCTACAGTACAACAAGCGAGACCTCTCGGGAAGCGATGCGGAGATTCTTCCCATTGAGGTGTTGGAGAAGGATCTCAATTCGATGCTTAAGGTGCCGTCTTTTCCGGCCAGCGCTGTCAAGGGAATCGGTGTCTTCGAAACCTTGCGAGAGATCAGCAAACTGGTCGTCAAAGATGTGAGTCGTAAGATCATGCTTATCGACAAGCAGGTGAGATAGGCGGGAGAGGAACGAATCATGGAGAAGAAGATCAACGAAGACGAGTTCCTGGAACTGGAGCAGGAGATCGATTCTGCGGTGGATCGGCTCTTTCGGGAGAAGGCGGAGATTCAGGAAGGTGTGGGGGATAGCTCGTTTCTCGAGCCCACCGCCCTCGCGGAACCCCGAGCCCCGTCTCCCCAGCCCGGCCCCCTGGAAGGCCTGGAAGCGCAGCTTCTGCAGCTCGAATGGGAGATCACGGCGGAAAACCTCCGAAAAAGCGAACAGGAGGTGAAGGCCCTGCGGCGTACATTCAAAGAAAATCCCCGAATCCTCTCCGTTTTGGGGCTAATGGAGGGGGTGTTGCAGAAGATGATTGAGAAGGGAGAGGGCATTGAACCTCCTTTCATGAAGTTCCTTCTCGATGCCAAAGAGGCCCTCAAATTCTTCTTAAAGCGAGTAGAGGGACCTTCTGCCCCTTATCAGCAACTCCTCTACGATGGGCTGGAGGCTCGCGCTTCTCTTCTTTCGTCTTCTATAGCAGCGGCCGCAAAAGACGTTGCGCCGTCTTTGGAAAGAAAACCGGAGGAGGAGGTAGGATCGCAGCTCTGGAAGAGGCTTGACGGGTTGGCAGAAGGGCTTCGGACGATCTCGGAAAAAATGGAAGGTATCCTTTCAAGGGTGGAAAAGCTCCTCCTCCGGCTCGAAGGCATGAAGCCAAGCGGCGAACCCATAAGGACTGCCGAAGACCGCGAAACCCTTCAGGTCACCGTGTTTAGGGCCCATGGGAGGCTCTATGGAGTGGAGAATGAGAAGGTTTATAAAGTTTTCAGAGTGCCTGAGGAGCTATGGGCCAGATACGGAGGAGCCGAGAAGGTTCGCCTCAAAGACCTGGAAGTGCGTCTGATCGATCTGGGGAAGTTTCTTTCACTCGAGGGGGAAAGCCCCCAGGGAGAAAGGATGCTTTTAGTCGAGGAGGATGGCGGTTACATAGGTTTTCGAATCGACGAGGTCCTAAAGAGGCTCTCAGGGCCTCTTTTTCAGAAGGCGGAACCCTCTGAACCCTTTGTGATCGGGCATATCCGATGGCGCTTTGAAAACCGGCCCGTCGATGTCCCCATTCTTGATCCCAAGAGGTTCTCATGACGGCCAGAAGGGTGAATAGAAACATAGTGTCTCTGAGAAGGACACGTGGAAAGGCAGCAATCCGTGAAAGATCTTGAAAGCGAGACAAGAGATCCTTCTATGGAGATCCAGCGTCTGAAGCAGGAGATCAAGGACCTCCATAACTTCATGGAGAGCATCTTTCAGAGCATTGGAAGCGGAATCGTCCTCACGGGAGAGCAGGATACGATCACTTATATCAACCCTGCTGGTGCGAACCTCCTCGGCTATTCAAAGGGGGAACTCTTGGGGAAACCCGTGACCTTGATCGGCCTTCGCGAGAAACCCACTCTTACGCCCTATCTTCTCGAGAGCCCCGACGGCCTCGATACGCGTAAAGAGGGTTGGATGAGGCGAAAAGACGGCTCAGAATTTCCGGTGGGGTATACGATCAATGATTACAGAAACATGCGCGGAGAGATCGCAGGTAAAATCACGGTCTTTCGGGATCTGACGAAGATCTACAAGATCCAGGAAGAGATGCTCAGAATGGATCGTCTCGTCGCCTTGGGCGAACTCGCATCGGGGATCGCCCACGAGCTCAGGAACCCTTTGGCGGGAATCAAGACGACCGCCCAAGCCCTGGGCGAGGAGCTTCCGCAGAACGACTCCCGAAGGGAATACCTCCATCGGATCACCAAGGAAATCGATCGGCTCAACGAGCTCCTGAAGACCTTCTTCTCCTTCGCAAAGCCCCAACGCCTCAACTTGACCTTATGCCACGTTCGAGACATTGTCAACGAGATCCTTCCGTTCCTCATGCGCGAGATTGCGGAAAAGGGTGTTCACTTTGAGGAGCACTATCATCCGGAGCTGCCAAGAATCAAGGTCGACAAGAGCCAGATGCATCAGGTTTTTCTCAACCTCTTTCTCAATGCGATCCAGGCAATGCCTGGAGGCGGAACGTTAAGGATCGAAGCCGGCCCCGCGAATCCACCCTCCTCGGCGGCGAAGGGACAGCGATTCGTTCGAATCGTGATCTCCGACACCGGCAAAGGGATCCCTCCTCAGCTCCTTCACAAGATTTTCGATCCCTTTTTCACGACCAAGCCCAAAGGGGTAGGTTTGGGACTATCGATCACCTACCAGATCGTGAAGAAGCATGGAGGGACGATCAAGGTGGAAAGCCAGTGGGGCCAGGGAACTTCCTTTGTCATCACCTTAGCCGCAGGAGTGGAGTGATCATGAAGCCTTCCCTATTGATCGTTGACGATGACGAGGTGATGGTTGAAACGCTCCGGAACGTCCTGAGGAAGAAGGGGTACGAACTGTTTTGCGCTGCGTCGGGGAACGAGGCCCTGGAGCTACTTCGCAAAGAACTGGTCGACCTGGTCCTTCTCGATATGCGGTTGCCTGATGTGGACGGGCTGGAGGTTCTTTCGAAGATCAAGGAGCTCGATACAGAGATCCTCGTCATCATGATGACGGCATATTCCGATGTCGAGAGCGCCGTTTCGGCCATGAAGGCGGGAGCCTATCATTACATCAACAAGCCCTTTGAGCTCGAAGAGCTCAGGCTTCTCATAGAAAAAGGTCTTGAGACGAAGCGCCTCATCAATGAGGTGCGGAGGCTGCGGTGGCAGCAGCAGGGCAAGTATGGCAACTGCCATCTTTATGGCGAGAGCCCCCAGATGAACTACGTGAGAGAGCTGATCAAAATGATCAGCAACACATCCAAGACCTCCGTCCTCATCCAGGGAGAGAGTGGAACGGGTAAAGAGCTGGCGGCCAATGCGATCCACTACGGAAGCCGAAGAGCGACCAAACCCCTCATGAAGATCAATTGCAGCGCCATACCGGACGCTCTGCTCGAATCCGAGCTTTTCGGCTATGAACGGGGGGCCTTCACCGACGCAAAGAGCACGAAGAAAGGCCTTTTTGAGCTGGCTGACGGTGGCACCGTCTTTCTCGATGAGATCGGTGACATGAAACCCTATCTCCAGGCGAAGATCCTTCGGTTTCTCGAGACCCAAACCTTCATGAGGGTGGGAGGAGAGAGAGAGATCAAGGTGGATGTTCGCATCATTGCCGCAACGAACAAGGACCTTGAGAGCCTGGTTCGAGAAGGGGTCTTCCGGAGGGACCTTTACTACCGCCTCAAGGTGATGGTCATCGAAATGCCCCCGCTTCGTGAAAGACCCGAGGATATCGTTCTTTTGACGAACCTTTTCATCGAGGAGAACAACAGGGAGTTGGGAAAGAACGTGAAAGGGCTCACCCCAGAGGCGAAACGCCTGATGACCCTTCATCCTTGGCCGGGCAACGTGAGGGAACTGAGGAACGTGATCGAAAGGGCCATGATTCTGACGGATCAGGAAATGCTTACACCGGATCAGCTTCCTTTGGAGATCAGACAGGGGCGAGGCGCGATCAAGGCTGAGAGCGAAGGTGACGTTATCCAAACAGAAGACGACCTGACCCTTGAGGGAGCTGAACAAAGACATATCGCCCGTGTTCTGAAGAAGCTCGAGTGGAACAAGTCGAAGGCGGCAAAGGCCTTGGGGATCTCCCGTGCCACATTGAGAGAAAAAGTGAAGCGCTACAGGCTTTCGAGAAACTGATTGTAAAATTAATAAGTTGCAAATATTTTCTAAGGTCTTGATGAGATTTTAAAAACTATCTCTTCGGGATTTGACCCATTAACGAATTTTTTTCTTGACATTTTAAAAAAAATCAGGATAATGTATTGCTGTGTTGGCAGGAATTGACAGCATTGGACATGAATGGCATATTTGGCATGATTCTCGCATACCGTCCGAAAAAATCGAAGCGAGGGGAAAATGATCTGGGGTGGAAAGAAGGATGTGATCGGTCTCGACATTGGTTCCAGTTCGATCAAGATGGTCGAACTGAAGGAGGGCAAAGGCGGATTCAGGCTTCAAAGCCTGGGAATGACTCCTCTTCCTCCTGAGGCGATCGTCGATGGAGCCCTCATGGACTCGGTGACCGTCGTGGAGGCGATCAAAGAGGTCGTCGACACGGGCAAGGTGAAGACGAAGAACACGGTCATCAGCGTCTCCGGACACTCGGTGATCGTCAAGAAGATCACCCTTCCTCTCATGACCGAGGCCGAGCTGGAGGAGTCGATTCAGTGGGAGGCCGAGCGCTACATCCCTTTCGACATCAACGACGTGAACCTCGACTTTCAGATTCTTGGCTATGGTTCGGAGAACGCGGAGCAGATGGACGTGATTCTGGTAGCCGCCAAGAAAGACATTGTCCACGACTACGTTTCCGTTGTGATGGAGGCGGGGCTCAATCCCGTCATCGTGGACGTGGATGCCTTTGCCCTGGAAAACATGTTGGAAGTAAACTACGAGAGAAGCGAGGAAGAGTCGATGGTGGTGATCGCCAATATTGGGGCAAGCGTCACCAACATCAGCATTCTGAGAAAGAACGTAACCGCCTTCACACGGGATGTCTTTAAAGGAGGGAACCAGATCACGGAGGACATCCAGAGGCAGTTCCATGTGGATCACGAAGAGGCTGAAAAGATCAAGGCGGGACTGAAAGTCGACGGGGTCCCCGAGGAGGTCTTGGAACGTCTTCTCCGAGCGGGTTCCGAGGCCTTGGCCGCAGAGATCGGGAGCTCCATTGACTATTTCCAGTCCACCTCGGGATCGGAGAAGGTCGCGAAGATTTATCTGAGCGGGGGAGGGGCCAAATTGAAATACCTCGACACCCTTCTCCAGGACCAGATCGATTTGCCCGTAGAGCTCATTAATCCTTTTAAGAAGATTCAATATAGCGAAAAGCAATTCGATGTCGGGTACCTCAGGGAGGTCGGACCGATGATGGCCGTAGCGGTGGGTCTTGCAACGAGAAAGGTGGGCGACCGATGATTCGAGTCAACCTACTTTGGGCAAAAAAGGAGAAGAAGAAGGGCGGGGCGAGAAGGGAGCTCATCGTCCTGGGCGTCTCCGTCGGTCTCCTTGCCGTGCTTCTTGGGGCGGTTCACTATAAGATGAGCTCCGATCGGTCGGAGCTGATGACGCGGATAGCGAACAAGCGAAACCAGATCGCCCGCTACAAGGCCCTCACATCGGAGGTGGCCAAGGCGAAAGAAACCCAAAAGAGCCTCCAGGAGAAACTGGATGTCATTAACACGTTGAGAAAGGAAAAGAGCAGCCCCGCGCGAATCCTTGACGAGCTGAGCGTCTACAAGCCGGAGAAGCTTCATCTTGAGACCGTCAAGAAGGAGGGGCTCAAGCTTGGCATCGATGGATTGGCCCTCGATGATGAGACGATCGCTAACTTCATGACGAATCTTCGAAAATCGAAGCTCTTCAGGAACATCGATCTCATCGTCAGCGAACAGATTGAGCTGAGCAAGATCAAGGTGAAACGATTCACGCTCTCCTGCGAGATATCGCCTCTATGAAGGAGTCGGCCCTATGGCTTTAACGATGGATTCCATTTTAAGGCTTCCTTCCCAAAAGAAGATCCTCATTCTTGTGGGCATTCTTGTCGTCATCACAGGGCTCTACGGCTACACCCTTTTTCTGCCTCTGAGGGAAGAGCTGGAGCGATTGGTAGCCGAGGACCACAAGGCCACGCGGGAACTCCAGGAGAGCGAGGCGATCAGCCGCGAATTGGAAGCCTTCAAACGTCAGGTGAAAAACTTGACGGAGGAGCTGGATCGGGCCCTGACGCAGCTTCCCAACGAGAAGGAAATCCCGGAGGTCCTTCGAAACGTTTCGAGCCTCGGCAAAGAGGCCAACCTTGAGTTCGTTCTCTTCAAGCCGAGGCCTGAAGTCCCCCAGCAGTTCTATGCCCGAGTGCCCGTGGAGATCGCCTTCGTGGGTGGCTACCACAACACGGGCGTCTTCTTCGACCGGATCAGTAAGCTTCCCCGGATCATCAATGTGGTCGATTTCACGATGACCCGGCTGAAGGATGTCAAAAGCCGACCTGAGGCCCGGGAGGAAGTATCGATCAAGACCTCCTGTGTCTTGAATACTTATCGGTTCATTGAAAAGAAAGCCGAGGAGAAAAAAGGTGGAAAGAAAGAGACTTCACCCAAGGAAGAGGAAAAGACGCCCCGGAAGTGAAATCCTTTGGAGCGTGTTCGTCCTGTTCTTTCTTTTCCTCTGGAGCGGATGCGGCGAGGAGCCGAAGGCTCCTGTGACGGTGGCCAAAAAGGCCCCACCTGTTCTGGGAGAGCAAAAGAAGGCCGAGGCTCCGGCAACGAAGACGTCGGAGAAGGTCGAGAAGAAAGAGGAACCCGAATATACCTATAATCCTGCCGGGAAACCGGATCCCTTTAAACCTTTCATCCAGTTGACCCCTGTAAGAGAGGCCCGAAATGTACCCTTAACGCCTCTTCAAAAGTATGAGATCAGCCAGCTGAAGTTGGTGGCCATTATCTCTACGGCTGACGGAACGAACATGGCGTTGGTCGAAGACGCTGCAGGTAAAGGATACTTCCTCAAGAAGGGAACGGAGATCGGGAAGAACGATGGCAAGGTGACAAAAATCTTGAAAGATCGGGTGTTGATCGAGGAAATCTATCAAGACATTTCAGGACAAACCAAGGTGAACGAGATTCCGTTATTCCTCCATCGAACGGAGGAAGGGGGAGGATCATGAGACCGGATCGATTGGGAAAGTGCTTAGGCTTCAGTTTTGCCCTTTTCTGCTTCTTGGGCATCGTTTGTGCCACCATGGCGGAACAGGCAGGTATCGCTTCCTCTCCCCAAGGGGAGGCGGTCCTCCAGGGAGGACAAATGTCTTTGACACAGGCCCAGTCCGGTCCTTCCCTTGAGGCCCTCTCTTTCGAAGAAGAAGGGGATCGGACTCGGATAAAGATCGTGGCCACGGAGGCCCTTGATTTGCCTCCAGCGAAAATGGCCTCTCTTCCGCCCCGGCTCATCATCGACTTTCCGAAAGCGAACGTCGCCGGGTTCAAAGAGCCCATCACCGTTGAAAATGGGACGGTCGACCGGATCTGGGCCACCCAGTACGATGATAAGGCAAGGATCGAGATCGGCTTGATTCAGGTAACGGATTATCGTCTTTCGTCTGATGGAAAGACGTGGATCGTCGATATCGAGAAGCCGAAGAGGGCGGCCGATAAGGTCCAATCAGAGCCCGAGGCTACATCCTCTTCCTCGAAGAAAGAAGAGCCCGTTTTGGAGCCTCAGGCCCTGCCCGGTGAAAAGGAGGGTAAAGAGAAGGAGGTTGCGGCGGCGTTCGTGAAAGCTCTTGGACCCGCCCGAGAGGTGATCAAGGTGGTCGCGGATCAGAAGGACGACTGGGTTCAATTCGCCCTTGTTGCCGATGGAAGGCCGGGGAATTACAACTTTTTCAAGATGGAATCCCCCCCGCGACTGGTGGTCGATTTTTGGGGCGTTGATTCCCGGTCGCTCCGACAGTCGATCCGAATCTCCAACCCCTTTGTTCGAGAGATCCGGGTGGGGCGACATCCGGATAAAACGAGGTTTGTGTTCGATTCCCTCCACTCTCAACTCCCTCCTTATCAAATCACCCGTTTGGAAGATCGATTGGTCGTTTCTTTCGGAAACGTTCCTCCTTTGACGGGTCCCCAGATCCTCATGCTCGAGAAGACCTCCCGAATCGAGGAGAAATCTCCAAAGGGAGCCGGGGCGCCTGCCCAAGTGGCCCAGTCCCAGAGCTCCTCAAAACCGAAGAGTCCTGCTCCGGCCAAGCTTGCTAAGACCATCCAGGTCACAAGCCTCGATTTCAAACAGCTCGAGGACAAGTCCCGTATCCTCGTGGGACTGACGGGCGAATCGACCTTCGAATCCCAGAAGATCGACGCTAAGAACGTCGCCATCGATATCCGAAATGCTTATGTGCCCCCCCGGCTTTCGCGCATGCTCGATACGAGCGCCTTCGAAGGCCCTGTGACGGCTGTTCATATCAACAATGTGAAGACAACCAAAGGTAACGACGTCCGCATTCTCATCAAGTTGAGGCAGGAGGTAAGCTTCGAGACCACGAAAGAAGGCCAAACCTTGGTCGTCGATTTTGAAAGGCCAAAAACGGTTGAGGTTAAGGCAGCACCCGTGGTGGCCGTGAGAGGGGAGGAGCCGAAAAAAGAAGAAGTGAAGAAGGAGGAACCCCCCAAAGAGGAACCGAAGCGCGAGGAGGTGAAACCTCCTGTCGTCCCGGTTGAACCGAAGGCGGAACCTTCTGCTCCTGCTGTGGCCCAGAAACCGCTTCCTCCTCAGGCTGAACCGGCCAAGGCGGAGGAGGTGAAGAAGGTCTCCGAGGAGAAGGGGGTTGAAAAGGTCTACACAGGAAGGAAGGTCTCCCTCGATTTCAAAGACGCGGACATCAAGAACATTCTTCGATTGATTGCGGAGGTCAGTAATCTCAACATCATCGCGGGCGAAGATGTGACGGGCAAAATTACCATGCGGCTCGTCGACGTGCCTTGGGATCAGGCCCTTGATGTGGTCCTTCAGGCCCGTGCTCTTGGCATGGCTCGGGTGGGAAACGTGATTCGTGTGGCTCCCCTCGAAACCCTGAAGAAAGAGACCCAGGCCGAACTCGAGGCCAAACGAGCCAAGGAGAGGCTGGAGGACCTTGTCACGGAACTGATTCCCGTCAATTATGCCACTGCCAAAGAGCTTGTGACTCAGGTGAAGAGCGTTTTGAGCGACCGGGGCGATGTGAAAGTGGATGATCGGACAAACGTTCTCATTGTCAAAGATCTTCCACGAAACATGGGAAACGTGAAGAATCTGATCAAGGCCCTCGACACGAAGACGCCTCAGGTGCTCATTGAGGCGAGGATCGTGGAGGCCAATTTGACCTTTCAGCGTGAGCTCGGAGTGTCCTGGGGCTTTGAAACCGTTGCGGGAAAGCCGACAGGCAACATCGGGACCGTGAGCGGAGGACTTCCGGGGGGAAAGGTCGTCGATCTGCCTGCCCTTCCCAAGGCCGGAACGGCAGGGGTTTTGGAATTCCTTTTCAATTCGAATAAGGGGCTACGGGAGCTTGATGTGGCCATCTCGGCTCACGAGATGAAGGGAGACGTTCGCATCATCTCCAGCCCAAAGATCGCCACCCTCGACAATAAAGAGGCCTCGATTGAGCAGGGTCTGAGGATTCCCTACCTCAAACTGACGACAGAAGGAACGGTGACGACGGACTTCATCGACGCGAACCTCAAGCTGACGGTGACGCCCCATGTCACCAACGACGGAAATATCAAACTGAACATCAAGGCGAAGAAGGACGCTCCCGATCGGACCATCGAAGTCCAAGGTGTTCCAAGTATCGACAAGAAAGAGGCGATTACCGAGGTCTTGATCAAGGACAATGGTGTGGTGGTGATCGCAGGGATCTACACCATTGAGAAGACCGATACGACGGAAGGGGTCCCTCTCTTTAGCAAGATCCCCTTATTAGGATGGTTATTCAAGAGAGAAGCGAAAGAAGACAAGCGAAAGGACCTCCTCATCTTCATTTCGCCGAAGATCATTCGAGACCAGCAGGCCTGATACGGATCTCGAGAATGCTCCTCTGGGGGCACGTGCAACGTGCCCGTACGGAAAAGACCTACGGGGGGCTGAAGATTTTCAGCCCCCCGTTTTTCTCAGCGATTCTCCCTCAAGAAAAGGCCCGTCAAGGCGCTGACCGAGGGTATCCCGTTTCGGTCGAGATAGTCCCGAATTCCCTGGACGATTTCGACGCTGCTTCGGGGGTTCACCAGGTTGGCTGTCCCGATCTCCACGGCTGTGGCACCGACCAAGAGAAAGGCGATGGCGTCCTCTGCGTTCATGATCCCGCCGATCCCCACCACGGGGATCTTGACTGCTTGGCTCGCCTCCCAGACCATCCTCAAGGCGATGGGCTTAATGGCCGGGCCTGAGAGCCCTCCGAAAAGGTTTCCAAGCTCGGCTTTTCTCGTCTGAACGTTGAGGGCCAAGGCCTTGAAGGTATTGACCAGGGAAACCCCGTCTGCGCCAGCCTCTTCGCAACACCGAGCCCATGCTCCCATGTCGGTCACATGGGGAGAGAGCTTAACGAGGAGCGTCAGGCGTGTCGCTTTTCGAACCTCTCGAACGAGCTCATAGGTCATATTCAGATCGGAGCAGAACGAGATGCCCCCGCAGCTCACGTTGGGGCAGGAGATGTTCATTTCGAGGCCGGAGAGATAGGGGATCTCATCGAACCGCCTGGCCAGTTCCACATACTCCTCGATCGTGCTGCCAAAAAAGTTGACGATGACATGGGTGTCGATGGCCTGAAGATAGGGAAGATGATGCTTCACAAAGGCCTCGAAGCCGGGATTCTGAAGGCCAATGGAGTTGATGAGCCCGCAATCGGTTTCGAAAAGACGGGGAGGACGATTTCCAGGCATGGGTCGAAGGGAGATGCCCTTCGGGATGATGGCACCTAACTGAGAGAGGTCGATGAAGTCCTCAAACTCCCTTCCAAAACCGAAGGTTCCTGAAGCGGTGATCACCGGGTTTTTCAGGGTGATCCTTCCAATCCTAACCGACAAATCAGGCGATCCCTGATGGCGCATTATTCCTCCCAGACAATCTTTTTCAGATCGAAAACAGGGCCCTCCTTACAGACCCGATGATAGGGCATGACCGGATCGGTGGTCTTCACAACGCATCCCCAGCAGGCACCAAGACCACAGCCCATCCTCGCCTCGAGGGAGGCCTCGACCACCATGGACTCCGAACGGGTCAGATCCGACAATCCTTTAAGCATCCCCATGGGGCCACAGGCGTAGATGTGAAGAGGCCTTTCCTTTCGATTCTCCCTGACAAAGGTCAGGAAAAGATCCAGAACCGTGCCCTTCCATCCCAGGCTCCCGTCTTCGGTAGCGATGCGAAGGGCCTCTTTGATCGAAGGGTCATGGAAGGGCCAGAGGATGTCGTCCTTTGTTTTCGCGCCCACAAGGATCGAAACGTTACGGTCTTTGAGCCGGCTCCAGAGGGCATAAAGAGAAGCCACGCCCACACCTCCTCCCAGGAGAACGATCGGTCCCGGAGAAGGCGAGGGGGGTAAGGTGTAGCCTCTTCCGAGAGGACCGATCAAATCGACTTCGACTCCCTCTTCCCAATGGGTCATCAGCTCCGTTCCTTTTCCAACTTTCTTGTAGAGGATCAACAGATGGCCCCGGTTCTCGGGATTTGGAGAGGCTGGGCTGTAGCTTTCGGCGATACTGAAAGGCCGTCTTAAGAGGGGATGGCCCTTTGGCGAGACACGAACCATGACAAATTGGCCTGCCTTTGCCGCCTCGGCAATGGGTGGACAATCCATCTCCAAGGCATAAGAGTCAGGGCCGATTTGACGGTTTTGAAGAACAGGGGCCGTCGTTTGGAAAGCCATAGCACCTCATCCCATCCTTTCGAAAATATCTCCCGTTTTGCAAAGCTTCTTCACCATTGTAAAAGCGTCAAAACGCCCCAGGTAAAACCCCTTCCTTCTTCCCGTAACCTCGTAGGAAAGGGAGCGGTAAAGTTGAAGGGCTCCCTCGTTGGACGAACAAACCTCCAGGTAGGATCGTTCGACCCCTTGGGCAACGGAGTAGCCGAGATAGAATTCCATGAGCTTCCGACCCAAACCGCACCTCCGAAAGGAGGGTGAAACAGAGAGATTCAGAACTTCGGATTCCTTCCCAAGGATGCGGAAACAGATGTACCCTAAGACCTCTCCGGGCGAAGAACTCTCTTCCAGGACATAGCAAGAGGAAAAAGGGTGCGAAATCTCGTCAAGAAACATCTGTTCCGACCAGGGAGTCGAGGAAGAAACCGCCTCGATGGCAAGAACTTTTGGGAGATCCTCAGGCCTCATCTTGCGAAGGGTCGTCTCGTTGCTCCCTGCTTTAATCTCAGAGGGGTCGAAAAAGGAACCCTGACCGATCATCTCGACTCCACGGAGCGTAACAGCTCCCTGGCCGCCTTCACAAGGGTCTCGTCTTTCGAACGTTCCGTAACGGTGCGATAGGCCTTGCGAGCCTCCTCCCATTTCCCTTTCCGTTTCTGAAGGCTTCCCACCTCGAGGTAGGCCAAAAAAGAGGAGGAGGAACCCTCTGGAAGTTCCTCGATGGCCTTTTGAAAGTGAAGGAGGGCTTTCTCGAACATCCCTTCTTCGTAAAACGCTTCGCCCATCCTGAGGGAAATCTCACCCATCAGGTTGGAGGGCTTTCGTTTCAAGGCTTCGGAATAGTGCTGAAGGGCCTCCGTCGTTTTCTTTCGGTTGAAGGCGATGTTGCCGAGCTGGAAGAAGGCGTAGCCCGCAAGGGGATGATCCTTCGCTCGTTCTGCGGTGGTCTGAAAAATCTTTTCAGCCTCCTTTTCATCTTTCCTGGCAAGGTAAAGCGATCCCAATTGCAGGGCTCCCAAAAGAGACCACGGATCACTCTTCTGACGTTGAACCAACGAGGAGAGGGTCGTTATGGCTTCCTTGAAATTCCCTGAGCTCCAGAGGGCCTCTCCTTTGATCAGAAGTCCTTCTTCGATGTATTTCGAGGCTGGAAATTCGAGGAAGAGGATGTCAAGGTTGGTCACCGCGTCCCGGGGTTGGTTCTCCAGGAAATATCCCTTTCCAATCCGATAGAGCGCCCTTTCTCGGAAGCGGGAGTTCACGAGGTTAAAATAGTAGGGCAGGGCGTCGGCGATTCTTCCTTCAAGGAAGGTGATTTCCGCGTTTAACCATTGCGCCTGGAGTTTCTCATCCTCGTCCGCAAACTTAAGGAGTCGCTGGAAGGCTTTGTCCGCCTCTTCCGTGGCACCCAGTTGGAGGCAGTTCCAATAGAGGCAAAGAAGGGCCCCGCCCCATAAGGGGTTTGAAGGCCTCCCCAGGGCGAGTGGGAGCTCCTTCACCGAGGAAGAGAAATCACCCTGCTCGAGGTAAAGGAGTGAGAGGAGATAGTGCACATAGGGAGAGCCCTTCCAGTTTTTGAACCGCGCATGGATGGAATCGAGAATTTCCCGGGCCTCCTTCAGATCTCCGAGCCGATAGGCACAGAAACTCATTCGCCAGAGGGCCGCTACGTTTAACGGGTCGCCCTTAAATCGCTCGGCATAAGATTTGTAACGAGGCATCGCCTCTTTGTATCGCTTCCGTTTCACCTCGGTTTCTGCGAGCCAGAAAAGGGCCTCCTTTTCCCTTTCTCGAAGGGAAGGAATCGCCTCTTCCGTCAAGGGACGAAGATAACCCGCGGCGGTCGCGTAATCGCCCCGGCGATAAGCCAAAAGACCCAGCCAAAAGGCGGAGGCATGGGTCACTTCCTTTCTTTTCGCAAGCTGAGCGATCGCCCGGAGAGAGGATTCGGCAGAAGAGAGGTTCTCCTTTTCGAGTTCGATGAGGCCGAGAAGGTAATGGGCATAATCGATCCATTCAAACCTTGGGAACCTCCGAATGAGCTCGACCAAATATCTTCGAGCCGAATCCGTGTCATCGAGTCTCGTTGCGGTGACGGCATTCCAAAAGAGAGCGAAATCGGTCTGTTCGAATGGCTTACCCGACGTGAGGATTCTTGTGAATTGGGCTTTTGCCTCTTTAAACTTCCCTTGAAGAAAGAAGGTTCTTCCCAACAGATAGACGACGTCCAGGACCCTCTCATGGGTTGAATAGTCTTTTAGAAAGAGGCTGAACTGCTTTTCTGCCACGTCGTAGAACCCATCGTTTAAGGCTCCACTGCCGACCTGAATCAGCGCGTCTGCCCGGGCTGGTCGTCCTTCGGTGGCCTCGACCCAAAGACCGCCTGAGATCAGAAAAGCCGATAAAAAGATGAAAACCTTCGATTTTTTCGGCCGTTTCAAAGTTACCTCAAAAGCGTCCGTGCTCTCCTGGCTTGAAAGACACCTCTCTTCTTGTCGTGGCCAGAAGGGATAGTTCCTCAGGGGTATTGATGTTGATGAAGGATTCTCTCCTTGGATCGAGAAAGAGAAACTCCTTCTCCTCGACCAACCTGACTTTCACGGAATCGTAGAAATCGATGATACGATCTCCGCCTCGATCGAGGAGTTCTCGGATGGATTGGAGGCAGTTCTTTGAGTAGAAAGCGTGAAGGGGCTGGAGACCGTCCTCCGTCTTCGGGACCAAGACATCCTCGCCGTCCAGCTTTTGTGCCAAGAAGTGGATCAAGCGGGGATTCAAGAAGGGCATGTCGCAAGCCACGCAGAACGAATATTGGAACGAGGAGAAATAGAGGCCTGTGTAGAGGCCGGCGAGCGCCCCCCGGTTCGGATAGAGGTCCCTCCACGACCGGGCTTCGAGATGATCGAAGAGCTCCTTTTGGTCGGTGATGATGAAGATCTCTTGGAAGAGCTCTTTGAAGACAGCATGGATTCTGTTAATGATGGGGATTCCGTCGATTTCGATGAAGGCCTTGTTCCTTCCCATGCGAAGGCTCTTTCCGCCTGCGAGGATCACGCCTGTGATTGGATGGGTCATGAGTCGCGATGTCAATGGGTGATCAATGTCTGATAAGATATATTATGTTAAATTTCACCTTCGCCGGCTGAAAAGGCTCTGCCAGCCTTCCCCCTCTTTTTCCTTTTTCGAACTGAGCTTCTCGAACTGCCGGAGAAGCTCCTCCTGTTGCTTCGTCAGGTTCTTAGGCGTCTTGACCACCACTTGAACCAGCAGGTCCCCTCGGCCTGAGGAACCCAGTCGAGGAAATCCTTCGCCTCGGATCTTGAAAACCTCGCCCGTTTCCGTCCCTTTTGGAATGGTCAGCTTCCGTTTGCCATTGAGCGTGGGCACCTCGATCTCGGCTCCCAGTGCAGCCTGCGGAAAGCTGATAGGAATCTGGCAGACGATGTGATCCCCATCACGGACAAAAAACTCGTGAGGTTCCACGTGGACGAAGATGAATAGATCGCCCGGCGGTCCTCCCCGTTCTCCAGGTTCTCCCTCGCCCCGAAGCCGAAGCTTTGAACCGTTATCGACCCCGGCAGGAATCGTGATGTGAAGCTTCTTCGTCCGTCTTACGGTTCCCGCACCTCGACATTCTGTGCAGGGAAAGGCAATCACCCGACCTTCTCCCCGGCATCGGGAACAGGGGGTGCTGATCGTGAAAAACCCCTGGGATCGAGAAACCTGCCCCGTGCCCCGGCACGTTGGACAGACGGAGGGATGGGTTCCAGGCTGCGCACCGCTCCCCCCGCAAACGTCACACACCGCACGCTTCGGGATCTCGACATCCGTTTCCTTTCCAAAGGCCGCCTCTTCGAAAGAGATCTTTATGTCGTAACGAAGGTCTGCACCCTGTCGGGCGGCACTGCGGCGGCTCCTTGTGCTGCCGAAACCAAAAAAATCCTCGAAAAGATCGCCGAAGGAGGTGAAGATATCCTCAAATCCCCTAAAGCCTGTGAAACCCGTCCCTTTCAGGCCTTCGATCCCGTAGCGGTCGTAGACCCGGCGCTTTTCCGGATCCCGTAAGACCTCATAGGCCTCCGAAGCGATCTTAAACCTCTCCTCCGCCTCTTTGTTGCCGGGGTTACGGTCAGGATGGCACTCCATAGCGATCCTTCGATAGGCCTTCTTGATCTCCTCATCTGTTGCATTCCTCGAGACGCCGAGGATTTCGTAATAATCTCGTTCTTCCATGACCACGGCACCGGTTTGATCAATGAAGTCGCCGTAGGGGCACGTTGCAATGTGCCCCTACGGCCCAATAGCTACTTTTCATAATCCTCAAGGATTTTCCCTGTCCTTCCTTTTTCGACGATCTCGTCCAATTTAGGCCCGAGATCCACCCCCATTTCGCGGAGCCTCTTCTTTGCCCAGAGCCCGACGTTTCTCGAATCGCGGTAGAAATCCTCTCCACGAGGCTTCGAAGTATCAAAATCGGCCAACCTCGACTCCTCGCTCTGGTGTACACGAAACGAAGAAAGAAGTCGTGTGAGATCCGTCCCGTTGCAATATTTGCAACGAATCGCGTCCGCTTCCTTCACGTTCAGAATCAGGACGCTGAACTCCCGTTTGCAGTGATCGCACCGATATTCGTAGATGGGCACCGATCGTTCCTCCCACTTCGTATGACGCAATCACGGGGCATAGCCCGAAAAGACCCTTTGGCCGTATCGGTTATGGATAGCATAATTTCATAATCATTTCAAGATGTTTTGTAATGCGTGGTAACTAAAAGATAATTCTTCTTTTCCCATTTTTCCAGCCCCCTGGAACAATTTCGATCCGGTCTGTACAAAATTGTTGACAAGGTTAAAAAAATCTAATATTAATAGCATAACCGATCGCCCCAACA
>Ga0123519_10004128_pt1 | contig 23696 bp, 26 predicted proteins | sample YelNatPaOPRAMG02_FD_87396 | JGI IMG/M metagenome (GOLD analysis project Ga0123519, IMG submission 87396) | Hot spring microbial communities from Yellowstone National Park - Yellowstone National Park OP-RAMG-02 (version 2) | ecosystem: Environmental > Aquatic > Thermal springs > Hot (42-90C) ...
GTGCCAAGGAGGTCAACGAACCAGGCAAAGACCTACACTTATCCACAGCCGACCCTCTCAAAGTCGGCTTCCACCCCTGGCTCAATATTGGGTCGGCACGGTGGCTCAAATTTGGATCGGCGCTGACAGATCAGGCCCACTATCTGTGACGGTTGCAATTCCCCGGAGCCGTCATGAAGAACCTCGAACTCGCATCACCCTCGGAGATGTCTGCCAGCGCCCGCGCTGGCGAAATCACCACCATCCTTGCGGCAGCCATCGTCCGCACGCTCGCCGGCGACGATCAAAAACAGAGAGAAGTTGGACTTGGCTTTCTGCCCAACCAGCGCGTTCATACAACCCCCTATCAACAGGAGAAATTGTGATGAACGACACGCTGACGAAGCAGCAAACGGTGGCCCGGCAAATTGCCGACCTTGCCCAAATGTCCATGGCAGAACTTTGGCCACTCTGGGATCGGTACTTTCCCCGCCGCCCTGATTATCCAAATCGCACGCACGTCGAGTCGCGCATTGCCTACAAGCTGCAGGAGGAAGCCTTTGGCGGCCTCGCCCCCAAGACAAAGCAGCGGCTGGAAGCAATCGGTGCGAAGCACTCCAAGATCAAGCTGCGCGCAAAGCCGCGCGAGTTCGATTTCGCTCCCGGAACGATCCTGCTGCGCGAATGGGGTGAGCGAGAGCATCGGGTCACCGTCTCGGCCGCTGGACTGTTCGAGTACGAAGGCCAGACCTTCAAGAGCCTGACGGCGGTTGCCCGCCACATCACCGGCACGCACTGGTCGGGGCCATTATTCTTTGGCCTGACCGGCAAGGGAGGCGCGCGATGAACGACGCCACCCAGATCGCCAGCCCCAAAACGCGCAGGCGCTGCGCCGTCTACTGCCGGGTGTCCTCGGACGAGCGACTCGACCAGGAGTTCAACTCCATCGATGCGCAGAAGGAGGCAGGACACGCCTACATCGCCAGCCAGCGCGCCGAGGGCTGGATTCCGGTGGCTGACGATTACGACGACCCCGGCTTCTCCGGCGGCAACACCGACCGTCCGGCGCTCAAGCGCCTGCTGGCCGACATCGAGCGCGGCCAGATCGACATCGTGGTGGTCTACAAGATCGACCGCCTGACGCGCAGCCTTGCCGACTTCGCCAAGATGGTGGAGTTGTTCGATCAGCGCAACGTGAGCTTCAGCGCGGTCACGCAGCAGATCAACTCGGCCACGTCGATGGGCCGGTTGATGCTCAACGTCCTGCTGTCCTTCGCCCAGTTCGAGCGCGAGGTCACGGGTGAGCGCATCCGCGACAAGATCGCGGCCGCCAAGCGCAAGGGGATGTGGATGGGCGGCGTGCCGCCCCTGGGCTACGACGTCGAGAACCGCCAGCTGGTCATCAACGACGCCGAGGCGGCGGTGGTGCGGCGCATCTTCGAGGAGATGCTCACCATCGGCTCGCCGACGCAGATCGCCGCCAACCTGACCGCCGAGGGCATCACCACCAAGGCCTGGACGACGCAAGAAGGCCAGACCCGCAGCGGCACGCGTATCGACAAGAAGTACCTGCACAAGCTGCTGCGTAACCGCATCTACCTGGGCGAGTTGTCGCACAAGGGAAACTGGTATCCCGGCGCGCACCCGCCGATCATCAACCAGACGCTGTGGGGCAAGGTGGCGGCGGTACTGGCCACGGACGGCCACACGCGCTCGGTCGAGACCAAGATCAGGTCACGCACCGACGCCTTGCTGCGCGGCCTGCTGTGCACGCCCTCGGGCGAGCGGATGTACCCGACTTACTCACGCAAGAGCGACGGGCGCAAGTACTTCTACTACGTCTCGAAATCAGAATCGCGCTTCGGCGCACCGGGAAAGAACTACGAGCGCCTGCCCGCAGCGGAGATCGAAGCGGCGGTGGTCACCCAAATCCGCACGGTGCTGACCAGCCCCGAATCCATCGCCTCGGTGGTGCGCCACATCCAGCGCACCGGAGTGCAGATCGACGAGGCGAGCACGGTGATGGCGATGGGGCGGCTCAACGACGTGTGGGATCACCTGTTTCCGGTCGAGCGTCACCGCATCGCCAACCTGATGATCGAGCGCATCGATCTGGTTCACATCGGCGAGGTGCAAGGCATCAAGGTGAAGTGGCGGGAGCTTGGCTGGAACGCCTTGATCGAGGAATTCGCCCCGCAGAGCATCGGCGCGGAACTGCTGGAGGTAGAGGCCTGATGGACAGCCCGCTCGAAACCATCGTGCCTCTGCCGTTCAAGCGCAAGAAGGGGCGGCTGCTGCTCGCAGACGCAGGCGCGCACGACGTCACGATCATCGAGGCGGTTGCCCGAGCGATGCACTGGAACGCGTTACTGGACAGCGGCGCGTACAAGAGCGTCAGCGCCATCGCGCAGGCCGAAGGCCTGATGCCGACCACCGTCGGCCGGACGATGCGCTTGGCGCGCCTCGCCCCCGACATCGTTGAGCAGCTGATGATGGGGCGTCAGCCTCGGCGGCTGACGCTGCTGTGGCTGATGCGTCACGACATCCCGGCCCTCTGGCCGGAGCAGCGCCAGATGATCGAGCAGTTCGATTAGGAGGCACGATGTCCCGCAAGCACTACGGCAAGCAGATGGGTCGCGCCATCACCCACGAGCTCCCGGCACCGGCGGGTGGGGTGCGGCTTGAAACCTTCGTGCCCTGGGCGCTGGTGAAGCGGGGGCTGAAGAAGCAGGTCATCACGCCCCTGGATGCGCCGCAGGAATTCCTATCCGAGGCCACCCGGGAGCGGGAAGCGCGTGCGGCCGCGCAGGACACTGCGCTGATGCGGGCGCTTGGCCTCGCGCACCACTGGCAACGCCTGCTGGAAGAGCGCCGGGCGGCGTCGGTCGCCGAGATCGCAGAGGCCGAGGGCATGGACGTGACGCAGGTACGCCGGGTCATGCGGCTGACCCTGCTGGCCCCGGAGGTCGTGGAACGTCTGGTCGCGGCACCCGACATCGTGCTGGAGCAGGTGATGCGTCGCCCTTGGCCCAACGGCTGGGCCGACCAGATGCGGGTGCTCGCGCCGCCCGTGTGAGCACGTCACACCCAGCGCCAGCAACCGCCTCCGGGCGGTTTTTTTGTGACCGCGTGGCGCTCGGTCGCCACCGCTACAGGACTTGCCAACCACAACCGACCGCCTCTAAACCCGCGTCAGCAAAGGAAGTGACCTCGCGAACGCTCGCGAGACCAGCAGAGAAAATGGAGAACGGAGAGGCTGCGGTGGGGCAGAAAACGCGCGTTTTGGAGGTGCGGCGCTCGCGAGGCCATGCCTGGATACCGCGCCAACACTGGGAAGAACAGACGAAAAAAAACCAACCGAGAGTGGTTGGTTTTTTTGGAATTGGTGGCCAGGGGCGGAATCGAACCGTCGACACGCGGATTTTCAGTCCGCTGCTCTACCAACTGAGCTACCTGGCCATAGATTTTTTTCAGGCAGTGCGTGAGCAAGACCTGCGCACTGCTTTCTGGAAAAAACGAAAGTCTAACAAATTTCGTGAGGACGCCGTCCTGCCGCGCCCTGCGGAGGTCAGTTGGCCTCTGGGTTCGCATTGGTGGCGGGGGATTCTTCGGCGCAGAGGGCAGGCTCGCTCTTGTTGCGGCCACCGCGACCCAGATCGACGCCGAGTTGCTTGATCTTGCGATAGAGATGGGTGCGCTCCAGTCCGGTCTTTTCTGCGACGCGGGTCATGCTGCCGTTTTCGCGCGCCAGGTGGAACTCGAAGTAGGCCCGTTCGAAATCGTCGCGGGCTTCGCGCAAAGGGCGGTCGAGCAGGAAGGCGCGTTCGGACGGAAGGGCGATGGGTTGCTGCACCTCCGGCGCGGCGAGGCCGGCGCTGGCAGTCAGGGTGTTGCCAGCTTGGCCGCCGACGGTGGTGCGCGCTGCAGGCTTGGTCAGCGCCTGTGAGACAGATTGCAGCAGCTTCTGCAGTGCGATGGGCTTTTCGAGAAAGGCCATCGCGCCGATGCGGGTGGCTTCAACAGCATGGTCGATGGTGCCGTGGCCGGACATCATGATGACCGGCATGGTGAGCTGGCCGTTGCTGGCCCATTCCTTGAGCAGGGTGACGCCGTCGGTGTCGGGCATCCAGATGTCGAGCAGCACCAGATCGGGCCGGGCCTGGGCGCGCAGCTGCCTTGCCTGTGCGGCGTTCTCGGCCAGTGACACGCTATGCCCTTCGTCGTTCAGAATCTCGGAAAGCAATTCCCGGATTCCCATTTCGTCATCGACCACCAAAATGCTTGCCATACCAACTCGCTCTCATGCCTTCTGCAGGGGGGCTTCCACAACAGCTTGTTGTGCCAGCCCAGGGAATATAAGGGAAACGCGCGCACCACAAACCGACCCTTCGGCCTGAAGGTTCTGGATCTCGATGCGGGCGTGATGTTCTTCGACGATTTTTTTCACCACCGCAAGGCCCAGGCCGGTGCCGCGCGGCTTGCTGGTCACATAAGGCTCGAAGGCGCGGTGGAGAATTTTTTCGCTGAAGCCCGGGCCGTTGTCGCTCACATTCAGGCGCACGCGCATGGGACCGCCGGCCTGCGCGGGCAGAGCTTCGGTGCGGATGCGCACCCTCCGTTCGGGCTGTGCGGCCACGGCGTCGATGGCGTTTTGCAGCAGGTTGTGGATGACTTGCCGCAACTGTGTGGCATTGCCCAGAATGTCGGGCAGCGAGGCGGCCAGATCGGCCTTGACCTCAGGGTCTTCGTCGGGGCTTGCGCCGTCGTGCGCGGGCAGGCTGGTGTAGAGATTGAGCACGTCGCGAATGAGCGCGTTGAGGTTCATTCGCTCGGGCTTGCCAGCGGGCAGACGGGCATAGTCGCGGAAGTCGTTGACCATGTGTTGCATGGCCTGCACCTGGTTGACGATGGTTGTGGTGCTGCGCTGGAGCATGTCGCGGTCGGCGCCTTCGAGCTTGGAGGCGAGTTTCATCTGCAGGCGCTCGGCCGATAGCTGGATGGGGGTGAGCGGGTTCTTGATCTCGTGCGCCAGGCGTCTGGCCACTTCGGCCCAGGCGATGGAGCGCTGCGCGGAAATGACTTCGGAGATGTCGTCGAACACCACCACGGACGCGGGCTGTCCCGGCAACGCCAGCCGTGCGCCGCGCACCAGCAAGGTGATGCTGGCATCGCTGCCCGGGAGTTGGTAGTCGATTTGTTGCAGCCAATGCGGGCTGGCGCCGGCTGGGTCTTGTTCATTGAGCGCGGCAAAGGCGTCGGACAGTGTCTGGGCGAACGCCGCCAGGCTGGGGTGTTGTTGCAGCGGCTGGCCGATGAGTCCTTGCAGTGGCGCGCGCAGCAAGCGTGTGGCGCTGGGGTTGGCCAGGGCCAGCCGCTGATCGCTGCCCAGCACCAGCACGCCGGTGCTGAGGTTGTCGAGCACGCTTTGCAGGTAGGCGCGCGAGGCTTCAAGCGCGTCGTGGTTGAACTGCACCTGCGCCCGCGCTTCGGCGAGCTGATTGGTCATGGTGTTGAACGACCGCACCAGCACGCCGAGTTCATCGTTGCGCTCGAAGTGCGGCTTTTGCCGCAGATCGCCTTCGGCCACGGCCTTCATGCCGTCGGCCAGCAGCAGCAAGGGCTTGGCGAGCTGATTGCCCAGCATCACGGCCAGCAGTACGGCCAGGAAGATTGCGAGGAACAGGGTGAGGGTGAGGGTGGAGATGTACATGCGCTTGAGGCCCTCGCGGCCCAGTGCGCGCTCCTGGTACTCGCCATAGGCCCGCTGCACTTCCAGCGCGCTGCTGGAGATGGCTTGTGGCACGTCCTGGATGAGTTGCAGATAGCGACCATGCCCGGGCAGGACAAAATGACGCGAGGGCAAGCTGACCACGACCCGCAGCTTCAAGGTCTGCGGCGTCTGCCCAGAGCCGTCATCGCCGCCTTCGATGTCCGAAATGGAGCCCATGGTGCGCAACTGCCGCATGCTGTTTGGGCCGGGAATATCGGGAACGAGCGAGAACGGGTTGCCGCCTGCGGTCACCAGCACGGTGCCGTTGCCGTCGAACACGGTGATCTGCTGCAGGCCGAGTTGTTGCCGCAACTGCTCCATGGTGAGCGGGGAGAGTGTGGTGGGGTCTTCCGCGATCTGCACCGACAGATTGCGCGCTTTGGCCTGCAGATCGGTCTGCAAGACGTTGAGGGTGGTGCGGCCGAGGTTGAGCCCAGCGTTCAGCGCACCTTCCACCTTGACGTCGAACCAGGTCTCGATGCTGCGGGCGACGAACTGATAGGACACGGTGTAGATCACCACCCCGGGCAGCACGCCCACCAGCGCGAACACGGCGGCGAGCTTGAACAGCAAGCGGCTGCCGAAGCGCCGCTTGTGCAGCCGCCACCCTAGGCGCAGGCCCAGCGCCAGCACCACCAGCAACAGGGCACCTGCCACGACGAAGTTGATCCAGTACAGCCAGGCGAAAAACGGGCTGGGCTGCGTGGTGTTGTCGGTGGAGACCGCCAGCAGAAACACCAGAAACACCGCCAGCGGCAGCCCGAGCGCCAGGGCCATGCGCATGGCCCAGCGCGCAGTGCGACTGTCCCAGTCATTGCCGAGGGGCGTGTTCACGGCGTCCAGACGAAGGCTTGGGGCGGGAAGGTGGCTTCGATCTTCCAGTCGGACTGCGACGAGATGTTGATCTGGAATGGCCGTGGCAGTTGCGACAGATCGAGCCGGAAGCGCGCGTCGAGCTGGTAGCTCTGCCCGGGCACGAGTTGCGCGGCTTCGGCAACCCTCAGGTGCCGTGTGCGCTGCACCACACCCAGCGCTTCGTCGAGGTTGTCATAGTTCTGCTGCAAGCCGCCCACCGAGACGCGGTAGCGCTGCAGCAAGGGCTGATAGGCCAGCCGCACTTCGCGTCGGGTCTGCGCCACCTCGTCGTTGAACCAGTACCAGCGCAGTCGCACCACAGTGGCCACGGTCTCGAAATACAGCGCGATGCCGCGGGTCAGCACATCTTCCAGGCTGCGTGGCAGCGCAAACACCGCCGCGGTGGTGACGAACAGGCCGTCGGGGCTCATGGTCAGCATCAACGGTTCGGTGTCCACAGTGGTCGCACGCACCCGCTGCACGGCGCTGGCGCCGACAGCCAGTGCCAGGCCTGCGCGCAACAGTTTGCGGCGCTGGAAGTCGGGGCTTGGGCGGGGGGGCTTCACGAGGACTTGGTGAACAGGGCGTAGAAAAAACCGTCTTGCGAATGGGCCGCTGGAGGAGCCGCAGTATCGCCCGACCTGCTGTGTTGCGGCTCCTGTGGCAGCAACTGGCCCGGCGCGGGCGATGCTATCGCATCGGCATGGCGGGCAAGGAAGGCGGCAGCCTGCTCCGCGCCCTCCTGCGGAAACACCGAGCAGGTGGCGTAGAGCAGCTTGCCGCCGGGCTGCAGCAGGGGCCAGAGTGCGTCGAGCAGCGCGGTCTGGGTGGAGGCCAGTGCCGGAATGTCGGCGGCGCGGCGCAGCCAGCGAATGTCGGGATGGCGGCGGGAGATGCCCGAGGCGCTGCACGGTGCATCGAGCAGAATGCGATCGAAGCGCTGGCCGTCCCACCAGGCGTCCGGTTGCGCGGCATCGGCGGCCAGGGTATTCGCCTGCAGCCCGAGGCGGCGCAGGGTGTCGTCTACACGGTGCAGGCGCTGCGCGTCCTTGTCCAGCGCGAGCACGGCGCAGTCGGTCCGTTCGAGCAGATGCGCGGTCTTGCCGCCCGGCGCGGCACAGGCGTCGAGCACGCGCTGGCCCGGCTGCGCGCCCAGCAGTGCAGCGGCGTATTGGGCAGCGGCGTCCTGCACGCTCACCCAGCCGGACTCGAATCCTGGCAGCCGCTCGACCGCGACGGGCTTCGCCAAGATGAGTGCCTGATCGAGCAGGACGCTGTCTGGCGCCACGCTGTGCAGCCCGCGCTCCGCAAGCGCCGCCTGATAGTCCGCACGGGCGATGCGTCGGGTGTTCACACGCAGGGTCATGGCGGGCGGGCGCTGGGCTACGCCGAGCATCTCCTCCCAGTGCTGGGGATAGGCGGCCTGCAACGTTTCGACCCACCATGGCGGATGGTTCCAGCGCGCCTCGATGGATGATGCGCAGACGGTGTCGAGCAAGTCCGGGTTGGCGGTGAAGCGCCGCAGCACGGCGTTGACAAACCCTGCCGAGTGGCGCAAAGCCGGGGTGCGCTTGCAGGCTTCCACCGCCTGGTTGACCACGGTATGTGCGGCGTAATGCTCAGATGCGTCCGGCATGAGCAGGACGAGTGCAGATTGCAGGACATCGCGCAGCAAGGGCGGATGAATAGCCTTGGGGTGCAGCGCCGACAAGACCGCGCGTGCCGTGCCCAAATGACGCAGCGCGGTGAAACTCAACGCCTGCGCTGCGCCGCGCTGCGCTGCATCCCATCGGCTGCGCATGGCAGATTGCGGCACTGCGGTAGCAAGCGACGCGCCATCTTGAACGGCGCCGATCAATTGCGCGCAGGCGATCAGGTCGCGCCATAACGGGCGCAGGGCGGGGGTGAGCGGGTTGTGCGGCGAGGGAGAGGTCACCCGCGCATTATCGGTGCAGGCATGAAAAAGCCGCGTCGGCAACGGTTGCCGAAACGCGGCTGCAAAGCCACAGAGTGGCCGCACAGCAATGACAAGACATCAGGGGCAGATGTAGGCATAGCCCTCGCGGTATTGCAGATTGGCCGCCTCGGCCACACCAGAGGGCACGATGGTGGCATCGAGCAGCACGCGGTCTTTCGGAATCTTGCGGCTGGTCAGGGTGTTGTTGCAGACGCGGAACGATACCCCTTGCGCGGCCAGGCCACCGATCAACCCGGCGAATTCCGCGCCCTTGCCGTCCACAGCGCCATTGAGCATGAAGTCGATGCCGGCACCGTTACCGACCACGACAATCTTGGCGGTGGGATCGGCAGCCAGATGGTTGCGCACATTGCCCAGGCAGCGCGAGCCTTGTGCATCCCCCTGGGTGACGTGATAGACGACTTTCACAGGCCCTTCCTTGTCTGCGCGACCCTGCGCGCGTGCAGGGGTGCTGACCATCAGCGCCGCAGCGCCCACGGTGGCAGCGGCCAGCGCCTTGCGGCGATTCGGTGTGTTCTCCATAGGTCTCCTCCTTGGGATGGTTGCCACCCTGCGCTCTACTGGCGCTGTGACGAAAAAGTAAAAAGATCGATACGGGATCGTCCATTCCATGATGCCTGTGAACGACGCGCCGCACAATCGGGGCTCGGCCCGACCCTGCGGCGTGTCGGTGTTCGCTCAGGACAGGCTGTCACGCCAGATGTTGTGCGCCCAGGCGTCGGCATAGTGCGCCTCGATCTCACTCAGGCCGGCGGAAATACCGCCCGAGCCCGGCACCGTGAGGAAGGTTTTTTTCTCCGCGTCGTACTGGTGCACGCTGGCCACATGGATGGCTCGCTCAAAGCTCACCATGCTGTAACAGGTGTTCATCACCACGGGATGCGGGTTGACCGGCTGGTCGTACAGCATGGACACAATGGCGGCCGCAGCGACCTTGGCGTGCTGGTTGGCCATGTGGCCGGACTTGGGCATCAGCGGTGCGATCTGGATGGAGTCGCCCAGCACATGAATATCCTTGTGCACCGCAGACTCGAAGGTTTGATAGTCGACCCCGCACCAGCGGGCGTTCATATTGGCGAGCCCGGTCTTCTGGGCGATCACGCCGGCGCGCTGCATCGGAATGACGTTGAGCACGTCGGCCTTCACCGGATCGTTGACCTCGAACTGAAGCTCGTTGCGATCGGCTGCGACGCCCACCACCTTGTGGTCGGGGATGTATTCGATCATGCCAGGGTACAGGTCGGCCCAGGCCTTTTTGAACAGCGGCTCTTTCGACTGTACCTTGTCGTTGGCGTCATAAATCAGCACCTTGGATTTCGGCTTGTGCTGCTTGAAATACGCCGCAACCAGGGTGGCGCGCTCGTAGGGGCCTGGCGGACAGCGGTAGGGGGTGGGCGGCACGGTGATGGCAAACACGCCGCCGTCAGGCATGGCTTCGATCTGTCGGCGCAGTGCCAGTGTCTCCGGTCCGGCCTTCATGGAGATGAGGATCTTGCCGCTTTCATTCGCCGCCTTGAGCCCCTTGACCGAGTCGAACATCAGGTCGATGCCGGGAGAGAGCACCAGTTTGTCGTATTGCAGGGTGTCGCCATTGGCCAGTTTGACGGTGTGCTTGGCCGGGTCGATGCTCTCGACCGTGCTCTTGATCCAGTTCACCCCGTGGCGTTGGCGCAGATCGTCATAGGACACGGTGATGTCCTGCAGCGATTTGGCCCCTGCGATGACCAGATTGGAGACAGGGCAGGACACAAAGGCATCGCCCGGTTCGACCACGGTCACGGAAATGCTGTTGTTCGACCAATCGCGAATGTATTTGGCCGCCGTCGATCCGCCATAACCGGCGCCGACGATGACCACCTTGCCTTTGAGGGCTGCGCTGCGGGTGGTGCTGGCGCAGCCGGACAAGGCGGGCGCGAGACCGATGGCGCCCACAGTGGCGGCGCCTGCCAAGAATTTGCGACGTGATTGCATGGTGGAGGCGTCCTCAGGGTTTTTGTTGCGAAAAATAAGTGGCAATGAGCTGGATCTGGGCGTCGGTATAGCCTTTGGCGATCTGCGGCATGATGGTGCCGGTTCGCTTGCCCGTCTTGTATTCCGCCATGGTTTCGACGATCGACGCCGAGGTGCGTCCCGCCAGCGACGGAATGGCTGCGGCGGACACGCCGTGCGGGCCGTGGCAGTTGTAGCAAGTGGCCGCCAACGACTGGCTCGGGGTGACCACGGGCGCAGCCGCCTGCGCCACGCCCGCGGCACACAGTAGAGAAGTCAACAACAGTTTGCGCAACATCCGATATCTCCTGGGTGGGATTGCCTGAGACCGAAAGACATCAAGAGTCTTTGATCTAAGACAAAAGGTATCGAAATGTAGCAAATGGATACATTCGGGAGAACCAGCAGGCCATCCCGCGTGCTTGCGCGCTGTCAATACGGTGGGCAGTATGAAATTGACTGTGTGACGGCAGTCACACAGCGTGCGATCTCCGGCCGTCTGGTGCTTGCGGGGCGACACCAGGTCGGGTGTGCGGCCGGATTTACGGCTTGATGTAGTACCAGCCTTCGGACTGGAGTTTCACCAGCTCATATACCCCGGCGGGCACGATGGAGGCTTCGAGCACCAGTTCGCTCTGGGGAATCTTGAGGAAGGTCAGGGTGTTGTTGCAGGCCTTGAACTGCACGCCCTGATTGGCCAGATCGCCAATCATCCCAGAGAACAGCGCGCCCTGCGGCGTTTTGGCGCCGTTGAGCAAGAAGTGGATGGCCTTGCCGTAGCCGACGACGATGAACTTCATCTTCGGGTCGAGCTCCAGCACGTTCTGGATGTTGATCAGGCCTTCGTAGGCCTGCTCCAGGCTGTCGCTGATCTGAAACGCGACTTTCCAAGGTTCGCTGGAAATCTGCTGCGCGGGAACCGGTCCTTGGGTCTGCGCCTGGGCGAGCTGAGCGCCGCCCAGACCGATGAGGCCGGCGCCGAGCAATCGGATGCGGTCGCGTGGATTCATGGGAGTCTCCTCGTGTGGTGCTCAGATCGGGTGGCGCGGATGGGTGCGCCGGGTATGCAGATGATGCAGGCTCCAATGCTGGCGTTCAGCCAACCAGCGGTACAGCCAATACCCCACCAGGGTCACGAACAGCAGCGCCAGAGTATTGAAAAAAATGGCGCCTGGCAGGATGGCCAGCAACTCAAAGCCATTGAAGTCGCGCCATTTCACAATCGCCGTGAGCAGGGCGCTGAGCAGTCCGAAGCCCGCGCCGATGGACGCGTTGATGCGCAGCAGCGTGGGCAGGGTGAGAACGGCGGTTTCGATTTGGGGAGAGGTCATCGTTGAACTGGACCTCATCCGTTGCGCACTTCGCCATCGCCCAGCACCACCCACTTCATGCTGGTCAGCCCTTCCAGGCCGACCGGCCCGCGGGCGTGGAACTTATCGGTGGAAATGCCGATTTCCGCGCCCAGGCCGTACTCGAAGCCGTCCGCAAAGCGGGTGGAGGCGTTGACCATCACGCTGGCGGAGTCGACCTCGCGCAGGAACTGCATCGCACGGGGATGATCGCGGGTGAGGATGGTGTCAGTGTGCTGCGATCCAAATCGGTTGATGTGGGCGATGGCAGCGTCCACATCGTCCACCAGCTTGATCGAGATGATGGGCGCGAGGTATTCAGTCGACCAGTCTGCCTCGGTGGCGTCGCGCAGCAGCGGTGCCGCTCCGGGCACGGACGACAAGATCGCGCGGCTGGCCGGGCAGCAGCGCATTTCCACGCCCTTTTGCACGAACACCGCACCGATGCGCGGCAAGAATAGCGGCGCAATGTCGGCCGCGACCAGCAGCGACTCGGCGGCATTGCACGGGCTGTAGCGTTGCGTCTTGGCGTTGTCGGTCACGCGCACGGCCATGTCCAGGTCGGCGCCGCTGTCCACATACACATGGCAGTTGCCGTCGAGGTGCTTGATCACCGGCACCCGCGCCTCGGCGCTGATGCGCTCGATCAGTCCCTTGCCGCCGCGGGGGATGATCACATCGACGAACTGCGGCAGGGCGATCAGCGCGCCCACTGCGGCGCGGTCGGTGGTGGGCACGAGCTGCACCGCATCCGTCGGCAGTGCGGCGGACTGCAGCGCATGCACCACCAGGTCGGCTAGCGCACGGTTGCTGTGGATGGCTTCCGAGCCGCCGCGCAGAATGACGGCGTTGCCCGACTTGATGGCCAGCGATGCCGCCTCGACTGTCACGTTGGGACGGCTTTCATAGATCATGCCGAACACCCCAAGCGGCACGCGCATCTGCCCCACGCTGATGCCCGAGGGGCGACGGCGCACATGCGCGATTTCGCCCACCGGATCCGGCAGCGCAGCCACCTGCTCGCAGCTTTGCGCCATTTGCTCGACCACCTTGTCGCTCAAGGTCAGACGGTCGACAAACGCGGGTTCCAGCCCCGCTTCGCGCGCGGCGTGCAGATCGCGCAGGTTGGCGTCCTGCAACTGCGGGCGGTGGGCGCGAATAGCGGTAGCCAGCGCGGACAGCGCTTGGTTCTTCGCCGCCGTTCCGGCCCGCGCCATGCCGCGTGACGCGGCGCGGGCGCGAGCGCCCAGGCCGGCCATCAGGGTGTGGATCTGTTCAGAAGGGACATCCATGGAACTGTAAAAAAAGCAGTGAAATAAAGGCTCCGACCATCAAGCTGTACGCAAATGCATACAAACCTTTTAAGCTGCACAGATCGATCGAGTGAAATGCAATTGTGCTTCAAGGACCTTGGAATTGCTTTACTGATTTTTTGACTTTGGGAGATGATGATGGGACTTTTCGATAGCGTGGCGGGTGGTTTAGGGCAGATGCTGGGTGGCCAGCAGGCGCAGGCAGGCGGGTCAGACAATCCCATGGTGCAGGCCGTGATGGGGCTGCTGGGCAACAGCGGCGGGCTGGGCGGTCTATTGGAGAAATTCCAGCAGGGCGGCCTGGGCAATCTGGCGCAGTCCTGGGTGGGTACCGGCGCCAACCTGCCCATTTCTGCTGAACAAATCCAGCAAGTGCTGGGCAGCGGCGCGCTGGGCGATATTGCCAGCAAACTCGGCATGCAGCCCGAGCAAGCGGCCAGCGAACTGTCGCAGGCGCTGCCCAATGTGGTGGACAAACTCACCCCCAACGGCCAACTGCCCGCCGAAGGCGATCTGATGGCCGCAGCACAGCAGATGCTGGGCAAGTTTCTGGGCTGATCCTGCCTGTCACATTGGGTTGGAAGATTCACGCAGTTTCTGAGATTGATCGACGGAATCTGTTGGAATTTTGCGTGTTTAGCGCATAGACTGCTCCTCAACCCTGAGAGGGTTTTCCCTCATTCGATCATTCCTATGGAATATATCGCAAGGTTGCCACCCAACGGGAGTTTTTCATGCGTCGATTTCAATCCAATCGCGGCCTGCGGTCGTGGGCCGTCGTGAGCGGTTTGTTCGGTTCGCTGCTTGCCGCGCCAATGAGCTGGGCCGCTGCGCCGCCCGGGGCTGCGTCGTGCATCGCCTGCCACGGCGCAGACGGCATGGGCAACGCCGCGGCCGGCTACCCGCGGCTGGCAGGCTTGCCAGCGCAATATCTGGCGGATCAACTGCACTACTTTGCCGACGGCACGCGCAACAACGCCATCATGTCGGGCATGGCCAAGCCGCTCACGGCGGTGCAGGTCACTGCGCTGGCCCACTACTACGCCAAGCTCAAGCCCAGCGGATCGCCCGCCCCCATGCCCACTGGCGCGGCGGCGGCAGAAGGCGCACGCCTGGTGTTGCGCGGCGACTGGGACAAGGGCATTCCGGCGTGCATCCGCTGTCATGGGCCGGGTGCGGTCGGCGTCGGAGAGAACTTTCCGCCGCTCGTCGGGCAATCTGCAACCTATATCGAGGCGCAAATCAAGGCATGGAAGGACGGCAGCCGACGCGGCGATCCACTGGGCATGATGCACACTGTGGCGCTGCGCATGACGGACGCGCAAACGCAGTCGGTGGCGCAGTGGCTGGCAGCGCAACCGCTGACCCCGAGCAAGTCCACCTCTGCCAATCACTGATCTGGAGCGCGTCATGACGATTTCTTTCTCTCTCGCCGCGCAGCCTGCCACAGACCGGGCTGCACTTGGCCGCAAACTGTCCTCGCTGGCCTGCAGCCTGTCGGCCATCGGCCTGATGGTCACCGCCGCCCATGCCGCCCATGCCGCCGATGCGCCACCCAAATCGGAGATCAACGCCGCTGTTGGCACCGGGGCTACGTTCACCCCGCCGCCGGAGTCGGCCATTCCCGACGATGAATTCGGCAAGATGGTTAAGCTCGGGCGCGACATCATGCTCGACACCCCCAAGTACGCCAAGGCGTATGTTGGCAACACCCTGAGCTGCGTGAACTGCCACACCGACGCCGGGCGCATGGCTGGTTCCGCGCCGCTGTGGGCGGCTTATGTGAGCTATCCCGCGTATCGTGGCAAGAACAAAAAGGTCAACACGTTCGAAGAGCGCTTGCAAGGCTGCTTCATGTACAGCCAGAACGGCAAGGCACCGCCGCTGGGCAGCGAACCGCTGGTCGCGCTGGAGTCGTATGCCTACTGGCTGTCCAAGGGGCTGCCGGTCGATGAGAAGGTCGCCGGACGCGGCTATCCCAATCTGCCAGAACCTGCGCTGGCGCCTGACTATGTACGGGGTCAGAAGGTGTACGAGGCCAAGTGCATCGTCTGCCACGCTGCCAACGGTGAAGGGCAGTACGTCAACGGTGAAACCGTGTTTCCGCCACTGTGGGGTGCCAAGTCCTTCAACTGGGGCGCAGGGATGGGCAGCTACAAGAACGCCGCCAAGTTCATCTACGCCAACATGCCCTACGGCATGAGCTACAGCCTCACCCCGCAGGAGGCCTGGGACGTGGCGTACTTCATGGATGCGCACGAGCGCCCGCAAGACCCACGCTGGCAAGGCAATGTGGCGGGCACCCGGGCCAAGTTCCACGACAGCAAGTTCAGCCTGTACGGCACCAAGATCAATGGCAAGCTGCTGGGTGACATCGGCGCCCCCAAGGCACGCTGAACGACCCGCCTCAATCCGGAAGAACGCCCCGCCACTGCGGGGCGTTCGCACTTCACGCAGCGGAGTTTCTCGGTTCAATGTCGCGGAAAAACCGCTGATAGAGCACCAGATACGCCGCCTGAAAAGTGGCCGCGACGAGAAAGGGCGCGATCAGCCAGCCTCGGTGCAGCAATATCCCGGCAATCAGCGGACCGATGGCGCGCGGAATCTGGATGGACACATTGTTCACCGTGGCGGCCAGGCCGCGGCGGTCTGATCCGGTGAGGCTGACGGTCAGCGCCTGGCGCACACCCATGGTGCCCTGGTTCGCAGTGGCGCGCAGAGCGTACAAGCCGACGGCGATCCAGAACACCGGCGACAGCGGAGTGAGCAACAGCATGATCAGCCCCACCGCGCGCATGCCGACGACCGCTCGCACCGCGCCAAAGCGCTGCGCCAGACGGCTGGCGATCTGTGCGCCCAATGCGGCGAACACGAAGCTCGCCGCCATGGCCGGGCCAATGCTGGCGGGCCCGTGCCCATAGCGCACCAGATACCAGTACGCCATCAGCGGCGCCACCATGCCGATGCCTAAGCCATTGAGCGCGTTGACCAGGCACAGACGCCAGAGCAGGGCGTTTTCGCGCATATGGCGTCTGTGGTCGCTCTCGACCACGCTCGACCCTGACGACGCGGCGATCTGCGGCTGCTCGTTGGTCGTTGCCGCAGCGGGCGCATCTTGCGCTTGCAACAGCAGGAGGAACCCGGCAGCCGAACCCAGCAGGGGCAGCAGAAACAGGCTGCGGTATGCCCAGTCCACTGGCATCACCACGCTCAGCCAGTGCGGCGCAGCGCCAAGCACCGCGCCCAGTGCCATGCCGAGCATGCCCAGCGTGGAGTTCAAGCTGAAAATTTGCGCGCGCAAGGCGGGCGGCGTGCCATGCGCCAGCCAGGACTGCTCCAGCGGGCCGAATGGCCCTGCTGCGCCGTTGGCGCCGCGCCCGAAGCTGCCCAGCAATGCCGCAGGAACCAGCAACCACGGTGTTGCAGAGACAAAGGCCACTGCTGCGCAGGCGACCAGCACCAGTTCATAGCCGAGCAAAAATTGGCGCCGACCGAGCCGGTCACTCAATGGCCCGATCCATAGGGTGAGCGCCGCGCCGATCAGCAGCCCGCCGCTGAGCACCGCGCCGATTTGTGGCGCGCTCCACTGCAAGTTGTGCAGATACAGGGTGAACGTCGCGACCAGCGCGCCCTGGCCGATGCTCCGCGCGATGCGCGCCAGAATGATGCGCCGCGCTGCTGGGGAAATTTGCGTCCAGGCGCTGCGTCCGTGGACCGGCGCATCGTCTGGGCGCCAGGGCGGTGCGGCGGCTTGCATCGCGTTGTCAGCTGACTGCCTGGCTTACTCTGGCTTGGCTGACTCTGGCGTGGCTTGCGCGCTGGCTGTTGCCACGCGGGCGTCACGCGTTTCCAGCGCACGTGCCTGCCGCGTCGGTTTGGTTGCGGGCGCTGCCATGTAACGCTTGATCTGCGTAATCACCGCTGGTTGGTCCCAGTCTTCGGGGCCCATGGTGCGGGCGATTTCCCTGCCTTGCTTGTCGATCAGGATGGTGGTCGGTGTGCCGAGAATGTTCAGGGTGTCGAGCGCATGCGTGGTCGGGTCGACGTAGATGGGCAGGTGGTCGATGAAGTTATCGTCGTAAAAACTCTTCACGGTGTAGATGCCGCCCTTGTCCACCGACAAGGGCACGACGGCAAAATTCTTTCCGCCCAGCAGCTTTTGCAGTTTGTCGAGCGTGGGCATTTCACGCACACAAGGCGGACACCAGGTGGCCCAGATGTTGAGCAGCACCACCTTGCCCTTGAAGTCTGCCAGGGTCATGGGCTTGCCCTGTCCGTTCTCAAACGTGATCTTCGACAACGGCAGGGTGTGTTTGCTTGGGTAAGGCGTGAACGTGAAGCCTGCAGCCCATGTGGCGGGAATGGACAGGGCGGACAGCGCCAATGCCATGGCGGCACGGCGCAGGTTCAGGGTCAGGGATGGCATGGAACAGCTCCAGAAGATCAGGCGAGGCAACCAAGATTGCATGTGGAAAAACAGCACGCATGGCAGCAAAAACATAGCGTTCGCGGGTGATTCGCGTTGTAACCGCATGTAGAGCCGATTTGCCGTAAGGTGGATTGCCTCACCGAGGTCCACGCCATGCTTCGTGCTCAAGCCCTGGAATTTGCCCATCTCGTGCTGGGTGTGCATTTGCTCATCATCGCGTTCAACATCGGCGGGCTGATTGCGATTCCCCTCGGCGTTTGGCTGCGCTGGCGCTGGGTGCGCTGTTGTCTATTACGCGCGGCGCATCTGTTGTCGATGGCCGTGGTGGCGGCGCAAGCGGCGTTGGGGCGGGCCTGTTTTCTCACGCTGTGGCAAAGCGAGCTGATGGTGCGCGCGGGGCGGCAGGGGCTTCAAGCCGGACTGATCCAGGCCTGGATTGATCACCTGATTTTTTGGAACCTGCCACTGAGCGTGTTCACGCTCGTCTACTTGGTCGTCGGCGCTTACACCGTGGGGCTGTGGTGGTGGGCGCCGCCGCGTTGCGGGCGGCGCAAGGCCCAACCGAGCAAGACGGCCAACGCGGCCAGCAACACATCCGGCCAGTCGCCATAGCGCGCCGCCATCCAGGCGAACGGAGTCAGCCCGGCGTGCCCTTGCACGGTGCCGGTCAGCACGCCCACGGTGTACGGCGCCAATTCCGCGATGACCTTGCCGCGGGCGTTGATGATGGCCGTGGCGCCGGTATTCGTCGCGCGAATGCCGGGAATCTGGAATTCCAGCGAACGCATGCGGGCAATTTCCAGATGCTGCGGAATGACAATGGTGTTGCCGAACCAGCCCAGATTGGTCAGGTTGGCGAAGATGTTGGGCGCATTGGCGGGCGTGCGAAACCGTTGCGCCATTTGCGCGCCGAACAAATCTTCATAGCAGATATTGGGCGCCACTTTCACGCCCAGCACCACGAAGGGCGGCTGGTCTAGGCCACCACGCGCAAAGCTGCCCAGCGGCATGTCCATCAACTTGACGAACCACGCAAAACCGTCGGGCACGAACTCGCCAAAGGGCACGAGGTGTGCCTTGTCATAGCGGTATGGCGCGGTGCCGCCCAGCCCCAGCACACTGTTGGTGTACTGCGTTGCGCCACGGGTGAGCGGAATGCCCAGCAGCGCGGCGGTGTGATGGGCGCGCAGAGCGCGCTCGATTTGCCGCAGATAGCCGGGATCGAGATCTTCCGGCAGGACGGGCACGGCGGTTTCCGGCGTCACGATGAGATTGGCCTTGAGCGAACTCAGCCAGTCGCCATAGAGCTGCAGCGTGGGCCCCAGAGAATCGGGACGGAATTTTTCGGATTGCGCAATGTTTCCCTGCAGCAATGCCACCTTGAGCGCCGGACCCACCGGCTGCGTCCAGCGCAGGTGCTGCAACTGCCATCCGCCTAGAATCAGAGCAATCAGCAGCCCCAGAATCGCCAAAGCGCCGCGCAGGCTGACCTGTGTGAGCAGCGCCAGCAGCGCAGCAGTCAGGGCCGCGATGAAATTCACCCCGTATTGCCCGATGACTGGCGCGTAGCCAGACAGTGGATTGCCGACTTGCGCGTAGCCGAGTGCCAGCCAGGGAAACCCGGTGAGTAGGGTGCCGCGCAGCCATTCCGCAATAGTCCAGCCCCCTGCTAGAACCAGGGCGGCCCCGAGCGCTGGGCCGAACGCCCAGGCGTTGCGGCCGGCTGGCGGTGCCCACGTGGCAGCCAGTGCGGCAGCCAGCGCCGGATAAATGGCAAGATAGCCGCTGAACAACATCAAGGCACCGCCGGCAACCGGGGGCGCCATGCCGCCATACACCGCCATGCTGATATAAAGCCACCATAGCCCGCCGGTGAACCAGCCCAGCCCAAGGCTGAACCCGAGCAGCACCCCGCGTTTGGCCCGCATGGTTGTCGTGGTTTGTGCATCCGCCCACAGCAGACTGATCCACGCGGCCAGAATGGCGACGGACCACACGCCGAGTTGCGGGCGTCCAAACGTCTGTGCAAGCAAGGTGCCGAGCAGAATGGACAGGAAAGGGGCGAACCGGGGCGCGGCCAGCAGACGCAACAGCCCTCGGCGTGGGGCTGTGCCGGTCAACACCGCGTCGGCGCGGTTTGCAGGAATATCAGGCATACAGGTCAGTGGCGGATGGGCAGCGGGCGCACTTTACCCTGCGGGCATGTCGCCGCCCTGCGCGTATGGGTCGGAAATGCCCAGGCGCAACAACACGGCCACTTCCTGCCGCTCCATTTCGTGGGCTTCATGCTCGGTCTGATGATCCCATCCCTGCGCATGCAGCACGCCGTGTATGACCAGATGCGCGTAATGCGCGAGCAGCGGCTTGTGCTGCGCCAGTGCCTCACCCTCGACGACCGGGCTGCACAACACCACATCGGCCTGCGCGGGCCAGTGGCTGTAGTCGAAGGTCAGCACATTGGTGGCGTTTTCCTTGCCGCGATAGGCTTGGTTGAGCGTGCGACCCTCTTGCGCGTCGACGAAACGCAGCGTGATCTGGTGCGGCTCAACAGGATGGTGCGGCGCCACACCAGGCTCTGCAGGGTCGGGCCCGACGCGCAACGCCGCGCGCACCCAGCGCAGCAGCAGCGGTCGCGGCAACAGCGCCCGATGGCTTGCGTCGGCAAATTGCACCGAGAGTCGCAGCGCGGGTTGGGAGGTCTTTCGCACGGGCGCTTTTATTCTTTTCTCCGCGTATGGCGGCGTGGATTGGCCGCCGTGCCCTCGACCGCACTGCTGATGGGGGCATCGCCTTTGCTGGGCTGGGTCTGCAAGGTATGTGCCTCGTACGCATCGACAATCCGCGCCACCAAGGGGTGCCGCACAACGTCCTGACTGGTGAACAGGTTGAACGCGATGCCGCGCACGTCCGCCAACACCTTCTGCGCCTGAGACAGACCGCTTTGTGCGCCGCGCGGCAAATCCACCTGGCTGGTGTCGCCGGTAATCACCGCGCGCGAGCCGAAGCCGATGCGGGTGAGGAACATTTTCATCTGCTCGGGCGTGGTGTTCTGCGCCTCGTCCAGAATGATGAACGACTGATTCAGCGTGCGCCCGCGCATGAAGGCCAGCGGCGCGATCTCGATGGCACCGCGCTCGAACAGCTTCTGCGTCTTCTCCATGCCCAGCAGATCGTAGAGCGCGTCGTACAGCGGGCGCAGATACGGGTCGATCTTTTGTGTCAGATCGCCGGGCAGAAAACCCAGCCGCTCCCCAGCTTCCACCGCCGGGCGGGTGAGTACCAGACGGGTGATGGCGTGGCGCTCCAGTGCATCGACGGCGCAGGCCACGGCGAGAAACGTCTTTCCCGTGCCCGCCGGGCCGATACCGAAGGTGATGTCATGCTGCTGGATGTTGCGGATGTATTGCACCTGATTGGGTGTACGGCCGTGCAGGCTTTCCCGTCGCGTGCAGAGCACGGGCTCGTCTTCGGCCGCAGCAGGCTTCGGACGCTGGCCCTGCGCAGCCTGCGCCAGTTCGAGCTGGATGTCCTCCAGATTGAACCGGGCGCCGGCGCGCGCCCAGAGTGCCCGGAGCAAATCCAGCGTCTGTCGCGCAGGCCCGCTTTGCCCTTCAATGCGGATGGTGTCGGCGCGGCGCGTCAAGCGCACATCGAAGGCGACCTCAATCTGTCGCAGGTTTTCGTCCAGCGGGCCGCAAAGCTGGGCCAATCGCGCATTGTCGGGTGGAGAGAAGGTATGTCGGAGTTGCACGGTCGAGGTGGACAAGGAAGATATTGCGAAGGGCAGAGAGAGGCGCCCTTTGATTCGCCGCGATCAGTGGGGCTGAGTTGATAGTATCGGCCTGACGCTGCCATTGTCTGTGCGGCGCGATGAAAAGAAACGGATGCATATGAGCACCATGCAATGCGCGCTGGTCGTTGACGACCTCCCCGCTGTGCGCGCCGGATTTGTCGAACTGTTGCGGGAAAACTATCCCGGCGTGCGGATTTTTGAGGCGGGCCGCATGAGTGAAGCCATGCAGATCCTGCAGCGCGAACCTGTCGATCTCCTTCTGGTTGACCTCGGCCTGCCGGACGCAAGCGGGCTTGAACTGATCCGCACCCTGGCAGAAATCCGCCCGCAGGCGCGCTCCGTCGTCGTCACCATCTTCGATGACGACGACCATCTCTTCCCGGCGCTGCAGGCCGGGGCGTTCGGCTATCTGCTAAAGGATCGCCCCAAGATCGAATTGCGTGCGCAGTTGCGCCGCATCCAGGATGGCGAACCACCGTTGTCTCCCAGCATCGCGAGGCGGATGGTGCAGCATTTCACCCACCTGCGCAGTTCCATTCCCATCCCCTCAGCCCAGGCGCCAGAAGACCACGTCGCGCTGACTGAGCGTGAGAGCGAAGTGTTGCAACTGGTTGGAAAGGGCTACACCCTGCCAGAAATCGCCGTGCAACTGGGTCTGTCCCGTCACACGGTGGCAGATTACGTCAAGCAGATCTACCGCAAGCTCAACATCTCGTCCCGCGCGGAGGCGGCTCTCGAAGCAGTACGGCGCGGACTCGTCAGATAAGACTGCCCAGTTGATGCACCCAGACCCTCGCCTGCGTCAATAACTCACCATGTCAGACCCGTTCAATCCATCTCAAGAGTCCGTTTGCTACCTCAACGGAACATTTCAGCCGCTGTCGCAATGTCAAGTTTCTGTACTCGACCGCGGTTTCATCTTTGGTGATGGGGTGTATGAGGTCATCCCAGCCTACGGCCGCTGTGCCTTTCGTGCGGATGCCCATTTGGCACGTTTGGCGCGCAGCCTGAACGCAGTCGAAATGACGAATCCCTGCAACAAAGAGGAATGGCTGGCGCTCGTGCGCGATCTCCTCGCTCGCAACGCCCAGGACGATCAGTGCATCTATATTCAAGTGACCCGCGGGGTCGCCCGGCGTGATCATGCGTTTCCTCGCGGCGTTAAGCCCACAGTTTTTATGATGAGCTTTCCGTTTCCGCACGTCCCGGCCGACCAGCGCGCCAGAGGAACTGCATGCATCACAGCACCGGATCTGCGCTGGAGAAACGGGCACATCAAGTCCACCTCACTTCTCGGAAATGTGCTGGCCCGTCAACTCTCCGTCGAGATGGGCGCAGCGGAAACCATTCTGATACGGGATGGCTGGCTCACCGAAGCTTCTGCCTCCAATGTCTGGGTCGTGCGCAACGGACGCCTGTGCGCACCACTGCGTGACCATGACAAACTTGAAGGGATACGTGTCAGCTTGGTGGAAGAGCTCGCCAGGCAAGTCGGCATCAAGCTGGAATTCCGCCACATCGCGGAATGGGAATTGCGTTGTGCCGAGGAAATCCTGTTGACCTCAGCGACAAAAGAGGTGCTGCCGGTGTCCATGCTCGACGGACGTGCCGTTGCTGAGGGCTGTCCAGGCCCTGTGAGTCAAGCGCTTTACGCAGCCTACCAAGTAGCCAAGGAGCAACTTGGGTTGGAAAACTGAATCAGCCAGGGTGAAGCACACTCAGAGTAGAGAAGTGCCCTCATGCAAAAAGTGCTTGACACGCTCAACACGAACCAGCAGAATTCGATTTCTCGCCGCTAATCACGGCGGGCATGAGTGAAGCAAGAAGAAAAGAAAACCTTTCGCTTGACTCAGAATTAAAATTAGTGCAATAATTGATGTCTTCGCTGTAAACGCGAAACAAGCCAAGAGAAAATGAGTAAAACCTTTCGCTTGACTCGGAATTAAAATTAGTGCAATAATTGATGTCTTCGCTGCTTATGCAGCAAACGCCATACGGCGAGTTCATTAAGAAATCAACCGATAAGCGTGGGCGTTTGGCTAGATGCAAATATACCAAACGCTCATATGAATACGGAAGTTTTCCGTAATTCCTTGGGTGTGCATTGTTCGCAATGCAAAAAAGATCGAACTATAGAGTTTGATCCTGGCTCAGATTGAACGCTAGCGGCATGCTTTACACATGCAAGTCGAACGGCAGCGCGGGGCAACCTGGCGGCGAGTGGCGAACGGGTGAGTAATA
>Ga0123519_10004130_pt1 | contig 23690 bp, 20 predicted proteins | sample YelNatPaOPRAMG02_FD_87396 | JGI IMG/M metagenome (GOLD analysis project Ga0123519, IMG submission 87396) | Hot spring microbial communities from Yellowstone National Park - Yellowstone National Park OP-RAMG-02 (version 2) | ecosystem: Environmental > Aquatic > Thermal springs > Hot (42-90C) ...
AAAAGTTATACGCGTTGAGGCGCAGCCGATGGACTGGCGTTTCGGGCGCCTCAACGCGTGCGGTAAGCGATGCGGCGTTGTGGGGGCCGCCTTAGGCCAAACCCCGCGCCTTGAGGTTCTCGATGCTGATGCGGGCGCTCTCGAGGGTGGGACGCTTGCACACGTCTTGCTCAACTATGAGCCAATGGGTGCCCCCGGCCTTGGCCGCATCGACAATGGCATCCAGCGGCAGCACGCCGGTACCCACCTCTGCGAACGAGCGATCTCCCTCCTCCATGTCCTTCAGGTGAACCAGGGGACAACGGCCAGAGAGCCTGCGGAGGTATCCGGCTGGGTCCGCGCCGCCATACAGCACCCAGTAGGTATCCAATTCCGCCTTCACCAGGTCCGGGTCGGTGTTGCCGTACAGGAGGTCCAGGGCGTACTGGTCGTCGACCTTCTCGAACTCGAAGGCGTGGTTGTGGTAGCAGAACTGGACGCCGTGCTGTTTGCACTCGGCGCCGATCTTGTTGAAAAGGTCGGCGATGGCGCGCCAATCGGCCTCGCTCTTGCGTCTGTCTTCGGGCAGGTACGGGCACACGATCCACCGGTTGCCGATCTCGAGGTTGAACTCGATGGCGCCGCTGAGGTTGCCCTCGAGCACGTCCAGGCCGATGTGGCTGCCTGCCACCTTCAGGCCGGTTTCCGCAAGGAGCTCTTTCAGGTCTGAAGCGGCGAGGCCACCGGTGCCAGCCAGCTCAACGCCGGCGTAGCCGAGCTTGGCAACCTCACGCACGGTGCCGGCGAAATCCCGCTGAGTCAGATCGCGAACGGTGTAGAGCTGGAGGGCTACTGGGATTGTGGACATTCTCTTCTCCCTTCGCGCGGATGATGCTCCCATTATTGCAGGGCGAGGGGATGTCCCTCAGGGAGAAGAGTTCGTCGGCCAGGCTGTGGTTACCTGGCCGCGATCGGTTGCTTGGGCCGGGGCGATGGGGCAGAGGCGCCTAGCTCCGTTTGGCCAACTCCGCTCGCAGCCGATCGAGTTCGGCCTGCATTTCGGCGCGCATCTGCTCCATCTGCTCCAGAAGGTTCAGTATCACCTCAACGCCAGCCAGGTTCACGCCCAGGTCCCTGGTAAGGCGCTGGATTTGCCGCAGCCTGTTGATATCCTCGTCTGAGTAGAGCCGGTTTCGGTTATCCATGCGGCGGGGCTTCACCAGGCCAAGGCGCTCGTAGAGCCTCAGCGTTTGCGGGTGCATGTCGCACAGCTTGGCTGCTATGCTGATGACGTACACCGGCTCGTCTTGGCGATGCTCCATGGCCGTGTGCTCCTCAAACGCCCCTTGGGTTCTCTTTCCGCAGGGACGCAAGCTCAGAGATGATCTCCCGCTCCCGCGGCGCAAGGTTGCGGGGTACGGTTACCTTCACCTTTACGTACTGATCACCCCTGCCCGAGCCGCGCAGCCGAGGCATGCCCAAGCCGGCAAGCCTGAACGACTGCCCGCTTTGGGTGCCCGGCGGCACTTTCATCTTGACACGGCCGGTAAGGGTGGGCACGCTGATCTCCGCGCCAAGTGCTGCCTCCGGGAAAGTGATGGGCACTTCCACGGTGAGGTCGTCGCCCTTGCGCTCGAACTGGGGGTGCGGGCGAACGTGGACCGTTAGGTACAAGTCGCCACGCGGGCCTCCGGGAACGCCTGGCGAACCCTCACCGGCGAGGCGTATCTTGGAGCCCTCGTCCACGCCGGGCGGTATCTTCACCTCCAGGCGGCGCTGTCGCTCAACGGAACCGGTGCCGCGGCAGTTGGAGCAGCGCTCAGCGGCGACTGTGCCGGCTCCGCCGCAGGTCTCGCAGTCTTGCCCCAAAAGGCCGCCGATGCCACTGCTTCTGCCCGTACCGCGGCAGGTTGGGCAGGTCTGGCGGCGGGCGCCGGGCTGGTCGCCCGTGCCGCCGCAGACTGGGCAGGCCTCTGGAACGGTAAGCACCAGGTTCCGAGTTGCTCCGGAGTACGCCTCCTCGAGGGTGACCTCGATGTCGTGCGTGATATCTCGTCCCGGGGCCTGCCTGGTTCGGCCCCGGGATGTGGTGGTTCTGGTGCGTCCGCCGAAGAGCGTCTCGAACAGGTCCGAGAAGCCTCCACCAAGGTCGAACTCCGGCGCGCCGGGGCCGGTTTGGGTGGTGAAGCCCCCCGGCCAGCCCTCCGCACCAGCTTTGGTGGCCTGTCTCCAGTACTCGCCGTACTGGTCGTACTTGGCCCGCTTGTCCTTGTCGGAGAGCACCTCGTACGCCTCGGAGATCTCCTTGAACTTCTCCTCCGCCTGCTTGTTGCCCGGGTTGACGTCTGGGTGGTACTTGCGCGCCAGCCTACGATAGGCCTGTTTGATCTCCTTCTCGGTGGCTGTTTTGGGCACACCCAGCGTCGCGTAGTAGTCTTTGAACTCCATACGGCAACATGCTCATCGGTGGGGATGGCGGGCGGGTCATGCGTTGGCAAGACCCACCTGCGGCCCCAGACGCTATCTACTCAGCTACCTTCACCTCGACCCTGCGCGGCTTGGTTTCCTCAGCCTTGGGCATGTGAATCTCAAGCACGCCGTCGCGGTAGCTGGCTTTGACGGCCTCTTGATTGATTGGAACGCCCAGGGTGAACACGCGCTGGAAGCGGCCATATGGACGCTCAACGCGGATATACTTGTCTTTGCGTTCGTTGTCCGGGAAATTCCGCTCTCCGCGGATGGTGAGGCTGTCGCTCAGCAGCTCGATGGTGATGTCGCTCTGCTTCATGCCAGCCAGCTCTGCGTAGAGGACGATCTCGTCCTCGTCTTCGTAGACGTCCACCGCGGGGGACCACACGCGAGAGGAAACGTGCTCGCGGCGGTGTCCGGTTGGAGCGGTGCGCTGCTCGAACAGGCGATTCATCTCGTCCTGCAGGGTGCGCAGATCTTCCAGCGGGTTCCAGCGTAACACGTCCATAGCCATTCCTCCTTGTAAGCTGTCGTTACTCGGCCTTGAACTCGGCGTCTATCACGCCGTCGTCCCCGGGCTGACCGCCAGCTTGCCCGGTTTGGCCCTGGGAGCCGGCAGCCGCGCCGCTGTATTGCTGAGAGGCTTGCTCATACGCGCGCTGGCCAAGGCTGTAGCTGGCCTGCTGCAGCTCATCCATTGTGACGCGGATCCGCTCGACGTCGCCGTCCTTGATGGCGCCGCGCAAGTTGTTCATGGCGGTTTCGACGCGCGACCTCTCGTCGGTAGGCACCTTATCGCCGAGGTCTTTCAGAAGGCGCTCGGTGGAGTAGAGGAGCTGCTCGCCTCTGTTCTTCATCTCCACCTGCTCCTTTCGGCGCCTATCCTCTTCCGCGTGGGCCTCAGCCTCGCGCACCATCCGGTCGATCTCGTCCTTGGTGAGGTTGGTTGTGCCGGTGATGGTGATCTTCTGCTCGCGGCCGGTTGCGGCGTCCTTGGCGCTGACGTTGAGGATGCCGTTGGCGTCGATGTCGAACGTGACGTCGATTCGCGGCACGCCACGAGGCGCGGGCGGGATGCCGGTTAGCATGAACCTGCCGAGGGTCTTGTTCTCGCTCGCCATAGGCCGTTCGCCCTGTAGGACGTGAATCTCAACCGATGTCTGTCCGTCCTCGGCGGTTGTGAACGACTCGGTTTTGCGGGTTGGGATGGTGGTGTTGCGCTCGATGAGCGGGGTCATCACTCCGCCCAGGGTCTCGATGCCGAGGGTGAGTGGCGTGACGTCGAGGAGCACCACATCACGGACCTCGCCAGACAGCACGCCGGCCTGGATGGCGGCACCTATGGCGACGACCTCGTCGGGGTTGACGCCCTTATGCGGCTCCTTGCCGCCGCCCAGCTGCCTTACCAGCTCCTGAATCATGGGCATGCGGGTGGCACCGCCCACGAGGATGATCTCATCGATGTCCTTAGCAGTGATCTTGGCGTCGGCCAAGGCCCTCTCGAATGGGCCGCGAGTGCGTTCCACCAGGTCTCGAGTGAGATCCTCGAGTTTGGCCCTGGTGATGGTCATATCCAGGTGCTGGGGACCCTCGGCCGTAGCGGTGATGAACGGCAGGTTGATGTTGGTCTGCATGAGGGTGGAAAGCTCTATCTTGGCCTTCTCGGCGGCCTCACGCAGGCGCTGCATAGCCTGGCGGTCGTTGCGCAGGTCGATGCCGGTTTGCTTTCGGAACTCGTCGGCAACGTAATCGACGATGCGCTGGTCCCAGTCGTCCCCGCCGAGGTGGGTATCGCCAGCGGTAGCTCTCACCTCGAAGACGCCGTCGCCGACGTCCAGCACGGACACGTCGAACGTGCCGCCGCCAAGGTCGTACACGAGGATGGTCTCGTTGCTCTTCTTGTCCAAGCCGTAGGCGAGGGAAGCGGCCGTCGGCTCGTTAATGATGCGCAGAACCTGGAGCCCGGCGATCTCGCCAGCGTTCTTGGTGGCGGTGCGCTGAGCGTCGTTGAAGTAAGCGGGCACGGTGATGACGGCCTTGTCCACGGGCTCGCCGAGGTACGCTTCGGCGTCTTCTTTGAGCTTCCGGAGGATCATCGCGGAGATCTCTTCCGGTGAGTAGAGCTTGCCATCGATGTTGACGCGGTAGTCCGTGCCCATGTGGCGCTTGATGGATGAGACCGTGCGTTCCGGGTTGAGGATCGCTTGTCGTTTGGCCTGCTGCCCCACAAGTCGCTCGCCGGTCTTGGTGATGGCCACCACAGAAGGCGTAAGTCTGCTGCCTTCCGCGTTCGGTATGACCACTGGCTCGCCGCCCTCCATCACGGCGACCACAGAGTTCGTCGTTCCGAGGTCAATGCCTACGGTTTTCGCCATGCTATCCACCTCCGGAGGGCTACTTACCCCTCACTTCACACAGCCGAAACTGTAACGTCCGCTTCGCAGGCAGCGGATCTAAGTCTACCCTTAGTATAATCGTTGAGTGTGGTATTGTCAATACGTTCCAAGAGAAGCTTTGGGGTTGGTTGCATGCGGTAGGGTGGGGATGCCCGAGCGACGGCTGGGGAGGAGCGCCGCTCGGGGTGGATTGCGGGGATACGGAGCGGGAGGTTCGCCGGTGGGGGGAGCGCGACGCTGGGTGGGTCGCGCCGCGTTCAGCTCACCCCCAGATTGGCATATGCGGCCCGGTTCGGGCTTATATTCGCAGGTCTACCAGCGCCGAGACGCCCACGCCCTGCACCCGATGGAACCCTTTGCGGGCGTCGTTGGTGTCGATCGGGACCAGGATTCTGGCGCGTACGCTGTTGCCAAATGCGCTTAGCCCGGTCTCAAGCTGCGCCACCCCCTCGACCTTCTTGACCAGCTGTGGGGGACCGGAGACCTGCACAGCGCCGATGTAGCCGCCCTGGCCGAACGAGAGGACTGGCACAACCTTGGTCATCTGCTCGTTCTTGACGCCCCGGTTGAGCGTGACGGTGTTGATGGCTTTGTTGATGGCTCCGCCGGACTGCCGCACCACGTAGCCGATACCGCCAACCTTGAGCAGGTCGCCTAGGTCTATCCCGTAGGCGCGGGCGCCGAGGAAGGCGACGATCGCCATGGCGCCTGCTATGGCCAAGAACCGTTTGGCCCAACTGCGAAACCTCATCTGTGGTCTACCTCGTAGATGTTGTAAACGCCGTCCGACACGCTCCATCCTAGGCCTCGCTGGGCGCATATCTGGCTGATGACGCGCCCTGGCGTGGTAACCTGGATGCTAACGGGGGCGGGCTTCTGCCGCACCATATCGTGCGCAACCACAACGTCCAGCCTTCGCGCGGCCTCGGCGAGCAGGTCATCCATGCTGAGATAGCCGGTTATCCAACCACCCTCCGACCGGCGTGGTTGCGAGAGGACGGGGATGAAGGCTCGGCAGCGGCGTCCTCCGAATCCGTCGGCCTCGAGGCTGGCGAGGATGGTGTACACGCCGGGGGCTCTTGCCTCCAGTTTGAGGGGCACGGTGGCGAGTTCGCCCGCGCCGATGGAACCCTGCCACACCACGGAGCCGCCGTACCCAACGGGGATTCCGGGGGTGAGGCTTAGGAGCCCGCGCTGGCGGTAGATGATGAGCCGGGCGTCTTTGAGGTCTTCTCGCGGCTGCACCTGGATGACTAGGTTGACCTGGCTATCCGTGTGCGGGGAGGAGGTATCTCTGGAGGAGATGGACAGTTCAGGTCTGCCCGGGAACACATCTGCTGCTGGCTGGCTGCCGAAGCCGCGGGGCACGCGCCAATCGAAGCCAAGGTGGACCGCGGCGTTCTCGAAAGCGGTGCGGGGCAGCACGGTGATGGCAACCAGTATGGCTAGGGTAACGGCCGCGACGGCGTAGGCGCGGAAGCGGGCAGCCGGGGCGCCGAACAACGTCTGCCAGAGGGTTGCCCGCGGTTCGCCGGCGTGGGCGTCCAGCTTGGCGAGCACCTTAGCTCTGAAATCTGGTGGCGGCTCAACGGGGTCGAGTCCGTGGAACAGATCGAGGCACTCACGAAGCGTGGTGAGTTCGTGGTGGCACGAGGGGCACTCCTGGAAATGGGCCTCCAGGACTACACGCATAGGGGGGCTAACGGTCTCTTCCAGGTAGTCAGAGAGGTGTTCGAGTGCCTGCTCGCAACGCATTACGGTGTCTCCTTAGCCTCCGCTTGAGTAGGACGTTACTAGGCACCGAAAAGTTCCCGCTGTGCAAGCAGTTTGTCCCTTAGGGCCCGCCTGGCCCGGTTCAGCCTGGACTTGACGGTTCCCAGCGGCATGTTGAGGATCTCGGCGATCTCCTCGTAGGGGAGCTCTTGCACGTGGTACAGGGTGATCATCACCCGTTGGAACTCGGGCAGGCCGTTGATGGCTTCCTGGAGGGCGCGAGTGCGCTCGCTCTGCTCAGCTAGCTCTTGCGGACCTGGTGCGCCGTCCTCAACTTGGCGCTTTACGGGTCCGTCCTCCATCTCGAGGTATTCCTCGAGGGAGCTAACCGGGTGGGAGGTGCGTCGCTTGCGCTCGTCAAGGTAGACGTTGGTTACGACGCGGAACAGCCAGGTGGAGAAGGCGGAGTCGCCGCGGAACTTGCTGATGGAGTTGAAGACGCGTACGAATACTTCGCTGGCGATGTCTTGTGCGTCGTCGTAGTTGCCGGTTAGGCGATACGCCAAGTTGTAGACCTGCTTCTCGTAGCGCTGGAGCAGCTCGTTGAAAGCCGCGCGGTCTCCCCTCTTGCAGCGCTCGATCAGGCGGATCTCGTCCTGCCGCATCCAAACCTCACACCGGGGCATGCCTACAACCCCACACCTTACCATTATACTAGCAATGCAGGTGTTGCTCAAGATCCTGCTAGGAGCTCGAGGATGGGGCGTTCCACGGCGACGCCGTTCTCCGGGCCCCTGTCTCCGACGCCGTTCCCTGGCGGTTCGGGAGGCAAGCGGCCATGCCTGTCTGCTGGTTCTGTGGGGGCGAGGATTGGCTGGCACTCAGTTGGGCTTAGCCGCATTCGTTGGCCCTTACGGATGCTGCGGGCTTTGTACCTGTGCAGTGGGGGACGCCCGTCCCGACAGCAATGGGGCAACGGGCTAGGAGTGGCAGCACACTACAGGTAGCGTGATGCAGGAGAATAGCCGCTACATGTAGCGTGGCAGCAGATGGTGCCATGGTGAGCCGTGTGCGATTCGAACGCACGACCCTCTCCTTAAAAGGGAGATGCTCTACCACTGAGCTAACGGCCCACGCTCCGTATTGTAACACTGGAGCTTTCTGACGTCAACCGAACTGCCGAGCTACCCATCGCTAGCCTAGCGCTTCTGGGCTTTCCACTCCGACATGTCACTGCGCGCCAACTTTTCGGAATCGGGCTCTCATATCGGCGTGAGAGGGAGGATATCAGGGCGCGTGGCTTACCTCCAGCGTTTCGCCGGCCTTCGCCAGCACGGCGTTGGGGAAGATGGAGAGGGCTTCGGCGAGGCGCTCTTCGGAGTGGGCCGTGTCGTAGTGAATCAGCGCCAGTTTCCGTACATCCGCCAGCTTGGCCACCCGGGCGGCATCGATCGTGGTGGAGTGGCGCGTCTGCTCGATCGCGGAGCGGGATGCGTCCGCGGCGAAGCTTGCCTCGTGGATGAGGAGGTCCGCCCCTCTCGCCAGCTCGGCGATCGGCTCATGGTACTCCGTGTCCCCCGTGAACACGATCACTGCTCCGGTAGCTGTGTCGGTGAATCGATAGCAGAGCCCCTCGACGGCGTGCCGCGCGGCGATGGCCTGCAGACGAAATCCAGGCCCGCATGCCGTGTCGCCAGGAGCAAGGATGCGAGAAGTGATGGTTGGCCAGACAACGGGGTACGCCTCCGCTTGAAGAAATGCATGCGAGAGGCGCACCACCCGATCCAGGTCGCCGGGCCCGCACAGCATCAGCGGCCCTGGATCCCCCTGCCAGCAGCCCTTCATGGCGCGGTAGAACAGAAGCTGGGGCAGCCCCATGTAATGGTCATGGTGGAAGTGGGTGAAGATGACGGTGCGGAGCTGCACCGGGTCCAACCCCGCCTGAAGCAGCGCCCTGGCGGCACTGGAGGGCGTGTCCACCATGTGGGTGTTGTTGATGACGAAGCTGGCGTTGTCCTCTGCGGCAGTGGGCAGCGCCGTAGAGGCCCCCAGGAAAGTGACGCGCGTCGTGTTCTGATTCGCCATGAGATGCCCGCCTTCCGACGCCCTTGCCAGGTTGCCCCGAGAGCTACTGGGTCCCGACCTCGTTGGTTTGCCCAGATGAGGCGAATGGCAGCTCCGTCACCGTGGCCTGGATGGTGCCGCCTCCGCACCCAACTTGCACCGCCGAGCCAGGAGACGCCCACTGGCGCCGGACGTACGCCAACGCTATGGTCTGCCCCAACCAGTGCGACCGGGCGACGCTCGTAACTCGCCCCACGCTCTTGCTGTTCGCAGTAACTGCCGACTCCACCTGCCCTGGGTCGGCGCTCCCCAGCAGCAGACCCACCAGTGCCCGGTTGCAGTGCCCCCTGGCGAGGATTCTGGCGACCACCTCCTGGCCCACGTAGCAGCCTTTGGTCTCGCTGATGGCCCTGCTGATGTGGGCCTCAAGCGCGAGTGTGCTCTCGTCCATGTCGCGTCCGTAGCGGGGCGTCCCACCCTCGATGCGGAGCGCGTCCAGGTCGCCGGCGGTGCCAGCGACAGCGCCAGCGGCGGCCACCTGTGCGCCCAGGACGGGTGCCGCACCCGCGGGCGCAAGCAGGCCAACGCCACTCGCCCCTGCCATCTGCCAATGGAACGCCAGTGCGCCCATGTCCTCCGACACAGGCATCCAGCACTGACGGCCATCCCTCTCTGCAAGCGACGTCTCGGGCTGCTCGAGGGCGGCGCAAACCACGCGGCCGCTCAGTGGGCCAACCACTAGAATGAGCGCCCAGGCCTCCGTGGCGTCGCTGATGGCAACCTTCGACCTGAGCACGTAGCGGCGGAGGTAAGCCGGCAGCTGCTCACGGAGCTCCGGCTCGGTGTGGAGCAAGTACCCCTCCGGCAAGCGATGTACATACCCATCGGCCAGGACGTGCCCGGTTGGGTTCAGGAACGCCGTATAGCACACGCCGTGGACTGGAAGGGAGGCCACGTCGGCGGTGGCGAGGCTTTGGAGCAGCGCAGATGCGTCGCCACCGGATACCATCATCTTTGCTCGCGAGGATAGGTCGAAGAAGGCCGCGCCCATGTGGGCGGCGATCTGGACCGTGCGGCCATCCGGCGGCGGCGATCCGCCGGTGTTTTCGCTCTGCAGCAGGTTGTTGAACATGGTCTTCCCAACTCGTGTTGTGGAAACGCGTACCATCGTACTCCATCCGGCTGAAGGAGCCGATGACGAGCGCGCTTCTGTGTGTGAATGATAGCCTTTGGAGCGCGCCGAGATCAACGTGGCGCCGCCCAAAGCTTGCCGCAGGGAGCACTGCCGGGCTGGAGATCTGGCGGCGAGCGGCAGGGGGTAGGGGAGGCCGCCAGACCCTACTGCCACAAGCTCGAGGCTACGCGCTCCAGCACGGCAGGAGCCGGTCGGCAATGCCCTGTAGTTGGTCACTGTGAGGAGCCGTGCACCACACTTCTGCCACACCCCTGCGCGTGGTCCCTGACAACTGGGTGATTGTCTGGCGACAGTGGGAGTGCTATAATGGGGCGCAGCCGGTATGCGCGGCGCCGCCCCCTCTTCGTGCCCCACCACTGCTTCGAGCCGCCTGCGCAGAGGACGCATGTCTCTCTGCCGGTTGCAGCGTGAGTTGCGGTATCCACCATGGTTTCGCCGGGCTCCGACCCCACACTGCCGCAAGCGGCGGAACGGCTTGGGCGCGACGTGCATCCACCGCGCGCCCGCGGCTTCGTCGCTGGAGCAGTTGGCGCGGCCGTGCTCGGGCTGGGGGTCCCGTACGGCACCATGGTCGTTAGGGGGTCCTACATGGACCTCGACTTCAGCACCCCGGGGGCCATCTTCCTCTTCTTCGTGCTGAGCGGCGGGCTGAACGCACTGCTGCACCGCCTGGTGCCGAAGCTGGCGCTCTCCACCGGCGAGCTGGCCGTGGCGTACATCATGATGGTGGTGGCGTGCGCCGTTCCCACGATGGGGCTCACGGCACAGCTGCTGCCGATCATAACGGCGCCGTATTACTACGCAACTCCCGAGAACCGCTGGGAGGAGCTGATTGTGCCGCACCTGCGGCCGTGGCTTTCGCCGCAGAGCAGCTTCGCCATCAGCCGGTTCTACGAGGGGCTGAAGGCCGGCGAGCACATACCGTGGGGGGCTTGGCTCACACCGCTGGTCCACTGGCTACCGTTCCTGTTGGCTCTCCACATCACGGGCATCTGCGCCATGGTGCTGCTCAGGGCCCAGTGGGCTGGCCGCGAGAGGCTGGCGTACCCGTTGGTGCAGCTGCCGACCGAACTCGCGCGGGCGCGTGCAGGTCTGCCGGAGCGCTCGATACTGCGGAGCCCGGCGCTGTGGATCGGTTTTGCGCTGCCGTTCGCGGTGGGTTCGCTCATCGGCCTCAGGGCTTATGTGCCATCGATGCCGTCCGTCAAGCTCGACTGGAGCTTTCCCTGCTGGCGAAACACCCTTAGCCTCATCCTCCGCATCAGCTTCCCGATGATCGGGTTCTTCTACCTGGCAAACACGGAGGCGGTGTTCAGCCTGTGGCTTTTCAACCTACTCTCCTGGGTGGCGCGCGGTGAGATGAACATCCTGGGGGTGGAATACCGAGAGGACCTGGGGATCTACGGTTCGCCCTCGCCGATCTTCGCGCATCTTGGCATGGGCGCCATCACCGCGTTGGTGTTGTCGGGCTTGTGGACCGCCCGGCGTCACCTGGCGGCGGCAGTTCGCAGAGCCCTCGGTCGACCTGGCGGCGCGGACGACTCCGAGGAGGTGCTGCCTTACAGGGCGGCGCTGCTGGGAATTGGTGGCGGCGTGGTGTTCATGGGGTGGTGGTTGGTGGCAGCGGGCATTCCGCCTCTTCCCATGGCGTTGTTCCTGGTATGGGCGCTCATACTGTTCGTTGGGCTCACGCGCATAGTGGTGGAGAGCGGCATGGCGGAGGCCGTGGCGGCATCCATCTCGGCTGGTGCCAGTGTATCGGCCATCGGCTCTGGCGCGTTTGGCAGCGGAGGTCTGGTTGCGTTGGCTGCCAACTACGTGTGGAGCGCCGATATACGCACATTCGTCACGGCGTCTGCCGCCAACGGATTGCGGATGGCGGATCTCACCACGGGCACTCGCCGACCCATCTTCTGGGCGATGCTGGCGGCGGTCTGCATCGCCATCGGCAGCTCGGTGTGGATCACACTGGTGATGGCCTACCGCCACGGAGGTGTGAACCTCAACTCCTGGTTCTTCCAGGGCGGCCCGGTGGCGCCGTACAACTGGGCCGCCAGCAAGATAGCGAACCCAACGCCCCCTAACGTCTCGGGATGGCTGCTAACGGGCGCTGGCGCTGCGTTCACCGCGTTCTTGGCGCTCATGCGGCAGCGATACGTGTGGTGGCCGTTCCACCCCGTGGGGTTCACCGTGGGCACAACGTGGATAATGGACCAGATCTGGCTGTCGGCGTTCATCGCCTGGCTGCTCAAGGTGCTGATCGTGCGGTACGGCGGCCTACGTGGATTTCGGATGCTGCGGCCGGCGTTTCTGGGGCTGGTGCTGGGCCAGTTCACGTGCAGCGGGATGTGGCTGGTGATAGACGCACTCACCGGCCAGCGCGGCAACACCATCTTCTGGATCTAGGGCCTAGTGGGGTGCGGGCCTCAGGGGGGCTCAGAGGATGTAGCGGCTGAGGTCGTAGTCCTTCGTAATGCTGGCCAGCTTTGAGCGCACGAACGCGGCGTCCACCGTAACGGTTGTGCCCGGCATATCGGGAGCGTGGAAGCTAAGGTCCTCCAGCAGCCGCTCCATAACGGTGTGCAGCCTTCTGGCGCCGATGTTCTCGGTCTGCTGGTTGACCTGCGCTGCCAGCTTGGCGATCTCGCTGATGCCGTCTTCGGTCCACTCGAGCGTTACGCCCTCGGTTGCCATGAGGGCGGAGTACTGCTTGGTTAGGGCGTTTTCGGGCTCGGTGAGGATATGGCGGAAATCCTCCTCGGTGAGGCTATCGAGCTCCACCCTGATGGGCAGGCGGCCCTGAAGCTCTGGGATGAGGTCGGACGGCTTGCTGACGTGGAAGGCGCCAGCGGCAATGAAAAGGATGTGGTCTGTGCGCACCGGGCCGTAGCGGGTGACGACGGTGCAGCCCTCGATGATTGGCAGAATGTCACGCTGAACGCCCTCCCGGGACACGTCTGGGCCGTGCCCGCCCTCTCGCCCGCTGATCTTATCGAGCTCGTCCAGGAAGATGATGCCGCTTTCCTCCACGCGTGCAATCGCCTCCTGCACCACCTCGTCCATGTCGATGAGCTTACGGGCCTCCTCGTTCAGAAGGGCCTTTCGAGCCTCGCCGATGGTCATGGTGCGGCTCTTGCGCCGTTTGGGCATCATACCGCCAAACAGGTCTTGCACGTTCATCACGATCTCCTCCATGCCTGCAGGGGAGAACACGGAGGAAGCTGGCATTTGGCTTGTCTCCACCTCCACGGTGATGAGCTGATCATCCATTTCGCCAGCGCGAATGCGGCGGCGGAGGCCCTCGCGGATCCGCTCCGCCTGCTCCTCGCGGGCACGAAGCGCCTCGTCGTCGTGCGGGGGATACGGGGGCTGCTGCGCCTGCCGGCCGAACAGCTGGGCCATAGCGTCGTGGAAGCTGCCCAGAGGCCCCTGCGGGCGCTCCTCGCGAGAGGGCAGGGGGTGCAGCACATCCACGATTCGCTCGATCACGGCCTGCTCGGCCTTGTCTTGCACGCGCTCCATTCGCTCTGCCTCAACCATGCGCACCGCCACCTGCACCAGGTCGCGCACCATCGAGTCGACATCGCGGCCGACGTAGCCGACCTCGGTGAACTTGCTCGCTTCCACCTTGATGAACGGCGCGTTGGCGAGCCTAGCCAGCCTGCGGGCAATCTCTGTTTTGCCCACGCCGGTGGGACCTATCATCAGGATGTTCTTGGGGATGACCTCTTCGCGCAGCTCCGGCGGCAGCTTGGCCCGCCGTGATCGGTTGCGAAGCGCCACCGCCACCGCGCGCTTGGCGGCCTGCTGACCGACTATGAACCGATCCAGCTCCTCAACAATCTGCTTGGGCGTGAGATCACTTGCCATTCTGCCTCCAATGCTGCGCGCTAGATGCCCGTTTCACCGCCCCGTCGGACGTCCCTCTAGATCGACTCCACCACTACGCGGTCGTTGGTGTACACGCATATGCCGGCCGCTATGAGTATCGCTTCGCGCGCTATCTCCTCGGCGCTGAGCTGCGAGTGGCGGGCCAGAGCGCGCGCCGCGGCCAGCGCGTAACCAGCACCTGATCCCACGGCGGTGATCCCGTCGTCTGGCTCTATCACGTCGCCGGCGCCAGAGAGGACCAGCAGGTTCTCCTTATCCGCCACAACCAGGAGCGCCTCCAAACGGCGCAGCATCCGGTCCGTCCTCCAGTCTTTGGCGAATTGAATGGCCGCCGCCCTGAGGTTACCCCGGCCTTCCTCCAGCTTGCCCTCAAACCGCTCGAAAAGGGCGAAGGCGTCTGCGGCGGCCCCCGCAAAGCCGGCAAGCACGCTGCCGTGGTGCATCCGGCGCACCTTCACCGCGCCCTGCTTGACGATGGTGTTCTCCAGGGTCACTTGGCCGTCGCCAGCGATGGCGGTGTGGCCGTTGTGCCGGACCGCCACCACGGTGGTGCCATGCATGCGGGGGCTATGCTCGTGGGAACGCACGGTTGTATACCTCCTTGAGGTGGCGGCGGCTCACGTGTGTGTAGATCTCCGTCGTCCGTATGCTTGAGTGCCCCAGCAGCTCCTGCACGGTACGCAGATCGGCTCCGCCCTCCAGCATGTGCGTCGCGAAGGCGTGCCGCAGAGCATGCGGACTGCAGCCAGAGGCGGCTCCCGCGGCGGCGATGTGCTTATCCAGGACCCGGCGGAGGCTTCTATCGGTGAGGCGGCCGCCCCTGTAGTTCACGAACAGGGCACGGGCCGAGGCGTTGCGTCCAACGAGCGCCGGTCTTCCTCGCTCTAGGTACGCGGCGATCGCCTCGAGCGCTGGCACGCCGATCAGCACAATCCGCTCCTTCGAGCCCTTGCCAACCACGCGCGCCTCGCCCTGGCCCATGTCGATCGAGTCGACGTCAAGCGACACCAGCTCGGCGGCCCTGAGGCCAGACGCATACAGCAGCTCCAGCATCGCGCGGTCCCGCAGCCCCAGCGGCGAGGAATCCGGCGCGGCCAGGAGGGCCTCAACCAGCTCTCTGCCCAGCGGCCTGGGCAGGCGACGAGGCAAGCGCGGACCGGAAAGCCCAGTGGTGGGATTGCGCGTGCCCTGGCTGCGCGATGTGCAGTACCGGAAGAACGAGCGTATCGCCGACAGGCGCCTGGCTACGGTAGAGCGAGAGAGGTTGGCTGCCGCCATCTCGCCCAGGTAGCTCCTCACGGTTCTGTGCGTGATCGCGTCGGGGGTGGGGAGCTGCTGCCGCGCGACGTACTCGGCGAAGTCGCGCAGGTCTGCCGCGTAGGCCCTGACGGTGTTGGGGCTGGCGTTTCGCTCGAACCGCAGGTGGTCTAGGAAGGAATCTATGCTCTCGTGCACTGTGCGCTCCGGCTCCGCTTGCGATTGCCACTGCTGTTGTTCGCGGCCGAAAACCGTGTTGCCTCCCGGACCATCTGACGCCCAAGACGCGCACCCTTCCGGCTGTGGCAGAGCAAGGAAACGCCAGTACGCGCCTGCCGATGTTGGCTACGCGAGCGCGGCCGCCAGCGACTTGGGCCGTACCTCCTCGGCGAAGGCGTCGATGGCCGCGAGCGCGCGCTGGACGGCCCGGGCGTGGCGCTCCTCCTTCTTCATCCTACCCGTGACGGGTGGCAGCAAGCCGAAGTTGGAGTTCATCGGCTGGAAGCTGCCGGAGGGGTAGCGGGTGGGATCCGCCTGGCCGGCAACGTACTGCAGCAGCGCGCCGATCATGGTTTGCGGAGGGGGAGCCACCGGCATCTGTCCCCGAATCGCTCGCGCTGCGTTGATGCCGGCGATGATGCCCGTCGCGGCCGACTCCGTATATCCCTCCACGCCCACGATCTGGCCCGCCAGGAACAGCGCGCCATGTCGGTACTCCTTTACTTGCAGGCACTCGTTCAGCACCTGTGGCGAGTTGAGGTAGGTGTTTCTGTGCATCTGGCCGTATCGGCTGAATACGGCCTGCTCCAGGCCTGGGATCATGCGGAATACGCGCTTTTGCTCGGGGTATTTCAGCCTTGTCTGAAAGCCCACCAGGCCGAACACGGTGGCCTCGGCGTCCTCCTGCCTAAGCTGAACGGCGGCGAAGGGGCGTCTTCCCGTGCGCGGGTCTACCAACCCAACCGGCTTCAGGGGACCGTAGGCCATCGCCAGGGGGCCGCGGGCGGCAAGCTCCTCGATCGGAAGGCACCCCTCGAACAGGTGCAGCGGCTCGAAGTCGCGCGGCTCAACGCGCTCGGCGGAGAGGAGGGCCTCGCGGAAGGCGCTGTACTCACCCTCGGTCATGGGGCAGTTCAGATAGGCTGCGTCGCCTTTGCCATACCTGGACGCGGCGAACACCTTAGGGCGGTCGATCGTCTCTGCCAGCACGCTGGGGGCGATGGCGTCGTAGAAGTAGAGGTGCTGTTGGCCCGCAAGGGCAGCCAGGCGCGCCGAGAGCGCATCCGACGTGAGCGGGCCCGTTGCGATCACCGCCGCCGGAGCATCCGGGATGTCGGTCGCCTCCTCCCGCACGATGGAAACCAGAGGATGGGCCTCAAGCTTGGCGGTGACGGCGGATGCAAAACGCGTGACATCTACGGCTAGCGCCTCGCCAGCTGGCACGGCGGCCTCCTCTGCACAGGGCACAACTAAAGACCCCAGGCGCCGCATCTCCTCCTTCAGCAGGCCGTGAGCGCTGGTAAGCAGACGTGACTTGAGCGAGTTGCTGCACACCAGCTCGGCAAGGAGTCCGGTGCGGTGGGCCGGGGTCATCTTTGTGGGCCGCATCTCGATCAGGGCGACCGGAACGCCCATGTTGGCCGCCGCCCATGCGGCCTCGCTGCCGGCCAACCCACCACCGACTATGGCAACGCCTTCCATAGTAGTTCAGTGAACCCGTCCGATCGACGGAGGGCAGAGCGCTGGTTGGTTCGCGTGGGCATGGCTAGCTCCGCGCCCACGCTGAAAGCGGTATCTGCGAGGTACTATGCGGCGCGCTTCCGCTTGCCTTTGCTGTTGCTGGCGGTTGGCTCCGCTGCTGGCTCACCCTCCGAAGCTGTCTGGCGAGCGGTGGCCTTGGCTGCCACCGTTGGGCAGTCCTTGTTGGTGCATTCGGTGCCCACGGTTCGCCCGCGCCACGTACGCTCACCTATAGGATACCCGCATGTCTCACATCTGGCCTGGGTTGGCTTGTGCCACGTGACGAAATCGCACTCTGGGTATCGAGAGCAGCCGTAGAAGATGCGGCCCTTTCGCGACCGCTTCTGGACGATCTCTCCTGTGCAGTTGGGGCGAGGGCAGGGGACGTCAAGGCGCTGCTCCGGAGCCGGCATCACCGTGCGGCACTCTGGGAAGCCGGAGCAGCCGAGGAACGGCCCAAACCTGCCGCGCCTGAGCAACATCGGCTTGCCACAGTTTGGGCACACTTCATCGGTGACGATCGGCTCGATCTTCACCTTCTCGGCCTGCGCGGCGGCCTCGTCTAGCTTTTGGCTGAAAGGTTGGTAAAAGTCGGACAGGATCTGGACCCAGTCCTGTTCGCCCTCCTCGATGTCGTCCAGCTTGCTCTCGATGGCGGCGGTGAACTCCACATCCATCACGTCTGGGAAGTGTTTGACAAGCAGGTCTGTGACAGCGAAGCCGAGCTCGGTGGGCTTGAACCGCTTCTCCTCCAGCACCACGTACCCGCGCTCCTGGATGGTGGAGATGATCGACGCGTACGTGCTGGGCCGGCCGATGCCGCGTTCTTCGAGGGCTTTGACGAGGGTTGCTTCTGAGTAGCGAGGTGGCGGCTCGGTGAACCGCTGCTTCGGCGTTAGCGCTATGAGCCGCAGCAGCTCGCCAACGGTCAGCTCCGGCAGCACCTGTTTGGACTCGTCCTCCTCGGCCTGGTCGTCGCGGCCCTCCTGGTACACCTTCATGAAACCGGGGAAGCGGATGACGGACCCGGAAGCGCGGAAGGTGTATCTGCCCGCGGCTATGTCCACGGTGGTTACGTCGAGGACGGCTTGGGCCATCTGGCTAGCCACAAAGCGCTGCCAGATGAGGGTGTAGAGGCGAGCCTGGTCCGCCGTGAGGTGCTTGCGCACGGAGTCCGGCGTTCGCGCGACGGATGTGGGCCTGATGGCCTCGTGAGCCTCCTGAGCGCCACGGCCGGAACGAAACTGCCTTGGCTGTTCGGGGACGTACTCGCTGCCGTAGGCATTGCCGATGTAGTCACGGACCTCCACGATGGCCTCTTGGGCGGTGCGCGTGGAGTCGGTCCTCATATAAGTAATGAGGCCCACGGTTCCCTCGCCGCCCACATCGAGGCCTTCGTACAGCTGCTGGGCCACCATCATGGTGCGCTTGGCGGAGAAGCCGAGCTTCCGGGCCGCCTCTTGTTGCAACGTGCTGGTTATGAAGGGCGGGGCGGGATTCCGGCGCTGCTGTCGTTGCTTGACCTCCGATACGGCGTACTGAGCACCCTCCAGGTCCGCAAGGATCTGTTTGGCGGTCTCCTCGTTCGGGATCTCCAGCTTCTTCCCGTCGCGCTCCACCAGCCTGGCATCGAACGACTTCTCCTCGTCGAGGGGGGTAAGTGTGGCGGTGACCGTCCAGTACTCCACCGGCTGGAACGCCTGGATCTCGCGCTCGCGGTCGCAGACGAGGCGGACCGCAACCGACTGGACGCGGCCGGCGCTCAGGCGGCTCTTGACCTTGCGCCACAGCAGCGGGCTGAGTTTGTAGCCAACAAGGCGGTCCAGCACGCGGCGCGCCTGTTGGGCCTCGATGCGGCGCGAGTCGAGTTCTCGGGGGCTCCTAAGGGCGTTTTCGACAGCTTGCTTGGTGATCTCGTTGAACTCGATGCGGAGGGGGTGTGAGAGCTTCAGCTCTTCGGATAAGTGCCAGGCAATGGCCTCGCCCTCGCGGTCCGGGTCCGAAGCCAGGTACACCTGGTCGGCCTTTTGAGCAGCGGACTTGAGCTCCCGTATGACGTCTTTGCGCTCGCGAATGGTAACATAATGCGGCTGGAAGCGGTTCTCAATATCGACGCCGAGCCGGCTCTTTGGCAGGTCCCTAACGTGGCCCATCGACGCGCGCACATCGTACGAATCCCCTAGGAACGACTTGAGGGTGCGGGTTTTGGCCGGCGACTCGACGATAATGAGAGACTTGCCCATGCTTAGCAGCTCCTTCAGCGGCGACGGCGCATGCGGCGGGAGGCCGTTGGCGGTGACTCCGACACCCTGGCCGCGCACTAGGAGCGATTATAGCGATGGGCCTCGGCATCGTCAAGGGCGGCTTGGCCAAGGTGAGCTGCACTTTTCGAGCCACAGCTTTGTGCCGTGGTGGGCTGAACGTGCGATCGCTGAGTGAGGCACATCGGTATAGGGCCTGCTCGCCATTGACGGGCCTCTGGGGCGTGCCTATAATGAATGAGGCCGGCTGACCTTAGGTCGGCGCAGTACACTCATAGCTGGTTCGCCGTAGCCACAGACGAGCCGATTGGCCTGTGTATTCGGCACGCCGTCCGTGCGGGCAGCGTCTAGTGCCAGTCTCCACCCGGCGTGCCTGCGGAAGGAGAGTTGCTTCGTAATGGAGACCCTGCGCGTAGGTATCATTGGGTCGGGTGGCATCGCTCAGTACGCCCACATCCCGAACTACCAGAAGTGCGAGAACGTGGAGGTGGTGGCCTGCTGCGACATCGTTGAGGAGACCGCCAAGAAGTGCGCCGAGAAGTACGGGATTCCTCGCGTCTTCACGGACTACCAGAAGATGCTGGAGGACGTGCGTCTGGACGTGGTGAGCGTTTGCACGCCGAACTACATGCACAAGGATCCCACCATCGCCGCGTTGAACGCCGGTTGCCACGTGATGGTTGAGAAGCCGATCGCCATGAACGCCATCGAGGGCAGGGCGATGGTGGACGCTGCCAAGAAGAACGGTCGCAAGCTTGCCATGGGCCTCAACATGCGTCAGAGCCCCGGGGCTCAGGCGCTGAAGAGGGCGATGGACGCTGGCGACATGGGCGAGGTCTACTTCGCCAAGTCCCTCGCGTTGCGCAGGCGCGGCATCCCCGGATGGGGAGTATTCGGGGAGAAGGACAAGCAGGGCGGCGGCCCCCTCATCGACATCGGCGTACACATAATGGACCTGACGCTGTGGCTGATGGGACATCCTAAGCCGATCGCGGTGTCTGGGCAGTGCTACACCAAGTTCGGCAACAGGCGCGATGTGATCGGCCTTATGGGCCAGTGGAACGTTGACACGTTCACGGTGGAGGATTTCGCCGTCGGCTTGGTTCGCTTCGAGAACGGCGCCACCCTGAGCGTGGAGTCCTCCTTCGCAGCCAACATCGAGCGCGACGTGTTCGACTGCAAGATTCTTGGCACCGAAGGCGGTTGCCAGCTGGACCCGCTGCGCATCTTCACCGAGCGCAACAAGACCCTGTACGACATCACGCCGTACGGCCTGCCCGGCAACGTGAACACCCACGAGCAGAACATCCGCAAGTTCGTGGACGCCGTTCGCAATGACACCGAGGTGCCCGTCCCCGGGGAGCATGGACTGATGGTCACCGAGATCATCGACGCCATCTACGAGTCCTCCGAGAAGGGCCACGAGGTGAAGATCGAGCGCTAGAGGCGTGTGGGCGTGAGCGGCGCGGCACCCAGTTTGACAACGCCCGCCGCTCATGCCCGTCTCGCTGGGAGGGCAGCATTGCACGCGCGTAAGCTTCCCCAGGCCGCTGCGTTGGCGCTATTGGCCGCTTGCTGCGTTGCCATGGCAGGGACCACCGCCGGCCACGGGACCGTCACGTCGCTGAGGCTTTTTTTCGTGCAGACCACGACCGCTGCTGGCAAGCCGCCCAAGTCGCAGCCGCTCACTATGTTCCTCAAGGACGGAAGGATGCGGCTGGAGCAGGGCGCCATGGCGCTCATCTTCGACGGCAAGCAGCTGCTCAGCATCAACACTGCGTCGAAGAGCAAAGTGGCGGTCGAGCTGCCCGTCAGTCAGATGGACCTGCGCGGCTCAACCTCGCCTGCTCAGACGCTGCAGAAGATGTTGGCGGCGGGAGGCACTGCCAAGCTTCTGGGCACTGCCACGCTGTCCGGCCGCCAATGCGACGTCCTCGAGCTGGTGCGACCGGATGGCACCACCGCCAAGCTGTGGATCGACAAGAACAGCGGCGTGCCTGCCAAAGTGGACGCTGCCACCCCGACCGCGCACGTCACAACCGTGCTTCAGGCGGCAAAGGTCAACCCTCCGCTGAGGGACAGCCTGTTTGCGCTGCCACAGGGGTACCGCGTTGTGAAGCTCGGCAGCACCCAGCCATCCGCCAAGTAGCAGAGCGGCTTGGGGTTGTTGCATCCGACGCCCTATCCGCTCCGCTTCAGCTTGCCGGTTCGCTTACAGTGTACCTCTCCCCACGCGAAGACCCTCAAGCCGAGCGGAACCAGCACGGCGCCCATCAGCAGGAGCGTGAGCGTGGATGGCAGCAGGTCGGCGGTGGATGCGCCGTTCAGCAGGGAGTCCCGCATGCCTTGCAGTGTGTAGGTGGCCGGGGATAGGCGCGAGAGCATCTGCATCCACGGCGGAAGCACGCTAACCTGGTAATAGACGCCACTCACCATCATCAGCACCCCCTCCAGAATGCCGGTGAGCTGAGCCCCCTTCTCCGGCGACACTAGCGGCAAGATGGCGGTGACCGTTCCCAGGCCCATGAAAGAGAAGCTGGATGCCGCCAGTATCATAAGCGCGCCGGGGATGTTGGCGCGGCTTAGGTCGAGGTGGAAGATGACGGCCACCAACGCCAGCATGGCGGCGGTTCGCAGCACGCCGTAGATGATGGAGAAGAGGCAGATGCCGACGATGTGCGTGGCGCGCGAGATGGGGGCCATGAAAGTGTACTCGATGGTGCCCTCCCAACGCTCCCAAGACACCACGTTGCTGATGTCCCAGAACAGGCCGGCCATGTAGCCCCACAGCAGCGAGCCCACCAGCAGGAATATCGTGGCTCTTTGCACATCGATGTGGGCGCCAGTGAGGGCGGGCATGCCCTTCGCCAGGAACCCCATGGCGAGGGTCACGCACATCGAGTACACGATCCAAACGGCCTCCCACAGCCAGTAGCGCTTGAGCAGGATGAACTGCCGCTCGATGAACGCGTAGGTGGCCTTGCCCTCGGTCAGAATTCCCTGCACTTCGCTACTCCTCGTCCGTCTCCTCAGGCTGGGCGTCGTCCGCAATTCGCTTGCCCGTGATGGCTAGGAACACGTCTTCAAGCGACGGCGTCTCGCCGTTCCTGCGGTGCGCCTCTTTCAGCTCGGCTGGCGTGCCCAAGGCCACTACCTTGCCCCTGTGCAGCACGGCCACGCGGTCGCACAGCTCCTCCGCCTCGGCCATGTCGTGCGTGGTGAGGAGGATGGTTGTGTCGTGCTCCTCCCGCAGCTGCTTGACAAACGCTTGGACGTCGCGCTTTGACTTGGGGTCCAGGCCAGTAGTGGGCTCATCCATGAGCAACAGCATTGGGGAGCTGAGGAAGGCGCGGGCGATGGCCACCTTCTGCTGCTGTCCCCTGGAGAGCTGCTCGACGGAGCTATCCATCTTGGCGGCATCGAAGCCGATGGACGTGAGGATCTCCAAGGCTCGGCGATGAGCCTCCCGCACGTCTAGGCCGTACAGGCGCGCCGAGTAGAGCAGATTCTCCGCGGCGGACAGCTTCTTGAAAAAGGAAGCCTCGACGGACACGCGGTTGAGCATCCTCTTCACTCGGTTGGCCTCTCGGACCACGTCGTGGCCGAACACGCTGATGCTGCCTTCGTCGGGAAGCAGCAGGGTGGAGACCAAGCGAATGAGGGTGGATTTGCCAGAGCCATTCTGGCCGAGCACTCCAACCGTCTCGCCGCGCCTAACCTGAAGGCTTACGGAATCCACCACTCGCGCAAGCGTGCGTTGGCCCCCCTTGAGCAAGGGCATCCAACGCCCCTTCTGATCCCGCTTCGCCGGAGTCTTCACGAACGTTTTGGTGACGTTGCGTATATCCAGAGCCAGGTCATCCATGCTGGCTATCCTCAGGTTCGCACGGCGCCGTTCGCGCGCGGCCTGCTGCCAATCGCTCCCTATCCATTCCGACGGTGTTGCCTGCATCGATGTTGACTTATGCTCCTTGCCGTGCCATAATGGGCGCAGACTAAAGGAGGTGATGACTGCATGATTAGCGACAGTCGAGGTGACTGTGGGGGCTAAGGCTCCCGAGGCACTGGCCTCCAAATACAAGCAGATCACCGGGACGGGATAGCCGGGATGCCGGGTTCCCGTCCTTTTCTGTTACCCCGCCTCCAGCAACTCCTCGCGGACGCCAGACCCCTGCGATGCAGGGCCTGCCGCAGGGCCCGCCATCAGTATAGAACAACCTCCAGCGGCTGCTAAAGCCACTGGGGTTCGCCTGGCTCCCGAGCTTCGCTGCACCCCCCTACAGAACACCAAAGCCGCGGGCCTGTACTTAGCTCGCGGCGGGAGGCACAGCACCGGGTTACATCGGTGAGGCTTAGGTGCCACCTCCAGCCGCGGCAGCCGCCACAAGGGCAACGGCCGTGTCGTGCACCACCGGTGGGCGCTCGTGGCGGCGTGACCCGTGTTGGCAGGCCACCCCGAGTGACGTCTGTGCCAACAGTGCGGGAACGCAAGTAGACACCAGCAACCTACCTCCAACAAGACAAGGCGATGTTACCTAACCCAAGGAACGCGTGCATTATAGCAACCCGTGTAAGGAGGGGTCAAGCACCGTCCAAGCGCGAGAGATCCGGGAAGGGACCGCGTGCTGCGGGGCGCGCCGCCCCCCCACATGATATCCCTAGCCCTCTCGCCCAACGTTTTCGGGGAAGGGGTAGGGGCAGAGATGAGGGTAACCAGTAGGCCGC
>Ga0123519_10004131_pt1 | contig 23685 bp, 18 predicted proteins | sample YelNatPaOPRAMG02_FD_87396 | JGI IMG/M metagenome (GOLD analysis project Ga0123519, IMG submission 87396) | Hot spring microbial communities from Yellowstone National Park - Yellowstone National Park OP-RAMG-02 (version 2) | ecosystem: Environmental > Aquatic > Thermal springs > Hot (42-90C) ...
CACATCGTGCCAGTTCTTCTGCGCGAACTCGGCCACCTGGCGGTGCAATTGGCTGGTGTAGTAGGCCAGCGTGATCTCGGGCAGCCCCTGGCCGCCGGGGTAGCCTGCGTCGGCAAGGAGTTTGCGTGCCAGGTCGGGGTTGTACTCGATGCCTTTGTACGCTGGGTCCGACGCCGGGGTGCCAAAGACGCCTGGGCCGGCGAAGCTGATGGCTGGCTGCTGCTCGCCTTTGAGCACGGTATCAATCAGCGCGCGGCGGTCGAGCGCATAGGAGAAAGCCTGGCGGACCAGCTTGTTGTCGAAGGGCGCTTTGGCGTTGTTAAAGCCCAGGTAGAAGGTGCCCAGGTAGGGGATGGCGTGCAGCTCTTTCGAGAGCACGGAGTCGGCCTCGACGGTGGCGAGCTGGTCGGCGGGCACGTCACATACGTCGAGCTTGCCCTCACGGTACTGGGCAAGCGCGGCGGAGCCGTCGCGGATCATGGACCACTCGATCCGTTCGATGGCCACTGCATGGGCATCGTAGTAGCTGCTGCTCTTGACCATCGTCATTTTAGCCTCATGCTCCCAACTGGCGAGAGCGTAGGGGCCGTTGGTCCAGATATTCCCCGGCTCTGCCCACTTGTAGCCGAAGCGGTCGACGAGCTCCTGGGGCGTAGGGCGCGTCACCCACATGGCCGTGATGGCTGGGAAATAGGCTGCCGGGTGCTCGAGGGTGAACTCGACGGTATAGTCGCCCACAGCGCGCACGCCCACCTGAGCAGGGTCGGTCATCTTGCCTGAATTGTAGGCCTCGCCGTTCTTGATGACGAACAGCACGTAGGCATATGAGGAGGCCGTGGCGGGGTCGAGGGCGCGCTTGATGGCATACTCGACGTCGTGAGCCGTGACCGGGCGCTGGCGGGTCGCCTTGCCACTGGCAGGGTCGTAGTGCACCCAGTTGACGTCCTTGCGCATCTGGAAGGTCCAGACCAATCCGTCTTGCGAGACCTCCCAGCGGGTCGCCAGCTCGGGCACGGGTTCCATTGTCTTGTCATCCAGGTCGGTCAGGCTCAGGAAGAGCAGCTCGTCGGCCTGGATCGACGAGGGGTCCTCTGCCAGCGCGGGATCCAGAGTGGGGGGTTCGGCGCCGAGGTTGAGGCGGATCGTGCCCCCGCTGGGGCGGCTCCCCGGGATGCAGCCTGCCGCTACGAGCGCCAGGGCGCCGAAGGCCGTGATCAGCAATACCAGACGCTGCTTACAGAGCATCCCTCTCTCCCAGTCAGGGCCACGAAAACCACTGAGGGCCCGGCTGGTGCCCCCAGAGGGTGGGTTGAGAGACGTGGGCCGTTGGCTCGGCCCGGGTGCCGACCGCCGGCCGGGTACCCCGACAGGCAGAGCTCCCCCGGCCGCATGGGCACAGGAATCGCTTACATCCTGGGTCCATTATACGCTACGTAAGGCGTTCACGTCAAACAAGGCCATGAGTCGGTCTCCGTCGAGTGCACATTTGACAAGGCCATGGATATCGTTACAATCCTTGCAAGTGGCCAGCTGTCCGTAAGCTGGCTACCCGCTGCAGTCGTCGGCGTACCTGATTGGCGAGGGGGCCATCGGGCCTTGCCGGCCGGAGCCTGAGGCTGCCCGGCAGGCAGTCGGAGCGCAGGCTTCTGCCGGCCGTATTGATGGTTTCGGGGTCTGGCTTGCTTACCAAAGCGTTTACCTATCGGCGTCGGTCGTGGCTCCTGTCTCTCTGAGGCCTGCAGACGCAGTTCTTTGGTTGGGCAGCGGGAGCCTATGGCCTGGATCGGGGGGACTCTCCTCTTTCCCTCTTCGGTCCCTTTCCCCAGCACTTCCCCGATAGGCTGATCGTGGGCCGCGGTGGGTGGAGGCATGCGCCTCCGCTCGGCCCGGCAGCGGGTTCGTGCGGCCCATCGACGACTCGGGCCTCGTCTCTGAGCCAGCCACCCTCGCGAATGCTCTACTGCGGGTGATCGCACGCTCCGGCAGGGGTGCCAGAGCTGGTGCGCCGGCAGGTGGGGGCTTGATTGCCCCTGCCCGGTTGGCTGCGCATGGCTGTGGCCGCCTGCCCGCCAAGCCTGCTAGAGAAGGGGGTGATTGCTGCCTGCGAGCGCCAGCCTGGCAAGCTCCAAGTGTGTGTTGGCACTCGAGCGGAGTTTCGTCAGCCATTGTTGTGGAGGAGAAGTTGCAATGCGAAAGGCAATGCTGGTTCTGGCAATCGTGGCGTTGTTGGTGCCGGTAGTCGCGGGGTGCGCCGCGCCGGCCCCGACGGCGCAGGCGCCAGCCGGTACGCCGCAGGTGGTGGAGAAGCTCGTCACCCCCACTCCTGCGCCGACGGCCAAGCCGAAGCGGCCGAATGTGATCCGGGCGAACTTTGGCGTGGGCGATGTGCCGACGCTCGACCCCGGGGTCGCGGAGGACACGAGCTCCATCACCGTCATCGAGGAATGCTTTGTGGGCCTCACGCGCCTCGATGAGGTGACCAACGAGCTGCATCCCGGCATGGCCACCAAGTGGGACGTCTCGGCCGATGGCAAGACCTACACCTTCCACCTGCGCACGGACGTGCCCTGGGTCAAGTATGACGGCGCCAAGAAGCAGGTCGTCAAGGTCCAGGATTGCAAGGGCAAGGACCGCATGGTGACGGCCTATGACTTTGAGTACGGCATCCTGCGCGCCCTGAAGAAGGAGACCGCGTCGCCGTACGCCTACGTGCTGGACTTTGCCATCGCGGGTGCCCAGGACTATACCGACGGCAAGAACACCGATCCCAAGAGCGTCGGTGTGAAGGCCCTCGACGAGAAGACGCTCGAAGTCAAGTTCCTCGAGCCTGCAGCCTACAACACCAACATCATCGGCCTGTGGACGGCCATGGCCGTGCCCAAGTGGCTGATCGAAGGCGATGACTGCACCGAGGCGCGCGGCGAGCGCTGGATCGAGCCCGGCTTCTTCCAGAGCTTTGGTCCCTTCACTCTGAAGGAATGGATCCACGACTCGACGATGACCATCGTCAAGAACCCCTTCTGGCCTGGGGACCAGTGGACGCCGCAGCCCAAGGTTGACGAAGTGAGCTTCAGCATGATCGACCAGGCGCCGGCGATGGCCGAGTTCGAGGCCGGCAACCTGGATGCGACCGCAGTGCCCAACACCGACATCGACCGTGTCAAGTCGGATCCCAAGCTCTCCAAACTGTACGTGGTGGCGCCGAACCTGTGCACCTACTTCTATGGCTTTAACACCAAGGCCAAGTTCGTGGATGATGCGCGGGTGCGGCGGGCACTCTCGATGGCGATCGACCGGCAGGCGCTGGTCGACAACGTGCTGAAGGGCGGCCAGGAGCCGGCGCAGTGGCTGGCGCGGCCGGGCCTGGCGGCAGCGCCGACGATGAAGGACCATCCGGACCTGGGCGTCAAGTTCAACGTTGCCGAGGCGAAGAAGCAACTGGATGACTATCTCAAGGAAAAGGGCCTGACCGTCGACAAGCTCGACATCACCCTGATGTACAACACCGACTCCGGGCACCAGAAGATCGCCGAGTTCATCCAGCAGCAGTGGAAGAAGAACCTGGGGATCGACGCCAAGCTGACGAACCAGGAGTGGAAGACCTTCCTGCAGACGACCAAGGGTCCCAACACCCCTCAGGTCTACCGCATGGGCTGGTGCCTGGACTACCCCGACGCCAACAACTTTACCCGTGAAGTGGTGGCCTCCGGCGGCTCGAACAACCCCGTCGATACCAACGGCAACCCGACGGGCGGCCTGATGTGGAAGAACGACAAGTTCGAGAAGCTGGTAGTCGACGCGGCGCGCGAGCAGGATCCCAAGAAGCGCGTGGAGCTCTATGCGCAGGCAGAGCAGATCCTGTGCTACGACGACGCGGTGATCATCCCGCTCTACTGGTACACGCGCAACACTGTGACCCAGCCGTGGATCAAGCGCACCTTCTCGGTGGGCGGCCACGAGCGCTATGAGCACTGGGAAGTGCTGCAGGATCAGTAAGCCGGATCTCTGCAGATGGTGAGGAGGGGACGGCGTGCCCGTAAGGGGCGCCGTCCCCCCACGCTATGTCGGCACGTCGCGCGTGCCAGGCAACTCCGCGAGGGGCAGGCCTGGATGATGTTCGGAGCGGGAGAGAGGAATGGGGCGTTTTGTCGTTCGGCGCATTCTCTGGATGTTTGTCGTCTTGCTTGTGGTATCGCTGATCACTTTTGTGCTCATGCACGCGGTGCCCGGGGGCCCGTTCGACCGGGACAAGCCGCTGCCCAAGGACATCATTGAGAATCTCAACGCGCGCTACCATCTGAATTGGCCCCTCTGGCGGCAGTACGTGCAGTGGGTGTACGATGTCATGGTGCCGCGGGTGACCACGCAGCGCCCGACGGGATCGCTGCTCGACTCGTACCTCATCGAGTTTAAGGTGGGCAATCTATACTTCCGTTGGATGAATTTCGGCCCCTCCTACACCAGCAAGAGCCGCACAGTCAATGACATCTTCCGCGACCAGTTGCCGGTCTCTGCACAATTGGGGGTCATGGCGCTCCTGGTGGCCATGGCCATCGGCATCCCCCTGGGAACCCTGGCGGCTCTGAAACAGAATACCTTCTGGGACTATGTTGGGATGGCCGTAGCCATCCTCGGCGTATCGGTGCCGGTGATTGTGATGGGGCCGATTCTGGTGTGGATCTTTGGGGTGGCGCTCAAGTGGCTGCCGCCGACGGGATGGGGCGCCAAGCCGCCCTTCCTCTTCGGCGTGTTTCCCCGGGAGCTGTCGCTCGACTACTTCAAGTACGCGCTCATGCCCGCGGTGGCGTTGGGGCTGGGAGGGTCGGCCCTGCTGGCGCGGCTGACGCGCGCGAGCCTGCTCCAGGTGATCCGCGAGGACTATATCCGCACAGCGCGGGCCAAGGGGCTCAGCGAGCGCGTCGTGATCGCCCGGCATGCCCTCAAGAATGCGATGATCCCGGTGGCGACGGTCCTGGGGCCGATGTTCGCAGGCCTGGTGACGGGCACCTTTGTGACCGAGCAGATCTTTGGCATCCCCGGCCTGGGCAAGTACTTTATCACCAGCATCGGCAACCGCGACTATCCGGTGATCATGGGGACGATCCTCTTGTATGCCGTGGTGCTGGTGTTGGCCAACGTCGCGGTCGATATTGTGTACGCCTTCCTGGACCCGCGCATTCGGCTGGCCTAGCTTGTGTTTGCAGACCTGCGTAGCTCGGCGCCTCATGCCCGTTTGGCCTGTTCGCGGCGAGCAGGCTCGTGCGACACGTTCCTGGGGTAACAAGGAGAGGTAGACGTATGACGACAGTGGGAGCGACTCAGCGGGGAGCGGCTCCGCCACAGCTCATCCGCAAGCCAGAGAATCTGTGGGCGAGCGCGGGGCGGCGCCTGATCCGGAACCGCGCGGCAGTGATCGGGCTCGTCATCATCGCGGCACTCTTTGTCACCTACATCTTTGCAGACCGCATTGCCATCAAGCCGTACGACGTGCAGGTATCGAGCGATAACAATGCCGTGCCGGAGTGGCTGCTGAAGCTGTTCCCCATGACGCGGGGGTACGCCCGGGTGAACAATGCCTATCCGCTGGGCGCCGACAGCCTGGGCCGCGACCTGTTCAGCCGCCTGGTGTATGGGACGCGGGTATCGCTCACTGTGGCGATGGTGGGCCCCTTGATCTCGCTGCTGATCGGGGTGATCTACGGCTGCGTCTCGGGCTTTTTTGGTGGGCGCGTCGACAACATCATGATGCGCTTCGTCGATGTGATGTACGCCTTTCCCGGCCTGCTCCTCATCATCCTGATGATGGCGTTCTTCCGTTCCACCTTCGGCGGGCAGCAGGCGGCGGCGGGCTCACTCAAGGCGCTGATGGCCGGGCTCGACGCCAAAGTGGGGGGCATGCTCTTCATCTTTATCGGCATCGGTATGACGGCATGGGAGGGCATGGCGCGGCTGGCGCGCGGGCAGATCCTCTCGCTGCGCGAGAAAGAGTTCGTCGAGGCGGCGCGGGCCATCGGGGCCAGCAACTGGCAGATCATGTTCCGGCACCTGCTGCCCAATGCCATCGGCCCGCTGATCGTTGCCGAAACGCTGGCGATCCCCGGGTACATCAACACCGAGACCTTCCTGAGCTTTATCGGCCTGGGGGTGATGCCGCCGACGCCGTCGTGGGGCGCGATGATCTCCGACGGGGCGCTGGCGGTGCGCACCTATCCGCACCAGGTGCTGTTCCCGGGCATTGCGCTCTCGATCACCATGTTCGCCTTCAACTTTTTGGGCGACGGCCTGCGCGATGCGCTCGACCCGCGCATGCGCGGCACAAGCTAGAGCTACAAACGCACGTGGCGGTGCAGCGGCGAAAGCCGCCACTACCAGGGCATAGGAAGAGGCCCCAGGCCTCCCACCCAGACAGGGAGGCCTGGGGCCTCTTGTTGCGCATGCGACGTTCTACGGGATGATGAGCACCTGGCCGACAAAGATGGCATTCTGGTTGGGCAGGTTGTTCCGCTGCACGATGGCCATGACCGTGGTGCCATACTGGCGGGCGATGGCGGTCAGCGTATCCCCGGGCTGCACGGTGTAGCTGCGCTCCCCGTTCGGCGCGGTGGCCCCGGCGGGGATGACCAGCCGCTGCCCTGCATACACCGTATTGCGGTCGGTCAGGGTGGGGTTGGCCTCCAGAAGCGCCTGCACGGTGGTGCCGAAGCGGCGGGCGATCGAGGAAAGCGTGTCGCCGCGCTGCACGATGTAGCTGCCCGATGGGGCCGGCGGAGCGGGTGTCGTTTGCGCGGTGGCTGGCGTGGTGGTGCCTGCCGGGATGATGAGCACCATGCCGGCATAGACCTGCGAAGCGTTGGTGATGCGGGGGTTGCGCGCCATGATCGCTTCAACCGTCGTCGAGTACTGGCGTGCGATGCGGCTCAGGGTGTCGCCCCAGCGCACCTCATAGGTGATCTCCCCGGTCGCGGGAGCGGTCGACGTGGCTGCGGGCGTTTCCGTGGCCGTGGGCGTCGCTTCGGCTGCTGCCTGCTGGGTTGCTGCCCGGCTCGCCGTCGGCGTGGGGCTCAGCGCGGGCGCAGGGGTGGCGGTGGTTGTGGGATGCAGGACCACCCTGGTCGGCATGGGCGTCGGCGTGGGCCGCGGCTTGACGCACCCCGCCAACCCGAGAGCGAGTGCCAGCAGCAGGATGACAATGTGGGAAGGCTGGAACGGTTTGGTCATGGCGAAGTATCCTCCCGCGCACTACCGCGCGTTGCGACAAGAGCCGGCCGGGGACGGGGGCATGGGCAGGCCATCATCTTGCACACCTTGCAAGATGATAGCACAGGGAAGGGGCCGTGTCAAGGGTCTTTGGCGCATTTGACAGTAGCTCTCCTTCGTGCTATGATGAGGAAAGTACGGCACCGATGGTGCCCCGAGGGTCGTCATGAAGAGTCAAATGCTTCCAACCGGCGTGCTTGCTACCATCATCATTCTTAGCTCGCTCCTGGTCCTTAGCCAGGAGCAGATGCCGGTTGGGAGGGATGTGGCCGCATAAGCCAACTCTGGTCCAAGTCGAATTGAGGAGCCTCCCGACCGGGAGGCTCCTTTTTTGTTCCTGATGGTGTCACGATAGCCAGAGACAGCATCTGAGCCAAGATGCTGCAGGTCGCAACGAGGCCTTTGCCCGGGCGCCGAGGCGCGCGGGGCGAGGCCTCGTTGCCTTTCTGAGGAGGCAACGAAGTGAGGAGCGATGCGATCAAGCGCGGCCCCGAGCGCACGCCACACCGGTCTCTCCTGCGCTCGCTGGGGTGCACCGATGAGGAGATGGCTCGGCCGTTCGTGGGGGTGATCAACTCTTACAATGAGATCCTCCCCGGCCATGTCCACCTGGATCGGGTGGCCGCAGCGGTCAAGGCTGGGGTGCGCGCTGCCGGCGGCACTCCTTTCGAGGCTTCGACCATCAGCGTCTGTGATGGCCTGGCCATGAACCATGCCGGCATGCGCTACTCGCTGGCCAGCCGAGAGCTGATTGCCGACTCGGTCGAAACCCTCGCCCTTGCCCACGCGTTCGATGCCCTCGTGCTCATTGCCAGTTGCGACAAGATCGTCCCCGGTATGCTCATGGCGGCGGCGCGCCTCGACCTCCCTGCGGTGATCGTTGCCGGCGGCCCGATGTTGGCCGGCCGCTTGGGCGAGCGCACCCTCGACCTGAACTCTGCTTTCATGGCCGTGGGCGCCCACGCGCGCGGCCAGATCAGCGATGCCGAGCTCGACGCCATAGAGCGCGCTTGCTGCCCCGGCTGCGGCTCCTGCGCCGGCATGTTCACCGCCAACACCATGAACTGTCTGACCGAGGTCCTGGGCCTGGGCCTGCCGGGGAACGGCACCGCGCCGGCTGTGTCGGCCGCCAGGCTGCGCCTGGCCGAGCGCGCCGGCGCCCGCGTGATGGAGCTCCTGGCCGAGGGCATCACGGCGCGCCAGGTGCTCACGCCGGCAGCCTTCCGCAACGCCATCGCCGTGGATATGGCCCTGGGTGGCTCGAGCAACACCGTCCTCCACCTCATGGCCATTGCGCACGAGGCCGGTGTCGACCTCACCCTTCCCGAGATCGACGACATCGGGCGCCGGACGCCACAACTGTGCAAGATCAGCCCCTCTGGCGACCACCACGTGGAGGACCTGGACCGCGCCGGGGGCATCCGCGCCCTGATGGCCGAGCTGGCCAGCGGCGGGTATCTCGACCTCTCGGCACGCACCGTTGCCGGCAGGCTGGCCGATGTGTTGCAGGGCGCCGAGGTGGCCGACGCGACGGTGATCCGCCCTCTGGCCGGCGCCTATGCGCCCACCGGCGGTCTGGCCATCCTCTCGGGCAACCTGGCGCCCGACGGGGCGGTGGTGAAGGCCGGGGCAGTCTCGCCGGGGATGTTGCAGCATCAGGGGCCGGCCCGGGTCTTCGAGTCGGAGGAAGAGGCGACGCAGGCCATCCTCGCGGGCAAGTTCGCCGCGGGCGACGTGCTGGTGATCCGCTACGAAGGGCCGAAGGGCGGGCCAGGCATGCGCGAGATGCTCACGCCCACCTCGCTGCTCTCGGGCATGGGGGTCGATGGCCAGGTAGCTCTGATCACCGATGGCCGCTTTTCGGGGGCGACCCGCGGAGCTGCGATCGGCCACATCTCGCCCGAGGCGGCCGAGCGAGGCCCCATTGCGGCCTTGAGGGACGGCGACATCATCCGCATCGATATCCCCAACCGCCGCCTCGATGTGGATCTGCCGGCCGCCGAGCTTGCCGCGCGCCTGGCGCAACTGCCCGCCTGGCAGCCCCGCATCCGCACCGGCTACCTGCACCGCTATGCGGAGGCCGTGACCTCGGCGGGCAGCGGCGCGGTGCTCAGGGAACGAGGGAACTGATGGAACTGGAGGAACTGGGGGAACTGAGGGATTCGGGTCGCAAGAGGGTGTGCACGAAGGAGGAGGAGAAGATGCAGGGGACCATCCGCTTTACTGCCGAGAAGGCCAGTGCCGACGCGGCTGCTGCGCGCCACCGCGCTGCGTGCGCAGCTATGGAGCGCTACCTGCCCCATGTTGTGGCCTGGCGCTGCGCAGGCCCGGGCGCTCCTCTCGTTCTCACGCTGCCGGAGGCGCTGAGCGCGCGGGAGGTGGTGCAGCGCGCGGCCCGCGCCCGGGTGGAGCTGGCCACAGCCCAGGACCCCGCCGCGCCCGACCGCGCCATCGAGGTCCACTATGCGCACCTGGCCGATGCCGAGATCGAAGAGGGCCTGCGCCGCCTGGGGCGCTGCCTGGTGCGCGACCTGACCCTGGCCATGCGTGGCGCGGCATCGGAGCCCAGTTTCTTTGGGCTGTGAGGCCCGGCCTCACAGCCCCGTCGTTGATTCCGCTGATGGAGGGACTATGGAACTGACCGGAGCACAGATGGTCTGGGAAAGCCTGGTGCGTGAGGGCGTCGACACCGTGTTCGGCATCTCGGGAGGCACGGTCATCCATCTCTACGATGCGTTGCCCGGCTACCCGATCCGCCACATCCTCATGCGCCATGAGCAGGCCGCAGCCCACGCGGCCGATGGCTACGCTCGGGCCAGCGGCAAGGTGGGCGTATGCCTGGCCACGTCGGGGCCGGGCGCGACCAACCTGGTGACCGGCATTGCGACCGCGATGATGGATTCCTCGCCGATTGTCGCCATCACAGGCCAGGTGGCCACCCCCTTCATCGGCAAAGACGCCTTCCAGGAAGTGGATATCACCGGCATTACGCAGCCTATCACCAAGCACAACTACCTGGTCACCGACTTGGCGGAGCTGCCCGAGGCGTTGCGAGAGGCTTTCTACCTGGCCCGTACCGGCCGGCCGGGGCCCGTCCTGGTGGATATCGCCAAGGACGTCCAAGCGGCGACGGGCGAGTTCGTCTACCCGGATGAGCCCTCGCTCCCGGGCTACCGGCCCACGCTGGCCGGCAACCCTCGCCAGATCGCCCAGGCGGCGGCACTGATCAACGCCGCGCAGCAGCCCGTCATCCTGGCCGGGCGGGGCGTCATCCTCGCTGGGGCGGAGCGGAGCGTGCGGGAGCTGGCCGAGCGGGCAGGCATCCCTGTGGCGACTACCCTGCTGGGCATCGGTGCCCTGCCCGAAAGCCATCCGCTGAGCCTGGGCATGGCGGGGATGCACGGCGAGGCCTACGCCAACCTGGCCATCCAGGAGGCCGACCTGCTCATCGCCATCGGCGCACGTTTCGACGATCGCGTCACCGGCGCCGTGCAGCGCTTTGCGCCCCACGCCAAGATCATCCACATCGATATCGACCCGGCAGAGATCGGCAAGAATGTGGCGGTGGACCTGCCCATCGTCGGCGATGCGGAGCAGGTGCTGCGCATCCTGCTGCCCTCCGTCGAGGCATGTACCCACCCGGCCTGGTTGCAGCGCATCGAGGGATGGCGCGCCCAGACGGCCGAGCGCGACATCCTGGCCCAGCCTCCGCAGGGCCTGGTGCCCCAGTTCGTGGTGCGCTCGCTGTGGGAAGCAACCCGCGGCCAGGCGCTCATGGTCAGCGACGTGGGGCAGAACCAGATGTGGGAGGCTCAGTACTACCTGCACGACCGCCCTCGCGGCCTCATCTCGTCGGGAGGTCTGGGCACCATGGGCTTTGCCCTGCCGGCGGCCATCGGTGCCCAGTTGGCCCAGCCCGAAGCCACGGTGTGGGTCACCGTGGGCGATGGGGGCTTCCAGATGAACATCCAGGAGCTGGCCACCGTCGCGCAGGAGCGCCTGCCGCTCAAGATCGCCATTCTCAACAATGGCTTCCTGGGCATGGTACGCCAGTGGCAGGAGATGTTCTTTGGCCGGCGTTACTCCGGCACGCCGCTCCTCGGCCCGGACTTTGTGAAGGTTGCCGAGGCCTATGGCATCGCTGGCCTGAGGGTGACCGAGCCCGAGCAGGTTGCCCCGGCCATTGCCGAAGCAATGGCCCAGCCCGGCCCGGCGCTGATCGATTTCCGCATCGCTCAGGAGGAGAACGTCTACCCCATGGTGGAGCCGGGCGCCGCCCTCGGCGAGATGATCCGCCGGCCCAACGGCAACGCCCGCGTCCAAGCCGGAGTCGGCGCCCGAGAGGAGGCGGGACGATGAGGCATACCCTGGTGGTCCTCATGGAAGACAAGCCCGGCGTGCTGAGCCGGGTGGCAAGCCTCTTCCGGCGCCGCAATTTCAATATCGAGAGCCTGACCGTGGGCCACAGCGAGGCGCCCGGCATCTCACGGATGACGGTGGTCGTCAGCGGCGACGATGCCGTGGTGGAGCAGGTGTCGAAGCAGCTCTACAAGCTGATCCACGTCACCAAAGTAGTGGACGTCACCGATGAACCGGCGGTGTTCCGCGAGCTGGCGCTGGTCAAGGTGCATGTGCCGGCCAATACCCGCGGCGAGATCATGCAACTGGTCGATATCTTCCGCGCGAAGGCGGTCGACGTGGGCGCCGATTCGCTGATGGTCGAGATCACAGGCCAGGAGGACAAGATCGATACCCTGATTGCCCTGCTACGACCCTTTGGGATCAAAGAGATGGTGCGTACCGGCCGGGTGGCCATGGTGCGCGGCACGGTGGGCAACGGCCGGAATGGGCAGAGCGCGACGCGTAATGCGTAATGCGTGCTGCGTAATGCGTACTGCGTAACGGCAGCCAGTGGTGTGCATCGGCCGCCCTCCGCAGTACGCAATGCGGAACACGCAACGCGGGGTACACAGCACACACTCATATTCGAACAAAAAGGAGAACACGGGAATGACGGCCAAGATGTATTACGATCAGGATGCTGACCTGGGCCTGCTCCAGGGCCGGAGGATCGCAGTGATTGGGTTTGGCAGCCAGGGCCACGCCCATGCCCTGAACCTGAAGGATTCGGGCTGCGATGTGCGTGTCGGGCTCTACGAGGGCTCGCCTTCGTGGGCCAAAGCTGTGGAGGCAGGCCTGCGGGTGGTGCCGGTGGCGCAGGCGGCCGAGGAAGCCGACATCATCATGATCCTCGTGCCCGACCAGGCCGCTCCTCAGGTCTACCGCCAGTCGGTAGCGGCCAAACTGCGCCCGGGCAAGACGCTCATGTTTGCCCATGGCTTCAACATCCACTTCAGCCAGATTGTGCCACCGGCCGATGTCGATGTCAGCATGGTCGCGCCGAAAGCGCCGGGCCATCGCGTGCGTGAGATCTTCCCTGAGGGGCAGGGCGTGCCCGGGCTGATCGCCATCCACCAGGACGCCTCGGGCCAGGCCCGCCAGGTGGCACTCGCTTACGCCAAGGGCATCGGCTGCACCCGGGCCGGCGTCATCGAGACGACCTTTGCCGAGGAGACCGAAACAGACCTCTTCGGCGAGCAGGCGGTGCTCTGCGGCGGCGTCACTGCCCTGATCAAGGCGGGGTTCGAGACCCTGGTCGAGGCGGGGTACCAGCCCGAGATCGCCTACTTTGAATGCCTGCACGAGCTCAAGCTGATCGTTGACCTCATCCAGGAGGGCGGCCTGAGCTACATGCGCTACTCCGTCTCCGACACGGCCGAGTATGGCGACTATGTCGCCGGGCCGCGCATCATCACCGACGAGACGCGGCAGGAGATGCGCCGCATGCTCAGAGAGATCCAGGATGGGACCTTTGCCAAGGACTGGATCCTGGAGAACATGGCAGGGCGGCCCAGGTTCCTGGCCATGCGCCGCCAAGAGCGCCAGCACCCCATCGAAGTTGTGGGCCGCAAGCTCCGCTCGATGATGAGCTGGCTCAAGCCCAAAGTCGTCTTCTAGCGCCTTGCACATCAGCCGAAGGAGAACGGCCGCTATGCGACCGATCGAGATCCTGGATACCACGTTGCGCGACGGTGCGCAGGCGGAGGGCATCTCGTTCTCGTTGGAAGACAAGCTGCGCATTGCCCGGCTGCTGGATACGCTGGGTGTGCGCTACATCGAGGGAGGGTGGCCGGGGTCGAACCCGAAGGATGCCCAGTTCTTCGCCCGCGCCCAGTCGCTCGCCCTGCGCCAGGCCACCCTGGTGGCCTTTGGCTCCACCCGGCGCGCGGGCGTGAGGCCCGCCGATGATGCCAACCTTTCTGCCCTCTTGGCAGCGGGCACGGGCGTGATCTCCCTTTTCGGCAAGAGCTGGCGGCTGCATGTGGAGCAGGTCCTGGGGGCCAGCCTGGCCGAGAACCTGGAGATGATCCGGAGCAGCGTCGCCCACCTCCGCACGGCAGGGCGGCGGGTGATCTACGATGCCGAGCACTTTTTCGATGGCTACGCGGCCGACCCGGCCTATGCGCTGGAGACGCTGCGGGCGGCGCTGGCCGGTGGGGCCGAGTGCCTGGTGCTCTGCGACACCAATGGTGGCAGCCTCCCCGGCCAGGTTGCCGAGGTGGTGGGCCGGGTGCGGGCCGCCTTCCCCGAGGCCAGGTTGGGCATCCACGCCCACAACGACGGAGGGCTGGCGGTGGCCAACACTCTGGCGGCGGTGGAGGCCGGGGCCATCCACATCCAGGGCACCGTAAACGGCTATGGGGAGCGCTGCGGCAATGCCGACCTCTGTGCCGTCATTCCCAACCTGCAGCTCAAGATGGGCCGGGCGGTGCTGGCGCCGGAGCAGTTGGCCACCCTCACCGAAGTGGCGCACATCATCAGCGAGCTGGCCAACCTGAAGCCCAACCCGCACGCGCCCTACGTGGGCCGCAGCGCCTTTGCCCACAAGGGGGGCGTGCATGCCTCGGCGGTGCTCAAGGTGCCCCAGAGCTACCAGCACATCGACCCGGCGCTGGTGGGCGGGCAGAGCCGGCTGCTGGTGTCGGAGCTGGCAGGCAAGGGCAGCATCATCGGCAAGGCGGCCGAGCTGTGCCCCGAGTTCGAGGGTGTGTCGGAGCGGGCGCGCGAGGTGTTGCGCGAGGTCAAAGAGCTCGAGGCCCGCGGCTACCAGTTCGAGGGCGCGGAGGGCTCCTTCGAGCTCTTGCTGCGGCGCACCCAGCCCGACTACAAGCCACCCTTCGAACTCCTCGACTTTACGGTCCTGGTCGAGAAACGACAGCGCATCGGCATCGTCGTCGAGGCGACGGTCAAGGCACGCGTGAACGGCGAGACCATCCACACCGCCGCGGTGGGCAATGGCCCCGTGAATGCACTGGACCTGGCGATCCGCAAGGCCATCCTGCCCTTCTACCCCGAGCTGGATCGGGTCCAGCTCGTGGACTATAAGGTGCGCATCCTCGATGAGGAGTCGGCCACGGCTGCGCAGACGCGTGTGCTCATCGAGGCCTCCGACGGCGAGCGGAGTTGGAACACCGTCGGCAGCTCGACGAATATCATCGAGGCCAGCTTCCAGGCCCTGGTCGATAGCCTGGAGCTGCCCCTGGTGCGGGCGAACGGCGCAACGCGAAGCTTGGGCGTCAAACGTCAAGCGTCAAACGTCATGCCTCACCCCACCATGCCCACCGCCTGACGTTTGAGAAAGGAGCACCACATCACACCATGGACCGAGTGCTGATCTTCGATACCACGTTGCGCGACGGCGAACAGTCGCCGGGCGCAGCCCTGCGGGTGGAGGAAAAGATCGAGATTGCTCGCGCCCTGGAGCGGATGGGCGTGGACATCATCGAGGCCGGCTTTCCCATCTCTTCGCCGGGCGATTTCGAGGCGGTGCGGGCCATCTCGGCCGAGGTGAAGGACTGCATCGTCTGCGGACTGACGCGGGCGCGCCGCGAGGACATCGACTGCGCCGCCGAGGCCCTGCGGGGCGCCGCACACCCGCGCATCCACACCGGCCTGGGCGCCTCCGATAACCACATCCGCAACAAGCTGCGCACCACGCGCGAGGCGGCGCTGGAGATGGGCGTGGAGGCGGTGCGCTACGCCAAACGTCTGGTGGAGGATGTGCAGTACTACGCCGAGGATGCCGGCCGCGCCGACCCCGAGTACCTCTGCCGCGTCATCGAGGCGGTCATCGACGCCGGCGCGACCACGGTCAACATCCCCGACACCACCGGCTACACCATGCCAACCGAGTGGGGCGAGCTGATCCGTACCCTGTGCGAGCGGGTGCCCAATATCCACCGGGCGGTGGTGTCGGTGCACTGCCACAACGACCTGGGCCTGGCCACGGCCAACGCGCTGCAGGGCATCCGCTATGGCGCGCGCCAGGTCGAGTGCACGGTGAACGGCATCGGTGAGCGCGCGGGCAATACCTCGCTCGAGGAGGTGGTCATGGCCCTGCGCACCCGGCGTGACCACTTTGGCGTGGATACCCGCGTCGATCCGCGCCACATCTATGCCCTCAGCCGCATGGTGTCGGACCTGACCGGCATTGTGGTGCAGCCCAACAAGGCCATCGTGGGGCGCAACGCCTTTGCTCACTCCTCGGGGATTCACCAGGACGGGGTGCTCAAAGACCGCACCACCTACGAGATCATTGACCCCCGCGACATCGGCGTGCCCGAGTCGGAGATCATCCTCTCGGCGCGCTCGGGGCGCCACGGCCTGCGCCACCGCCTGGAGGAGCTGGGCTATGTCTTTGCCGGCGCGGAGGCCTTTGAGCCCATCTACCAGCGCTTCCTGGCCCTGGCCGACAAGAAAAAGACCGTCAGCGACCGCGACCTGGAGGCCATCGTGGGCGACCAGGCCCGCCTGATGGACCAGGCGAGCTACGCCCTGGAGCATGTGCAGGTCTCGTGTGGCACGAACAGCATGCCCACGGCCACCGTGCGCCTGCGCACCCCCGACGGCACGACGGTCGCCGACGCGGCCATCGGCGCGGGCCCGGTGGACGCGGTCTACCAGGCAATCAACCGGGTGGTGGGCGTGCCCAACGAGCTGATCGAGTTCTCGATCAAGGCCGTCACCGAGGGCATCGACGCCATTGGGCAGGTGACCATCCGCATCCGCTCCGATGGTCAGACCTTCGCCGGCCGCGGCGCCGATACCGACATCGTCGTGGCCAGCGCCAAGGCGTACATGAACGCGCTGAACCGCCTCATCGCGATCCAACGCGAGGATGAGGGTAGCACGGGAACCACAGAGCACACCAAGGGCACGGAGTAGAACCGCAGATCCCTTCGTGTGCTTCGTGGTTCCCGCTCCCGTACCTGCTTTGAGGAGAAAAACTTGACCAAGCCGATGACTTTAGCCGAGAAGATCCTGGCCGCCCACGCCGGCCTGGCTGAGGTGGAGCCGGGGATGCTGATCGACGCCCGGGTCGACCTGGTGCTGGCCAACGATATCACAGCGCCCATCGCCATCCGCGAGTTCGAGCGCCTGGGCGCGCCGCGGGTCTTCGATCCCCAGCGCATCGTGCTGGTGCCCGACCATTTCGCCCCGAACAAGGACATCAAATCGGCTGAGCAGTGCCGCGAGATGCGGCGCTTCGCCCTCGCCCACGAGATCGCCCACTACTACGAGGTGGGGCGCATGGGCATCGAACACGTCCTCCTGCCCGAGCAAGGCCTGGTGGTGCCCGGCGACCTGGTGGTCGGCGCCGACTCGCACACCTGCACCTATGGCGCCCTGGGTGCCTTTGCCACCGGCGTCGGCTCGACCGATGTGGCGGTGGCCATGGCCACGGGGCGGCTGTGGCTCAAAGTGCCCGAGACGCTGCAGGTGGTGTACCACGGCCGGCTGAGCGCCTGGGTGGGTGGCAAGGACCTCATCCTGCACACCATCGGCCGCATCGGCGTTGACGGCGCCCGCTACCAGGCCATCGAGTTCTGTGGGCCGACTATCGACGCCCTCTCGATGGACGGCCGGCTCACCATGGCCAACATGGCCATCGAGGCCGGTGGCAAGGCGGGGCTCTTTGTGCCCGATGAGACGACCCTGGCCTACGTGGGGCCACGGGCAAGGCGGCCGTTCACCGCTATGGCGCCCGACCCCGGCGCCGCCTACGTGGCCACGGTGGAGATCGATGCCTCGGCGCTCGAGCCGCAGGTCGCGTTCCCACACCTGCCCTCCAACGTGCGGCCGCTGAGCCAGGTGGGCGAGGTGCCCATCGACCAGGCGGTGATCGGCTCGTGCACCAACGGCCGCTGGGAAGACCTGGAGCTGGCCGCCCGCATCCTGCGCGGCCGGCGGGTGCACCCCAACGTGCGCTGCCTGATCATCCCCGGCAGCCAGGAGATCTTTCGCCGGCTGGCGCGGGAGGGCCTGATGGACCTCTTTGTCGAGGCGGGAGCCGTGGTGAGCACGCCCACCTGCGGGCCCTGCCTGGGCGGCTATATGGGGGTGTTGGCGGCCGGCGAGCGCTGCATCTCTACGACCAACCGCAACTTTGTCGGCCGCATGGGGCACCCCAAGAGCGAGGTCTACCTGGCGAACCCGGCAGTCGCTGCAGCCAGCGCCGTGCTGGGGCGCATTGGGGGGCCGGACGAACTGAAGGAACCGAGGAACTGGGGGAACTGAAGGGGGAGCCTCCCTCAGTTCCCTCAGTTCCCTTCGGAGAGGGAGGTCGGCTTGCCGTACAGCGCCTGGTTCCAATGCATCCGCGGCTGCTCGGGGCGTTACTCGCCCTATGAGGTCCTCTACACCTGCCCGCACTGTGGGGCACTGCTCGAGGTGGCCCACGATGTGGAGGCGCTCAAGGCACGCAGCGCGGCCGGCTGGATGGAGCTCCTCGATCAGCGCACCCGTTGTAACCAGTGGCCCTACGGCTCGGGGGTATGGGGCAAGAAGGAGTGGGTGTTGCCCGATATTGACGATGCCAACATCGTCTCCATGTACGAGGGGCACACGAACCTCTTCTGGGCCGAACGCCTGGGGCGCCAGATCGGCGTGGAGGACCTGTGGGTCAAGCTCTGCGGCAACAGCCATACCGGCTCGTTCAAGGACCTGGGCATGACCGTCCTGGTATCGGCGGTCAAAGAGATGATCGCCCGGGGCAAGCCCATCCGCGCCGTGGCCTGTGCCTCGACCGGCGACACTTCGGCGGCTCTGGCGGCCTACTGCGCCGCTGCGGGCATCCAGGCCATCGTGTTCCTGCCGCGGGCCAAGGTGTCGACGGCCCAACTCATCCAACCGATCGCCAACGGTGCCCTCGTCCTGGCCCTCGACACCGATTTCGATGGCTGCATGCGTGTGGTGCGCGAGGTGACGCGCGACCAGACCATCTACCTGGCCAACTCGATGAACTCGCTGCGCATCGAGGGGCAGAAGACGGTGGGCATCGAGATCGTGCAGCAGTTCGACTGGGAAGTGCCCGACTGGATCGTGATTCCGGTGGGCAACCTGGGCAACGTGAGCGCGCTGGGCAAGGGCCTGCTCCTGATGCGCGAGCTGGGCCTGATCAACAAGCTGCCGCGCATCCTGTGCGCCCAGGCCGAGCGGGCCAACCCGCTGTACCTGGCCTACCAAACCGGTTTTCGCGAGCTCAGGCCGGTGCAGGCGCAAAAGACGTTGGCCAGCGCCATCCAGATCGGCAACCCGGTGAGCTATGAGAAGGCGGTGAAGGTGCTGCGGCAGTTCGAGGGCGCCGTGGAGCAGGTGAGCGAGGACGAGCTGGCCGAGGCTGCGGCGCGCGCCGACCTGACCGGCATGTACACCTGCCCTCATACCGGCGTGGCCCTGGGAGCGCTCTTCAAGTATGTCGCCCGCGGCGAGATCCGGCCGCAAGATCGGGTGGTCGTCATCTCGACCGCCCATGGGCTCAAGTTCACCGATTTCAAGGTCGGCTACCACACCGGCGCGCTCAGCGATGTGGTGGCGCGCCATGCCAACCCGCCGGTCGAGCTGCCCCCTGACCCCGATGCGGTACGCCGGGCGATCGATCGGGCGCTGGGGCACGGGACGTAACGCGCCATACGCAGTACGCAGTACGCAATACGCAGTACCCATCACGCAACACGCTAGAGGAGGCTATCGCACCGTGACCATCCGTGGCCAAGTGTGGAAGTATGGCGACAATGTCGACACCGATGTGATCATCCCTGCCCGCTACCTCAACGTGTCGGAGCCGGCCGAGCTGGCCCGGCACTGCCTGGAGGACCTGGACCGTCGTTTTGCCTCGGCGGTGGCGCCGGGCGATATCGTGGTGGCGGGCGCCAATTTCGGCTGTGGCTCGTCGCGCGAGCATGCGCCGCTGGCCCTCAAAGCGGCGGGTGTGGGCTGCGTGGTGGCCGAGAGCTTTGCCCGCATCTTTTACCGCAACGCCATCAACATCGGCCTGCCGATCGTCGAGTGTGGCGAGGCGGTGCGGGCGACCTCAGCTGGGCAGGTGCTGGAGGTCGATCTGGGGAGCGGCACGGTGCACAACTGCGACACCGGCCAGACCTTCCAGGCCAAACCCTACCCGCCGTTCATGCTCGAGCTGATGGCGGCCGGTGGGCTGGTGGAGCACACCCGGCGCCAGCAGGGCTGGGCCAGGGAGGAAGCGCCGGCCCCCCGCCGTGTGGCCTTCCAGGGCGAGCGTGGCGCCTACAGTGAGGCTGCCGTAATCTCGCTCTATGGCCGGGGCGTTGAGGCCGTGCCCCTGCCCTCCTTTGAGCAGGTCTTCAAGGCTGTGCAGGATGGGGCCTGCGAACTGGGCGTGGTGCCCATCGAGAACTCGCTGGCCGGCAGCATCCACCGCAACTATGACCTGCTGCTGGAGCATACGCTGCACATCGTGGGCGAGGTGAACGTGCGGGTGGAACACCAGCTCATCGCCAACCCGGGCGTGGGGCTGGAGCAGGTGCGCCGTATCTACTCCCACCCCCAGGCCCTGGCCCAGTGCGAGCGCTCGCTGGCCGCGCTGGCCGGGGTGGAGCTCGTGCCCACCTATGACACGGCCGGCAGTGTGAAGATGATCAAAGAGCAGGGCCTGCGCGATGCTGCCGCCATCGCCAGCCTGCGCGCGGCCGAGATCTATGGCATGCAGGTGCTGCAGAGCCACCTGGAGGATGCGCCCGACAACTATACCCGCTTCCTGGCGCTGGCGCGCACGCCGGTGGTCCCCTCGGGGCCGAGCAAAACGTCACTGGTGTTTGCAGCGCCCAACGTGCCCGGCTCCCTCTTCAAGATGCTCAGCGTCTTTGCCCTGCGCGATATCGACCTGACCAAGATCGAATCGCGCCCACTGCGGGGCAAGCCGTGGGAGTACCTCTTCTACGTCGATTTCAGCGGCGATCTGCAGGAGGAGCGCTGCCGGCGGGCGGTGGGGCACCTGGAGGAGATTGCCACCTTCCTGCGCGTCTTTGGCTCGTACCCGCGGGCGCCGCGAACAGAACAGAGGGAATGAGGCGTGACGACGTGTTGCGTGCTCCGTCTGCCTGGCGCCGACGGGCGCAATACGCAGCACGCAGTACGCAGTACGCAACACGTGTCACGCCGCAGGAGGCTTGATGAACGCTACGATTGCTGTGGTCGCTGGGGATGGCATAGGGCCGGAGGTGGTAGGGCAGGCACTGCGGGTGCTCGAAGCGGTGGCGCGCAAGCACGGCCACACCTTCAGCTTCCCCCAGGCGCCGGTTGGCGGCTGCGCCATCGACCGCTTCGGCACGGCGCTGCCCGAAGAGAGCCTGGCGCTCTGCCGGCGCGCCGACGCCGTGCTGTTCGGCGCGGTGGGCGGGCCCAAGTGGGATGACCCTGCCGCGCCGGTGCGCCCCGAGCAGGGGCTGCTGGGCCTGCGCAAGGGGCTCGATCTCTTTGCCAACCTGAGGCCGGTGCAGGTGCTGCCGGCGCTGGCAGGCGCTTCGACTCTCAAGCCCGAGGCCATCGCAGGGGTCGACTTTATCGTGGTGCGCGAGCTGACGGGTGGGCTCTACTTTGGCCCCCGCGGCCGCCGCGAGATCGACGGCCAGGAGGCAGCCTACGACACCATGATCTACTCGGTGCCCGAGGTCGAACGGGTGGCCCATGTGGCCTTTCGCCTGGCCCGCGGGCGACGGCGGCTCGTGACCTCGGTCGACAAGGCCAACGTGCTCGAATGCTCGCGCCTGTGGCGGCAGGTGGTCAGCCGGGTGGCCGGCGAATACCCCGATGTGGTCCTCGAGCACCAACTGGTCGATTCCTGCGCCATGGCCCTGGTGCGCGAGCCGCGCCACTTCGACGTCATCCTCACCGAGAACATGTTCGGCGACATTTTGACCGACGAGGCGGCGCAGCTCACCGGCTCCATCGGCATGCTGCCCTCGGCCTCGCTCGGCGCCGGCCGCCAGGGCCTCTACGAGCCGATCCATGGCTCGGCGCCGGCCATCGCCGGCCAGGATGTGGCCAACCCCCTGGCCGCCATCCTCAGCGCGGCCATGCTCCTGCGCCACTCGCTGGTGCTCGAGCGCGAGGCTCGGGAAGTGGAAGCGGCAGTCGGGCGCGTGGTCGCCGCGGGCTACCGCACGGCCGACCTGGCCCGACCGGGCGAAGCTGCGGTGGGCACGAGGGCCATGGGAGAGATGGTCGTTCGGGAGATCGAGGGGTTGTAGGAATTCATGGGGCTGGAGGACCTGACAGAACCAGCCCTTCGGGTCTGTGGCGAAGAGGAGGAATCATGCGCATCGCGGAGTCGGAGTACATCTGGCACAATGGCAAGCTGGTGCCCTGGCAGCAGGCCACCGTGCATGTGATGGCCCATGGGCTGCACTATGGCTCGAACGTGTTCGAGGGCATCCGCGCCTATGACACGCAGAGCATGGGGCCGGCGGTGTTCTGCCTCGACGCGCACCTGCAGCGGCTCTACAAATCGGCACGGGTCTACCGGATGGAGATCCCCTACAGCATGGACGAGCTGCGCCAGGCGATTCTGGAGACGATCGCTGCCAACAAGCTGCGCTCCTGCTACATCCGGCCGCTGGTGTATCGGGGCTACGGGGGCATCGGCGTGAACCCGCAGAGCAGCCCGGTGGAGGTGGCGATCGCCACCATCACCTGGGGGCGCTACCTGGGGAGCGAGGGGATCGAGAAGGGGGTCGATGTGGGCGTGTCGTCATGGCGGCGCATGGCGCCCGACACCTTCCCGGCGGCGGTCAAAGCGGGCGGCCACTACACCAACTCGCAGTTGATCTCCCTGGAGGCCAGCCAGCATGGCTATACGGAGGGCATCGCCCTCGACATCCACGGCTACGTCAGCGAGGGGCCCGGCGAGAACATCTTTGTGGTCGAGGATGGCATCATCCGCACGCCACCGCGCTCATCTTCGATCTTGGGGGGCATCACTCGCGGCTGTGTGATCGCCTTGGCGGGAGAATTGGGGTATACTGTGCGCGAGGAAGTGATCGCCCGCGAGGCGCTGTATACCGCCGACGAGATGTTCTTCACCGGTACGGCGGCCGAGATCACTCCCATCCGCTCTGTGGACCGTATCCCTGTGGGCAGTGGAGGGCGCGGCCCCATCACCGAGCGGCTGCAGCGCGAGTTCTTTGGCATCGTCGAGGGCACAATCCCCGACCGCCACGGCTGGCTGACGCCGGTGCCCGGTTTCTGAACGGGGGAACTGAGGGAACTGTGGAACTGGAGGAACTGGGGGACGCATGCCGCCCGTTCCTTCAGCTCCCCCAGTTCCCTCAGTTCCTTCGCCTGTGGAGGTTCCATGGACTGGAAAGTGCTGGGGGCGACGTTCGCCCTGCTCTTCGTCGCCGAGCTGGGCGACAAGACGCAGCTTGCCGTCATCAACATGACCGCCAAGCACCAGAAGCCCTGGCCGGTCTTTGCCGGGGCAGTCCTCGCCCTGGCAGCCGTCACCCTGCTGGGCGTGTTGGGGGGTGAAGCCATCACCCGGCTCGTCCCCGGGCCCATCCTGCAAAAGGTCTCGGCGGTGCTCTTTGTGGTGCTGGGCATCCTCATGTGGTTTGGCATCCTCTAGCGGGGCAGGCCTCCTGGCCTGCCGGGTTGGGCAGATGGCGGCGACTGCGCCATGGAGGCGCCTCGGCATGCAACTTGCTGCGTAACTGCCAATAGGAGGTGCAGGGCGTGGCAGTCATCGACATCTCTATCCCGCTGCAGAATGGCGTGGTGGTGTGGCCGGGCGACCGGCCGCTGGAGCTGCGTCGGCTCCGCAACCTTGAGCAGGATGGCGCCAACGTGTCGGAGCTCTGCCTGAGCTCGCACACTGGCACCCACGTGGACCCCTCGTTGCACTTTGAGGTGGGCGGCCGCACGGTCGACCAACTTCCACTGGATATCCTCAACGGGCCGGCCGACGTGGCCGACTTGACCCATGTAGAGCAGGTGATCACGGCGGCCGATCTGGAAGCGGCAGCCCTGCCGGCCGACTGCCGGCGCCTGCTC
>Ga0123519_10004135_pt1 | contig 23678 bp, 20 predicted proteins | sample YelNatPaOPRAMG02_FD_87396 | JGI IMG/M metagenome (GOLD analysis project Ga0123519, IMG submission 87396) | Hot spring microbial communities from Yellowstone National Park - Yellowstone National Park OP-RAMG-02 (version 2) | ecosystem: Environmental > Aquatic > Thermal springs > Hot (42-90C) ...
CGGACGAATTGACTCGCCGGGAGTAAGCCCGCGGGCTTTGAGCATTGGTTCGGGATAATAAATGCTGAAGAATAATAAATACGGCGCGATGTCATAATCAAGTGCGGTTTCGAAGATCCAATGGTGCATACGTTGGTATTCGCGCAATGTTGGCTCATCGATAACACGCGCATCGGGATACTTCGGCAGATCGAGCATGAAAGGAAACGGGTGAGTGTTGGCCAACACCATCGCATTAAAGCCACAACCGCTCATCACACGGAACATCTTCTGCCATACACTCTTATCAAAGAACCATTTATTGTTCCGGTAGGCGTACGGCTCATCGAATGCTCGATACGTGCCGCTTGATACGGGATCCCAGGTCCAGAAAGCTCTAAGCATAGCGCTAATCCAACGTTTGCAACGGTCTTTGCCGAGCAACACTATACCGATAGCCGGTATTGATGTCAACCTCTCATTGTGCAATTAAAGTCTCGCGATCCGTGGAATGCTCTATATTCCGAACAGCATTAGTTTGGTAATGTTTAGCTCACCTTTGTGATGGAGATATTCATCTGAGAGAGCTCAACCGAACGAGCTTTGCGGTGTGATCGGATCGGAGAGGCCAAAAATGTCTGTGTCGGAAAATGAGGAAATATTCACAACCTGGACCAGCGATGTGCAAGGAACCAATGCATCCATTGTGTACCTTTGCGGCGAGCTTGATGCTTCTTCAGCACCTTCATTTCTCGCGGATGTGCAGGAAGTAATCAGTCGCCACAGGGACATAGTTATGGACGTTCACCTGCTCTCATATGTGGATAGCACAGGTGTTGCAGCGATACTGTCCATCAGGAACGCCCTTCGCGAGTTCGGTAAGAATCTCTATCTGGCAGGCTGCCACGGACTTCTGACCAAGATACTCAATACCATACACGCCAGCGATGATCTCATCTGCTTTGACGATGCAGATCAAGCGATCGCAGCGCTGAGATCGACCGATAAGGCGACCAGCTTATGATTTCTTGTTTGCTGTTTCAGTGCGGACAGTTCGCTGTTTTGCCATGGTGATCTTAATTCCGCGCTCGGTACGGCAATCGTGACACTCGTCCATTAGCGCACGCATCATCAAAACACCACGGCCGCATTCGAGAGAAGGATCACATCTGTCAGGTTGCGCAGGCAGCGCTTCCGCAGGGCTTTGATCCTCAACTTCAACTACCAGGCAATCATCAACCATCCGGCACTTTACTACTACGTCAGCGGCAGCACCTTCAGGGCTTCCGTGCACGACTGAATTGGTTACTGCCTCACCTACAGCCACCTCAACATCCGCTACGTCCTCTCGAGTAAAACCTGCCGATTCAGCCAGGTTTCTGACTCCACGTCTTACCAGCGATATATAGCGCGTATCAGCCGGTATTCGAAGCTCTAGGGTCTCACCACACGAAGCTTCCATTTCCGATCCCATCTCTGCCACAGATTGTTGCAAGCAGGCAGGGTATTCCCACACGATAATACCCTGGCAGGCCGTTGTATAAAACGACTATGAGGAACTAACTTGCTCGAGAACCTACACATCAGCCCAACCAGCCGCGTAGTAGAAAGACCGCGTAGTAGAACGTGGCCGGCCCGGTGAATAGAAGACTGTCAAAACGATCGAGGATTCCACCATGACCAGGCAGCAGATTCCCAAAGTCTTTGATCCGCAGCTCTCTCTTAACAGCAGATTCCGAGAGATCCCCAAGCTGAGTCATCAATCCAATAATCGCACCAAGTGCTAATGCGTGTTGAGGCGGCAGATCGATAACGAGACCGAATAGCGCTGCTGCCAGCACAGAGCACACCAAGCCTGCAATCGATCCTTCGAGGGTCTTGTTTGGGCTGAGTTTTGGTGCAAGCTTTGTCTTGCCGTAAAGCCTTCCAATGATAAAGGCTCCCGTATCACATGCCCACGTACATAGGAATGCGAACATTACAAGCCAGGCGCCTGGCTTCTCGCTGTAGGACCAAAGTGTAATAGTGTGACCTCCAATCCCGCGCAGCATCACAATGTGCGAAATCAGCCAGCCGACATATACGGCGCCTGTTACGGTGGTTCCGATGTTCGTAAGCGGAGCGCGGTTGAATCGCAATAGCTCAACCAGAAACGAGAGAATGAGAAGAAGCGTAAAGAGTGAAGCAAAGATAGGCAAAGCATTTCTGCTGTCGGAGACGCGCGCGGCAACAACAAACAGCACTGTTGCGGCAAGACCTGTCCATGTTATGGGTCTGGCACCACTCCTGCGCACGCCACTGTAGAATTCGAACCCGCCGAGAAAAGCCACAACAGCCGCCGCTACAGTAAGCGGCAGGCCGCCGGGGTAGAAGATGATAACTATAGCAACAGGTATTCCAATAACACCAGTAATGACGCGCGCAAGCATTTCTTGACTCCACTTCCCATTTCGGGAACTCTATGCTCAGCCGGCCCCGATTATAGCATCCGCTCTCCACTTGCGCAAATGCCGACGGTTTTGCCTTACTCTGCTTTAATTACCACCGGCATCCGACGCGCTACATCCGTCGGCTGAATAGGCAATTCTTGTCGGATTATCTTCGCCTCAGCTCGTTTGCCCGCCAATCGAATGATTTCTACCTCAGCGATCAGTTTGTCGCCGCGCCAAACACCATATCTCTCTCCAATTTGCGGCGAGGCAGAGTCAGGAAGTTCGATTAGGATGGTATGCTCTGTCGAAGCTGCAGTGATTGTCGTTGAGGCAAGTTGCGCAAACGATGCTGTCTCTCTTGTCTTGCTTGCGGGACTCTTCTTCCCGGGAATTGATGGATACAACGCTTTTAGCTTCTCGACCAAGCGGCTTGCAGCCTCGTCCGCTGCTTTGCCCACGAGAGTCTCGCGCACTCCGCGCAAGTTATAGCCTCCTGCTCCAATTCGCCAATCCTCGCCAAGCGTTATCACAAGAGCTGTTTTAAGACCGGCGGCGCTTCCTCCTACGCTTACTGAAGATTTGAGAACCCCGGTAGCGGGATCGACTATCTGCCCGTTTAAATCGACAGTCGCACGAGCGTAATCACCCAGCGTAAAATACTTGAAACCAACAACGCCTTGGATGTCTTTTACCTGAACTCTGGCGTTGAGTTCGAGAAACGCAGTTGCGCCGAGCAGTTCATTATCCGGAAGCTTCGTTTCGGGCTTGACTCCGGGCAGGTTGTGTTCCTCCCGAATCGGCTGAAGACGTTCGCCGCGCACTACAAGGGTCCAACCTTCCTTGAGCAATCTATCTTCAATCAGTGCAGGAAGCCAGTGCCTAACCTGGTCGCTATACTCTCCGGAAACCTTCAAGTCCATTACGGCAATTCTCTTGTCCGGTATCGGATCTCCGGGTTCGTAGGCAACTGCGCTTACTGTCAACGTCAGCAATGCACAGCATGCTGCCTGTGATAAGCATATTATCTTCCGCCAGTTATTTGACATTCGCATATCAGCCACCAGCCTTTACAGGTGCATTAGGTTGTGTACATAACTAAAGACGCCAGCCGATCAGTTGCGTTTCTATTAGTTTACCGCATGTTTAGAGATATGAATGACGACGCGATGTTCGTGGTGCGTTTCTCGAAACAGGCAGCGATTCGGAGATTCTGCTCAATCGAGAGTGAATGAAACTTAAGATCGCGGCGACATATGCTTTATCGCAAAAGCCTGTATATTGCAGGATGCTATGCGCGCTGCGGGTAAGTTAAAGGCGTGATGGAACAAAAAGCAGACCTTCATGTTCATACTACAGCATCCGACGGCTCGCTGACCCCCACGGAAGTAGTCAAAGCCGCAAGAGATCTTGGACTCGCTGCTGTGGGTATAGCCGACCACGACACAGTAGACGGTATAGACGAAGCTCTGGACGCGGGCAGGCAATTTGGGATTGAGATAGTGCCAGCCGTTGAAATCAGCACCATATATGGAGCAGGCGACGAAGCCCATATACTCGGCTATTTTATCAATCACCACGAGACTTCATTCGTGGAGAGGCTTCGGGTCCTCAAGGAAGCGCGCTGGGAGCGTGGAAGATTAATGGTCGAGCGATTGCGAGCCGCCGGAGTACCCCTTGAGTTCGAAAGAGTTGCCGAGCTGGCTGACGGAGGTGCAATAGGTCGGCCTCATGTGGCAAGAGCCCTGTGCGAGATCGGAGCGGCACCGTCGGTAGATGCTGCGTTCGGTCGATATTTAGTGGAGGGTGCACCCGGCTATGTAGAACGCTTCAAGGTGAGCCCACAGGATGCGGTGCGGATGATAATAGAAGCGGGCGGCGTGGCTTGTTGCGCTCACGTGGCCAAATTGAAGGACGACAGCCTGATCTTGCAGTTGATTTCGGAGGGTCTTAAGGCGATAGAGGCGTATCATCCGGATCATCCTGAGGCAGCCTGCAAGTATTATGATAAGTTCGCACGGCAACACGGACTTATCGTGACCGGTGGATCCGATGCTCACTGCCTAGAAGGAGGACGCCACGGTGGAATAGGAAGCGTCACCGTTGCCTACGACGTCGTTGCGGAATTGAAAGCTGCCGCGAAACGCTGACTACAGAGTGTGGTTTGCCGGTCGAGATTGGTATAACTGTAGAAAAACAGTATATTGGCCAAGGCATAACTTTGAAACGCTGCTCTGTTTTATCCGGCTTGTTTTGCCGATAAAAAATTTAAGCGCTTCATATTGTCAAAACCCTTGCTATGGGATAATATGTAAATGAGGGTTGCAGGCAAGAGAGAAGGTGAACGACAATGAAACCGCAGCGGCAGGGATTTACTCTTATCGAGCTTCTGGTGGTGATTGCTATCATAGCGATCCTCGCCGCGATACTGTTTCCACTTATGCTGCGAGCGAAAGAGCAAGGGCGGGTAACTGCGTGTTCTTCCAACTTGCGCCAGATCTATTCAGCTCTGACAATGTATTGCGATCAGTGGAATGGCTTCATACCGGATTCCAAGCCGATAAACTTCTACGCAACTTTCGAATGGCCCGGTCAGCCTATACAGATAGACCCCGCTAGAAGGAACGACCCGGACAATCCTACTCGGCAGATACACTATCTGCTGCTTCCTTACATACTTGGCAAGCCCTTAAATCCCGAAGCGAGCTATGATGTTTTCGACGTCTTGCATTGCCCCAGTGACAAGATCGTGCCGCCCCTCAAGAATGGCAAGTTTGACAAGAGCAGTCCTCTTTACGATCAGTGCATCTATCCGAAGTTCGGTTCCAGCTACCAATGGCGGCTAGGACACGAGGACCCCTATGACGGTAATGTTTCACCGGACGGCAGAAGGTTAAAAGGCACTGATCTGCTAAGTGGACGACTGCTGTCTGGCTTTCCGAAGCCGAGTAAGATAGGCGCAGCGCGTGATGCCCTGCCGTTCCACATTTTTACGGTCACACACGCAAGACGATACGCCGATGCAGGCCAAAAGGTTCTCATTGAGGATCCCAATGCCGGTGGCAACGTACTCTTTCTGGATGGGCACGTGAAGTTCACGTTTGGCGGCGAGTTCTTGGGAGGCATCTGGTAGTTACATCTCGTAACTCAGTCCCAGGTTCTGCGTGCTTGTTACCCTCCAGACCTTCACCGGTACAAACAGCATGTGGTGAGCGGGTTCCTTACGAAGTATGAGCATAACGTTGCGATTGTAGAGTTCCGTGCCTCCGGAGTCTTCTACCAATGCGTGTAGCTTCACTGTGGCATTTTCTCCCTCGATTTGCAGACTTTGCAGATCGACTCTTACTTTGTATTGAAAATCCGCGCGGAAGGCTCGGGCTGCTAGCAAACGGAGGCGATCGTAGTTGAGGTCGTTTTCATCCCTGTAAGCTTTCGAAACGCATGACATAGCACCGCCGATGTTGCGTTTTTGCACTGCATCAACTGCGTTTTGTATGAGTGTTCGTATCTGCTGTCGGTCATTCGTTCGATCAACCGTAGCAATTGCGTAGACGCAATAGATCGCCACAACTCCGGCAAGAATGAGATACCATTTAATGCGTGTCATCTGAATATGCCTCCAAATGTGGGCATTCTTTAATTCGAAGACTCGCGAATGCAGGAATTTGGTTCCGTTTGGGCCGAAAAAGCTTAGGGTATGGACGTTACCCCAGAGTGGCAGGAAATTATCGCAGAACTCGTTGCCAACCCCGGAGTCGCTATGGTAATAGGCGGCGTAGATACGGGGAAGACGCGCTTTTGCGTCGAGCTTGCCAACGCCGGGCTCGAAGCAGGCGTGCCTACGGCTGTTGTCGATGCGGATATCGGTCAATCTGAGATCGGAGCGCCGGGCACAATCGGAATGGGTGTTGTTGAGAAGCCCATTGAAGTCCTCTCAGACATTGCTCCGCGACGATTATACTTTGTCGGAGTGACGACTCCCATGGGTCATCTTTTGGAGTGCGCTGTCGGCACGCGACGAATGGTAGACGCTGCCCGCGAAACCGGAGCTCGACTTGTTGTGCTCGACACCACCGGCATGATCGACGGACCTTTCGGCAGACGTCTGAAAACTTACAAAACCGACCTGGTTCGCCCCGATTATCTTATCGGCATGCAGAAACGACGTGAAGTGGAGCACTTGCTTCGTCCGTTTACAAAGGTTGCGGGTATTCGGGTTCGGAGAGTTCAGTCTTCAGAGCTTGCGCAACGCAAACCTCAAGAGTTTCGCGCTGCCAGACGCAGGCTGAACTTCTACAAACATTTCTACGACGCACCCGGTCACATAATCCACCTGGACTCGGTTTCCACCTGGAATACGTGGTTGGGAACCGGACGTCCGATGAAGTGGCAATACATGAAATTTATGGAGGAAACCCTTAAGTGCCGCATTCTGCATGCGGAAGTGACAGATAAAGGGATATTTGCTATTTCCGAGAAACAGTGTGCCGAAAAGGACATAGTTACTCTGGAAGAACAATTCAAGACAAAAAACATAATGACGGTTCCGGCTGATCGCTTCCATAACTTACTCGTCGGTCTTGCGGACGAGAACGCGAATACCATCAACGTGGGCTTGATTCAGGCGATCGATTTCAAACAGCGCTTCATCTTTGTGCTCTCACCTGTACGAACCGTTTCCGCTGTCCGTGTTCTCCAGTTCGGCTCATTAAGAGTAACGAAAGAAGGCAAGGAACTTGGCACACTAAGACAGGGAGAGATATGATCCAGCGCAATAATCCGCTGCGCTGAGTTGAGTGATAATGCTTTTTACTTCGTTTTGAGGATTCTAGAGACCAAATGGCGCTTTTATACCTGGTAAGACACGGTGAAACCACTTTCAACGCAGAGGGACGTATACAAGGCCATCTCGACGCTCCGTTGACGAAGCTCGGAGTGCGCCAAGCCGAGATGATTGCACATCGGCTATCAGGCGAGACTTTCACGGCAGTCTACTCCAGCGACTTAGCCAGGGCAAGAACGACCGCGGAGATTATCGCTGCACCGCACGGACTTTCTGTTCAGACAACGCCGCTTTTGAGAGAAGCCAACTTGGGAGTTGTGCAGGGGTTGACGCGAGATGAAATTGCTGAACGTTTCCCCGAAGCACTTCACATTTGGCGGCGCGAGCCCGCAAGTCGACGTCCGCCAGGAGCTGAGAGCCTGGAAGAAGTTGTAGCAAGGTGTGCTGAGTTTCTCGAGATCATTGCTCGAGAGCACGGGAGCGACGAAAACATACTTGTTGCCGGTCACGGCGGATCGCTTCGCGGCCTTGTTATCGCCTCGCTCGGCCTGCCCGTGTCTGCATATCGGTTGCTGCATTTCTATAACGCTGGCCTGAGCATTCTCGAAACAGGACCAAACCCAGGCATCCGACTACTGAACGACACGTGCCATCTCGGACCAATTAGCGGCGAAGAAAACGGCGCGGAAGAGACGGTGAGTTAATAGGCAAACTCGGCACAGTGGTTGCCTATCGCACTCGAGCCATTGCGTTTGCTATCTTATGCCAGTCTCTGTTTTGCAAAACTCCATCGCCTGCTGGTGCTATTGATTCGATATGTTCTGGCTTCTTCACACCTACTATGGCTGAGGTTACTGCTGGATGCGTCAGAATCCACCTTATGGCAAGTTGTGGAATAGTAAGCCCATAGGCATCCGCATAAGGCTGTAAGGATTTCACAGCTTCCAATATTCGTCGAAACTTCTCACCTTTGAAACGCTCGTTGTTTGCGCGCATGTCGGTAAACGTTTGATCAGGGGTATACTTACCTGTCAGCAGCCCGCGTGCCAGCGACGAGTACGTGATTACTCCGATTCTCTTTTCCAAACACAGCGGAAGCTCGTGTTCTTCTACCTGACGATCTAGCAGGTTATAAAGCGGCTGAAGAGACTCTACTGGCCAATATTGCAAATACATTCGGATCTGGTCGGCGTTGAGGTTGCTCACTCCGAACCAGCGAACCTTGCCGTCCTTCTTGAGCTTAGTAAATGCTGCAGCGACTTCGTCGGGTCTTGTGAGCGGATCCCACGCGTGGATCTGATATAGGTCTATGTGGTCGGTGCGCAATCGTTTCAACGAGGCTTCGCACTCGCGGATGATGTAGTCGTAGCTCGTATCGGGTACACGCTCTTCTTGCTCGAAGTTGTGGTAGAACTTCGTGGCCAAGATGAACTTATCGCGCGTTCCCTCAGCGGCAAACCAATCTCCAAGCGCCGATTCCGCAAAACCGTCACCATAAGCATCGGCTGTATCGATGAAGTTTACCCCCACGTCGACTGCCTTGCGAAGCGCTGTTCGCCATTCATCAAGATCGATTTGTCCCCAGAATCTCGGCGAAAGCTGCCAGCAGCCGAAACATATCCGCGACACAATAAGGTCGGTTTTTCCGAGCTGAACGTATTGCACAGCGTGTCTCCTTGCCTTTGTATAATCTCGAATACGGAAGAGCCGGTTGGAGTATACTAACGCTTTTGGCGACTGTCAATCCGACAATTAACCGGTATTTCACTCAGGTTCTCCTGGCACGGTTTTTGGACATTCCTTTGGTGTAAGCCCAAGGGAAAGGATTGCCGGATGAGATTCAAAATCAGCATCGAAAGTATTGTGCTCATAGCTATTTGTTTGGCAGATATGTTCGCCACTTTGTATTTGGTGCTCAACGGAATGGCTACGGAACAGAACCCCATTATGGCGGCCTGTATAAGACACTCTCCGGCAACGTTTGTGCTGGTAAAGTTGGTTAGTTTTGTGCCGTTTGTAGTAGCAGTGGAGCTTTACAGGCGAAGGAATCCGGGGTTCGCCCGAAAGGCATGTCTGTATGCCATTGGACTCTACTTGGTGGCCTTTGTTGTATTAACAATCGGCACCAATGTAGCCTGAGGCGTTACCCCGAACCAAATCGGGATGCCGTCTGAAGTTGATAGCTAAATAATTGCTTCCCTGCCCGCTCCCAGGTAACCGGCCGGCCCGAACCGGCCGGTTACAATTGTACCAAGGCGAATCGCGGAGCCGCGATTTAAAAAATCATAACCGGCAAACTTGATCAGTATACATTGATATCTGCTCATGCATTGCTGTAAGCTTCCAGCAGCGCTTCGTAGAAGCGTAAATACCGCCGATACTGCCGATCTTCGAACTCGACCTGTTCCGGCACAGGCACGAACTCACTTCCTGATTCTGTGGCACTCCATTCCGATCTCTGCCTCGCTGCCAGTTTTGCAGCGCCGTAGCATGCTGATTCGGTTAGGTTGCTTACCTCAACGGGTCGGTTCAGAATGTTGGCGATCATCTGTGGCCAGATATTACTCTTGCCCGCGCCTCCTACCATTCTTACGGAACCAATCTCGACGCCGATTTTCTCTGCCGCCTCCAAATTGCGTCTGGCTTCAGAAGCGATTCCCCGCATCAATGCAAATTGGATGTCTTTTTGTGTGTGCGACATTGTAAGTCCCACCAGGCTTCCTCGTGAATCACCTCTCCAGTCGGGGCACAATCCGCCATAAAGATGCGGTATAAACACAGGAGGCTCAGAATCGCTTATCTCACCTGTTTCGGATCCGATCGTGCGCTTCAGCCAATCGTAAGCGGCTCCCCCTGTAAAGGGCAAAACCAATCCCCACTTGTCAGATGATGTATGGCAGCAAATTGGCAAGCAACTCGTCTCATCACGAACCGGAGAATGAGTAACCGAATATAAAACCCAGGCGGTACCGCAAGAAAGGACGCTGCGCTCGCCCGCTTTTGCTCCCGCACCGTGGGCTGCTGCCGCTTGATCGAATGCTCCAGCGATTACCTGAGTTCGGCACGAGAGACCAAGTTCTTGGGCTGCTTCGGGCAGAAGTTCTCCAACAGGAGTTCCCGATTCGACAGGCATCGCTATCCTTTCTCTTGCAACACCGATCAGACTAAGCACGCTCTCAGATACGGCACGTTCACGCGGACAGAACATGGGTTGCCAAGACGCACTCGGCACATCAGTCACAAACTTTCCCGTAAGTCGCAATGTGATAAAGTCCGGCACGAAACAAAAGCGTATCGAGGGATCAGAGAAAAATTCAGGTTTATGCCGCGAGAGCCAGCGTATCTTACACGCAGAACTGTATGGGGTAAGCATCAGTCCGGTCTCTTCATACCAGAACCGCTGATCTCTTTCAGCAAGCAGCTCTTGGCATTCTTCCTGTGCCCGCATATCCATCCAACTTATAGCCGGAATCACAGGACAACCCGATTGATCCGCAACAATCAGCGTGTCGCCTTGCGTGCTCATTGCGAGTGCGCGTATGCTTGAGCTGTCGCGCCCGAGCGACCGAAGCTCTGTAACGCACTGGCGAACTACATTCGTTAATCCCTTCCAATAGTCTTCAGGGTCCTGTTCTGCCCAGCCTTCTCGAGGATGCGACATCGCATACGGATGTTGGGCAAAAGCGAGCGTTGCGCCTTGATCGTCTACTGCAAGGCACTTTGCCGAAGTGGTTCCAATATCGATTCCAAGATAGATTGACTCACTCAATGTCGCACCAACTTCGCAAGTCCTATACAAAATAATAGATCCAAAGCCCGATTTAGATTTGATGCTGACGTCGCTAGTCTTTGAGCGAATGTTTTCTTGCGGCGTCAGCAGCCGTCATGCCGTGTTTGACAACGTCTGCGAGCGCTCTTTGGAAAGCGCCGGGATCGGGAACCTGAATAGCATTTCGACCGAAAACTACGCCCCTACCTCCACTCTGGATGATCCGTTCTGCAAGCTCCAGTGCCTGGACCTGCGTCGGAGTCTTTTCTGCGCCGAGACCAAGGATAGGAACCGGACAGCCAGCCGTAACTTCCTTGAAGTTTTGTGTGTAGAAGGTCTTGATCAGATCAGCTCCCAATTCTGCGGCAATTCGGCATCCCCTGAATACTTCATCATGAAGCTCTTCCGGTGAGAGTCGATCGGGACGTGCGGGGAAATACTCGCCTACTACCGGCAGTCCAAGTTCTTTTGCCTCGCTTACCAGGCTGCAGAAGACTTCCACATTGGAAGCATCCTGCGACTCAGCTCCCGTTTTGAGGGTTAGGCAGATAAGCACAATGTCGGCACCGGCTACCACGGCATCTTTAGCGCTCATGGCCGGAACTGCGATGCCGTCCTCATAGTTCCAGTGAAAGCAGAAGTGGCTGCTCCAATTGAGGCGGACCATCGCCATCGGTGCACCCTTGTAACTGAAAGCATGTCCACAATGCGAAAGCATCCCTGGAGAGAGCAAAATCGCATCCACGCTCGGATCGATATTCTTCACAACTTCAGGCAGATCGATCATGCCAGGCAACGGACCGTCGAACTCACCATGATCCACGGCAACGACAACGGCATTCTCGCCTTTTGAAAAGAGTCTTGCGAAACGGATGTCTTTTCCTTTCAACTTATTCTCCTTACTTGTAAGCAGTGCAATAAGGTGCATATTGCCGCGATTTTGCCGCTCTATTTGCTTATTTGAAGAGCACTCGATTGGCAGAATCGCCAAGTTTATCTTCTACTGCAACTGCTTCTTACTTAGAACAGCCATGGAAACCTAGACACGCTACGAACCTGTGATCAGCAACCTGAGAGCATAATTGTATTCCAGCCCATCATTTCGCCAAAGCCTGCGATTTCCGATGCAACTTCACCGTAAACAAGTGCCAGATGGTGCGTTCCTCCGACCTTACTATATTCGGCAAGGAAGTCCGCTATCGGCATTTGTGGATCGAACCAACCGTGTATCGAGCCGCTCATATTATCGACCCCTTGGACTCCGATCATTTGTACAGGAGCTATAATAAGTCTGAACTCGCCGTCCGGCCCCGGTGCAAGATCCACTAATACTGCTTGGCCACCCTTAAATCGCCCAATCGCAATTACAGGATCATCTGCATCGGTCCACGGAAAAGGAACCTCTTTGAGTAACGGTTTTCCATCTGCGAGGTTTGGATTCATTTCGCCCATGTGGCTAAGATAAATGCAGTTTCCTCCCCAATCAGGGCAGAACATTTCCGTGAACGTTGTTTGGGGATGCACCGAAGCAATTGCACCCACGAGAGCAGCGGTAAGCACATCGCCCTCGCCAGCATAGCCGATTCCGCGTGCCATAGCTTTGCTTGCTTCCAAAAACGGCACAACCGGAATGCCTGATGCCTTTGTGACAGCCAGGAAGTTCATCGAGAACGCCGACAGGTTCTCCCGTTCGATCCAACGACGCACTGCAAGCCCGGCTCGAACGCTTCGAATATGCGCTTCTGAACGGAGCGCATTGCCGGTAAAGCGCTCGCAGTCGGCGTCAATCTCAGCTTCGATCTCAGGAGAATCTGGTTCCGGCATCAGGCTGCGAATGTAATCTGGATTGCACTGCAATACCCGTATGCCGATTGACTCCAACTCAGATTGAGACACATCGAAATCACCCATTCCGGCAAACGGCTCACCTATTCGTCCTACGCGGGCAGTGCGCATTGATGTGGCAATTCGAGCAGAACGAGCGGCTGCAGCTACGCGGTCCAACACATCGGACTTCTGCCAGTGACCAGCCTCAATTCGGAACCGCTTTCCTTTGCGGATTAGCACGTTGCACATGTCCTGTACACCGTGGATCCCGTGGTTGTACATTAGCTCATCGGGACTTGTCTTTGGGCCATAGTTGAAGCTTGGGGTCGTGTCAAGCACAATAACGGGAAGCGCAGTGCCAGCAAGCACATCGGCACATTCTAAAGAAGGTGAGTATGCAAGATGAAGTGTTACAATCGCGTCTGCCCTGGCTTCCTCGAATGACCGAACTGCTTGTGCAAACTCCGACTTGATCCGACAAACCGGAGTATTAACTACGTCCAACCCCCGCTTCTGCAATTCAGCAGTAATCAGGGCTAGAAACTCGTCTATCCGCGGACGAACCTCCGGCATAGCATTGTCGTATAGCTCCAAATATAGCGGCAAAAGACCAACCTTGGGTTGTTTCATACATCCTCCAAGTTTACAGTCGTTCCAGTGCGATTTGAAACGAGTGCTGCTGTGAACAGACGATGCGAAAGAGCGGTTTCCTCGGGGGTCACACATCCTGCAAACTTCTTTAACGGCTTGCCGTGAACGAGCTCGTACAAAAACGCCGCCCACATTTGCAAAATCGAATCAGAGAAACCGAACTCGAAAATACCGCCGGTGATCGATTTGAAAGCTGTTTCGTGGCCCATATCTATGTGTTGCCACGCCTGATCCTTACCCGCAGTAGCGTCCATTATTTGGATAAGGTTCGTATTCTTAGACGAGTAGCGCGCGCTCTTTTTCATACCCAGCACTTCGCAATACCAGGTGTCTTTCTCACCCGGAGCTATACGCTGAGTCTTGATCGTCCATGGGAAACTCTTTCCCGTCCTGGGATCGAGAGTCTCGCAAAAGAGAGTTGCGTTTTCCCAAGTATCGCAAGGAACAATTCCGCCTTTGCCGTCGGGTCGCTCTTTGACAAGTTTCGAGAGTATTGCGCGCACGTTCAACGGCTTCCAGCCCGCTCTGAACGGCACATGGCATGGATGCATTCCCAGGTCTCCCATGCAGCCGTATTCGCCATTGAACTTTGCCATTCGTTTCCAGTTAATCGGCTTGGCAAGGTCCAAATCCGACGAGTGAAGGAATCCGGTGTTGACTTCAATAATCTCTCCAAACTCGTCCGCCTCGATCATGTCGCACAACCGCTGCATTGCGGGCACAAACGGATACTCCGACGAACACCTTACGAAAACTCCCGGATGTGCCTTAATGCACTCCAGGATCGCATCATTCGCAGGCTTGTCTATTCCAAAAGGCTTTTCTCCCATAAGATGCTTGCCCGCTGAGATGATATCGCAGTAGAACTGTTGGTGCAGATTGTGCGGAACAGCACAATACACAGCCTCGACTTCTGGATTTGAAAGCAACTCTTTATAGTCGTTGGTGAATTGCTTTACGGATGGAAAGCCATCTTTGAACCATTCCAGCATTTGTTCTGAAGCGTCACATACAGCAACTATTTCAGGCCGGACGTCCATATCCGGCAGATGTTTCCACCTTGCTGCCGCGCTTGCAAACTCGCGCCCCATCAGACCGCAGCCTATTATGCCGAAACGAACGATTGTCATTGGATTTCAGCTCCCAAACGATGCAGTATGAATAGCGCAACTAGTAACCGAGTTCTTTCTGCACCTCGGCGATGCTTTCTTCTATGATGTCCATCGCCTTCGATGCAACCTCGTTGGGCATAATGATCGGCGGACTCATTCGAAGGATATGTCCTGCGGGTATCCACGCCAGGCCTTTTTTGAATGCCCTCTGGTAAACCAACTTCCCTGCTTCATCGAATGGTTCTTTTGTCTTCTTGTCCTTCACCAACTCAACGCCCATCAGGCAGCCCTTGACGCGACAATCGCCCACAATCGCATACTTTGACGGCCAGTCCGCCATCTTTTTGCGGAACAGATTCTCAAGTTCGAGTGCATGTTCCAACAACCCTTCTTCTTCGATTACCTCGATAGACGCCAGTGCCGCTGCGCATGCCATCGGATTTCCGCCGTAACTTGTAGATGCACTAATCTTGTCTACCGCATCTGCATATTCTTCACGCACTACCATTGCAGTCACCGGGAAGCCGTTTCCGAATCCCTTTCCAAGAGTCACAACATCCGGTACCACGTTCCAGTGTTCCATGCACAGCCACTTACCTGTGCGTCCCCAACTGGTCAGCACTTCGTCTGCGAAGAGCAAAATACCCCTTTCCTTGCAAAATGCCGAAAGCTTCGGGAAGAAATCATCCGGTGGGAATACTGAACCGGCCCATCCCTGAATCGGTTCCAGCACGAACGCTGCTATCTGATTGGTCGTAGCATTCTTGATAAATTCATCGTAAAACTCGAGATATTTTTCCGTATCGAGCGACCCATCTTCGCGAGTCCACCACGGCCGATACGTATCCGGTCTCGGAACCATATAAAAGCCCTGTGCTCGTCCGGCACCTGAAAGCTTGGTCATATTAGCCAGGCTAATCGCATGGCCGCTTTTCCCATGAAAATCGCGGAAGCACGAGATGAACTCATACTTGCCTGTTGCGGCTCGGCAAGTGCGCAACCCAGCCTCAACCGCTGTTGTGCCGGAGTCGTATAGTTGCACGCCTTTTAGGTCTCCGGGAAGCACCTCGATCATTTTTTCGAGCAATTGCACCTTGATTGGCGTGGTGAAGTCGTGGGCGTTCATCAAAGTGCGCGCGGCTTTTGCCACAGCTTCGGAAACCTTCGGATGACAATGGCCAAGCGTGGTTACGTAGATACCAGAGGAAAAATCGATATATTTGTTCCCGTCAACATCTTCCAACGTGCAGCCGAAGCCCTTCTCGAAAACCACAGGGAAAAGTCTGACCTGTCCTGACAAACCTTTAATAAACACACTCGCACGCGCGTGAAGCTCCCGACTTTTGGGACCGGGAAGCTCGGATGTTCGGATTTGCGGCCAAGTTTTTAGATCGATCTCGTATGGTTTCGGATTATACTTTCCCATTCTCACGTCCCTTTCGATATGATCAGATAAGCCTTACAGCGATCCCACTCCAGTATCTTGCCGTTCAGCATTACCTGTTCCAGCCCTGTTACAGGCGGAATATGTAATACAACCTGTTTCGGTTTCACTCGGAACTGTGGCTCGAACGATACTTCCAGCGTTCGGCCTTCATTCGCCAACTTCGCGGAGAGACTCACTGGTCCGAACTCCGTAGGTGCATTCTCAAAACGAGTCACCTTGTCTTTTTGAAGCCACGCAAGCGGAATCAGCCGCAGCAGGTGAAGCTCTCCTTCGCATATTTGGTCGTCGACCAAAGCAAGTCTTGCGAGGTATGTCGGCAGCATCGCGCCAATAAGCCCGGTTATCCCGCCCCTGGTTTCACAAGCCGTGTACGTCTGTCTCGATACCATTCCGGCGAAAAGCGAATACATACCTTCCAGGAACTTCTCCCTATCTCCCAACTGCCACGAGTGGAAGACATTCCAGCTATACACAGGCTCGCAGCTCGACATCTCATGGTACAGGCTTGGCACCTGCCAACAGTCCGAGTCATAGCGATAGACTTTCGCTGGAGGTCCTTCTCGGAACCATTTTAGTGTCGACTGCATAAGCTCGTCGTCAGCATTCAGCAGACCTGCAAATACGAGGACCAGTGGCCCGGTATCCAGATAGAATGCATTCCTGTATTCGAACGGCTGAGCGCCCCATACGGCAAGCGGTACAAGACGATGCTTATGTCCCGCGTCGTCGTTCCATTCGGGCATTGTCGCGGTCGCACCTCTAATTGCTTCGCCGAAGGTCCTCTTGTAATCCTCCAGCTCAACCGCAAACTCTTCAGCGCGCGGGTGATTGAGCCTTCGCAGAAACTTTACCGCAGTGGCAAGCCCTTTGTAATTCCAAGCGTCTCCCCATACCGATTGAATGTGCGTGGGCATATCCGTAGCAATTCCCGGCGGCATCAGCCCAACGATTCCGTCGTGGGTATCTATCCGCCGCCAAAATGCTATGCATTCGCATGCTTTCACCACGACAGACGTGACCTCGTCGATGAAGTCTTGATTCCGGGTCAACAGCGCGTGTTCGGCAATAGCCCATAGGAGCGCTCCGTGGTCAGATGTCCAGTCTATCGGCCTCAAGCTTCGCGGTACGGTTAGACTACCGGGATGCGGACGGAAGTGCTCGCCCACAGGAACTGCCCTTCCTTGCTCTTCCAAAAACGGGCGCAGATACTTTTCTACGACAGAATGGTAGCCCATAGTGTCCAAAAGCATTACCAGATGCATTGCGCCGGGAGTTGCCCACACATCGGCGTAGATCCACGAGCCGGTTAGCAGAGAGTAATAACCTGTCTCGGGATTCCTCTCGGCAACGATCTCTGCAAGCTTGAGGTTATGCTCGATGGTGTTGTGGATATGGTCCTCTGGCGTTGAAAACTTTGCTGCGGTGTGGGGTCTTGCCGACCAGAATCGGTTGGCTTCTTCCAGTGCGCCGTCGTAGCCAAGCGCCAGTTCCTTTTCAAATACATCGGGTTCCGTCGGGAGCATCGGGATCAGCAGGTCAACACTACTGCCCTTCCTCACGTCGATTCCGACGAACAGAAGAAAGTCACGCTCCGTCGGCGTGCTCGGATGCACCTCTACACAGCAACTTTGATTCGGCGCGATTGCCGTCCTTATCTTGCCGTCAGGCTCTAGGATGCGCAATCCTCTTGCGGAATCGTATCTATCGGTTTCCGCACGCAGCTCGCGAGGATAGGCGGACCTTTCCAGGTCGTAACCCAGATTGTACCGGATTGACATACCTCCCGCAATCAAATAGGGCGCGTTGAGCTTGATGTTAAAGCCGTATGTGTCAGGTGCAGGCAATCCATCAACCGTGTCGGAGATCGATAAGCGTACCCATGCAAAAAGCGGTTCTGTTCCGGTTCGAACAGCCTGTCCACCGGGAATGTGTGCGAACACTTCCTGTCTCAGCACTAGTGCATCGCGTGCCCACTCGCTATACAGCACCGGCGCATCGCACGGCATCCAGCCTTGGACTACCGAATTGTTATCCTGCGGCTGACTAACCCATCCCGGAAACTCCGCTTTCTCCGACGGAAAGAATCCAACAACCAATCCCTGACCTTTCCATCTTTCCGTGCGTGTGTTTAGATCGGGGATCGCCAACAGCATCCCGTTGTAGAGTATATTGAACCGGAACATGTGATCTTTCCAGCCGACCGGTGTCCACTTGGCTGGCAGCTCACTCCACCAGGTAAACGCTGTGTTGATATCAGGCTCTGTATTTGATCTCAATTTTCACTCCAATTTGTGCTGTTCATCGTCCGTGCTCACGATAGTATCGGAACCCTTCGACCATAGTTTTGATGTTTTCCCACGGCACTCCGGGAGCGATGGAACTCGAAGCGCCTAGGAATAAACCTGTTCTCGGTCCTTTCTCAACCAGCCAGTCGATCTCACTTTTTACATCCGATGGAGTACCCATCGGAAGTGTTCGCGTTACAGAGACGCCCGCAATGATGATCAGACTATTTCCGTCCCGATCTTTCATTCGACAGATGCGCTCATAGTCCATACCATCTTCATACTGGAAGCCTTGAAAGCCGCGCAATCCGCAATCAAGCAGGCGCGGCACCATTTGCATCAAGTTTCCGTCGCAGTGCCAGATTAACTTTACTCCAGCCTTCACCACAGGCTCGATGCAGCGAGCGAAGTGTGGAAACCATATCTTATCGAGGCTATCGATGCGAACCAAGGTTCCGCGCGAATCGGCCATATCGTGATCAAGACGATAGAGCGGCGGAAGTTTGCCCTCCACGTAGGCTCGCGCTGCAGCTCGGTTGTTCAAAAGCGCAAGATCGGCTTGCAACGAAAAATACCTTTCCATTACATCGGGATACAGCGCATAGGCACAAAAAAAGTTTACATAGCCATAAGTCCCGTAGGCCAAGCTGGGGAAGCTGATGAATCCGTGGCCGCTTTTGAGCATTGTCGGCCCGATGCGCTCTTGAAGAGCTTCTTCTTGCTCGATAATCTGTTTCGCCCGAGTGTCTTCATCGAAGTTTGCGATTGCCTCCTTTATTCTTGGAAATACGAACCGTTCCATGTGCTCGCAAACAGCCTCGGGCGAATCGATCAGCATACCGTCGACCACAATCTCACTCGCACCCGTTGTTGCCCCATGAGATGCGCCTTCGAACCCGCGTTCTCCCATCGTAAGCGGATTCTCAGGTATCCACTGGTCCATCAAGCATGTGCCGACGTTAACCTGCATAGCCCGATAGACTTCTTCCGGACGCTTGCGGTATTCACCTAGCGGAACTCCAGCCAACCGTTCAATAATCGAATGGTCCATTATATTCAACAGCCAGCTTGGAATCCCCTTTACGGGCTTTTGCAAGATAGTATCCAATGCAAGCTGGGCAGTGGGCGTTGTTGGAGTTATCATCTTCTTGTCCTTTTGTTGGCAGCGTGACGTACAGTTACCTTCGCCGATTTAGAACCTGGCAGTAGCGCCAAGTGCTGTGTGTAAATTGGTTTACCAGGTAGGCAGCATTCCACTTATGGTTCTGGTATGTAAACACTGCATACGGCATCCTGTCCGCATTTGACGGTTGGTGAAGCACAAAAAGGAATGCGCCTTAATCAGCCTCAACAGGTTTTACACTCAACAGTATATTCCTCAACAAAAAACATTGACAAGCCAGCAAACCCATGGCAGAATACCGTTGGATGTCCATAATTACTTCCCCGATACCTGGGATGCATTCTACTGTAACTGGTCGTGAAAACGCTTTCATTTGTGGGAATGCACAGGACTTGGGTTTGGAGCAAAGGAGGAGACAAAAGTGAGAAATTGGTTATTGCTGGCGGTAGCACTCATAGTGCTGACCGTGCCTGCGTGGGCTATTGAGAAAACCTACAACGGCAGTGTTGACCCCACAACCGACGGGTGGACCGTGTGGGAAGGTGTAAACCAAGGAAGCGTATTCGACGAAGGAGGAGGCAATTTCTCGTGGTTCCTGAACGACGCCTCCGACAAGAAGACCAAGCTGCGAATCGGTAATGGTGTGAACGTCAATCCCGACGTAGGCGCTTACATCGAAAGCCGAGTAAAGTGCACAAGCTACAGTCGATCAGGCGGTGATGGGACTCCGCTGAACGTCGGTTTGCAGATCTACTATGTGTATCCCGGACCCAGCACATATAGGGCTGGCCACTGGGTTACCATCAGACCGGATCAATTGGCCATGAAGGGCAACGACTGCAAGCCAGGAAGCTACAGCGGAACGTTCAGCAACTACCACACCGTGCGGCTTGTCTATAAGCGTCTCGATTTGCGGACAAGAGGCAGTCGCACTGATGCGTGGGGTGTGTATCTTGACGGAGGATCGCCGGTTCCCGTTCTGCATTCGTGGTCTAATGGAACAACGAAGGATTGGGGCGGCCCCACGTTCGGATCGGGCAACACAGGAGACTCTCAAGATATCTATTTTGACTGGGTGTACTACAATGATGTCGGCGCGTATCCGCCGGGAATGGACGGAAGCGTGCAGTTTGTCAACGGTGACCCCGACGGGGTTGCCGATCCAAGCGGACAGAGCTTCACGATTACCTGGCAGACTAACGTGCCCACTACTGCGGAGCTTCGCTATAGCATAGACGGCGACAACAGCTTCTCGGGTGTTGCTCAGGATCCGCAGAATCCGACGCTCAGCACGACTCACAGCGTAACTGTAACAGGCACGATTCCCGGAGCAACCTACGAGTATATAGCCGTATCTACCGATGCAAGCGGGAAGAAGGCTATTTCTCTGCCTGTGCGCATATCATTGCCCAATCCATTCTTTATCAGCGCAGGTCCTGCGTGCACTATTGCTCCAAACGGACAATCGGCGACGATTACGTGGAGCACTAATGAGGCTGATTCTTCATCGGAAGTCCACTACGGATTCGACTCGACCTGCCCGAACGTGGCAGTTGAACCGGGCGGAGGCGGGCTAACTGATCATTCCGTCACTATTCTTACTGAGCCTAACAAGGTCTACTATTACTACGTCAAGTCTTACAGCGCGACCTGGCCTCCAACCCAGTCCAGTGTTCGATCTTTCAACACTTACATCTTTGACGAGGTTTTGGACAACGCGGGCTTTGAAGACGGAACGCTTGCTCCCTGGGTCAAGGTGAACCCGTTCACAGGTATCATGAACAGCTATCAATGGGCCGTGCCAGCGCATTCCGGATCCAAGTGGGCAGGTAGCGTTGCGAGCTACGGTACTATGAACCACGGCTATCTGTATCAGAAGGTAGCCACCATTCCGGGCAAGTTCTACGAGGCCAAAGTTTGGATATGGACGCGGCGCCAGTCCGACGATCCTACACATCCGAGTCATCCGCTGGACGTAGCATGCGCCATAGGCATTGACCCGTATGGCGGCACTGCGCCGGATAGCCCTAATATATCTTGGTCTGGGTGGAAGGAAACTGCCGATTCTTGCACGGACGGCGATACTGGTCCCGGTGGTCCCTGGACTCAGATTAGTACAGGCGTTAAGGCGAAGGGAACTGAAGCTACGATATTCCTCATTCAACAGCATATGTGGCCACTCGTTTGGAATATCAACGGCTTCGATGATGCTTCGTTCGAACAAGCCCCTCCGCCTCCAGCGGACATTGGCGCTACCAGAAGGCTTTCGGACGGTTATCCGGCCGAGCTTACCGGCAAAGTTGTCACCGGCGCTTTCACGGATGTTGCAACTTTGGAGCAGTTCTTCTACATCGAGGAAGCCGATCGCTCCAGCGGCATCAAGGTTCTGTGGAACGGTGTGGTAACTCCCGGCGAGTTGCGTAACGTCAGCGGTACGGTCAAAACGATCAACGGTGAGAAGACTATTGTCGCGGACGAAGTAGGACCTGAAACGCCGGAGACAGGAGAAATACCGGCGCCTCTTGGAGTCACCGGCAAGTCTATCGTAGATTCTTTTGGCTTCAAGGCTCTGACGACACAGGGACTCCGAGTCACCACGTGGGGCCGAGTTACATATAGGGATGCCGGAATGTTCTATATCGACGACGGCACTGGTTGGTGTGACAATACAACCACAGATTGGGAAGGCAATCCAGTACGTGGTTTGAGAGTATACATGAACGATAGCCTTGTGTCGGAAGGCGATTATGTATACGTTGTGGGCATTCCAGGTACTGTTGGCTATACCGATACCACCCAGAACCCCCCCGTCACGACGCCTATCCCCGTTATCTGGGCCACTTCTGCTGTGCCAATAGCTGAGTAACACTGCTCAGAAAAAGTAGGGGTTGCGCGTCGAAAAGAGCACCGGGATCTATACCCCGGTGCTCTTTAGTTAGTGTTGAGATTTAAAGCAACCGCTAACAGCAAGCTCAACAGGTAACGATCTCCGAGCCAACGACATACGGCTAGCGGTAGAGTAGTGGCTCAGTTCTACTTCGAAGCTGTAAGTGCCAGGAAACCATCCACCACAGCCTGTGCGTACCCTTTTTCAATTAACTTTTGCCTGATTCTATCCGGGAGCTCGCGACCCGATGCAACATGCTCCACATAATCTACCCATGCCCGACCTATCTCCTGAACATCCGGCCCATATAGATAATAACGGTTGAACCCATGCGTTGCTTGCCACGCCAGAGCAGCCTCGTAGTAATCGAGCAAAGCCTCCTCGACTTGTCTAGAAGGAGCGCTCTTCTCTAAAGCGTCGCAAGCGGCTCTCGCACCGGCATGTACTCTGAGCTGCGCTGCCAGATCGAGAAGCAATCTCTCGACTCCGGGAAAGTAAAGTCGGCCCAGTGCTCCGAGCCGACCGATCTGCTTCTCACGCACAACGGTCTCCAGCCGATTCGCTCGCAATCGCGTCTCTTCTGCTGAAGGATTCTTAAGCGCTAGCCAGCCTTCAGCTAAATCGCCTGCAATCTCCGGAGCTACAAGATATGCCAGCCGAGCGCAGACCTCCGAATCTTTGGGCTGTGACGGCGGAAGCCCGTGCCAAGCGGATTCTGCGAAGAAGAAAATGTTGGGAAGCTGGACGAGTGGTGTCTGTGCGTTTCCCATCACGTTCCGCAGCCCCCAGATCGACATCGCATTGTTCAGATGGAAGTACATTTCATCGAACCTTAACCGCGTGGTCGGCGGACTCGGCTCGTCTTCAATAGTGCCGTAGGGGAAAAAGATGGACTTATCTATATAACCCAAGTCGCGCGATGCGTCCAGATGATTCGGCCAGCATGTCAAGAGCCACCATGGCTCCTTCAGGCGCTCTCTCATATCTTCTATTGTGATTTTTGGAATGACCTCGCGTTCGTCCCTGGGTTTTCCTTTCCCCCACGACATCCACATCCAGTATGCAAGTTTTGCATTGGGCCCCTTCTCAGTACACTCGTCGATAAGTCTGCGGTTGCCTATCAGTATATCTACAAACTCGCTCGGCGGACTGCCCTCAAACCCACCCGGATCTGAATCTATTATCCAGTAACCGTCTGCGTTGCTCGCAATTTCGTATAGGTTGCGACGGTTGTCCATTATTTCCTGAAACTGCTTGGGGTCTGAAGGATCCTTGAGAACCTCCACCTCAAAATAATCCCTCTGCTGGATAGGAACTCCGCCGTCTGACTCGGCCACGTTGTTAGCGCACTCACCGATAAACACCTCCATCCCGCGGCGATTCTTA
>Ga0123519_10004139_pt1 | contig 23671 bp, 26 predicted proteins | sample YelNatPaOPRAMG02_FD_87396 | JGI IMG/M metagenome (GOLD analysis project Ga0123519, IMG submission 87396) | Hot spring microbial communities from Yellowstone National Park - Yellowstone National Park OP-RAMG-02 (version 2) | ecosystem: Environmental > Aquatic > Thermal springs > Hot (42-90C) ...
AAACTCGGGCTGTACCTTGGCGGGCTCTTCCTCGCTGTGGGGTTTTTTGACCTTTTTTACCAGCGCTTTGAGTACGAGCGGAATATCCGGATGACCAGAGAGGAACTCAAGGAAGAGTACCGGCGAACCGAAGGGGACCCGCTTGTGAAGTCCCGTCTTCGGGCCCGCCAGCGGGAGCTTGCGCGCCGGCGGATGATGCAGGAAGTACCAAAGGCTCAGGTGGTGGTCACGAACCCGGTACACGTGGCCTGTGCGTTGCGGTATGAGCGGGGAAAGATGCGGGCTCCGGTCCTCGTGGCCAAAGGGAAGCGGCTCCTTGCCGAGAGAATCAAAGCCATTGCTCGGGAGCACGGTGTTCCCATCGTGGAGAACAGGGAGGTAGCCTGGGACCTCTACCGTTTCTGTGAGATCGGTCAGGAGATTCCTCACTTCCTCTACCGGGCGGTGGCGGAGATTCTCGCCTTTGTGTACCGCCTTCAGGCGGCTCGGGAGGGGAGGTCCCTGTGAGGGAAGCGCTTGGGCGGGTTCTTGAGCGAACGACAAGAAGCAGCGACTTCCTCTTTGCCTTCCTTTTCATCCTCATCATCCTCATGATGGTGATTCCCCTTCCTCCGTTCTTCGTCGATTTCCTCTTGAGCTGCAACCTCACCCTCTCGGTTATGACCCTCCTTGTCACCACCTACATCACGAATCCCCTCCAGTTCTCGGTCTTCCCCTCGCTGCTCCTTTTTGCCACGCTCTTTCGCCTGGCTCTAAATGTCTCCACAACCCGGCTTATCCTCCTCCAGGGCTATGCGGGGAGGCTCATCGCCGCCTTCGGGCAGTTCGTGGTGGGGGGGAACTACGTCGTCGGATTCATCGTCTTCTTCATCCTGGTCATCATCCAGTTTGTGGTCATCACAAATGGCGCCAACCGCATCGCCGAAGTTGCGGCTCGCTTCACCCTTGACGCCATGCCAGGGAAACAGATGAGTATCGATGCGGACTTAAATGCAGGACTCATCGATGAGGCGGAGGCCCGTCGCCGGCGCCGGGAAATCGAGCGGCAGGCCGATTTCTACGGGGCCATGGACGGAGCAAGTAAGTTCGTTCGGGGCGATGCGATTGCCGGCCTTATCATCACTATGATCAACTTCCTTGGGGGGATTGTGGTCGGAGTAATCCAGCGGGGTTTGAATTTGCAGGACGCCCTCCAGACCTATGCCCTTTTGACGGTGGGTGATGGCCTTGTGGCGCAGATTCCTGCCCTCCTCATTTCCACTGCCAGCGGCCTCATCGTCACCCGGGCGGCAAGTGAAGAAAACCTTGGGCAGGATGTCACGAGGGAGCTCACCCAGACCCCCCGGGTAGTGCTTTTGACCGCGCTTTTGCTCCTTTTCCTTGGGGCAGTCCCAGGTCTTCCAAAAGTGCCTTTTCTGCTTCTTGCCAGCCTCGCGGGGGCGTTCTTCCTGGTGCAGGGTCGGGAAAAACCCAAGAAAGAGCCGCCCCAGCCGCCAAAAAAGGAGGAACTCCCCAAAAGCCCTGAGGAGATTGTCCGTCTCATCGAGGTGGACCCGGTCGAACTCGAAATTGGATACGCCCTGGTTCCTCTTGTGGACCCGCAGAGTGGAGGAACCCTTCTTGAACGAATCACCCAGATGCGCATCAACATGGCCAAAGACAAGGGGTTTGTGGTTCCTCCCATCCGGGTACGGGATAACCTTCGCCTCCGTCCCAACCAGTATGTGATCAAAGTCCGGGGGGTCGAGGTTGCCCAGGGTGAGATTTTGCCCCGCCATTACCTGGCGCTCCACCCCCAGGGGGAGGTGGTCCCCATCGAGGGCATTCCCACCCGGGAGCCGGCCTTTAACCTCCCAGCGTACTGGGTGAGCGAGGCGCAGAAAGAAACGGCGGAAATCGCAGGGTTCACCCTGGTTGATGCGGAATCAGTCCTCATCACCCATCTTGCGGAGGTCTTGAAATCCCATGCGGCTGAACTCCTCACCCGGCAGGATGTGCAGCTTCTCGTTGAACAGGTGAAACGGGTGAACCAGGCGGTGGTGGATGAGCTCATCCCCCATGCGTTGTCCCTGGGAGACCTGCAGAAGGTCCTTCAGGGGCTTTTAGCGGAGCAGGTCCCCATTCGTGACCTTGTGCTCATCCTTGAAGCTTTAGCCGATTCCGTAAGACAGGCAAAGAGCATCGACGAGCTCATCGAGGCAGCACGACGGAGACTCTCCCGGAGCATCGTCCGGCAATACCTGGGAGATGACGGGAAACTCCACGTGCTCACCCTCGATGCCAACCTTGAGGCCTTTCTCGGTCGGGTCTTTGCCGGAGAGGAGGTGCTCTCCCCGGAGCGCTTCCGGAGAGTTCTGGGGGGCCTTTCGAGGAAGATGGAGCAGATGGCGGGCCTTGGGCATTTCCCAATCCTCCTTGTTCCTGGTAAAATGAGGAGGAGCATCCGGAATCTCTTTTCCGGTTCCTTGCCGCAACTCGTGGTCCTGGCCTTTGAGGAGATTCCCCGGGATGTGGAGGTCCGGGTGGAGGGGATTGTGAAGGAAGAAGAATGATGGAGGTAGAGCGCATTTTCCGGCCGAATCGCAAGGCGAGTCTTGGGGTGCGTCGGCGAAATGACAGAGGAGAGACCGAAGTTGTGTACTATCCAAGCCGCATTGAGTTCGTGAATGGGGAAAGGCTCTGGTTTGCTGCGCCCCAGGAGCGGGGAACGCTTGTCCCGGTGAGCATTGGCGAGACCCTCGAGGTGTACGTCATCGGTGACAACGAAGTTTTTTTCTTTGAGGGGGAAGTGCGGGACCGGGTCAAGCGAGGGAACATCGCCTATGTGGTTTTTGCCATGCCGGAGAAGGTCATTCGCAAACAGCGCCGCAACTACGTTCGTTTTGAGGCGGTGCTTCCGGTTCTTTTGAAGAAAGCCGAAAAGGCCTTCCCGGGCACCACGAAGAACATCAGCGGTGGAGGGATGCTCGTGCAGCTGCGGGAGGGGCGGGATGTTTTCGACCCTAAAGAAGAGCTCCTCTTTCTTCTATCCCTTGACGGCAGGGATATCGTTGGCCGGGCTCAGGTGGTGCGAAAAGACGGTCCGGGGCTTTATGCCTTCCAGTTCAGTGAAATCACCGATCGAGACCGGGAAGATATCATCAAATACATCTTTCAGAAACAGATTGAACTCCGGAGAAAGGGGCTTTTGAAGAAATGAAGCCGGTACGGGTCATGGTGGTGGACGATTCGGTATTCATGCGGCGGATGGTGAAGGATCTCTTGGAGACCGATCCGGAAATCGAGGTGGTGGCCCTGGCCCGGGATGGGATGGAGGCGCTGGAGATGCTTCCTGCTGCTTCCCCCGATGTGGTGCTCCTTGATGTGGAAATGCCCCGCATGGACGGCCTGGAATTCCTGAGGAGGGTCCTACCTGAGCGGCCTCTCCGGGTCATCATGCTCAGTGCTCTGACCCAAGAAGGGAGCGAGGTCACCATGCAGGCGCTTGAGCTCGGGGCGCTCGATTTCATTCCCAAGCCCTCAGGAGCAATTTCCCTGGATATCGATCGGAAAAAAGAGGAGATCATCCAGAAGGTAAAGGCAGTGAGCACCATTTCCCTTGAGCGGGTCCGGGAAGGTGTGGTGCACACCGGGAAGCTGAGAAAACGGGTCCACGAGAAAGAGGTGCAGCGTGAGTCCCAACGGGTGGTCTTTGTGGCTTCTTCAACAGGAGGACCAAAGGCCCTGCAGATTCTCATGCAGGGCCTTTCGCCCCTACGACGGAGTGGTATGGTCCTTGTCCAGCACATGCCCCCGGGTTTCACGAAAAGCCTGGCCGATCGCCTGAGTGACCTTGCGCCTTTTCCGGTACGGGAAGCCCAGGGAGGAGAGGCGATTCTTGTCAACCACGCCTTTCTGGCCCCAGGAGGGAAGCACCTCGTCGTCGATGGCGACCGGCACCTGGTGCTTGACGACCGTCCCCCGCTTAAGGGCCTGAAACCCTGTGCAGATATTTCCCTCTCTTCTCTCGTTGAGGTCTTCGGTGACCGGGTGCTGGCCGTGATTCTCACTGGCATGGGGAAAGATGGCCTTGAGGGCTGCCGGAAACTCAAAGCCCGGGGAGGAGCGGTGATTGCCCAGGACGAGAAGACTTCCCTTATTTTCGGCATGCCCCGGGCGGTTATCGAAGAGGGCCTTGCGGACCTTGTGCTCCCTATCGAGGAGATTGGCAGGGCCATCGTGGATTGGGATCGCCATGGAGACCATACGGAGTGAGGATTTAGCGCTTTTGCGACATGTGGTTCGCCGGCTCACCGGGATTGATCTTTCCTATTACAAGGAGAATCAGCTCCGTCGCCGGTTGCACTTCATTATGCTCCGGGCAGGGGCACAGGATGTGGCCGAGTACGTGAGGCTTCTTGAGACCAAACCTGAAGTTCTCGAGGACTTCAAGAACCGTTTCGCCATCAATGTCTCGGAGTTCTTTCGGAATCCCGAGCGCTTTGAGGACCTGCGGCAGCGTATCCTCCCCGAGATTCTTTCAGGCGGTGGGCCGGTGCTCCGCATCTGGAGCGCCGGGTGTTCGGTGGGGAGCGAGGCGTACTCCATCGCCATCCTCCTTGAGGAGATGGGGGTCAAAAAGCCCTACCGCATCTGGGCCACCGACATCGACGACGACGCTCTGGAACAGGGGAGACGAGGGGTGTACGTGGAACAGTACCTGGGGAATGTCCCGCCCGAGTACCTCGCCCGATACTTTGAACGGCTTGAGGATGGTCGCTTCCAGATTGCACCTTTTCTGAAAAAGCGCGTGGTGTTCGAACACCATGACCTCCTCCAGGATCCGGTGCAGGAGGTCTTTGACCTTGTGGTGTGCCGGAATGTGGTGATTTACTTCGAGGATCGGGCCAAAGAGGTGGCCTTTCGCAGGCTTTCTGAAGCACTCCGGGCGGGAGGGTATCTCTGGATTGGGAGCACAGAACGGATTGCCAATCCTGGAAGTTTTGGGCTCCGGTACGTTCTGCCGTTCTTTTACCGGAAAGAGGGGAGGGGGTGAGCGATGGTCCTCTTTGAAGACCTCAACGAGATGCAACTTGACGCCTTGAAGGAAATCGGGAATATCGGTGCGGGGAATGCGGCCACAGCCCTTTCGAAGATGGTGGGAAAGAGGGTCAACATGGAGGTGCCCTTGGTCAGGATTCTCCCCTTAAAAGACGTTCCCGAGTGGCTTGGGGGGCCGGAGAAAGAGGTCGTGGGGGTGTATCTGAGCGTTTTCGGTGCCCTTGCGGGGCACATTCTCTTTGTCATGACCATTGACGATGCTCTGAAAATCATGCGCATCCTCCTTGGGGATATGGCGCCCTCAAGGGACCAGATTCTCTCCATGGATGAGCTTGCCTCATCGGCCATAGGGGAAATTGGGAATATCCTGTCGTCCTCGTACCTTTCGGCTCTGACGGATTTCACTGGGCTCCACCTCAACCATTCCGTTCCCGCCATCGCCGTGGACATGGCCGGTGCTATCGTGGACGTCGTCCTCATCGAAATTTCCCAGCACAGCGACTACGCCCTCCTCATCGAGACGGTTTTTGTGGAAGAGGAGGACCGGATTACCGGGTACTTCATGCTCATCCCGGACACAGGGTCTTTAGAGATCATCCTTCAGGCCTTAGGGGTTGTGTGACATGGCACGGAAAATCGCTGTCGGCATGGCAGAGTACCGGGTGAGCAACGACCCAGAGGACGTCCTCTGTGTCCTTGGGCTTGGTTCCTGTGTAGGGGTGTGCCTGTACGATCCGGTGCGGAGGATCGGGGGGATGGCGCACGTTCTTTTGCCCGAACACCTCCCCGGCCAGAGCAATCCCTTCAAGTTCGCCGATACGGCGGTTCCGGCGCTCCTTGCGGAGGTCGAGAAAGCGGGAGCGAGCCGGCGGAATATTCTCGCCAAGATTTCGGGAGGAGCGAAGATGTTCTCCGGGGCGGATACGCTTTTTGACATCGGCAAGCGCAACGCTGAGGCGGTCAGGGAAGCCCTGAAGGTTCTTGGAATCCCTCTAAAGGGCGAGGACATTGGAGGGAACCGGGGGCGGAGCATTTTCTTCTACCTTGAGGATGGGAGACTCGAGATCAAAATCCTTGGGCGGGATGTCATGGTGATATGAGGGATGAGAAACAGTACCGGAGGGGTCTGGCGCAGCTTTTTGCCCTTCTTGGGGCCTGGGCGTTCGTCCTGGGGTATGTGCTTTTGGGGATACTCCGGGGCATGAGCCTCTGGGCTTTAAGTGTGCGGCTTCCCATACTTTTCGGGGTGGTGTATGCCCTCCTTTTTGCCTACTTTTTCTGGATCATGCGGCAGGGCATCCCCCAGGACAAGACAGGTGAGAGCTCGTGATGAACATCGTCGAGAAGTCTGAGGATATAGAGAAACTCTGGCACGATTTCCTCACCCGGCGCGATAGGGCTTCCCGGGAAAAACTCCTCGAACACTACCTTTTTCTCGTGCGAATCGTCGTGGGACGCATCCTCTACCTCCTCCCACCGTACATCGACCGGGAAGACCTCGAAGGGTACGGTATCCTTGGGCTTTTGCAGGCCCTTGACCGATTTGAACCCCGAAGAGGCGTGCGTTTTGAGACCTATGCCCTCTCCCGCATCCGGGGAGCTATTCTCGATTACCTCCGGAGTCTCGACCCTCTTACCCGGGGTGAGCGCCAGAACCTGCGCCGGGTGCTTGAAGCCTGGCGCCAGTGGGAGAAGGAGAAAGGAGAAGAACCCACCCTTGAGGACCTCTCGGAAGTCACAGGGCTTTCTCTTCGGGAAATCACCTGGCTTGTGGAGCAGGGGAAACCGGCGCTGTTCTTCGGGGAGGAAGAAGAGATCGAGGGCGAGGGCGTGAGGGAAGTGCCCGACCCTTCGGAGGTGCTTGAGGACCGGGAGCTCCTCGAGTACCTCGGGCGGCTCATCGACGAGCTGCCTGAGCGGGAACGGCTCATCCTGAGCCTCTACTACTTTGAGGGTCTGACCTTGAGGGAAATCGGTGAGGTGCTTTCAGTGAGCGAGGGGAGGGTGTCCCAGATTCTTACCCGGATTCTCCTTCGTCTCCGGATGCGTCTTGAGGAGTGGGAGGGAAAGCAGCGTGGAGAAGGACGAGAAAAGGCCCCTTGATAGTCTGGAGCATGACGGGTTTTTCCAGCTTCTTGTCTCCACCGACGGCATGCGAGCAGAAATCGTGGTTAAAAAACCCCTCACAGAAGAGGACCTCGCTCCCTACGAGGAGCTTGAAGAGTACCTCCATCGCAAAGGCATCGTTTTTGGTCTCACGAAAGAGGTGCAGGAACGGGGGAAGCTGCTTCTTACGAGTTCTGGCCATTACCTCGTCGCTGAGGGCATTCGGCCCCAGCGCGGGAAAGATGGGGAAGTCCGGTACCTCTTTGAAGAGGAAGTCCACCGGGATTTCTTTGAAGAGCCGGAAAGCCAGAAAGAGCTCTTCGGCATTCTCCACATCCCTGAGGTCCGGGCAGGGGATCTTGTGGCCGAGCTCATCCCTCCGCAGGAAGGCATCCCGGGGAAGAACGTCTTCGGGAAGGAGGTTCCCGCACCCCCCGGACGTCCGGCAAAAATCCGGGTGGGGAAGAACGTGGAACTCATCGATGGTGGGGAGAAAGCTGTGGCCAAGGTTTCGGGGCGTCCGGTAGTGGTAGGCAAGGTCGTTTCTGTTCTCCCCCTTTTTGAGATCGACGGCGATGTGGGGCCGAAAACCGGGGATGTCCATTTCGTCGGGTCGGTGGTGGTGCGGGGAACCGTGCGTTCGGGGTTTTCCGTCTCCGCCGAGGGGGATGTCGAGGTCTGGGAGAGCGTTGAGGCGGCGACTATCAAGGCTGGGGGGAATGTCCGCATCCGGAAGGGATTTTTTGGAGGGGAGAAAGGTGTGGTGGAGGCGGAAGGAAACGTCATCGTGCGGGTAGTGGAGAATGCCACGGTGAAGGCCCGGGGAGATATCCTGGTGGAGGAGGCGGCACTCCACAGTTTCCTCTCGGCAGGGAGAAACGTGATCGTCCGGGGGAAAAAGGGGCTTCTCGTCGGCGGGGTGACGAAGGCGGGGAATCTCGTCTGGGTCAAGGTTCTGGGATCCCCCATGGGGACGAGGACTGAGGTGGTTGTGGGTCTTGATCCTGAGCTCCAGGAGGAATACAGGAGGGTTCAGGATAACCTCAAGAAGGCCAGGGAGACCATTCAGGAGGCGGAAAAGGTTTTTCAGCTTGCCTGGCGGAAGCAAAAAAGCGGAACCTGTCTTGAGCCGAAACTCCTTGAGGCGCTGAAAAAAGCAAAGGAGACCTATGAGCTTGCCCGGGAGCAGGAAAAAATCTCTGCGGAGCGGCTGGCAGAAATCGAGGAAATTCTTGAGCATCATGAGGGAAAGGTGCTCGTTGAGGAGAAAGTGTACCCTCAGGTCCGCATCACCATCGGGAAATTCACCTATATCGTGCGGGACGAAATTGTCTACGCCTCCTTCTACGAGAAGGACAAGGATGTGGTTATCGGGTCCTTTGAGCGACCCCGGGTAAAGGAGGGATGGTCGTGATCGACCCGGTCAACATGCAGAATGTCGTCACCCGGGCACCTGAGGTTGCCCGGGTGCAGCGAGTGCAAGAAGGCGCCCTGAGTGCCCAGGGGCAGGTTTTCGCTCAGGAACTTGCTCGGCAAGCACAGCAGGTTGAGGAGACCGTGGCTTCTTCGCCGCAGGCACAGCGGAGTAAGTGGAGGGAGAAGAAGAGGGAAAAGGAGAGAGGGGAAAAGGCGAGGGCTTCCTCCCCACAGGAGGTGGAAGTCCAGCCACCTGAGAACCGCAGAGATTCCGGTGAACCCGGTCATCTCATCGACACAACGGCTTAGGGGTGAGCTTCTGTGCTCAAGAACATCCTTGAGGATGCCCTGCGGAGACTGCTTCCTGAAGTCTATGCGGTGAAACCAGAGCTTTGCCGGTGTCCTCAGTGCCAAGAAGACGTTCTGGCCTTGGCACTCCGTGCCCTTCCTCCAAAGTACGTTTCCCGGGAGCGGGGCGAGGTCTTTGCCCGCCTTGAGCTTGAGAGTCCCCAGGTGCAAGTCGACATGCTTGAAGCGCTGCTTCAGGCTGCGGACATCGTCATCGCCCGACCCCGCTGCAAGGACTCACAGAACGCCTAAGGAATTTCGAAGAGGTCAATCCAGGGCGTGCGGTAGGTGAACCACACGAAGAAGAACACCGCAGCGCCGAAGAGCACGAGGACCACCCTCAGAGAAGAAGAAGGCCATTCGTCTTCGAGCCCCCGCTCGAGCGCTCCGCCGAAGATCCCCGAAAGGAGCGTCACCCCAAGTGCCCAGGCAAGTTCCAGGGCAAGCGGCAGAGGTTGTCCGAAAAGCCCGGGGACGAGGTACCATACGGTGACGATCACCCAGGGAATGGACCAGGTTGCCAGAAGGCGTGAGAACCAGAACCCCCGGGGGAAAACGGGACGCCTCCTGAGGAGGCCGAATTCCAGGAGTGAGGCGAAGAAATAGGCAAAAAAGCCCATCTTGAGGTGCTCAAAGACCGACTCACTGCCACCGAAGACCGGACGCAGCACCTCCCACCCCGTGGCCTCGTACCCGAAGTGGAGGAGCGCATAAAGCCCGAGGTACAGGAGCGTTTTGGTGAGAATCCCCATGGCCATTCTCCTTTTTTGCTTTCATTATAAGACGATGCAACCACCACGGGAAGACCGGTCGTTTTCAAAAGGGGCAGAGAAGTCGTGGTAGAATTTTAGGGAACCCTGGAAAGGAGGATAGGGATGATTGAGCGCTACACGCTGCCGAGAATGCAGGCCATCTGGAGCGATGCCCATCGCTTCGAGGTCTGGATACGGATTGAGATGCTCGTGCTTGAGGCCTGGGGGGAACTCGGGGTTGTCCCGAAGGAGGACGTTGAACGGGTTCGGGCAAATCTCCGCTTTTCTCCCGAGCGCATGAAGGAAATCGAGAAAACCACAAAACACGACGTCATCGCCTTTCTCACTAGTATTACTGAGAACCTTGGCCGGGAATCCCGCTTCCTCCACTTTGGGTTGACCTCTTCTGATGTCCTCGATACGGCGAACGCCGTGCTCCTTCGGGAATCTGCGGACCTGCTCCTTGAAGACATCGACCGGGTCCTTGAGGTGATTCGGAAAAGAGCCTGGGAGCACCGGTATACCCTCATGGTGGGGCGGACCCACGGGGTCCACGCAGAACCGACGACCTTCGGCCTGAAACTTGCTACCTGGTACACAGAAATGCAGAGGAACAAAAGACGCCTTGCGCAGGCAAAAGAGACCATCAGCGTGGGGAAGATTTCCGGGGCGGTGGGGAACTTCGCCAATGTGGACCCGCGGGTTGAGGCGTACGTCTGCGAGAAACTCGGTCTTCGGCCTGCTCCTGTGTCCACTCAGATTATCCAGCGGGACCGCTATGCGGAGTTCCTGTGGGCTCTGGCGATGATCGGGACGAGCCTTGAGAAATTCGCCCTTGAGATTCGCCACCTGCAGCGGACCGAGGTCCGGGAGGTCGAGGAGGGATTCTCCCCTGGACAGAAAGGTTCCTCAGCCATGCCGCACAAGAAGAACCCCATTACAGCTGAGCAAATCTGCGGCCTGAGCCGGGTTTTGCGGGGGAATCTCCTCGTGGCCCTGGAGAATATCCCTCTCTGGCACGAGCGGGACATCTCCCATTCCTCGGCGGAGCGCATCATCCTTCCGGATTCCTGTATTCTCGTCGATTACCTCCTGAACACCTTTGCCCGTCTTTTAGAGAACCTTGTGGTCTATCCTGAGGCGATGAAAAGGAACCTCGAGAAAAGCCGAGGCCTTGTCTTCTCCGAGCGGGTGCTCCTTGCCCTCGTTGAAAAGGGTCTCACCCGCGAAGAAGCCTATGCTCTGGTTCAGCGCTGTGCCCTGAAGACCTGGGACGACGAAGGAGTGACCTTCCAGGAAGTGCTTGAGGAAGACCCCGAGATCCGGGTGCATCTCTCCAGGGAGGAACTCGCCCAGCTCTTCGACTACAACCGCTACCTGCGCTACGTTGATACCATCTTCAGGCGGGCTGGCATCTGGGAGGAGGAAGGGCATGCCTGAGCGGTGGGAGTACAAAAAAGCGGGAGTGGACATTGACCGGGCTTTTGAGGTTCCCTTAGCCACTTCCATGTTGAGGGTTGAACCCTGGAGTCTTTGAGGTGATGCTTTCGGGTTGTGTTGGAAACCTTAGCCGATTTTGGGGTATGTATCACGAGGATTTTGGGAGCGTTTGGAGAAAGGGGGAAAACCTTGCAAAGTCGCCATGGTTTTTCGCGCTGCTTCCTGAAAACTTGGCTTCTGGATGATTTCTGCCGAGACGAACCCCCGGTATCCCTGGGTTTCGAGTGCCTCAAATATCGGCCGGAAGTCGAGGTGTCCGAAGCCTGGGGCCCAACGGTTGCTGTCGGCAATGTGAAAGTGCCAAAGGAGCTCTCCGGCCTGTGCAATGGCCTGAGAGATGTTCGGTTCCTCAATGTTCATATGGAAGGTATCGGCAAGGATCCCGACGTTCTCACAGCCCAGGGAATCTATGAATGCAACGGTTTCCTCCACAGTGTTGAGGAAATTGGTTTCGTATCTGTTTAAGGGTTCGATGACCATTCGGATCCCCCGTTCTCGAGCAAAGAGAGCGCACTCTTTCAGGCTTTCTCGAAAGTACGACAACGCTTCATCCTTCGCCTTTCGGTCTTCAGGAAGGACACCCCGGATAAGGCCGATAATAACAAGGCTCTGAAAGATCGAGGCAAGGAGAATGTGGTCTTTCACCCGTTCCTTTGCTCTATGTCGAATTTCGGGATTTAAACTGCTCAGGGACAATCCTTCCTCTATGAATGCCTGTCCCGTACCGATAGCAGGGACCTGAAGGCCAAATTGTGCAGCAAGCTCCACGAGTTCCTTTTGATCAATTTCCTGGGGATTGCGCACGGCGAGTTCCACCCCGTCATATCCCAACTCCTTCAGTTCCTGGAGAACTGGGGCGAGGGATTCTTGAAAAGCAATGGCACTGAACCTGGTTCTCTGGAGGGAGATGGCAAAACTCACCCGCATCGCAGTCACGCTCCCTGCTCCAGTTTTGCACAAGTTTTACGAACGATGAGTTTGGGAGGGAAAACAACCTGCTGGGGAATGGTTCTCCGCTCGGGGTGGAGGATTTTGTCAAGGATAATCTTCCCACTCAGCGCTCCCATCTCGGCAATGGATTGGGAAATGGTTGTCAGCTGTATCGACCAAAGGGAACTCAGGGGGATATCGTCAAAACCTATGATTGAAAGGGCTTCTGGGACTCGCACACCTCGCTCATGGCACGCTTCAAGAAGTCCTATGGCCATGGCATCGTTGGCGCAGAAAACCGCAGTAGGTCGGTCCTTTTCAATGCTCAGCATCTTTATTCCTTCCCGGTATCCCCCTTCCATAGTGAACTCACCATGGTAGATATGCTCTTCCTTGACCTCAATGCCTGCTTCGCAGAGGGCTTTCCTGTAGCCTTCAAAACGGTCGAGATTAGAAGAGGTAGCCCACCGGCCAGCAAAGTACGCAATCCTCGTATGGCCAAGGGAGAGAAGGTACCTGGTGGCCATGTAGCCTCCGAGGATATTGTCCGCCATGACATAGTCGTAGCACTCTCGCTCTCTGGGAAGGCGGGAGACAAAGATAAAGGGAATTTCAACATCCTCAAGGAGGTGGATAATCGCACTGTCTGTTTGAGTGGCTCCAAGGATGACACCGTCGACTCTCTTCTCAAGGAGAGAGCGGAGATACAACTCTTCTTCTTCCTGGCGGCCACCGGTATTGCAGAGGAAAATGTGGTACTGATACGCCCGGCACACTTCTTCGATGCTGCGTACCATGACGGCGTAAAAGGGGTTTGTGATATCCGAGACAAGGACACCGATGACCCCGGTTTTCCGGGTATTGAGCCCCCTGGCGAAAGGGTTAGGACGGTACTGCCTCTTTTTGATAACTTCAAGTACCTTTTTCCGCGTTTCCTCTGACACCTTTTCAGGGGTGTTCAACACGCGGGAGACAGTAGCCTTGGAAACCCCTGCCTCTTTCGCGATGTCGTTGATCGTTACGCTCTTTTTACCCACCATTATTTGTGAACCCTTTCTGAAACCGTTTCCGTATTATACCTTGAAAACGGCAAAGGCGCAACCAGTTGGTCGGTTTTTTCCTTGTTCTTCGGGCTTTATTTTTCTTCACCACCTCGTTTGCCCCTCTTGACAGGGTACAGTCAAGAGGTTATACTGAAACCAGTTTCAAAGAAAGGGGATGTTCTCATGAAAGCGGTGCGTTTACATGCTCTTTGGGATCCTCGGCCGGGCTTCCAGCTTGGTCCTAAGGATGTAGAAGGGAAAGTGACCTGGCTGGGAAGTAAGGTATGGCGGCATCCAGAGGTCAAAGTTGAGGAAATTCCTCGCCCTGAAATCAAAAAACCCACTGAAGTTCTTCTGAAAGTCAGAGCCTGCGGGATATGTGGAAGCGATGTGCATATGGCCCAAAGTGATGAAAACGGTTACATTTTCTATCCTGGGCTCACCGGTTTTCCTGTCATTCTGGGTCATGAATTCTCCGGCGAGGTCGTCGAAGCAGGGAAGGAAGCCATCAACAGGAGAACCAACAGGCCTTTTGAAGTTGGAGAACCGGTAACCTCTGAAGAAATGCTCTGGTGTGGGTACTGCCGCCACTGTGCCGATGGTTTCCCCAATCACTGTGAAAACCTTCATGAACTTGGCTTCGATGTGGATGGAGCCTTTGCTGAGTACATCGTGGTGGACTCGAAGTACCTCTGGAGTTTGCGAGAGCTTGAGGAGAGCTACTCTCAAGATAAACTCTTTCTGGCTGGAAGCCTCGTAGAGCCAACCTCTGTAGCTTACAATGCCGTCATCGTTCGAGGAGGAGGTATACGACCGGGGGACAACGTCGTGGTGTTTGGTGGTGGTCCCATAGGGCTTGCTGCCTGCGCGGTTTTAAAGCAGGCTGGCGGTGCAAAGGTCATTCTCTCTGAACCTTCTGAAGTACGACGGAAAATAGCTCAGGAGATTGGGGTTGACGTGGCCGTTAATCCCCTAAAAGAGAACCTTGTGGAGGCGGTGCTTGAGGTTACTAAAGGCATGGGGGCGAAACTCTACCTTGAAGCCACAGGTGTGCCGCACATTATCTGGAAGGACCTTGAGGCCATGATCTGGAAGGCAAGGGGGATTAACGCCACGGTTGTCATTGTGGCTCGGGCCGACATTCAGGTTCCCATCACTCCTGAAGTTTTCCAGGTTAAGCGGGCCCAGATTGTCGGTGCTCAGGGACACTCAGGGCACGGGACTTTCCCCCGGGTCATTTCGCTCATGGCTTCTGGGATGGATATGACGAGAATCATCTCGAAAACGGTTTCTCTGGAGGAGATTCCGGAATATCTTGTGCGGCTACAAACCGACAAGGATTTGGTGAAAGTCACTGCGGTGAATCGCTGAAGGGGGAGATGATCATGCAGGACAAGTGGCTTTTGACAGAGCATCCGGCCATAGTTTTTGAGGACAATGAGGTCGGTCGTTTGAAAAAAGCGATCTGGGATGCTACCGAAGAGGAAATTGACGCCATTCTCAGAGAGTACGAGATTCCCTCGCCGTCGGAACTGGGGAAGCCTGGCACCTACATCCAGAACACTCCTCGCCACAAGGTGATTGAGAAACGCAAGAAGAATGACATCGTTTTTGTTCCCATTGGCTGTACCGAAAACCATGGGCCTCATGCCTGCAGCGGTCTTGATACCTTCATGGTTACCCAGATTCTTGAGGGTGTCCGCCGGTACACCGCAAAACAGGGAAGAGAGGTGAGCCTGGCGTTCCCACCCCTCAACTACGGTGGTCACCCTTATCACCATCTTGGCATGCCGGGCACCATTGTTCTGCCCAAAGAGGTTGTGGAAGAAACGGTGATTTATACCATGCTGGGTCTCTGGAATGACGGTTTCCGAAAGATTATCCTTGTCAACAACCACGGTCATCTGTGGATGCTGGAGTCAGCCATCCAGGAGTTCATGAAGCGGTTCCAGCTGCCTGGAATCTTTATGGTTCTTGACTGGCACCGGGCTGTGCGGGAGTTCTTTTACCCTGCCGGTCGGCCCGATAGTTTAGAGACACACTTTGTGCACGCCGATGAAGCCGAGACCTCGGTGGCCCTTCTCCTTTTCCCTGACATGATAGACATGAACGTGGTTCAGGACGCTGAGGGTGAGAGTTTTCTGCCTGATGGGCACTTTGATAAAGCCGTTGACCCCCTCAGGCGGCCCCATCGCTGGTCGGAGGGTGAGGGCCATATGGCCATTGAGCGGGCAGCCACTCCCATCGGAGTGGTGGGAAGGCCAAGTCTTGCCCATCCACGAAAAGCTAAGCGACCCATTGCGGCAATTCTCAGATACCTCACGCTGCTTGTGGACCAGATTCTTGCTGCTTTCCCGCCAGGCACTGTTCCACCCGTGGAGAAGGTCACCTTGCGCACGAGGGAAGAGCTGGAACCTTTCCTAAAGGAACCGGGGAGTCCTGGATGGAAATCGGTCTATGAGCTCCCTGCCATTGGGGTGTTCCACAAGTTGTGAGGTTTTGTAACCCACTGCCTGTCAGGGTTCTGACAGGCAGTGGGTATGCTTTCTGGAGAAAAGGAGGTGGTGTGCTGTAGCAGTTTTAGGGTTTTTGTAGAAGCTAGGCGATTCTTGACCTTTCAGTCTCTATTTCGTTCTGTTGAGGGTGAGGGTGAGGTATGTTTAACTCGGGAACAGATTGATCGAGAGCAATTTTGATCGTTACGTTGTTAGTTAGAAAAGGAGGGAAAAACAATGAGGAGAGCGTTGTTACTTGTGGTAGTCTTGGGATTGACAGTAGGACTTAGTATCGCTGCAATGGCTGGAGAGGCAAAGTATACCTTTTACTTCGTTTCCCATATCGGCCCTGCTGATCCCAACATGCTCTGGTTGACAAAGTCAATTGACGCAATAAAGAAGGTGTTGCCAGTTGAGGTTATTTACTCTGCTCCCGAGGTGTTCTCAATCGAGAAACAAAGGGAACTTTTGGAAGCAGCTATTGCCGCTAAGCCAGATGGACTCATTGTTCCTATCACAGATCCTGTTGCCTTGGAGGAGCCGCTACGTAGGGCTATTGCTCAAGGTATACCAGTTGTGGCTTCGAACATTGAGGATCCGAGACCGGAACCTGAAAAAATTCCTTACCTCACTTATGTTGGAGGGGATGAGTATCAAACTGGTTGGAAGATGGCAGAGTATGTGCTTGGGTATTTTGCCGAGCAAAACAAGCAGATTAGAAAGGTCGTAGTCGGCATTGGCCATGTGGGTCACGTGGGAGCGGAAAGAAGAGCACAAGGCATGATGGATCGGATGGCTCAAGAGAATATACCAGTGTTGAAGGTGGCCCTTACCGAGGAACCTAGCAAGATTTATGAAGTAGCTCGTAGCACCCTTGAGGCCAATCCTGATGTAGATGTCTTCTGGGTGGTGACAATGCTTGCCACTCCCTTTGTCCGCAAGGCTATTGTTGACCTTGGATTACAAAACCAGGTTGCTCTTGCCACAGTGGATGAAAGCCCTATGGCTATTGAGGGCATACTGAAGGGTTATGTGATTGCAACACATAGTCAACAGTTTTACCTGCAAGGGTGGTTACCTGTAATGTGGCTTTACATTTACAAGGAATACGGATACGTTCCTCCTTCTCGTGAGCTTGTTGGTCCAGTCATTATAGATAGATCCACTGCGGAAGGGTGGAAGAAACGCCTGATCGACATATTTGGAGAAGAACAGTATTACAAGCTGGCTGGATGGGAAGAATAAGGTTGTATTTCTTGGGGAGGTCTGCAGCTGCTGCAGACCTCCCCTTTTTAGTAGCGTGCGAATATTTAGGGAGGCATGGAGAGGATTTGAAATGCATCGCTTCATAAAACGGCCAGAGACAGGAGCGTTGTTTAGTTTTATTGTGGTTGTTGCTGTCTTCACGGTACTCTCGGGAGGGAAGTTCCTACGGGTAGGAAACATTGCCTCGATCCTGGCAATGCTTGCCGAACGGGGTTTAGCAGTTATCGGTATAACCTTGCTCATGATATCCGGGGAAATCGACCTTTCCATAAGTTCCGTGTACGGGTCAAGTGCTCTTTTTTTCGTAGTTCTGTCCGAGCAGCTTCCTCCGCTGACAGCATTTCTGCTTGTCGTCTTGTTTGCGGCTATGGTGGGGCTTTTGAATGGTACTGTGACAACAAAGTTCGAAGTTCCCTCTATTATAGTGACCCTTGGAACCATGTTTTTCCTTCGGGGAGTTATTTACTTCACCACTAAAGGATTTACGCGTTCCTTCAGGTCTCAGGACTACTTCATTCATCTGCTTTCCGGGAGGATAGGTGGGAGCGATTTTAGGTTTTCCATCTTCTGGCTAATAGTAGCGACTTTACTCTTTTTCACTTTGCTTGAGCATCACCCTTACGGAAATCATGTCTTGGCAACAGGTAGCAATCGTGAAGTAGCAAGAGTGATGGGAGTCAAAGTCGATAGAGTGAGAATGATTAATTTTCTCATTTGTTCAATTATGGCTTCACTTGGTGGCATGTTATCGGCAGCACGTTTTGGTACCGTAGCTGCAACTCATGGAGAGGGTATAGAACTGGAAACAATTGCATCAGCAGTAATAGGTGGAACTTTGCTAAGTGGAGGATACGGAAGCATTCAAGGTTCTTTGATTGGCGCTCTTCTTGTTTCTTCTCTTCGTTCTGGTCTTTTATTAAGCGGAGCGCCTGCATACTGGTATATCGCCTTTATGGGGGTTATCCTGGTTGTTGCTGCTGTGATTAATATGGGCCTTGTGAGGAAGGTGTTGGTTCGATGACTGGTCGCCTTGTAGAAATGAGAGGAATAAGAAAGAGCTTTGGTCACGTCGAGGCACTACGGGGTGTGGATTTTGATGTTGGATATGGAGAAATAGTCGGTCTTATAGGTGATAATGGTGCTGGAAAGTCTACCCTCGTGAAAGTTTTAACCGGTGTGTATCCTCCTGATGAAGGAGAAATTTTTTTTGATGGCAAGAGAGTTTCTTTTAGCTCGCCTGCCGATGCTCGGGCAGAGGGCATAGAAACGGTTTATCAAGGTTATGGGGTGGCTGAGTTATTGAACATAGCGCGTAACTTTTTCTTAGGGAGAGAGCCGGTGAAGAAATTTTGTGTTTTCAAATTACTCGATCATCAGAAAATGTTCCGCGAATGTAGCAGGATACTTTCGGAGATAGGCATCAGCGTTAGATCTCCTCTCGAGCCTACCGGGGTTTTATCGGGAGGCGAAAGGCAGGCAATAAATATCGGTCGGGCCATGTATTTTAAAGCTAAGCTTATCATCCTTGATGAGCCTACAAACGCTCTTTCTGTTAAGGAGACGGAACATGTGCTTCAATTCATAGAGCGAACCCGCCAGACCGGAACATCCGTGATTTTTATTACTCATAATATATACCATGTCTGCAGGGTCGCTGATCGCTTTGTTTTGCTAGAAAGAGGGAAGAAAATAGGCGATTATCGCAAAGACGAAGTGACTCCAGAGGATATTATTAGAATTTTGACGGTTGGCAAAAGTGAGAAGTCCAGGACGCAAAATGAGGAGTGTTAGAAGTCGCAGTATACAAGAGTTTTTAAGACCGAGTTTTGGCAAGCTTCTATCTGTAGTTAAGGCTTATGTTTTTGGAACCTATGTTTTGCCTTTTAAAACGATAGGGCTAACTTTGGTTTGGTTAAAGGGGGAACTTGTTATGAAGCTCGGCTTCAACGGCGCTACAACCATGAAAGCGAGTCTTTTTGAGGATGCTCGAGCGAGTAAAAAGGCAGGATTTGAGTACCTTGAACTGCGGGATAACAAGCTAGAGGACCTTCTAACGAAGAAGGACCTCGAAGAAATCAAGAAGTTTCTCCAGGATCTTTCTATTCAACCTATAGCCATGAACTCGCTTGAAAGAGCCACTCTTCAAGATGAAATGGGCCGACAGGAAGTCCTCAAAAGAGGAGAAACCCTTTGTCGATATTCCTCCGTTTTGGATTGCCCTATTCTTATCGTTGTTCCGAGTTTCCTTCACGATGTTCTCCGTAAACCCTCTCGGGAAGAGATTAAAGAAGATGCCTGTGCCCTTTTGGCACAACTTGAGAGAATTGCTCGGCCATACGGAGTTAAAATAGCCTTTGAATTTTTGGGATTTGCTAACAGCTCAGTGAACACTCTCTCTTTCTGTTACGAAATTGTGGAAGAGCTTGATAACCCTAACATAGGGTTAACCATCGATACCTTTCACTTTTTTTTAAGCAACGAGCCCATTTCAGTGTTAGAAACGGTCAACCCGGAAAAGATTTTTCTGATCCACGTTGCTGATGTCGAAGGCCTTCCTCGTCATCAACTCACGGACGCTAATAGAGTTCTTCCGGGTGATGGTGTAGCACCCCTTAAGCCCTTCGTTCGCAAAGTCCAAGAAATTGGATATCAGGGAGTCTTCTCTATTGAGCTCTTTAACCCGATGCTTTGGGAATGGGATGTTGAGCAAGTAACACAGGTCTGTTACCAGAGGATGCGAGAGTTGTTCCAGTAAGATTTCAGAGGAGGGATAGCCTTGCTACGCCTTGGACTTGTGGGTGCCGGGAGGATTGGGCGGCTTCATGCTGAGAATGTTGTTCGTGACATCAGGGAGGCTAAGCTTGTTGTGGTTGCGGATGCTTTTCTCAACGAAGACATAAAGAGATGGGCCACGAGTGTTGGTGTTCCAAGGGTTACCAGCGACGTCAACGAGGTTTTTACCGATCCCAATATTGATGCAGTACTCATCTGTTCACCCACACCAACCCATGAGGAGTACATCATCGAAGCGGCAAAGCGTGGGAAGCACATCTTCTGTGAGAAGCCAATTGGAAGTGATGTGGAGAAAATTCGGGAAGCCCTTGAGGTGGTTGACAGAAGTGGAGTGAAACTTCAAGTTGGTTTTGTTCGCCGGTTTGACCACAATCATCGTAAGGTTCACGAGGCTGTGCGTGACGGGAAAATCGGCAGGCTTTATCTTATCAAAATAACCTCACGGGACCCCCAGCCACCCTCCTTAGAGTACGTGAGAACTTCGGGAGGACTCTTTTTCGACATGACCATCCACGATTTTGATATGGCAAGATACCTTGCCGGGAGCGACGTGGAAGAGGTTTTCGCTTCGGCGACAGTCCTTGTGGATCCAGAAGTTGCACAGTTTGGCGATTTTGACACTGCGGTTGTGGTGCTCAGATTTCACAATGGAGCCCTTGGGGTTATTGACAATTGTCGAAAAGCTGTCTACGGGTACGATCAGAGGACTGAAGCCCATGGCTCTCTGGGGTGCATTTTTGTGGAAAACGACCGGCCAAATACGTCTCTCCTCCTGACTGAGCAAGGTGGTCTGAGTGAGAAGTTCCTCTGGTTCTTCGTAGAGCGGTATAAAGAAGCCTTTATTGAAGAGCTGCGGGCTTTTGTCCGAGCTATTGAGGAAAATTCTGAACCTCCAGTCACCGGTCTTGATGGCCTTAAAGCGGTGCTCATTGCCCAGGCGGCGGATACATCAGCACGAGAGAATCGTCCAGTGCGAGTAGAAAGGGTATGAAAGAAGGAAGGAGGACGCTCTTTTGAACTTTGCCATGACTCTGCAGGATATTGCCGCTTCTTTTGGGGAAGATGTGCGTCCTTGCTCTCGTTCCTACGACGTCCCTGAGCTGAAGACCCAGCTTATTCTCCTCAAGGGGAAAAAGTCGAAGTACATCGGGCTCCATGCAAGAGAACCTTTGAGTGTGCTATGCCCGGTGTATGCGCAACATTCGGAAGGGCAGTTCTTCGGACTGTACCCCTTTGATCTTTCCTCCTACCGATTCCTCTCTGCCTTTCTACCTTATTTGCAACCCCAGCCTTTCGATTCCCGCCCCTCTTTTGGCTGTGGTGACCGCCTGGGTATGGTGTCTGCTGCTCAGGTAAAAGCATTGGAGCGATTCCCTGTCTTTCCGGTGCTCGCCCAGCAATCCCCGCGGGAGTTAGAGAAAACGCACCGGACCTTTGCAGCGGTTCTCCTTGACGCTGTCTGGGGAATTCTTGAAAGCGGGTACCAGGGGTCCTTTGGAGCGGACGCAGACCACATTAAGGATGAAAGGTATCTCTGTGAAGCCAGGGATGCCGGGTTTACCGTGTACACGCTGGATTTGAGCGAGGATGTAGACCACAGAATTTTTTCGGAAAGCGTGCCTCTGTTGCAAGAACGTTTCCAGGCTTCTTCATCTTGCGTTCAAGAGCTTTTTAAAAGGTACGCAGGAAAGCAGTACACTCTTGGTCCGGACATAACTGTCGACCTCTCTGAAGAGAAGCTCCTGCCTATCGTGCTGGCTTACCTTCCAGCCATTGAGAAAGTGGAACGCTTCCATACCCTTCTTCGGGAAAGTCTGGGGTCATCCTTTAGCCTTGAGATTTCTCTTGATGAGGGGGAAGGGGTAACCTCTCCTGAAGTACACTTTTTCATTGCCGAGGAATTGCATCGTCGGGGTATAGATTTTCAAAGCCTTGCCCCTCGCTTTCCTGGCTCTTTTGAGAAGGGCATTGATTACATTGGAAGTACTGAAGAATTTGCCCGGGCTTTGCGTTCCCATGTGACGATTCAGAAAAATCTTGGTGGTTACCGGTTAAGTCTCCATTCGGGAAGTGACAAGTTTAGCATTTACCCCATCTTTTTCCAGGAGACTGAAGGCTTTTTCCATCTTAAGACTTCAGGGACAAGCTGGCTTGCTGCTTTAGAAACGGTTGCCGAGGTGAAGCCCGAGCTCTTTTTCCAGGTGTACCGGGTTGCCTATGAGACCTTCGAAGAGAACCTTAAGGCCTACCGCGTTTCGGTAAGAAAAGAAGAGCTACCGGTGACCCCAGAAGACGTGGTGGAAGCAGATCTCCATCGCCTCCTTGCGCATCCTGGAATACGGCAATGCCTCCACATTGCTTACGGTTCGGTTCTTGATGCTTTGGGGGAGGAGTTACGGGAAGTACTCGTTCAGGCGGAGGTACGGCATTACGAGAAAGTCGAGGAGAATCTGAGGAAACACCTTTTGGTCCTTTTTGGGGAAAGATTCTGAGTGAGGGAGGGTGTGGTCCGTGTTTTCGGTAGAGGAGATGTTTTCGGTGCGTGGGAAAGTCCTCCTCTTTACAGGGGGTGCTGGGATTCTGGCGTCTTCTTTGGCCCGGGAACTTGGGAAAATGGGGGCCAGAGTCATCCTCACTGATATCGTTCCTCTTGAGGATCTTGTGGAAGAGTTCCGGAAAGAGGGAGTGGAAGCCGTAGGATACAGGATGGATGTACTCAATCGGGCTGAGGTAGAAGATGTGGCCCAGAAGGTCGTAGATTCTTTTGGGAAGGTTGACGCCCTTTTCAACGCTGCGGGGGGCAACGTGAGGGAGGCAACGACCTCTCCGGAGGTTACCTTTTTCGATTTACCCCTTGAGGCCCTCGAAAAGGTTGTCCGTCTGAATCTTTTTGGAGGCGCCATTATCCCATCCCAGGTTTTTGCCCGCATCATGGTGAATCAGGAGGAGGGTGGGAATATCATTCATTTTTCTTCCATGGCTGCCCTTCGCCCTCTGACGAGAGTTGTTGGGTACTCCGCGGCGAAAGCAGCGGTGTCGAATTTTACCCAGTGGTTGGCAGTGTACATTGCCCGAGAGTTCACCCCGAAAGTGCGGGTGAATGCTCTTGCTCCAGGATTTTTCGTTACCAGGCAAAATTACTACCTGCTCTACAACGAAGATGGGACCCTGACTCCTCGTGGACAGGCGATTCTTGCCCACACACCCTGTGGAAGGTTTGGCGAACCAAGGGATCTTTTGAGCACCGTTCTCTGGCTTCTCTCTCCGGCCTCGAGTTTTGTGACCGGTGTGATTGTTCCGGTGGATGGGGGGTTCAGCGCCTTTGCAGGAGTGTGAAACCCTTACCTTCGCAAAAGGTGGCTTAGTACACACACTCCCTTGCAGCTTCGGCGTATATTCGAAGGTTCTCCGGAGGGGTATCGAAGAAGTGGTCTGCGCAGGAGAGGATGTACCCTCCGTCTTTGCCGACTTTTTCAAAAAGGGTGAAAACGGCAGAGCGAATTTCCTCCGGGGTACCCACGGTGAGAACGTTGTGCTGGTCCATGCCTCCTATGAGGGCCAAGCGATTGCCAATCTTCTCCTTGAACTCCCAGGGTTCCTGGTTCCCTCCGATGCTCACCGGGGCCAGGGTTTCTGAGGCATCAGTGCCGTTGGCCACGATGAACTCCTCAATGCCCTTCGTTCCTCCGCAGGTGTGGTAGACGACTTTGAAGCCTAAATCGTGGAGGGCATCGTGGAGTTTACGGTCGTAGGGGAGGCAGAACTCCTCGTGGATTTTCGGAGAGATGACTGTGGAAGAGGCAGCTCCTCCTCCTGTCTCCACAAGGTCAAACTTTGCCCCCTTCATGCTCTCGATGAACTGGAGTTTCTTTTCGAGAAGAATCCGTAGAAGTTCGTGGACCCAGTCGGGTTTGTCGAAGGTGCGGAGAATCAACTCGTTGATATCCATGAGGCAGGCGGCGTGTTGCCAGCACCCGGCCTG
>Ga0123519_10004140_pt1 | contig 23664 bp, 26 predicted proteins | sample YelNatPaOPRAMG02_FD_87396 | JGI IMG/M metagenome (GOLD analysis project Ga0123519, IMG submission 87396) | Hot spring microbial communities from Yellowstone National Park - Yellowstone National Park OP-RAMG-02 (version 2) | ecosystem: Environmental > Aquatic > Thermal springs > Hot (42-90C) ...
AAAAATCATCGGACTTTAGTTCGTTGATGAATTGCTTGCAAAGACTTTTCTTAACGAGGCTGTTGGTAGAATAGCATTGAAAGTAGCAAAATATATTCCGTGAATAACATTTTGGCTATTACTTTACTAAAACAGTAGGAAGCAGTGGGTTTTAATTCACAGATGTCATAAAAACCTTTAATCTAAATTAAATATCACGCTCTCTACATAAATCACTTTTTAGAAATAACTTTCCTTTCTGCCAATCGTTTATTATTTTAATGCATGTTCTCTTAATATCTATCTTCCCACCTTTCATCAAGTAGTTCATTTTTTTACCTATTGAAAAAATAACATCTTCTGGATTATCATTTGCTTCAATTCTGTAATTTTTTTCTAAAGCTGATTTGTTTTCTTTAATGAAAATTTCTATTATTTTTATTGCTACCAATTCTGGATCTTTAATTTGAGATGGGGGAATAACCGACATTAAAGCTTGCTTAATTTCATCGTTTTCTTCTATTGGTATTACACCAGGCGTATCATACAATGCTAAATGTTTGCTATCGCTTACCCACTGTATTCCTTTGGTAAAGCCAGCTATTGACGATGTTCTTGCTTTTTTTCTTCCAACTAGAGAATTAATTATAGATGATTTACCTGTGTTTGGATAACCAACAACTCCTATAAATATTTTTTTGTTTTCACCTGCAATGGATTTTATCATTTTCCTTAATCTACTAAAGCCACTTCTGGCTCTACAAGAAACAAAAACATAATTTGTTGATCTCAACTTTCTTTCTATATTTTTTCTCATTTTTTCAGTTATCAAGTCTGATTTGTTTAAAACTATAATGAATGGTTTTCTAGCTTGTTTTATTTTACTTTCAACCTTTCTGTTTCTTGTAATACTAGCCATTCTTGCATCTACAACTTCTAGCACTATATCTGAATCTCGAATTACTTTGTCGATTAGTTTCCAATAATGCGCCATTGACATGATATTATATTTCAAAATAATGTTTTAATGGTTTAATGGACAAAAGCACAAATGTTTAAATTATATAGTATAGTATTTAGTGCAATGGTGAATTTATATGAATTTTGAACTAATTTCGGTTCTCTTATTTCTTGGTGTATTAGCTATTCTTATCTACAGGGATAGAAAAAATATAGAATTCAAGTCTGGAATAATTATGAGAAGAAGCAATGCAGGGAAGGATTTTATATACAAATTCTCAGAAAAATATGAAAAAACTTTGAGAATTATTGGAAACATAGGTATTGTGGTTGCCGCTATAGCTACTTTTTTTGCAATGTTCATTCTTATGCAATCCACTTACAAACTAATTACTAAACCTTCAGAGGCAACTGGATCATTAAAGCTTGTCCTACCATCGGTTTCTGGTGTCAAATTGCCAGGATTTATTTTAGGAGTTCCTTTTTGGTATTGGATTATAGCTGTTTTTCTTGTCGTTAGCATTCATGAGCCTATGCATGCTCTTATGGCTAGGATTGAAAAGGTGAGAATAAAATCTTTTGGATTAATTCTGCTTATTATTTTACCTGGCGCTTTTGTTGATCCAGATGAAAAACAGTTAAAGAAATTATCCATAGTGAAAAAACTTAGAGTTTATGCTGCAGGTAGTTTTGGCAATTTATTGCTAGCTGGTGTTGTTTTTCTATTGTTAATAGGATATAATTTTGCTTTGAGTAAACTGTTAACGCCTGTTGGAATAGCATTCGAAAAAACAATACCTAATAGTGGAGCTGCTTTGGCAAACATGACTGGAAGAATAACTGCTATAAATTCTGTAGAAGTTAGAGATTTTGATGATTTGGGCAAAGCGATGAGTACCGTTAAACCAAACGATATAATTGTTGTAAATACTACAACTCGTCAATATGTAATAAGAACAGTTGCAGATCCAGATAATTCAACTAGACCACTCATAGGAATTGAAAATTCTTATGTTGTGTTTGCTTATTCTGGTTTTCTATCTAAATTTGGCACTGTATCTAATACAGTATTAAGTATTATTATGTGGATTTCTGGATTGTTTAGTTGGGTTTTTTTACTAAGTTTAGGCGTAGGCATATTCAATTTATTTCCTTTAAAACCTTTAGATGGTGGGTTGATATTGGAAGAAGTTAGCAATCATTTTTTCAAACGTAAAAAAAGCAAAATAATAACTAGAGTTGTTTCGACGCTTGTGTTAATTCTAATTCTCTTTAATTTATTCTGGCCAAGTGTGATAAAGATTTTTAGTTTTTAATTATTCTTCAAACGATAAAACATGGTATTTGAAAACTTCAAGATGTGATTTTTTCCAGAAATCTGGCGGCAGCATCGCTTTCAGACACAAATGCGATAAAAATTCTTCTTTATTTGAGAGTTCTTTCCAAACTTGCGGTAAAAAAGTTGCTTGCCTGTTTGCGTATTTTATTATTATTCCATCTCTACCAGCTCGTATTTTTTTTATTAAATCTTGCTGTGAATTATAATCTATTTTTTTAGGTTCTGTCAAAATCGATATTTCTATTTTTATTTTATTCAGTTCTTCATGCTGTAATTTGGGAAACCGAGGATCTTCAAATGCAGCTGCAACCGAGTTATTTATAACACTGAGATAAAGTGGTTGCATTGGTTTAAGGTTACCTATACATCCCCTTAGCATACCATTCTCAGTTAATGTCACAAATGTAGCTAATTTTCTTTTAAGAATTGAGGATTTTATTCTATTTTCGTCAAAATTCATTATTTTATTGTTTTCAAGAAAATATGTTATACTCTGTCTAGCAAGATTAAGAAGGAATTTTTTATCTTTTTCAGACAATTTTATATTAATCATAAAAAGCATAACACCCGTAGCCAACTACTTTATCCTTATCTCCTGTCACATCGCCAGAATTACAATAATATAATTTTTGCCCTTTCCATCCTTTTTCTTTAGCTATGTTCATCAAAATCAATATTCCTTCTTTTCCGCACGCTTCAACCTTTTTTTCAACACCGTTTATATCTAATTTTGGTATCAAAGTATTTGCAATATCATCTAATAGTTTTGCTCTCTCATAAGAGTGATAGTGACTCAGATCTGAACTTGCTATTATTATAGTTGAATCGTTTAATAATGACAACAGCGAATTAGCAACTTCTTTGGGATTAATGTTTCCTACCACAATTGGAATTATAGTAAATTTTTCTAAAACTGTTTGTAAAAACGGCAATTGAACTTCGATTGAGTGTTCCCGCTCATGCGCTTCAGGTAAATCTATAAAAAAATCGTTTTCAACTTTTTCAACTTTTACTTTGCCTATAGGTGTTTCCCAAAAATCATGTTTTGATATTGATGCGCCTATAAACGGAATAAAATGAGATGGACCGATTAATATTGCTCTGGTTATATTTTTATTTTTCAAAAGATTGTAGCCGACAGCTGCAACAATTCCCGAATATGAATAGCCGGCATGAGGAACAATCAAAGCTCTTAAGTTGCCTGGAATTTGGGCTTTATTTGCTACATTCAAAAATGTATTAATAGTTTCTCTTAGTTGTCTAGAATTTTTGGGATAGAAATAACCGGCTACAACAGGCTTTCTTATAATCACGACCAAACACCTTTTATTTTTTCTCCGCAAAATTTACATTTTCCATCAATTATATTAATGAATTCTGGCTTGAAAACTATTCTTTTTATAAGATTTTTTCCACATTTTGGACAAAAAGTGCTGTTAAGTTTAAAGTCTGGTTTAAGTGAATTGTAAGCATAAACATATTTCAGTCCTATTTTCAACCCTATTTTTCTTGCTTCAATTATTTTTGATTGTGGTGTTGGCTCTACATTCAACATTTTATAGTCAGGCATGAATGCTGTTATGTGCCAAGGTATTTCCGGATCTATGTCAAAGATGAATTTAGCTATATTTTCCAGTTCTTTTTTAGAATCATTTTTTCCTGGTATAACAACTGTGGTTATCTCGACCCATTTTCCTAATTTGTGAAAATTTTTAACATTGTTTAAAACTGGTTGGAGTTTGGCTTTACATATTTCTATATAAAATTTTTCAGTAAACCCTTTTATGTCTATGTTAATCGCATCTATATATCGTCTCATGAAATTCAAATATTCTTTTGATTCATAACCATTAGAAACTGAAACTATCTTTATTCCAGCCTTTTTTGCAAGCTTTGCTATGTCATAAGCATACTCAAAAAATATTGTCGGCTCATTATAAGTGAATGCTATAGATTTGATTTTTTTATCTAAAGCTGTTTCTAAAACATCCTCTGGTGATATGTATTTCTGATATTTGATAGCGCTGTCAATTAATTTATTTTGTTCATCTACTGAAGATGTTTTTTCTTTTATAATTCTTGGTAATTGAGAACTTTCCCAGTTTAAACAAAATTCGCAACCAAAATTACAACCTGTAGTTCCTAAAGAGAGAATTTCAGTGCCTGGAAAAAAATGATAAAGTGGTTTTTTCTCTATCGGATCTAACTGTAAGCCTGTTGGTCTGCCATAAACTAAAAGAAAAAGTTTTCCATTAATGTTTCTCCTAACTCCACACATTCCGCTTTTATTTAAATCAATAGTGCAATAATGAGAGCAGGCTAAGCATTTAACTCGTTTTTTTTCAAGCTTTTTGTAAAGTATAGCTTCTTTCATTATAATTATATTTAGTTATAGAAAATTAATAATATTGATTTAAATCGAGAAAACATAATTATTGTTCATGTTTATTTTTGCTCACATTGGAATAACAGCTCTTTTTGCCTTTTTTTTATCATTATCTCCATTAACAGCTGCTTTTACATGCTTGATACCAGATTTGATTGATAAACCATTGAATATAATCGGTTTGGCTCCAATATCGAGATTTATCGGACACACTTTGTTTATGGTTTTTTTAACCGGAATTGTTTTTTATTTGATAACTAGAAAAAAAGTCATTTCAATATCAGCTGCTTTCGGTGTGTTTATTCATTTGATTGAAGATTCTGGTTTTATTCCTTGGTTGTTTCCTTTTAAGAAATATGTTTTTCCAGTAAAAGCTTTCAAATTCCGTTATACCTTGTTTCTTTTCATAACAGATATGATTGGTATAATAATTCTGATAATATTATATAAAAAAGATGGTGGTTTCAGAAGAGAAGTTCTGAAATTTTTCAATGAAATAAAGTCGTTTTTTACATTTTCCATAAAACACAAATAATATAATTACGAATTATATTTCAATGGAATTTTTAGTAATAGATGCAGACTATGTAATTGAAAATGGTAAAGCAAATATTAGACTTTACTGTAAAGACAAAAAGGGTGAAAGTAAAACTATTATTGACAACAAATTTGATCCCTATTTTTATGTTTTATCAGAGAAAAATGAGCATATAATAAACAAACTAAAAGAATACGATTTCGGAGATAAGGGAAAGGTGAGGGATGCTTTTATTGTAGAAAAAATTTTAGACGGCAATAGAGTTAAATTGATAAAAGTAGTTGTTGACAATCCTAGAAATGTTTTGAACATAAGAGATGTTGTGAAAGAATGGAAAGAAGTGAAAGACGAATATGAATATGCAATACCATTTGCGTACAGATATCTTTTAGATAAGCAAATAGAACCGATGAGTTGAATAACAATTGATGAAAAAGGAAATGTAAAAAAAATAGAAAGAAACGATGACGCTCAACTGAAAATATTAGCCTTTGATATAGAGATAATAGAAGAAAAGAATGAAGAAAAAATAATAATGATTTCAGTTTTTGACAATAAAGGATATAAAAAAGTTTTAACAACTGAAAATATTGATTTGAAGTTTGTTGAAATTGTAAAAGATGAGAAATCTTTGATAGAAAAGTTTATTCAAACTGTTAACGAAAGAGATCCTGACATTGTATGCACATATAATGGGGATGAATTTGATTTTGTTAAGCTTAAAGAAAAATGCGACAAGCTGAAAATAAAATTAAGTCTTGGTAAAGATGATTCAAATGTAAAATTTGAAAGAAGAGGAAGAAAATCTGCTGCTACCATTACTGGACGTGTTCACATTGATTTATTTAATTTTGTAGACCACATTTTGTCACCGTCTATGAAAACTGAAGTTTTAACTTTAGATGCTGTCGCGCAAGAACTTCTTGGATATGGTAAAATTGAATTGAAATGGAAAGAAATAGAAGATTCGCTAAAGAAGAAAAGAAATTTGGAAAGAATTGCTGAGTATTCTTTCAGAGATGCTGAATTGACTTTAAAACTTGCTGAATATTTGCTTCCTCAAATATTTTCTTTATCTAAACTAACAATGACTCTACCTTTTGATACTTCTCGTTATTACTATTCGCAATTAGTTGAGCATTTTTTGATGAGAAAATCTGTTGAAAGTGGATTTATTATACCAAATATGCCAAAATACGAAGAGATTGAAAAAAGAAAACAATTGCCATCTTATACAGGTGCTATAGTCATTGAACCTAAAACAGGAATACATAATAACATAATAGTTTTCGATTTTCAAAGCTTGTATCCAACAATAATTGTTACGCATAACATATCTCCGGAAACTCTTGTTTGTGGCCATACAGAGTGTAGAGTGAAAAATTCTGTTCCAGAATCTAAAAGTTATTTTTGCATGCAAAAAAGTGGTTTTGTTCCCAAACATTTAGAAGAAATTATAGTAAAAAGAAGAGATATCAAAGAAAGAATGAAAAATTTGAAGAAAGGGGAAGAGTACAACAAGCTTAAAAATTATCAATATTCTCTCAAAATAATTGCCAACGCCATGTATGGCTATTTGGGATATTCTGGCGCGAGATGGTATTGCAGAGAATGTGCTGAGTCTTGCGCTTCTTGGGGTCGTTATTATATAAGATATGTTATAGAAAATGCAAAAAATTCAGGGTTCAATGTCATATATGCTGACACTGATTCTTGTTTTTTAAATTTATCAAATGAAAGCAAAGAGAAACTTGTTAAAAAGGCTGAAGAGTGGCACAATAAATTGAACAAGAATTTGCCTGGAATAATTGAGTTGGAATTTAGAGGCGTTTACAATGCTGGAATATTTGTTTCTAGAAGAGGTGAAGAAAAAGGAGCAAAAAAAAGGTATGCGTTAATCGATGATGAAGGTAAACTCGAAATAAGAGGTTTTGAAACAGTTCGCAGAGACTGGTGTGATTTAGCAAAAGATGTGCAGCATGAAGTTTTGAAAATCATTCTGAAAGAAAAAGATGTTGATAAAGCTGTAAGTTTTGTTAGAGATGTTATAAACAAATTGAAACAAGGCAAAGTAAAACTAAGTGAACTAGCAATATATACACAATTGACTATGCCTCTGTCTGAATATAAACAAATAGGACCACACGTGAAAGTTGCTATGAAGATGAAAGAAAGAGGTAGGTTTGTGGGCGAAGGAATGATTGTTCAATATATAATAACAAAAGGTAAAGGTAGCATTTCAGAAAGAGCAGAACCTTTGGAAGATGTAAAGGAAGGTCAATATGACTCAGATTATTATATCAATAATCAGGTTTTGCCTGCCGCTATGCGTGTTTTACAGGCTTTGGATATAAGTGAAGACGATGTTTTGTCAGGAAAAAAGCAATTTAAATTAAAAAATTGGTTTTAAAATAATAAAAACAATTTAATGTAGGTGAAATTATGGGATTGCTAAAAGAGTTCAAAGATTTTTTATATGAATACAAAATAATAGGTTTGGCAATAGCATTCATAATGGGTGCTGCAGTAACTACAGTAGTACAATCATTTGTCAATGATATTTTGATGCCAATAATAACACCATTTATACCGGGTGGTGGTTGGAAAGAAGCTAGACTAGCAATAGGTCCCATAGTCATCAAATGGGGATCTTTCTTAGGTGCACTGATAAATTTTGTGATAATTGGGTTTGTTGTTTTTATTATAGCAAAAAAGTTGCTTAAGGAAGAAAAGGTGACAAAGAAATAATTTGTTTTTTATTTTTCTTTTTTAAAACTTAATTAAAGGCGATTTTGTGGATAAAGAGATTGTGGAAAAGTTTTTGAAAGCGGGAGAAATATCTAAAAGAGCTAAAGAATTTGCTAAAAATGAATTAAAAGAAGGTTTGAAGATTTCTGAATTTGCTGAAAAAGTTGAAAATTTCATAAAAAATGAAGCTGCTCTAGCTTTTCCTGTAAATATTTCAATAAATGACTATGCTGCGCATTGCACACCTGACGCAACAGATAATAGTGTTTTCAAAAAAGATGATTTAATCAAAATAGATATAGGTGTCCAAATAGATGGTTTTATAGCTGATACTGCTTTCTCTGTAAAACTGGATGAAAAAGATAATATTTTGATAAAAGCAAGTGAGGAAGCTTTGAAAGAATTCATAAATAACATTGCTCCAGGGAAGACGATTGATGAGATGACAAAAATTGTTGAAGATGTTGTTTCTAGTTATGGAATAAAAACCGTCAGAAATTTGGCAGGTCACTCGCTAGAGCCATATAGACAACATGGACAAATATCAATACCAAATGTTCATGTAGCAAATAAGCACGAATTCAAAGAAGGTGATGTTATAGCTATGGAAGTTTTTACTACAAATGGTGAAGGTTATGTTGTAGAATCATCACCTGCAGCAATATATATGTTTGTTAGGCCTGGACCTGTTAGAATGAGGGAAGCTAAATTAGTTTTAGACAAAATAGTAGAGCAATATAAGACTTTGCCCTTTGCTAAAAGATGGCTAAAAGATTTAACAACTCCATTAAAGCTTCACATAGCTCTTCGTGAATTGGTTAATAGTGGAATTTTAGTTGAATATCCTCCGCTTCGTGAGAAAGGACGTGGTCTAGTGGCGCAGTCAGAAGAAACAATAATTGTTATGGACAAACCAATAATAACAACGCAATGAAATTTTTTGGATGATTTAACTTCTATTGAATAACAATAGCAAAGGTTTATAAGGTATCAATACAATCTTGTTGTTCTGCAAAAGTGGTTTTTATGGAAGTATATAGAACTATTGGAGAAATGATTAAAGTGGGGTTTACTTAAACCCGGAGATAGAATTAAAGTTTATGTTCCTGGTGCAGGAGTAATTGCTGGTGTTTATCATAATCCAAAACCGGAATTGGATATTTATGGTTAGAGAATACCATTAAGATTAAATGACTTAATAATAGAAATTTATTAAAAAATGATATCAAAAGATTCAAAATTCTCAATCAAATCGTCTTTTTTAAATTCTATCTTTTCTACTTTTGCAAAAGGTTGTCCATTTTTTAGATATTCTACAAACGCTTCTAATTGGTTTTTATCACCTTCTGCTACCAATTCAACCCTCCCATCGTCTAAATTTTTAACCCATCCTGTTATGTCATGTTTTCTAGCAAAATGTCTAGCAAACCACCTGAAATTTACACCTTGAACTCTGCCACTTATAAAAAGATGTATTCTTTTCTTCATGTATTATAGTTTGTCTATCTAAAATTAATTTTTAATAAATTCTACGCTGAGAAGTTGGAAAAAACAAGAAAAAATTTCGTGTTTTTCTCATCTTTCAGATTGGTTTACTTAAAAAGTGGGTTTGAGGAAAAATCGACGATAGCTTTAAGTCTTTAACATTATTCTAAAAATATAAGGTTTTGCTATGCCACATGGGTAAGCCATATGAGATGTACACGAAGTTGGATATTAAGAAAAGGTGTTGATCCATTTTTAGTAGCGGCAGAATTACTTGGTTTTTCATATTGTTTAAATGAGGTTCTAGGTAAAGAAAAGGAAGAAGGATGGGAAATAACAGTTGTAGTTGAAATGCCGTCAGGTGTTAGGCACATTGCTCATAAATTGTTTGAAGATGTTAGGCATTACTTAGAGAAAAATAATTATGTGTGATGTTATACCTCGACCAAGACCAAAAAATATCGGTGATTTATATTTGAATAAAATCCAATTTTAACTAAAGATGGTTTGTTTCTCTTCAATATAATTCAACCTACACTCACAAAGGTTTCTCTATTACCAATGAAACCATAACATTCTTTTTGTGAACTAGTTTTGTTTCCTGTTGTTTAAGTGATAATTGAAAATGCTATTCACGAACATATTTCTTTGAAGTTTTTGCAAGCAATTCATCAATAGGTTAAAGCCCGATGATTTTTTGCTTGAGTATTAAATCTTATTTTTTGGCAAATATGTTATTCGCTTTGTTTGAACCATGTTATAATCGTCTCTCATGATAATTAACAGAATAAAACAGAATTAGCTACTACATAGATATATATTAAAAGCATCGTTTTTCTCTACTACATTTGATCGAATTTTAAACTCTCAGTTAACTTGTAAGAAAACATGACTTCATTTAATCATGTGTTCATCGGTCTGAACTGTATTTTTTTGAAATTTTGCGAATTTTTATTATAGTTAACTATAACAATAGTAATATTGATTTTTATTGTTGTTATAAAATAAATTTAGCATGCGATACGAACATGCAACTGATATACAGGAAAGAATAAATAGAATAGTAAAAAAATTAGAACTGGAGCATGTAGATTTAGACAGAACCATATGTATGCGCAGTTATGGATCTAAAGGAAGAGCTATAGCGAGAGTATGGGCTTTGCCCAAAATATTTCAGAAAGCATTAGACGCCAGGGCATATTATATAATTGAAATAATATCACACAAATTTGATTCACTAAGCAGAGAGGAGCAAGACAAAACTTTGATACATGAATTGATGCACATACCAAAAACTTTTAGTGGTGGTCTAGTTCCGCATAAATGTTTTAATAAAAGAATTGATAGAAAAACTGTTGAAAATCTATATAGAAAATATATAAACAGTTTGTAATTTTATAATGAAAAATAATATATTCAAGTGATTTTTTATGATTGAAATTTTCATGAGAACTGTGAGAGATGAGAATCTTATTAGAGTCAATAATATTCAGGAAGGTTGTTGGATAAATATAGAAAACCCGACTAATTTTGAAATAAATGAAATGTCTGAAAGATTGAATATTCAGAAGGATTGGTTTAATAGTTGCATAGATTTGGATGAAAAATCCAGAGTAGAGCAAGATAATGATGAAATATTGATAATAGTTCGTGTTCCTTTTATTGATAAAGACGGTGATGTCATAACTATGCCTGTAGGGATAATATCAACTAGAAAAGTTATTTTAACTGTGTCGACTCATTCAAATTTTGTAACAGAAGATATGAAAAGTGGCAAGATCAAATTTTATACAACACAAAAAACTAGGTTTTTCTTGAAATTTTTTGAAAGAATGAATTATTATTATGATAAAATGATTGACGAACTTGAAAGGAAAGCAGAAAATATAGAGAAATTGCTTCAAAAATCTCAAAGCAACAGAGAAATTCTTGAGTTACTGAATTTACAAAAGGTTTTGATATATTTTAGCAGTGCAATAATAGCAAATCAGACTGTTTTTGATAAAATAAGTACAGGTAAAGTTTTGAAACTTTATGAAGAAGATAAGGGTCTTGTTGATGATATAATATTGACAAATAAAGAAGTATCAGAATCCATAAGGATATTGAGAGATGTTTTGAGCAATACACTAGACGCATATGCTTCAATAATTTCAAACAATTTGAATATTGTAATGAAATTTCTAACTTCTGTAAGCATAATAATATCAATACCTGCTTTCATTGCCGCATTATATGGCATGAATGTTAAATTGCCTTTTAGTGAAAACATATATGCATTTTATTTAGTTTTGTTAGCATCCTTTTTTGTCTCTATTTTATTATATCTTCTGTTTAAGAAAAGAAATTGGATATAAACAATAGGTTTTTTAGACAAAGAATTACATATTGAATAACATGAAAAAACTGAAGGTCGGCTGGTTTTCATTTACAGGTTGCGAAGGTTCTATTATTATTTTCATCGAATTGATGAATGAGAATTTTTTTAAATGGAGAGATGTGATTGATTTCAAATATTTCAGAACATTCAAAAGTAAAAATGATATGGAAGATTTGGATGTAGCTTTCGTTGAAGGCGCAATTTCGAATTATAAGGAAGAAGAGATGCTGAAACAGATAAGAAAAAATTGTAAAAAATTGGTTGCCATAGGCAATTGCGCATGTACAGGTAATCCATCAAATCTAAGAAATTTTTTTGATAGTGACACAAAGCAGGAAATTCAATTTATATTGGATAGATTTGGTCACAGAGAAAAAGTGTCAGCTTTATCAGAAATAGTAAAGGTTGACGATAGCATACCTGGATGTCCGATGATTGAAGATCTTTTTCTGCAAAAATTAAAACAATATTTGAAAGACTTTGGTGTTAGTGATGCATAAGGATTTTGATATAAACATTGAGCACATTAGCAAAACAGAAGGTCATGCAAGTATAGAAATAAATGTAAAGGACAGTAAAGTAGAAGATGTTAAGTTAAAGGTAAATGAAAATAAGAGATTTTTCACTCAAGGTATAAGAAACAAACCTTTCGAAATTATTCCTCAGCTTATTTCTAGAATTTGTGGAACATGTAGCACGGCTCATTTAACATGTAATATAGAAGCTATTGAGAAAGCTTTGGGTGTGAAACCTTCTGAACAAACTATGTTATTGAGAAAGCTAACAATGTATGGATTGATGATAAGAGATCATGCTATGCATTTATACTTTTTTTGTCTTCCTGATATGTTTGGTAAAGATTCAGTTTTAGATTTTGACGAATCTAAAAATCACTTGATAGAGCAAGCGTTTGAAGTTAAAGCTGCTGGCAACAATCTGTCGAAATTGATAGCTGGTAGGGCTGTTCACGCAATTTATGAACAAATCGGCTATTTTTCTAGTATACCAAAAATGGAAGATGTTAAAAAATCAATAAACGAATTAAAATCTGTTAGAAATAATGTGGTTGATTTGATTCAGTTGTTCTATGACTCGAATTTTAACTTCGAAAGACAAACTAATTTTGTCGCTTTAGTAACAGATGATTTCAATTTTGTAGAGGGTAAAATAAAAAGCTTCGATGGTATTATAATTGAAGAAAGCGATTATTGGGATTATTTGAATAGAGTAGTTATTCCTTACTCTCAAGCAACTGGATTTCAATTCGAAGGAAAAGAATATATGGTAGGTGCTTTGTCAAGAATGAATTTGAATAAAGACGCTTTACACAAAGACACAAAAAATGAATTGGGCAAAATTTTGAATGTTTTTCCCTCGATGAACATATATCACAATAATTTGAGCCAAGCAATAGAGATATTACATTCAATTGATCATTCAATTGAAATTTTGGAAAGTAACGATTTTAAAGAAGAAAAAAAACCTGAAATTAAAGCAAAGCAAGGTAAAGGAGTTGGTGTCGTCGAAGCTCCTAGAGGAACGTTGTACCATATGATAGATTTGGACAAAGAGGGCAAAGTTAGATATGGAAATTTTGTTATACCAACAGCTCAAAATCAAATAAAGATGGAAAATGACATTAGAATTCTTGTGTCAAAAATAATTGATAAAGATAAACATGAAATACAGCATGAGATTGAAAAAATGATAAGAGCTTATGATCCATGCATGAGTTGTGCTAGTCACTTTTTGAAGATAAGATGGAAGTGATGACTTGTTTTAATTGTTCGAGCGCCTCTTCCTTATTAATGTTCGTGGGAACGCCTATTATCGAAACTTTATCTATTTTATTAGTTTTTTTCAACAATTTCAAAGTATAAGCTAAATCAAAATCATGCAAAGAATAAATTTTATCTGTAACTAACCAATCAATATCTGTTATTATTTGTACTCTATTTATTCCATCAACTGCGTCAAGCAAATATAATTTCCTACCTTCTTTTTGCAAATCTTCAATCGCATCAAATTCTTTGAATTTAATTTGAGGAAATAGTTTTTTCAAATCTTCAATTAATAATGGTGGTAAGCTGTCTTTTCTCACTAGTGGATTACCAAAAACTAGAATTTTTTTGATAGCAGGCATTAATTGATATTTGTCAGTTTAAGTTTAAAGCTTATTGCATTAATAAAAACTAGAATTTAATTTCTTCTCCGTAATCTACTATGACTACATTGTTAGCAAAATTTTTGAATAAAAGTGGGTGTTGAGTGTGAATGGGTATTGTCTTTTTTGGTTTTATCAACTTTATTATTTCTTTGATTTCTTCGCTATAAACATGACCTGATGCGTGAGCAGTATGCATCGGTAAATTGAAATTATTCAACCAATTTTTCAATCTTTCGTAATCTATGAATTGTTCTTCATTGTGTGGTTCTGATGTTGAATAAATGTAACAGCTGCCGTCGTTCGGTTTTATGTCTATCAACTCTTTTAGATCAAAATAATCCAAATAAACAACATATTTGTTTTGATTTTTATTCAACTCGCTTGCTGTTATTGTTTTATTTTTCAAAAATTCTCTTTCCCAATAAGAATATTCGTCTTCTTCATAACGTCCCCAACCTGCTTTTTGAAGATAAATTACTAATTCGTCTAAGGATGGAACATAAAGATGTTTGTCCTCTTTTAATTGCTTCAACAGATAAGCTATTTTTGTTGGTATAGCGAGTTGTCTTCCAGATTCAACACATGCACGAAAGAATGTATTAAGTCTATCTATATCTCTAGCAGGAAAATTGACTATAACTAAATTTTTTGCTTTAGAAATTATGTCTTTCACTTTTTTGTAAACTTCTTCTTCTGTCAAAGTTCTTTCTTTTTCGTTTACTCTTGTTCCTTCGCATAACAATATTTCCGGTTTTGTTTCTTTTGCTTTTTCAATAAATTCAGCTGTCATATAACCTTTAGTTTCGTGCAAACGTATATCACCTGTATATGCTATACTTCCAGAAGAAGTATGAACAATAAATGCATAAGCATCTGGTATTGAGTGGTCCACATGAATTGGTTCTATTTCTAAATTGTCTAGTTTTATTTTATTACCTGTTCTAAATGTTACAAAATTCCTCTCAACCTTTGGTTTGTTTCTTTTGTCTACAAAATTTTCTTTATACCAAAAAATGTCGCCATAAAATGGCATTAAAGAAGATTCTTGAATCGCTTTCATTATTAATCGTGTAGTTTCGCCGCAAAATATTTTCACATCTTTATGCAATAACGCTATGTTTGAAGAATGATCAGCATGAGCATGTGTCAAAAAAACACCATCAACAGAAGGTTCAACGGATGTTTTTCTTCCTTCGTTTTTTAGCAAATCATTTCTGTAAATCCCATCTAAATTTGGTATTATACCCAAATCCAAGAAATCTCCTATTCCGTTTGAAACTCTTGGTTGTAAAAATTCTGAATAAAATTTACCGTATTTGAAGAAACTTAAACCGAAATCAAGAAATATTTTTGTCTTTTTATCTTCTAATAGAATTTTATTGCCTCCTATTTCGTTGATACCGCCATAGAATGTTAATTTAGACATGAAAAATATTTTATATTAGAAAGATATAGATTTTACGCTAAATGTTCATAATATAAACTTTAAAATTCTAAATTTTATGGAAAACATGGACTATAGTTTGAAAGCTGAAATGCACGTTCATAGTAACACAGATAAATTGTTTTGTTTACCTTTTTTATATGATTCTGTTCAAAGTGTGGAGGTGATTATAAATAGGGCGTTTCATTTAGGAATAAAAATAATATCAATAACAGATCATAATTCTCTGAATGGATATAAATTGTGTAAAAATATTATAAAAAAACTTGATTTAGATATGATATTAATTCCTGGATGTGAAATAAGCACGAAAGGCGGTCATGTTTTGGCATACAATATAAAAAATCAGATAAAAAGTTTTATGAGTGCTGAGGAAACTATAGAAGAAATTCACAAACAAAGTGGTATTGCTATTGCTGCACATCCCTACAATTTCAATTCAATAAAAAATGGTGTTTTTAATTTAGATTTTGATGCAATTGAAGCTTATAATTCGAAATCTTTTCTTTGGATGAATAAAATGGCAAGAAAAGCAGCTGAAAAACTAAATCTCCCATGTACTGCTGGAAGTGATGCACATCAAATTGAAAATATAGGAAATGCTATGATGCTTTTTCCAAAAAATACAGAAACTTCAGATGATGTAATAAATAATATAATATCTGGTAATTTTAAAATAAAGTTCAAACGAACAAGATTTTTTCCGATGATTTTAAACCATATATATAAAAATTTTTCAAATTTCAAAGAAAATTCAAATCAATCTCCTGCTTTTAGGTAATAAATTCTCTATTTTACCATCTCTCAAAATTCCCATTCCAATAAAATCATCTTTGAATTTGACCAAAACAAAATTGTTCACTTCACAATTAATTTGTTCGCCTACTATATCATTTCCATTAAAGAATTTTTTCATATTCTCTTCATTTACAATAACTATGTTTTTTTTAGCTGTTTTGCCAATTAATTGACAACCTTCAATTGATAAACTTATTTTATTATTTTTCTTAAGTCGTCCAAAGTAAAGACCCATAGAATTTATTCTTCTCAAGTTTTCAGTTTCAAATTTAACTATATCTTTAGAAACAATCCACAATTTGTCGTCTGAATTTATAAAAACAAAATATTCTCTTAATTTAAAATCACATGAGTAATTTCTTGTTAAAATTTCTTCTATTTTTTTAATTTCTTTAGAATTCAAGACTTTTTTAATTTGCATACAAAAAATCCCTCCGTAAAGTTATCATTAGGCATAATACGTAAACATTTTTTTACTTCTGAGGAATATTCTTTTTTTTCAAAACTTTTCAGACCTTTATGATATTTCAAGCCTTTTATATTCACTTTTTCCACATTTAAATTAAGACAATTAACAGCATAATCTATAACTTCCTCGTTCTCTTCTGGTTCTAATGAACATGTGGAGTAAACTATTATTCCATCATCTGTTAAACATTTTGATGCTGATTGCAACAACTGTTTCTGTAATCTACTCATTTCGTTTATTCTAGATTGATTCCAATATTTGAATAAAGTTGGATTTTTAAAAAACATTCCAGAATTGCTACACGGGGCATCTAGAAGCACTTTATCAAATTTTATATTTAAATTTTGAAATTGTCTTCCATCCATGTTTGTTACTATAGTGTTAATTACACCGTATTTTTGTAAATTAAACCTAAGTGCCACGAGTCTCTTCATTTTAATGTCATTAGCGACTATCAATCCTTTGTTGTTCATCATTGCAGCCATTTGTGTTGTTTTAGATCCGGGAGATGCTGCTAAATCTAGAACTCTTTCATTTTCTTTAGCATCTAGAATCACTGGCGGCAACATACTTATAGATTCTTGAATGTAATAGTATCCTAATAAATATTCTGGTGTTTTTGATTTATCTTCTTCTGTCTCAACAAAAAACCCATTTTCAAACCAGGGGATTTGTTTTATTTTCCAACCTTTATCCATAATTCTTGAAGTAAGTTCTTTTTTGGAAATTTTAATCGTATTAACTCTTATTGCTGATTTGATGTAATCTCTATTTATAGATATTATTTCATCATATTCTTTTTCAAATAATAATTTGTATTTGTTCTCGAAATTTTTCGGTATCATAACTATCTATTTAAATATAAAAAAAATTAAATGGTTGTTTCTAATGAATTGTTCTTTAAAAAACAAATCATTTTTTCGATAACACAATAAAAATGAGGAGCACGTCCTCGGTGGGAATAGTTTCTATAACTAGGTTTGTCTGAACTTTGTTCTCCACCTTGGTAACTCGCGAGCACAGAAACATATATTTTATGACTGCTTCCTTCCGGACCTGATCAAGTTCAATATATGCTCTGTCCCGGGAGACAAGGCTTCTCAGTTCAAAGCTCAGGCCTAGCTACGAAACTAAGCCGCCCTCGGACTTCGGTCCCACCGTAAACCGGGTTTGTGGTGACAGGGTACCGGTAGCACCCCGACCTAGCCCCTCGAATTACTTTAATATTACAACCCTTAAATAGTTTAGCAATATGCAAAATATCAAAATTATATTGTTTTAATCTAAATTAATTTTGATAAAATGGAATTGTTAGAAATTCAAAAAGAACAGAAAAATTTTGATAAAGAATATTTCGGTAAATTTTGGGATATAAAAAATGATGGGGAATTTATAGATAGATTACTCTATTTGGTTGTTGCACTAACAGGTGAGCTAGGTGAATTTGCAAATATTGTCAAAAAAATAAGTAGAGATTTTAACAATTTGGGCGAAAAACCTTCAACCGAAAAATTAGAAAAACTAAAAGAGGAAATAACTGACTGTTTTATTTATGTTATAATAATTGCTAATTTGCTTGATGTAAACTTAGAGGATGAATTTCTTAGAAAAAAAGATTTTAATAAAAAAAGATTTGAGAAGTATAAAAATAATTCTGTGTGATTGAAATGAAAGATAATTATGTTCTATTATTAGGTAAAAAAAACTATTTGATCAAAAAAGGTAAAGGTAAGTTTAACACAGAATTTGGAGAGATAGATGTTTTTAAAGTTTCAAAAAAGAAAATTGGCGATAGAATTAAAACACATACAGGGGAAGAATTTGTAATTGTTACTCCGACATTAATAGATTTGCTTTTCAAAAAAACTAAAAGATTACCTCAAATTGTCACGCCAATGGACGCGTCTTTAATACTTGCCTACACAGGTGTTCCAACAAATAGTCTAATAGTGGATGCTGGTGCTGGATCTGCATTTATGGCAATTTTTCTTGGATATTATTGTTGTAAAGGAAGAGTTATATCATATGAAATTAATGATAAATTTGCTAAAGTAGCAAAAGAAAATGTTAACATAGTAGGATTAAAAAATATTGTTATAAAAAATAAGGATATTTTGAAAGGAATTGATGAAAAGAATGTTGATTTAATAACATTGGATATGAAAGACGCTGAAAATAATATAAAAAATTCTTATAAGGCTTTGAAATTAGGAGGTTGGTTAGTCGTTTATTCGCCTTATATTGAACAAGTTAAAGCTGTGGTATCAAAAATGAAAGAAGTTGGGTTTACAGATATAATGACAGTAGAAAATATTAGAAGAGAGTGGCAGATTGGAGATTATACAAGGCCAAAAACTATGGGTGTTATGCACACAGGTTGGCTAACTTTTGGTCGAAAGAAATAAAACGGACAACGATAATAATATTTTATGGACACCATAGCTCATTTACTTTTTGCATACATATTGTTTGGTGGCGGTATTAATGATATTTTTATTGTATTACTTCTTTCAAATTTACCTGACATTGTCACAATTCCTTTGAGAATTTATGATAATTTTATAAAAGATGGTGGGAGAAACTTGCATGATTTGTTTTTTTGGAATCCAACTAAAAGATATTTACAATTGTATAGAACATCTCACTCTTTGCTTTTTTGTTTTATTTTTGGTGGCATATTATCCATTTTCACAAAAAATTATCTTTTATTAAGTGCTTATGTGATGTCACATATAATAGGTGATGTATTTACACATAGAGGTGTTTGGTCAACAAGATTATTTTACCCGTTTTCAAATTTTCATATAGAATTTTATAATTGGTCTTATTGGGAAAAACCACTTATTAATATTGTTTTATATTTAATGATGATTTTCATATTTGTTCTAAGAACAATTTGATTTAAATTTTGCTATTATATTTTATATAATGGAAATTATAACAGCATGGGGTAATGAAAAAATACTGGCTACGCATGAAAGCACAATAGAAATAACTAAAGAGAGTTTTTTAACACACAGAGGAAACTGTATAATTGGAATAAATGCAGACAAATCATGTTTTGATATAAACGACGATATGAAATCTTCTTTAAAAAGAGAGGTTAAAGTAAAAATTTTACTTGAAGCTAATGGGAAAGAAGATGTTGTCTTTGCTTACGGCTCTCCCAATTTAATGTTAAGTAGCAAAACTAGCATTGTTATAAGAAAGTCAGATTATATTGATGATAGAACAATTGCAATAAAGGCTGACAAAGCAGCAAAAGATTTAAAAAGAGAACTAACCGATGAGTTGAAAAAGACAAATGCTAAATTAATAGTTAGAATAGAAGTGATAGAATGAATAGAAAATGGGTAAGAATGTATGTGCAACTGATAATAGTTCTTTTGCTAACATTTGGTGCTAGCTTTAGTTTGGCCAATTTAATAAAAAATATAACTAAAGTGCCTAGACCATGTGTCGGTTTAACTAATTGTCCAAAGGATTATTCTTTTCCAAGTAGAAGTGTTTTAGTTGCTTTTGCATTGACTGTGGCATTTATGCTTGAAACGAAAAACAAATTTTTGTCTGGCGTTTTTGCTATAATATCTACTGTAATAAGTGCTGAAAGAATAATAACTGTAGTTCATACTCCAATAGATGTTATTGCCGGCGCTGTAATTGGAATTATTTTAGGTTTTCTCATTCAAAGAGCATACTTGTTCTTAAGATTCTATTATAGTGAAACAAGAGAGATTAAAAAATAAATTTCAAGATTTTGTTGTAATTTCTTGTTTCGCCACATTTCAAGCAAATATCAGTTACTTTCATATCATGCTCAAATTCGTAATAAAAATATCCGCCGCAAAATTCACATTTCATATTCACCCCCAAAGTTAGATTGATGTTTGATTAATAAAGCAATTGTCGTGAATTCAAAGAAATTTTGCATTATAAATTTTGCAAAAATTATTTTATTAAACAATTGATTTTAATTATATTTTTTTCAAGCTAAATTCAAATGTAATTTGTAAGTGATTAAACTTTAGAATAAATATTGCTAATTTTTTAAAATATCGTGACATTCAAAAATTTACACTTTATTCTCAGATATAATTTCAATTTAAAAAAAATTATTAAATAAAAACTTCTTAATAAAAGCACTATTAATAAATAACTCGCTGCGAAAATGTATATCGATTTGCATGAAATCAAATAAAGAAATTATTAAAATAGTTTTAGAAAAATTCAATTTTTCAGAATTAAATCCCATACAAAAGCAAGCAATTGATAAAGGTTTGTTTGATAGAAAAAATATAGTTGTGTCTGCACCAACTGCTAGTGGAAAAACTTTATGTGGTGTTTTCGCTGGATTAAATTCTTTTTTTAACAGAAAGGGAAAAATGATTTATTTGTGCCCTCTGGTTGCATTAGCACAAGAGCATTATTCAACATTTAAAGAAAAATTTTCCGATCTTGGAATAAAAGTTGCACTAAGTGTCGGTGATTTTGACAGCAGCGATCCTTGGTTAAGAGAATATGACTGGATTGTCTGCAGCAACGAAAAGGCGGATAGTTTGATAAGACATAGTGCCGAATGGATAAAAGAGATAGATACTATAGTTGTCGATGAAATACACATGCTTACTGATTATTCTCGCGGTCCAACTTTAGAAATATTATTAACAAGACTCAAAGAAATTGTACCAAATGCACAGATAATAGCATTAAGCGCAACTGTTAGTAATGTGAAAGAATTATCTGATTGGCTTAAAGCAGAATCAGTAGTAAGTGATTGGAGACCTGTCAAACTCTATGAAGGTGTTTGTTTTGATTCGACAATCCATTTTTTTGGAAAAAGTAAATATGAATTGGATAGTAAATTATACCAAGAATTGGCTATATTGAAAAATGTTTTAAATTTAAAAAAACAAGTTTTGTTTTTTGTTTCGTCAAGAAGAAATGCCGAATCGCTTGCTGAAAAATTGTCTTTATATGTAAAAAACCATTTAACTAGCGAAGAGTTATTTAAATTGAAAAAAATATCAACTGATGTTTTAAGTGTTTTAGATATGCCAACAAAACAATGTAAAAGATTATCGAAATGTATTGAGAGTGGAATTGCATTTCATCATGCTGGATTGTTAAGTCAACAAAAAAAATTGGTTGAAGATAATTTTAGAAATGGTTTAATCAAAGCAGTTATTGCAACACCAACTCTTGCAATGGGTGTTAATTTACCTGCATTTCGTGTAGTTATAAGAGATATAAAAAGATTTTATAGTGGTTTGGGTGCTAGATATATTCCTGTTTTAGATTACAAACAATTAGCTGGTCGTGCTGGAAGACCTCAATATGATGAATTTGGAGAATCTGTTTTGATGGCTAAATCTGAAGATGAAGCAAATGAATTGGTTGAAAGGTTTATAAATTCTGAACCAGAAGAAATTCAATCCAAACTTGCATTAGAACCTGTTCTAAGAATGCATGTTTTGGCTCTAATAGCATCTGGTTTTGTTGATAGCATAGATAAGCTTCATGAATTTTTCAGAAAAACTTTTTATGCCTATCAGTATGGTGACATTTCTGGGATTGATATTAGAATTGAAAGAATAATTAACATGCTCATAGAGTTTGGATTTATTGTGAAAATAAATGAAAGATTGATACCAACAAAATTAGGAAGACGTGTGTCAGAACTTTACATTGATCCTCTGACCGGAAATCATTTTATAAAATCATTAAATGCTGCTGCAAAAAAAGAAATTTCTCATTTCAGTTATTTACAAATGATGGTTGATACGCTTGAAATGAGACCATTATTATCAGTTAGAGAGAAAGATGTAGAAAGAATAGAAGAAGTTTTAGCAAAAAACGAAAACAAATTTTTGAGTGATGTGCCAGAGGAATGGGATGAAAAGTATGATGATTTTATAAGAACGGTAAAAACAGCTTTGTTTTTTGATGACTGGATAAATGAAAGTAGTGAAGATGATTTATTGAGTAAATATGGAGTGACTCCAGGAGAATTAAGAACTAGGTTAACAAATGCTGATTGGCTTTTGTATTCAGCTTGCGAGTTAGCTTTGTTAATTAATCACAAAGAATTGTTGAAAGATTTGAGAAAATTAAGAGTAAGAATAAAGCATGGTGTTAAAGAAGAATTGTTACCACTAATTAAATTACATAGTGTTGGACGTGTGAGAGCAAGAAAATTGTTTTCACATAATCTCAAGTCTCTAGAAGATTTAAGAAAAGTGCCAATTGAAACTTTAAGCAGGATTGTTGGACCTGCAATAGCTAACAGTATTAAAAAACAACTTGGCGAAAATGAAGAAATAAAAGAAGAAAAACAAAGTACTTTGAAATTTTAAATTTTTAGTGTTTTTATAGCTTTGTAGAAACCCTTTAATCAAATCTCAATAATTTCAATAAAAATCGATATTGTGTGAGAATTATCCAATTTTATCTTTCTATAGATGTTGTAAACGATGTTTTTAAGCTTAATCTCTTTTATCTTTAGCCATTTCAATCTACTATAAACAGCTGAATCAAATTTTCTTTTAATAACTGAAAACACTGTTTCTACCTTGCTTCTTTGATGATATTCCTTCTCATTAACTGCTAGATTATGCTTTAACCTAAAAGTTTTGTTATGCCTGTATTTTCTGATAGGTATATTAGCTCTTATTTCTCTTTCTTTCAAAAACTCTCTATTCTTCTTATCGTCATAAGCCTTATCAGCTGAAACATAATCTATTTCCAATTGTTCATAAACCCTTTTCAACAAAGGTCTGAAATCCTTATTGTCATGCCTAGATGCTTTACTGCTTTTTTTAGCTAGTATAGCTTGACTGACAACATCTATAGCTATGCTGTCTTTTGCATAGCTTTTTCTAAAACAAGATCCTTTTATCTTAGCTGAATAGTATTTGCTGGAGTAATCGCTATCATATCCAGTAGCATCTATAGCTATACCTACTGCTGTTAAC
>Ga0123519_10004147_pt1 | contig 23647 bp, 22 predicted proteins | sample YelNatPaOPRAMG02_FD_87396 | JGI IMG/M metagenome (GOLD analysis project Ga0123519, IMG submission 87396) | Hot spring microbial communities from Yellowstone National Park - Yellowstone National Park OP-RAMG-02 (version 2) | ecosystem: Environmental > Aquatic > Thermal springs > Hot (42-90C) ...
CATATACCTGTATGACGCTTTGTCGCTTGACGCTTTGGGCACGTGGCTTTTTTTCGGAGGGACGAGCGTTGTTTTATACGTCGCGTTCTTTCTGATACCCCGGATAGCGGCGTTCTTCACCGGAATGGCGGGCAGCGCCCTGCTGCTTCTCTTCGTGGTCAAAGCGGCCGGGCTTTACGACCTGCCGTATCTGTATCCGGCATGCCTTACTATCTGCGTCGTATCCGGCCTTCTTGCCGTCGTATACCGGAAAAACGCCGTCATAGTGTTTTCGGCGGTGTTGGGCGCGTGCGTGAGCGTTTTCGCGGGGTTTTACATCTATACCGCAGGTGTCGGGGCGGCCGGACTTTTCGGCACGGAGAACGTATTGCTGTCTCTCGAAGGATTTTTGAATCCGAACGCCGTGCTTCTTGCCGCAGTCTCCGCGGCGGCGGCCGCGGCCGGCATACTCATACAGTTGCTCGTGACCTCGGACGCAAAAGTGCTGCCCGAAAAAACGGGGGGCGAAAATACAAAGCCCGGCGGCGACGATTTCGTCTCTTAGAGGCTGAAGCGTACCGGTTCCGCCGCGCGCGTTTAAGTGCGGTAATTCGCGTTGATGTTCACGTATTCCGGCGAGAAATCGCACGTCCACATTACGTCCGATTCGTTTGCCTCGTTAAGCTCGATCGTGTAAACGACCTCTTTTTGCCGAAGCTCGTTAAGCGCGGCTTCTTCGTCGAAATCGAGCCCCCCTCCGGCGCGGCAGACCTGGACCGTGCCGATATATATGTCGACCTTTTCGGGGTCGAATACGGCGCCCGAATAACCGGCCGCCGTGAGGATCCTGCCCCAGTTCGCGTCGCAGCCGAACGCGGCCGTCTTGCAAAGCGGTGATCTTGCGACCGCGCCGCATATGAGGCGCGCGTCTTTGCGCGTCCTTGCGCCGTTTACCTTTATAGTAAGGAGCTTCGTCGCGCCTTCGCCGTCCGCGGCGAGCATCCTCGAAAGCGATACGCAGACGTCCGTAAGCGCGCAGAGGAACGCTGAAAAGTCCGGCGAGTCCTCCGTGATTTCTTTATCGGAGGCCATCCCGGACGCCAATATCATCACGCAGTCGCAGACGCTCGTTTCCCCGTCCACGGAGATCCGGTTGAATGATTTCCCGGCGGCGCTTACGAGGGCGCTTTTAAGTGCCGCGGGCGAAATAAGCGCGTCCGTCGTGATTACCGATATCATCGTGGCCATGTCCGGGTGGATCATCCCCGAGCCTTTGGCCATGCCCCCGATACGCACGGTTTTCCCGCCGACGACGGCTTCCGCGCGCGCCTGCTTCGGGACGGTGTCCGTAGTCATTATCGCCCGCGCGGCGTCGAGCCCGCCCTCGCGGGAAGGCACCGCCGTTTCAAGCCCTCTGCGGATCTTTTCAAGAGGAAGAGGGAACCCGATAACCCCCGTCGAAGCGGTGAGTACGTGTTCCGGGGAGCATCCGAACCTCTCCGCGGCGATCCTCGCGAACTCGAGCGCGTCCTCGTCCCCGCGGCTCCCCATGCACGCGTTCGCGTTGCCCGCGTTGATGACGGCGAGCCGCGCCCGTCCCGCCGCGATGTTTTTCATGCTGAGCCTAAGCGAATGCCCCTTGACCCTGTTCTTCGTGAATATCCCGGCGGCGTTCGCGATCCGTTCGCAAAGCACGACCGCGAGGTCGGGGCCCTCTTTTTTTATCCCGCAGGCGACGCCTGCCGCCGTAAAGCCTTCGGGAAACGTTATGTAATCCATGATTTTAGCCTTTCGTAAAATCTCTTTAGTTTATGAATCATTGGATATTATAACACGGCGAAGGCGAACAGCGGGACAACTTTTTAAGCCGTCTTGAAACCTGACCGTTTTAATATATAATACAATAATAATGATTGAGGACTGGAGACTATACCCAAAGAACGCTTGCGCGGCATTTTTGGGGAACGGGTAAATGCTTGAATTTAAGCCGCTCGAATTAGCCGACAAAGAGATTTTCAAAAGATACGCAAAATGTTTCGGATATCACAACATAGAAGCCTCTTTCGCGAACAAATACATATGGGGCGGGGTGATGAACACGAAGCTCGCCTTCGACGGTTATGCCATGTATACTCTGTTGAAATGCGGCGAGAAGGAATTCATGATACCGCCGTTTTTCAACGACTGCGACACGGGCTTTTCGGAGCCCCTGAAAAAGTGCGAGGAATACATGCGAAAAAACGGCGGCCCGTTCCTTATCAAGGGAGTGAACAAAGAAATAAAGGCGCGCATCGAAAAAGACTGCCCGGGGAGATACGCTTTTATTGAAGACAGGGCTAATTTCGAGTACGTATACCTCGCGAAAGACCTCGCGAGCCTCGCGGGAAAGAAATATCACGCCAAGCGCAATTATATCAACAGGCTCGTTTCAAGCCACGATTTTGAATACCGCCGTTACCGGAGCGAAGATTTCGGCGCGTGCATGGAGCTGCATGAAAAATGGACGCGGACAAGCAAAAATCCAGAAGACGGGCATGAGGAGCGGGGGGTTATCGAACGCGCCCTGAAAAATCTTGACGAGCTTGATCTCGTATGCGGCGTGCTGCTGATCGACGGCTCTCTCGAGGCCTTTTCGGTCGGAGAGTGTTTCGGGAACGATATGGCGATAATACACATAGAGAAAGCCAACGCGCAGATCGACGGCGCGTACGCGCTTATCAACCGCGAATTCGTTCGCAACGAGTGGAGCGGGGTCAGGTATATCAACAGGGAAGAAGACATGGGGATAGAGGGGCTGCGCAAAGCGAAGCTTTCGTATTACCCGGCGTTCCTGATCGAAAAATACGACTGCGTGAGGGCATGATATGCTGACGCGTTTGCTGGCGGGGGAGGACATGCCTCTCGCCAAAGCGCTCTGGAAAGAGGCGTTTGGAGATTCCGATTCGTTCATAGACTGGTATTTCGCCAACAAGGTGCTGCCCGGAAACTCCGTTGGAATATTCGACGGCGGCCTTTTGAGCGCGCTCCATATGATACCGTACAGGATATGCGTACAGGGCAGGCCCGTCGATTCGATGTTTATCGCGGGCGCGGCGACCGCGTTAAAAAGGCGCGGCGAAGGGCTTATGCGCAGGCTTCTTCGCGAGTCGCTCGAAATAATGCGTTCGCGCGGCATAACGATGACGCATCTTTATCCGTTCAGTCACGGTTTCTACGAAAAATACGGATGGGCGGCTTATTCTTTCGTGGAAAAAATCTCGGGCGAAGGGGAAAATAACGGCGGAGCGGAAATAATGCAAACGCGGGACGCGCAGCTTCTTCGCGCCGTATACGAGGAAATGATGAAGGGATACGACGGATACGTTGTGCGGGGAAAGCGCGAATGGGACTGGAGGATGGGGGAGCTTTTTTCCGACGGGGGCCGGGCGGCCGTCGCGCTCGATGGCGGGCGCCCCGCGGCGTACATGCTGTATTTTGTCGAGGAAGAAAAAATAAATGTAATCGAAACGGCATTTTCCGACGATAGTTATATTGGAAGCCTTGTAAGCTATCTTACCGGCCGGTGGCGAAAAAAAGCGCAGATATGGCTGCCGGCGGAAACGGGGATCCCCGGCGCGATGGCGCGCGTCGTCGACGCGCGCGGGCTGCTCCGGCTGTTCGGGCTTGAAGATGCGCTCGAAAACGTCCGCATACGCGACGGGTTCGCGGAATGGAACGATACCGGAAGCGGGACGGAGTTAGGCGTCGGCGAGCTTGCCCGCATGGTCCATACGGGGGCGGACGGCGTCATGGAACGCAAAGGGCTTCGCTTCGGGATACAAAAAGCTTGTATCTTCGAACAGTATTAATTATAATGAGAAAGTTATGTGGGGATTATTCATAGGGGTGACCATAGGCGTGCTGCAGCTGCTGGCGGTGTATAAGTTGGGCATGATGATTTTCAAGGGAAAATCATGGGAAAAGCTGGCCGGAGGCCTGCTGTTTCTTGTTAAAATGGCTGCGATAGTCTTCATATTGTACCTGATGTCTACCATCTCGCTCGAACATGTGATTTGGACGGCGGGCGGGATGCTCCTCGGCTTGAGCGCGGCATCGGTGTTTTACTTCAAAAAGCTTGGGAAGGCAAAAAGGGCATGACGGCGGCGAACGGATTCATACGCGGCATTGCAGGATTCGAAAGCGAATCGGTTCAGGTAATGCCCCCGAAGGTATCGGTTTTCGGGCTGCAGATAAGCGAGACGATAATAATAGCGTGGATAGTGATGGCGGTGCTGATAATCCTCGCCTTGCTGTTTCGCGTTTTTACGCTTAAGAAATTCAGACCCGTCCCGAAAGGCTTACAGAACGTAATAGAGATAATCGTCGAATTCTTCGAGAAATTCACGAAATCGAAATTGGGGAGGCGCTATCCCGCCGTCGCCCCCTATATTTTCACCGTCGCGACGATGATCGTAGCGACGTGCGCGGCCGAGATGTTGGGGTTTCGTCCTCCGGCGACCGATATCAACTTCACGTTCGCCATAGCGCTTATGTCCTTCATGCTGATAAACATATTCGGGCTTTATTACACCGGATTTTTCGGAAGGATACTTTGGTTCTTCAAACCGATCCCGTTCATGCTCCCGGTCAACCTCGTGACGCACGTCATTATCCCCGTGTCTCTCGCTTTCCGTCTTTTCGGTAACATGTTCGCGGGGCTGATCGTCATGGACCTGCTGTACGGCGTCATCTACCTGTCGATCGGGCTTCCCGCTTTTCTCGCGATCTATTTCAATCTGTTCCACGTCGGGATACAGACTTATATATTTATTACGCTGACGCTCACCTTTGCCGAGGAAACGGTAATCTACGGCGCGAAAAGATGATTTTTATTATAAACGGAGGTATAGAAAAATGAGTTTTACTGCAATCGGAGTAGCTATCGCCATTTTCGTCGGAGCTTTCGCGGCGATGGCTATGGGGCGCGCGATAAGCTCGTCCGCGGATTCGGTCGCGAGGCAGCCCGAGGCAAGCGACAAGATCAACCAGATGCTTATCATCGGGCTTGCGTTCATCGAGACGACGGCCATATACGGTTTCGTTATCGCCATCATGATGATGGGCAAAGTATAATAAGCGGCTTGCCGGCAAACCGTACGCGAAAGCGCCGGCGGTTTTATCTGCCTGAAAATCAGGAGCCGCAAAGAGGTGTGGGATTATGATTGAATTCTCTCCTTTGGAGATCGGTATTCATATTCTGAACGTGCTGCTACTTTTCGTTATCCTCCGAAAAGTGCTCTATAAGCCCGTCGCGGATTACATGAAGCGGCGCGAAAGCTCATTCGCGCAAAAGATAGAGGAGCTTGACGCGCGCGAAAAGGAGGTAATACGGCAAAAAGAGCTGTATGACAGCCTGATGGCCGAGGCGGACGGAAAAGCCGCGGAGATAATCAACAGGAGCAGGGAGATCGCAAGCGAAAACGCGAAAGAGATAATCAATTTCGCTAAGGAGCATTCGAAGGATCTCATCGCGCGCGCGAAAAGCGAGATAGAGGCCCAAAAGCTTCAGACTCAGGCGGAGCTGCGCGGCGAGATAACCGACATGGCGGTGAGGCTCGCGGAAAAGGTGCTCGAAAGGGAGATTTCAATCGAAGACAACCGCAGGGTCATCGGCGAATTCTTTGAGAGGGTGGGATAATTGGCTATAGAAGGTAAACTTGAATCTGCCGTTCAGCTCGACGACCTGACCGTGCAGTCGATAAAAAAGAGGTTCGAAGCCCTGACGGGCGAAGAAATACGTTTCAAAACGCAGATCAACCCCGAACTTCTGGGAGGATTTATCGTAACGATAAACAACAGGGTGTACGACAACAGCATTAAGACGAGCCTCGGGCGCTTGAAGGAGTTCATAACCGAGGAAGACGAGGTGCTGTTCCGCGAGCTTACCGAGAAAAAGCCGGAAATAAAGCTCGATTTCGACTTCGCCGCCTTCAGGCAGGCGGCCGAGGAAAAAATAAAGGAATACGTCAAGCCCGCCGGCTCAGACGTCGGGACGGTCACATACGCGGGCGACGGGATCGTGCACGTCGAGGGGCTGGAAGGCTGCAAATACGGCGAGCTGCTCCAGTTTGAGAACAATTCGTACGGGATCGTAATGAACCTTTCCAAGGAAAGCATAGGCGCGGTGCTTCTCAACAACGCGGACGAGGTCTCGACAGGCTCGACCGCCCGAAACACCGGCTCCGTCGTACAGGTCCCGGTCGGGACGCAGCTTTTGGGCAGGGTTATAAACCCGCTTGGGATCCCTATCGACGGAAAGGGCAGGATAGCGGCGGACAAGCACAGGGCTATCGAGTCTCCCGCGCCAGCGATAATGGACAGGCAGGGCGTGAGGCAGCCTCTCGAAACGGGGATAATGTGCATAGACAGCATGATCCCTATCGGGAAAGGCCAGAGGGAGCTTATCATAGGCGACAGGCAGACGGGAAAGACGGCGATCGCTCTCGACACGGTGCTTAACCAGAAGGGCAAAGACGTTTACTGCGTATACGTCGCGATAGGCCAGAAGGCGTCGACGATATCCGCCCTCGTTCAGAAGCTCGAAGAAAGCGGGGCGATGGATTACACCGTCGTCGTGGCCTCGACCGGGAGCGACACCGCGTCGATGCAGTACGTCGCGCCGTACGCCGGGTGTTCAATAGCCGAGGAGTTCATGTACTCGGGCAAAAACGCTCTCATCATATACGACGACCTTTCGAAGCACGCGGTCGCGTACAGGACAATGTCGCTGCTGCTCCGCCGGCCGCCGGGGCGCGAGGCATATCCCGGGGACGTCTTCTACCTGCATTCGAGGCTCCTCGAGCGCGCCGCGAAGCTGAACGATAAAAACGGGGGAGGCTCAATGACCGCGCTCCCGATCATAGAGACGATGGCGGGAGACATTTCCGCGTATATCCCGACGAACGTGATTTCGATAACCGACGGCCAGATTTACCTCGAATCGGAGCTTTTCAACTCCGGGATACGGCCGGCCGTAAACGTAGGGCTTTCCGTATCGCGCGTTGGCGGAAGCGCCCAGATAAAGGCGATGCGCAAGGTTGCGGGAAGGCTCCGGCTCGACCTCGCGCAGTACAGGGAACTCGCCGTGTTTGCGAGGTTCGCTTCGGATCTCGACAAGGCGACAAAAGAGACGCTCGAACAGGGCGCGAGGCTGACCGAGACGCTCAAGCAGGGGCAGTATTCTCCGATGCCTATGGCGAGCCAGGTGATGACGCTGTACGCGGCGGTAAACAAATACCTGATCCACCTGCCGGTCGAGCACGTAAAGCCGTTCAACGAGGGTTTCCTCAAATATGTCGACGAAAACTATCCCGACGTGCGGATAAGCATAGACAAAACTGGAGACCTTTCGGACGAGGCGATAGAGAAGCTCAAAAAATCCGCGGAAGATTTCCTCGCTAAGTACATGAGCGAAAACGGGATCGAGAAAAAAGAGGACGTCGAATAATGGCAAGCATGGGGGATATTAAACATAGTATCCGTTCCATATCCGAGACGGAGCAGATAACGAGAGCGATGAAGCTTATCTCCACGTCGAAGATGCGAAAGGCCATATCGCGGTTCGAGTCGAACAGCGCCTATTTCGCGCGCGTCCAGTCGTCGATAAAGGACATATTGCTGCATTCCCGGGGACAGGACATAAACCATCCGTACATAGGCGAAAGCGCGGGGGACAGGGCGGCGTTCATAGTCGTCGCCGCGGACAAAGGGCTTTGCGGAGGCTATAACCATAACGTTCTTGCGCTCGCGCACGAGCATATCCGCAAGGCGCAAACCCCCCACATATTCGCGGTCGGTCAGGAGACCCGAGCGTTTTTAGACAGAAAGGGGCTGGATTACGATCCCGCTTTCCTGCATATGTCGCAGATACCGGCTCTTCGCACCGCGAGGAGCATAGCCTCCGGCGTCTTTAAACTGTTCGAGGAAGGGATCGCGGGGGAAGCCTATATAGTTTATACGCATTTCATTTCCGTCCTGAGGCAGGAGCCGAGGGTGCTCAAGCTGCTGCCCGTGTCGCTGTCGGACTTGAACGATATAAAGACGGAGGCGCAGTACGTCGCGCAGATGAAATACCATCCCTCCCCGAAGGAAGTTTTCGACACGCTGATACCGCAGTATATCACCGGGTTGATATACGGCTGCATGGTGCAGTCGTACGCGAGCGAGCAGTGCGCGAGGATGACGGCGATGGAAAACGCGACGAAGAACGCGGAAGAAATGATCGAAAAGCTTACGATGGACTACAACAGGGCGAGGCAGCAGGCGATAACAAAAGAGATATCCGAAATAATGGGCGCGCTCGAAGCTCTGAAATAACTGGAGAACGCTATGGAACAAAAAAAAGACTATGAGATAGTGAACATAGGAGAACTGGTCAGGATAACCGGCACGGTACTGGACGTGCGGTTCGAGAACGGGAGGATCCCCCAGATTTACAACGCGCTCGTGATAAAACTTGCGGACAGGGAAGTATGGCTCGAAGTCGCGATGCATTTGGGAGGCGATACCGTAAGGTGCATCGCGCTGCACGCTACCGAAGGGCTTTCCTGCGGGTTGCAGGTGATCGATACCGGAGACAGGATAACGATACCCGTCGGACGCGAGATGTTGGGAAGGGTCATAAACGTTATCGGACATCCTATCGACGGGAAAGGGCCGATAAGGACGTCCGAAAGGCTTCCGATACACAGGGACCCGCCTAAGTTCGCCGACCAGAACCCGGCCACGGAGATCTTCGAGACTGGCATCAAGGTGATCGACCTTCTCGCGCCGTACGCGAAGGGAGGGAAAATCGGGCTGTTCGGAGGCGCCGGAGTGGGGAAAACCGTGCTCATCATGGAGCTGATACGCAACATAGCAACCGAGCACGGCGGATTTTCCGTTTTCGCCGGAGTCGGCGAGAGGAGCCGCGAAGGCAACGAGCTTATAAACGAGATGAACGAATCCGGGGTAATAGAGAAGACGTGCCTCGCGTTCGGGCAAATGAACGAGCCGCCGGGATCGAGGATGCGCGTCGCGTTTACCGGGCTCACGCTCGCCGAAAACCTGCGCGACGAGGAGCATCAGGACGTGCTTTTATTCATAGACAACATATACAGGTTCATACAGGCGGGCTCCGAGGTATCCGCGCTTCTGGGGAGGATACCCTCCGCGGTGGGGTACCAGCCGACGCTGGCGAACGAATTGGGCGCTCTGCAGGAAAGGATAACGTCTACGAAGAACGGCTCGATAACGTCGGTGCAGGCCATTTACGTGCCCGCCGACGACCTGACGGACCCCGCGCCCGCGACGACGTTTTCACATCTCGACGCGACGACCGTGCTGTCGAGGCAGATCGCCGAGTTAGGCATTTATCCGGCGATAAACCCGCTCGAATCGACGTCGAGGATACTCGACCCGAGGATTGTGGGCGAGGAGCATTATTCGGTCGCGAGGCGCGTTCAGGAGATATTGCAGCGCTACCGCGAGCTTCAGGACATAATCGCGATTTTGGGCATGGAGGAGCTGTCCGAGGAGGACAAGACGACCGTTTACCGCGCGAGGAAGATACAGCGCTTCCTGTCTCAGCCGATGTCTGTCGCGGAAGCGTTCACGGGGCTTCCCGGGAAATACATCACCATAGACAAGACGATAAAGAGCTTCAAGAGCATAGTCGAAGGCGAAGTGGACGACATACCCGAGGGGATGTTCTTCATGGCCGGAGATATCGACGAAGTAAAGGAAAAGGCGAAGAAGAGTTAGAAGGTAAAACGATGCCGTCAAAGTACCCGCTCGAAATAATGACTCCCGAAAAAGTGTTTTTCTCCGGCGAAGTCGAAAGCGTGATAATACCCACGCCCGACGGCTATTTCGGCATACAGCGAAAGCACGAGCCTATGGTCGTGGCGCTAAAGATAGGCCGGATGAAGATGAAGATCGATAGCGGATGGAAAGAATGCGTGCTGTCGGAAGGGTTTGTCGAGATACGTCCCGATAAGGCTATTATCTATTCGCAGACCGCCGAATGGCCGGAGGAAATAGACATAAAAAGGGCGCGCGAAGCGAGGGACGCGGCGCGGGAAAAGCTCAGGGAGAAGCTGAGCCTTCGCGAGTATATGCAGAACAAGGTGGCGCTCGAAAGGGCTATGGCGAGGCTCCAGGCGGGCAGGAAGCACATCGAAAACGATTGACAATCCGATGGCAAAAATGTTTAAAAACCTGACTTTGGTCGATAATTAAGCCAAAAGCTCAGGTTTTTTGTTTTGCGGGAGGATTAGTTTATGCCGGACAGGGCGACGAAAATGCTCATATTGAGCAGCGCGAGGACGCTGTTTTCTGAAAAAGGCTACGACGAGACGTCGGTCGAGGAGATATGCGCGCTCGCCGGAGTCGCGAAAGGGACTTTTTTTTACTACTTCGAAAGCAAGCAGTTCATAGTCAGGTATATAGCCGAAATGCAGCTTCGCGAATTCTGCGCGAAGCTCAAGGGACAGCTCGATACGATGAGGGACGCGATGTCGAAGCTCGAATATCTCGTCGCGGCGCTGATAGAGCGCAGCGGGCTCATAACGGAGCCGGAAGGCTATTTCAAGAACGGGGACTGCGAATGGTTCCGGACCGTTATCATCGAAGAGAGGATGAAATCGGTATATCCGCTTATGGAAAGCGTCGTCGACGAGGGTATAAGAGAGGGGCTGTTCAAGGTGAAAAACCCCGGCGTTTGCGCCGCAGTAATATTCATGGGGATAGATTCCTATGTGCGCGCGTTTGCGGAGGATACCGAGCAGGTAAGAGACGGGATAAGGGAGATAACTGCAAAAACCATGGGTTTAAAAGAAAACGCGCTTGTTATATAATATTATCGTATAATACAGGCGAGGCGGGAGAAATCATGGAAGGGGGGGCGTTATGAAAAGCGCGGTTGTTTTTTATTCGTACGACGGAAACACAAGGGTGGCCGCGAAAGTCATCGCGGACAGGACGGACGCGGGCATATTCGAGCTGGAGGAAGTGAAAAAGAGGGGAAGGTCGGTCCTGTCTTTTATCGCGGCGGGGTTTTCCGCGGCGTTAGGGCGCGAAAGCGCCTTGAAAGACACTTTCGGCGACAAGCTGAAACGTTACGACAGGATATATATCGGCACGCCGGTATGGGCGGGAAAGCCGGCGCCCGCGGTGAACGCTTTTTTAAATAAGGCGCCTCTCTCGGGCAAGGAAATAATACTGTTCACAGTTCAGGCGGACGAAAACCCGCAGGCGGCGTCGTTGAAATGCAGCGGCATCATGAAATCGAAGCTTGAAGAAAAGGGCGCGGCCGTTAAAAACGTGATGAGGCTGCGCGGCGAAGCCCCGGGAAAAACCGTGAAAATCGAAGAAATGCAAAAGCAGCTCGGGGCGTATTTTTAAGCTTAAAATGTTAGCATATATAAAATCCAATACTGTTATTATATTCCTTTGATGTTACGGATTTGTTACAAAATCATTGACAACGGGACATATTTGCATTATATTCAATAGTACGATGAAGGCTGTCGGATCCGAAGGAGAATTCCGTGAACAAGAAGCCGGATATCCGGGTTCCCGGGGAAACAAACAGGAGAAAGCGCAAAGGCGCCAAGACCGTTAGCGCTCAGAGGGTCGTTATTTCCGGCGCCTTTATTAAGGCCGCGAACCCGGCGCCCGTCCCTGAAGAGCCCGACGAGCCGCTGATAAATCTCGAAGACACCCCGGTCGGGGAAATTTTCATCCGGAAGAAGGAAAAGCCCGCCAAGCCCGAAAAGGACGGCGAAAAGAAGGAAGAATCAATAGATCGGATCAACGGTTCGGGCAAGAAGCCGGCGGGGATCGCCGCGCCGAAGAGATACTCGAAAGCAGGAAACGGCGTCTTAGCCGCGCTTCGCAGATTCCCCTCGTTTTTCAGGTTCGGCTCATCGAGAAGCAGCGACGCGGCGCTCGAATACGCGGCTACGGGAAGGCTGCAGAGCAAAAGGTCGAAAAGGAACAAGAGGATCGCCGTTTACGGCGGCTCCGGGTTTCTCGCGGCCGCGGCCGTGCTCGCCATAACTTTCGCGTCCGGCGGCGCCGCCGCCCCGGTTTCCACGCAGACCGCGCCTACGGCGACCGTATCCGAGACTACGAGGACGTATGCCGCCGCGCCTGTCGTTGAAAGCGGTTACCAAAGCGCTATATATACGGCGTCCCCGACTCCGACAAAAACGATAGTGCCCACAACGCCGCCCGACAAGACTCCCGTACAGCTTGACCCCAAAGCGGAAGCGAAAAAGTACATGGTTAAGGCGGACAAGTATTACAACCAGATGGGGTATTCGAACAACCATTACAAATATACGGATAAAGAATATTACATGATGGCGCAGGTGATGCAGGGCGAAGCGGGGGGCTCGCTCGAAGGCATGGTAGCGGTGGGGAACGTCGTGATGAACAGGGTGTTGAGCGGCAGGTATCCCGGAAACACGATAACGGAGGTCATCACGGCCTCGCACCAATTCACGGGATACAACCCCAACAGGGTGCCGTCCGCGCAGGCGAGATACGCCGCAAATCTCGTGCTCAATTACGAGAGATGGGTGGTGCCTCAGAACACGTATTTTTTCCGCTCCGGCTGGGAGACCGGGAGTGATTGGGGCAAAAACAAGTTTTATAAAAACATCGGCGGGAATTGCTTTTTCACCTCGACGAAGTACGGGAGGTCTTCAAAAATACCGCCGGAGATGTTCGAGCGGACTTACAAATGGCCGACGATGGGCTGCAAGCCCGAGGACAGGGTATATAAGATACAATATATGCTGAACAAGTTGGGCTATGGCGTAAAGGCGGACAAGTATTTCGGGCAGGACACAAAGGACGCCCTTATCGACTTCCAGAAGAAGCACAAAATAAAGGCGGACGGTATCGCGGGCGAAAAGACGATCGTTGCGCTTATAAACGCGTTCGGCATAGAGGAATATTATAAAAAATTCTGCGCAAGCGAGACCTCCGCGAGCTGACGCGCGCGGTTTTTCAGCGGCCCGCAAGCGCCCTCAGATCGGCGAGGGCTTTTTTGTCTCCGCCTAACGCCTTTCGCGCGAGCTCTTCAAAATATCCGCGTTCCGCGGGCTTCGCAAACAGCGTTTTCGAGCAGAATAACGTATATTGCGCGCTCATGCATTCGTTTTCCTTATATATTTCGAGCCCCCTGACCGCCGGAAGGACGCCCGCCGCCTCGAGCCTGCTCTGCGCCGAAGGCCGCAGCAGGAACGCGGCAAAATCCGAGCAGGCCGCCGCTTTCTCCGGGTCATCGCATTTCGCGGCTCCAATCAGTTGCACCATGTCCGTATACGCGCTCAAAGCGTAAGCGCGAAACTGCGGCGCGCCGTTGTCGAGATAAAGCTGCGCCAAGTCCGAAAGCTGCCTGTGCGAAGCTATCAGCGCGCATACGCTCCCGTCGCGGAATTTGTCAAGCCCTTCCGAAAAATAATAAACGGGAGCGCCGGCGGACGGTTCGGGAGAGGGTCCGGCGAGCGGCGGCAAACGTTTTGTCTCTTCCGGGTACTCGTTTAAAACGGCCGCCGGAAGCGGCGAGAACCCGGGCTCGGAATCGAAGGCCACGCCGTACTGAGCGATAGCGGCGAACTCGTCCGGCCGCACCCCCCAGCCTTCGGGGACCGGGAGCCCTTTTTCGTCGAGCATCGCGGTGTTTACCATCAATACGTAGCAGCCGCACATATAAGGATATGAATCGGGTATCCGGGGAAAGACCGTTTCCGCCGCCGGAAGGGGCGCAAGCTCGAACCCGGGTTCGAACCCCGACGGATACGACAGCAGATCGGGCGTCCTGCCCTCGAAAACGGCGCCGCGCGCCTCGGCGGGCGTCATGTCATAGGCTTCGATGAACAGGTACGGGTTATTGGACTCGAATTCGGAGATGCGTTTTTTCAGAAACGATATGAGAGACGAGCCGCCGGTGCGCCAGGCGTTTACGTTCCAGAGCGTGATGACTCCCTTGTACGGCGCTTTTTCCGGCTTTTCGTATCCGAAAGAGTCAAATACGAACGGCGCGAGAAGGATAAGCAGCGCGCATGCCGCGAGAAGGAACATATTCATGGTCTTCGGTTCCCGCCTCATGGTAGATTATACTTATCCGTATATATAAAAATTACAGGGCGGGGCAGGGGGTATACCTGCCGATAAGGAGTCGAATCAATGAAAAAATTCTTTCTTGGAACGGTGAAACGGGCAGGCCCGAGGCGGCTGCGCCCGTTACTTCTGAGTCTTGCCCGACATCATTTCAAGGAGCCTGCCGTCAAGGCGCTCGGCGGTGACGTGCCCCATGCTGTTGAGCCGAAAGTTCATGCTCGCGACCTCGATTATGATAGCGAGGTTGCGCCCGGGGCGCACCGGTATCGTGATGTTCGGCACCTGGACGCCCAAAATGGTTATGTATTCGCTGATGAGCCCCAACCTGTCGATGTTAGAGACGTCGCCCGCCTCGAGTTTTACCGCGAGGTCTATCGATTTCTCGGTAAGCACCGCGCCGATCCCGTAGAGCGTGCGCACGTCGATTATCCCAAGGCCGCGGATCTCCATCATATGGCGTATTATCTCTGGGCATCTGCCGACAAGCTGGTTGCCGGAGAGCTTCGTCACCTCGACGACGTCGTCCGCGACGAGACGGTGGCCGCGCTTTACGAGTTCGAGAGCGGTTTCGCTTTTCCCGACCCCGGAATCGCCGGTAAGAAGGATGCCCACGCCGTAAACGTCTATAAGCCCCGCGTGCCTTGTGATGCTCGGGGCGAGGACCCTGTCGAGGTACTCGGTGGTTTTATGGCTGAGCTTTGTGGTAGTCAGTCCCGACATCAGTATCGGAGTATCGTACTTTTTCGCGGTTTCTATCATTTCCTGAGGCGGCGTGAGGTTGCGCCCGATAAGCACGCAGGGCACCCTGTATTCGAAATACCTGCCGAGCCTTTCCTTCATCGTCTCGGGGCTGAGTTTCTGCAGGTACGTCATTTCGACCATCCCGAAGAGCTGTATGCGGTTGACGGCGAAATAATCGAAAAACCCCGCCATTTGAAGTCCCGGACGGTTAAGGTCGGAAGTGTCGACCGAAATCTCCCCGGATTCGCCCCTGTAAAGGACGCTTAAGTCAAGGTTCTTGACAAGATCGTCTATTTTTATTTTTGTTTTCATACCGTACCTCACGGAAAAAATCTGTCGATCAGGTCGGCGACGCCGGATTGTTCGTTTGAGCCGCAGATTAAGTCCGCGTTTTCCTTCGCGCAGGTTTCGGCGTTGCTTACCGCGACTGCGAAACCCGCGTATTCGAGCATCGACACGTCGATCTCCGAATCTCCCACGGCTATTATTTCTTCCCTTACGACTCCGTAATGATCCGCGACGAATTCGAGGGCCTTCCCCTTGTCGGCGCCCGGATCGGAAAACTCGAGATACATCGGGTCTGAATGCTTGGCCGACAGCGCGGGGAACCTTTTTTGCATATCGGCGCGTATCCCGGGCATTTTTGCGGCGTCCGCGATCAGCAGCACCTTCGGAGTATGGATCCTCTTCTCGAGAAGATCCGGCACGACGCGCGCCGGAAACCCGTAGTGTTTTTCGTAGAGTTCGGTATAGGCGTTGCGTTCCCGGACGGTAAGCTCGCCTCCGATATAGACCTGAGCATGGATGCCGTTGCCGTACGCGTAAACAAGAAGCCGCTTCGCCGTATCCGGGTCCAAATACCGTTTATAAAGCGCCTTTCCGCGCCTGTCGTAGACTTCCGCGCCGCCCGACACAATAATCAGGGTGTCGAGCTCAAGCTCCTCGTAGAATCTTTGCGCTCCCTTTCGCGTCCTGCCCGTGCTGAGCACCACGATCGCCCCTTTTTCTCTCGCCCTGCCGATTGCGGCTTTCGCCCTTTCGGGTATTTTCTTATCGGCCGTGAGAAGCGTGCCGTCGAGGTCGACCGCCAATAACCTGTATGCCATCAAAATCTCCCGTATCGCTAAAAAAGATTATACAGCGCAACGCGGTTTTTTGGAACAGAAATATGATATTTTGCCGGCGGTCCGGATGCTTTTTTTCGACCGCCTTCGCCGTCAATTTACACATATCGGTTAAAAAGGTATGTACAAAGTATTACGAAACTGTTATACTGACTGTACGCATATAAAACTCGTTGAGAGGATGTACAGTTTGAAAAGGATCATCTCTGTTTTTCTGGTTTTTTTCGCCGGGTTGTTTTTTTTATCGGGAACCGCGCTCGCGGATCCGCCGCAGTATGACGGAAGTATCAACTCGTCCGTTTCCGCGCTGCTTATGGACGCGGATTCGGGGAAGGTGCTTTTCGAACAGAACGCCGACGCGCAGATAAAGCCGGCCAGCACGATAAAAATCCTTACATGCATAATCGCGCTTGAAAACACCGCGGATCTGGACCAAAAGGTAAAAATCCCCGCCGAGGGCGACTGGACGAGGAAAGCCGGAGACTATTCGACCCTTGGAATAAAAAAAGACGAGCTGATAACCATGCGCGACCTTCTTTACGGAATGATGCTTAGATCCGGAGACGACGCGGCGGACGCAGTCGCGATACTGGTCGGAGGCTCGATAAGCAATTTCGTCGATATGATGAATCAAAAGGCGCAGGAGCTTGAGATGACGTCGAGCCATTTCGTCAACGCGGGCGGACTCGACAGGGAAGGCCTGAACGTCACCGCGAGAGACATGGCGAAGCTTACGCTATACGCGCTTAAAAACCCGGTGTTCAAACAGATAGTGGGGACCGCCAGCTACGACATGGAAAGCACTAACAAGAACCATGCGAGGACGATACAGAACACGAACTACCTGTTAATCCCGAGCAGCGAATATTATTATCAATACGCCACCGGAATAAAGACCGGTTCGACCCCGGGCGCGGGCGGATGCCTCGTGTCTTCCGCGACAAAGAACGGTATGAATCTCATTTGTTTCGTTTACGGAGACAAACAGAAAAAAGGCACGGAATACGTGAACCGTTACCCGATAACAAAATCGCTTTTCGAATACGGGTTCAATAATTACAAGACGGTAAGCCTGTCGGAGCTTATGAAAGACGTCGAGCCGATACAGGTACAGGTCGAGAACTATTCGCCGGACGATTCCGGCAACGGCGTGCTGACGTTCGCTCCTCCGGACGTAAAAGAGGTTTACGTGACGCTTGAAAAAAAGACTGCCGAAGATCTTGCGAGCGGGAACGACAAAATTGTCGCGAAAACCGAGCTCAGGGAAAAGATCGAAGCTCCGATCGAAAAAGGAGACCTGATAGGGACCGTCACGTATTCGAGCGAAGCGACGGGCGAGACGCTTTATACGGAAAACCTGATAGCTCCGAGGGACGTGCTCGAAGCGGGATCGATGTCGACCGACGGCCAGACCGCGGTGGAAACCCTTCAGCCCACGCCCCCGAAAAAGGTGGTCACCGAGTCGGACAACAGCGCGGTCTGGTATTTCATGATAATACCCGCGGGGCTTATCGTTTTCCTCGTGATCAGGATCGCGACGGTGCGCAGAGGCAGGACTAAGTTCAAGAAGTACCGCAAGCCCCATTACAGCTACAGGATAAAATAACGGGGGCGGATATACGTTGCGCCAGCTGCGGGAAATATTGCCCGAAGGACAAAAAGTCTGCGCCAAATGCTAAGACGGCTCATAGACCCGGAGTTTACCGAAGCGATAAAAAGAAGGGCAAGACTGAGGCTTTTCATAGCCGCGGCATGCCCGGCAGCAGTATCAATACCGGCATGTCAAACGGCCGCGCTTGTTCGCATATTGGACCGCGGCTTTTCATTGTATGAACGACCTGTACGCCGCCGTTACGGAGTCTCCCAATACCACCATCACCGCGGGGCTCCCCTTCGAAGTCCTTCCCGAACGCTCGAGCTGTTCCGAAGACAGGTCGAAGCTCTGGCCGGATTTGAGCGTCACCGCGATGCCGCAAGGCTCGGATACAGGGAAAGCCGCGGCCACGCCCGTGCCCGTCGAGCAGTTTTTCATCAGAGCTATCGCTAAAAGCCCCTTGCTGCCCCTTCGCTGCGGCTCGAAGTTGTATACCCTCGTGAGCTTCGCGTAGCCCAAATCGGTGAATATGACGACGTCGTCCTGTTCGCCTACGGGCGCCGCCATTACAACGCAGTCGCCTTTATTGAGCGCGATTGCTTTGACCCCCTTCGCGGGCCTGCCCATCGAAGGGACTTCGGAGGAGGGGAACCTGATCGCCATCCCGCTCCTCGTGATCAAGAGCCAGTCGGATTCGCGCTGAAGGATGTTCACGGAAACGACCGAGTCGTCCTGGTACAGGCCGCACGCGGCGATCTTCTTATACCGCACGTCGTATTCGCCAAGAGGCGTCCTTTTGATATACCCGTTCCTTGTCGCGAAAAACACGTCGCCGCATTTATACGAATCGACGGAATAAAGCCCCGTTATGCTCTCGTTCGCGCCGACGCCAGCCAAAATGGACGCGAGAGGCCTGCCCTTGTCGCGCGGTTTGCATTCGGGTATGTCGTCGGCGGGGATCGTATAGAGGTTGCCGGCGCTTGTAAATATCTGTACGCGGCGGTCGGTAGCGGAAGCAACGATCCTTTTGTATATGTCGCCTTCCGACGCGGCCTGCGCGGATTTCTGGTACGATTTCTGATTGACGCGCTTTAAGAAATCGTTTTGCGTCAGCATTATGACGCATTCCTCTACGGGGCGAAGATCCTCCTCGTCTATCTCAATTTCGTGGCTCGATTCGAGGATCACGGTGCGGCGTTTGTCGGCGTACTTTTCCTTTATTTCGAGAAGCTCGTTTATTATCACGCCCAACAGCTTCTTTTCGGACGCGAGGATCGCCTCGAGCCGCGCGATCGTTTCGAGTATGAACTTATATTCCTTCTCGAGCGCCTCTATCTCGAGCGCGGTGAGCCGCGCGAGCCGCATGTCGAGTATCGCCTGCGCCTGTATCTGAGTGAGCGCGAACCGCGACATCAGCTTCGCGCCCGCCTCCTTGGGCGATTCGGAGCTCTTGATGATCCGGATCACCTCGTCGATGTTAGAAACGGCGATCATAAGGCCTTTTAAGATATGCTCCCTTTGCTTCGCGCGCTCGAGGTCGAATTTTGTGCGGCGAGTAACGACGTCCTTCTGGAAATTGATGTAGTGGTCGATAATGCTCAAAAGCGAAAGCTGCTTCGGCTGGCCGTCCGCGATGCAAACCATGTTTATTCCGAACGTGGTCTGCAAATCGGAATACTTGAAGAGGTAATTGAGTATCTTCTTCGCGTCGTAATCCTTCCTTATCTCGATGACCGCGCGTATGCCGGAGCGGTCGGACTCGTCGCGTATATCCGCTATTCCGGCGAACAAGTCTTTTTTCTGTTCCGTGATCTGCAGTATCTTTTCGAGCATCGCCGCCTTGTTTACCTGATAAGGCATTTCGGTAACGACTATCCTCGTCTTGCCGTTCGCGCTTTTTTCGATGACCGTCTTCGCGCGAAGAGTGATCCTCCCGCGTCCGGTTTCGTACGCGGCCTTAAGCTCGCCTATGTTGAGCATATAGCCTCCCGTGGGAAAGTCGGGGCCTTTTATATGCGTCATAAGCTCCTCGAGCGTCAGATCCGGGTTTTTGATCCGCGCAACGACGCCGTCGATGACCTCTCCGAGATTGTGCGGAGGTATGTTTGTCGCGAGGCCGACGGCTATTCCCGCGGCTCCGTTCACGAGCAGGTTCGGGAAGCGCGCGGGCAGCATGTCCGGCTCTTTGAGAGTGTCGTCGAAATTTAACGAGAACCTTACCGTGTTTTTCTGGATGTGCGCGAGCATTTCCATCGCGATGGGGGAGAGCCGCGCCTCCGTATAGCGCATCGCCGCCGCCGAGTCGCCGTCCATGCTTCCGAAATTGCCGTGGCCGGAAACGAGAGGCACGCGCATGACGAAATCCTGCGCCATGCGCACCATCGCGTCGTAGACGGCCGTGTCGCCGTGGGGATGGTATTTTCCGAGCGTGTCGCCGACTATCCTCGCGGATTTGCGGTGGGGCTTGTCGGGCGTTAGCCCCAGTTCGAGCATCGTATACAGTATCCTGCGCTGAACGGGCTTAAGGCCGTCCTCGACGCGCGGCAGCGCCCTGTCCATGATCACGTATTCCGCGAAAGGTATCATCGAATCGTGCATCACGTCGCACATCGAAACCGGCGTTATGTCGCCCGCGGCCGTCTCCTCGTTATTGGGCAAATTCACTCACCTTCTCTTTGTAGAAACTGTCTTCCTTGTTGAAATTGGCATGCTCCGATATGTATTCCTTGCGCGGCTCCGGCTTGTCGCCCATAAGCAGCGTGACGAGCCTTTCCGCCTCCGCGGCGTCGTCGAGCTCCACCCTGTACAGTTTTCTCGTCGCCGGGTTCATGGTCGTCTCCCAAAGCTGTTCGGGATTCATTTCGCCGAGGCCTTTATAGCGCTGAACGCTCGCGTCCTTTCCCAACGCCTCCTGCGCTGCCTTAAGCTCCGCGTCCGTATAAGCGTAGATCGTTTTATTCCCTTTATAGACCCTGTAAAGCGGCGGACGGCCGATATAGATGTGGCCGGCGGTAAGGAGGTCCCTGAAGTAGCGGTAGAAAAACGTAAGCAGTATGGCGCGTATATGCGCCCCGTCCTGATCCGCGTCCGCGAGTATTATTATCTTATGGTAATTGAGGGAGGACTCTTCGTATACGCCGTCGAAGCCGGTCCCCAACGCGGTGATTATCGAGCGGAACTCCTGGTTCTCGATCACCTGGTCGAGCCGTTTTTTCTCGACGTTGAGCGGCTTGCCGCGAAGGGGCAGTATCGCCTGAAAGCGGCGGTCGCGCCCCTGTTTCGCGCTCCCGCCCGCGCTGTCGCCCTCGACTATGAAAAGCTCGTTCTTTTCGGCGTCTCTGCCGGAACAGCTCGAAAGCTTCCCTACGAGGGGCGCGCCCTCGAGCTTGCTTCTCTGGCGCTCGAGTTTTTTCGCTTTGGTGGCCGCCTCGCGGGCTTTCGCGGCTTTTACGGCCTTGCCGACAAGCTCGGCGGCCATCGCTGTGTTGTTCAGGTCCGACAGGAAGAGCGACAGCTTTTCCTGCACGATGCTTTCCACGATCGTCTTGACCTCCGTGTTCCCGAGCCTCGCCTTCGTCTGGCCTTCGAACTGGGCGTCCTTCATCTTTATATTGATGACGGCGCTCAGCCCCTCGCGGTAGTCGTCGCCCGAAAGATTTTCATCCTTGTCCTTTAAAAGCCCCGCGCCTCTCGCGTATTCGTTCATCACCTTCGTATGCGCGGATTTGAACCCGGATACGTGCGTGCCCCCGTCCGCGGTCTCGATGTTGTTGACGAAGGACAGTATGTTCTCGTTGTAAGTGTCGTTGTACTGCATCGCTATCTCGACGCGCACGTCTCCCTTTTCGCCCTCGAAATATATGGGCGTTTTGTGCAGCACCGTTTTTTCCTCGTTTAAGTACCGCACGAAGTCGACGATTCCGCCCTGCGACTCGAACACGACTTTTTTCGGCTTGCCGTCCTTTATATTCCGCTCGTCGGTGAGCGTTATCCTCAATCCTTTCGTAAGATAGGAGATTACGCGCAGATGCGCCGCCACCGTGTCGAAGTTCATCGAGATGGTTTCGAAAACCCGGTCGTCCGGAAGGAACGTGACCCTTGTGCCGCGGTTTTTCGTCGTCCCTATTTCTTCAAGCTTCGAAGCCGGGCGGCCGCTTTCTATCTTGCCGTTTTTTACGGCGCTTTTGAACCTTTGCTCGTATACCTTGCCGTTCAGAAAAACGTTGACGGTAAGCCACCTCGAAAGCGCGTTTACGACCGACGCGCCGACGCCGTGCAGGCCGCCCGCGTATGCGTAAGTGTCGCTGTTGAATTTTCCGCCCGCGTGGAGCTGTGTGAAAACCACCTCGACTCCGGGAACCTTCAGCTCCGGATGAAGGCCGACCGGGATCCCGCGCCCGTTGTCCTCGACGGTAACGGAGTTATCCTCGTGCAGAGTGACGTTTATCCTGTCGGCGAAGCCGTTTGCGGCCTCGTCTACCGCGTTGTCGAGTATCTCCCATAACAGGTGGTGAAGGCCGCGCGGGCCGGTGGATCCGATATACATCCCGGGGCGCTTGCGCACCGCGTCGAGCCCTTCGAGGACCTGTATATCGCCCGCGCTGTATTCCTTAGCCATGTTTCCTCCTTGGCCCCGCAAAGCTCCGCTTGCGGGGATATAAAGCCGCACAACAAAATATAGTATGCGAACAAAAGCACAGATACATTATATATTTGCGCCTTTTATATTTCAATATGTTTTGCGGGAATGTCAGCCCTTGAACTGGATGAGCTTTACGCCGGCTTCCTTAAAGATTTCCACGGAGAAATCGTCAGGGTAGGGATTTAGAAAAATCACCTTTGATATGCCGGCGTTGACGATCATCTTTGAGCATATCACGCAGGGCTGATGGGTGCAGTACATGGTCGCGCCTTCGATGCTTATGCCCGTTTTCGCGGCCTGTATTATCGCGTTCTGTTCGGCGTGGATGGCGTAGCAGAGTTCGTGCCGCGTACCCGACGGTATCCCGATCTTCTGCCTAAGGCATTCGCCTTTTTCCTTGCAGCTCTTGACCCCGGCGGGCGCGCCGTTGTATCCGGTTGTAAGTATGCGCTTGTTCCGGACGATTATAGCCCCGACGCTTCTGTTTTCCTTGTAGCAGCTCGACCATTTCGCTATCGTCTCGGTAAGGCCCATAAAACGCTTGTCCCATTTGTCCATAAGGTACCCCTGTGATGTAAATTTTGATTGTAACATTTACGGAAATCGCGCAACTTAAGAATTCAACGCCCGGAGGGAAAAGTCCTGCCATATAAGGGTAATTAATTGCCGCACATCAAAATATAAGGCAATCCGACTTAGAACGCGAAAAAAATATTCAATAAAAATTATTTTCGCGAGCTTTCAGTAGAAAAAAGAAGAATCTAAAAGCTCATTAAAGATAATAATAAATAATATGCGAAAAACGCCGAAATCGGGGGTTGCCATCATATCCCTGATATATTATATTTGTATTTGTTAGCACTCAAATTAAGTGAGTGCTAACAAACGACGGATTTTTAAGTTTAAAAATAAAAATATTCTCAGGAGGTTTTGAAGGTTATGACGATAAAACCGTTGGGTGACAGAGTCGTGATCAAGAGTCTTGAAAGCGAAGAAACGACAAAGAGCGGCATAGTCCTTACGGGCAGCGCGAAAGAGAAGCCGCAGACCGCGGAAGTTATAGCGGTCGGGCCGGGCGGCCTGGTGGACGGCAAGGAAGTGAAAATGACCGTGAAGAAAGGCGACAAGGTCATTTTCTCGAAATATGCGGGCACCGAAGTTAAAGTCGACGGCGAGGAGTACATAATAGTGCGCCAGAGCGACCTGCTTGCTACGGTGGAATAATTTTCAGGAGGAGAATAAAATGGCAAAACAGATCAAATACGGAGAAGAAGCGAGAAGGCTGCTTGAAGCCGGAGTCAACAAGCTTGCGGATACGGTAAAAATAACGTTAGGCCCCAAGGGCAGGAACGTTGTGCTGGACAAAAAATTCGGATCGCCGGTCATAACGAACGACGGGGTCACGATAGCGAAGGA
>Ga0123519_10004150_pt1 | contig 23641 bp, 18 predicted proteins | sample YelNatPaOPRAMG02_FD_87396 | JGI IMG/M metagenome (GOLD analysis project Ga0123519, IMG submission 87396) | Hot spring microbial communities from Yellowstone National Park - Yellowstone National Park OP-RAMG-02 (version 2) | ecosystem: Environmental > Aquatic > Thermal springs > Hot (42-90C) ...
ATTTCACCAAGTCTATTTGGACAGATAATTCAGGGTGCAACAGGTAATATAAATATTCAATCAGAACCAAAAGGGGCTGAGGTCTACCTCGATGGCAATATTATGGGCAATACTCCACTTGCATTGAAAGACATCGATGCAGGAGAGCATGTAATAAAGGTGACTAAGGCTGGATATGTAGATGCAGAGACCACAATTACCCTCAATCCAAAGGAAAACAGGAATGTAAAAATCATACTCGAAGAGACACCCGAGACGAGGGAGAAGAGACTGAAATATCAGAGCGCAATGGATAGATATGAGGCAAGTATGGAGGAATACAGGCAGATAAGTAAGCCAAAGCGAATCTGGGGATTCTCACTATTGGGTGCCGGCGTTGCAACAGGTGTAGCGGCGACTGTTTTCTATATCTATGGATTTGGAAATGCCTCTGATTCTTATGACAAATATAAAAGCTCGGTGCTGACAAATGATATCAACAAACAGTATTCTTCGGTAAAAGATGGTGAATCAATGGTAACAATAGGACACATTATGACAGGGATAACCGCTGTACTTATTGGAGCGAGTCTATACGAATTCTTTACAATTCCGTCAAAACCTGTCGAGCCAAAGCCCTTTACACTCAAGACGGATACTGTATTTAGTAAAGATCTGCTGGCTTTGAAACTCTCAGTCAATTTCTAATACTTTTGAACATAGCTCCCTCGGAGCACCCATCTACGAGAGGGGAATTACTCAGTGTCAGTGATCGGTGGTCAGTGGTCGGTGTGTTCTTTCAGAACACTCATCTATGAGAGTGGAATTTTCCCAATTTCTACTTACTTATTTCCCACTTATTATTGTTCTTACTTACCCATTTCTCACTTCCCACTTACCCATTTATATCCCGTGAACGGTGTCGGTGTCGGTGAACCGTGTCAGCCTTCGGAACAATTCTTTATCGGAGGGGAATTCTACAACTTACCCATTTCCCATTTCTAACTTCCCACTTACCTATCTATCCATAGGCAGATAGTTTTCTATGAGAGGGGTATATATTATTTGAAATCCCTCTGTTCGAATATCAGGATCGAAAAAATTAATATCATCAGGGAGTAGAGAAGGGCATAACTGCTTACCCACATAATGTAATTGGCATCAGCAGTAATCTGATAAACTATATTGGACTTCAGATTCAAGAGTTCGAGATCGGGTAGGATATAATAAATGGTATTTATCATCAGTTTGAATGCCTCGTTCTCTGATTTCTCGGACCAGAATTTCAAGTCTGAGAGGAGGTGACCAATGAACCAGAGGGTTAGAGAGAATGTAGCACTCATAATGGGGGTAGAAAATGTCGAAAAGAATATTGCGATAGCAGAGATTATCATAAATTCGAGTATCAGCAAATAGAAGGACTGGAATATGCCTATAAAAGGTATATCGTATTTAACATAGAACTTGAGGATAATAATTAGAACGATCAGCATCAAGACGACATTTATCAGTATGGTCAGAATCAGACCGAGATATTTGCTCAGGATGAATTCGTATCTCTTTATTGGTTTGGATACGATTGTATATACGGTCTTTCTATCTATCTCCCTTGCCACGAGATTTATTCCTAAGAATATTGCCATTAGATTACCAAAGAGTGATATCGCCCCCATTCCAATGTCCACGGTTATCTTCATCCACTGTCCAATAGTCAATTGAACGAGTACCATCGTGCTGATGATTATCAGTACAGAAAAGAGCAAGACACCTATGAGTATCTTGTTTCGAATACTCTCCTTGAAGGTGTTTAGTGCAATCGAGAAAAGCCGCATATCAGGCGTTTATCTCCTTTATAAATAGGTCTTCGAGCGTTTTGCGTTTCGGGACTATAGATATAATCTCTCCCTTGAATTCTCTTATCAAATCAACTGTCTTGGATATATCTTTTTTGTTTATAACTATATAACTCGTGTCTTCGAGGTCTTTGATCAATAACCCTACCTTCTTGAGTTCCTCTCGAATACCCTTGTCTGTCGCTCTAAATACTATCTCTACTTCATTATAATCGATAGAGAGCAATTCATTCAATAGTGCCTCTTTTCGTATCTCTCCTTTTATGATTATGGCAACCTTATCACAGATCATCTCTACATCCGAGAGTATGTGGGTGGAGAAGAATACGGTCTTTCCGCTCTTTTTCAGCGCAAGTATGAGATCTCGTATCTCCCTTCTGCCTATGGGATCGAGTCCTGACATAGGTTCGTCCAGAATCAGGAATTTTGGGTCATTGATGAGTGCCTGTGCCAGTCCTATTCTCTGGAGCATCCCTTTCGAAAACTTCCTCAATTGTAGAGACTCTCTTCCCCCAAGCCCTACCATATCGAGCAACATAGGAATCCTTCTTTTGAGTTCTGTACTCGGTATGTTGAATAGACTGCCGTAGAATTTCATAAATTCGTAGGCAGTGAGGTATTCATAGAAATATGGTTGTTCGGGTGCATATCCTATGTACTTTCTCGTACTTATATCTCTGTAGTCCTTTCCCATAATGGAGATACTACCAGTATCGGGGAATATCAGTCCCAAAATAGTCTTGATAGTAGTTGTCTTCCCTGCGCCGTTGGGACCCAAAAATCCGTAAATTTCGTTCTCTTTTACGGTTAGTGAGACATTGCTCAATGCCTGTGTCTTCTTGAGCCAGAATCCTATTCTGAAACTCTTCGATAGATTTCTTATTTCGAGAACTGTATCCATAGGATTAATTAATGTAGAATAAACAGGTTCTATATTCTATAATAGCTGATTGGGCATTCCTCGTTGAAATGAGTATAGGAGCAATTCATAGATTTATAATTTTGCTGCAAGTTTACTATTTGTCTCTCTCAGCCGCTTACTCATAACCCTTGCTATATTGATTACAACCATAGTAAATCCATTTCGGTATATCTTGGCAAAAGAATGCAGATTTTCTGATGTAAGAATGAGTGCCTTTACATCTGTCTTGGCCCTCGCTGTGGCAGACCTCATCTCCTTATCGATCAAGGACATCTCTCCAAAGAAATCACTCGCCTTCAATATGGCAATAGGCTTGAGTTTTCCCTCTGCATCCTTCCTCAATATCTCGACCTCACCCTCGATTATTACATACAGAGAATTTCCTGGTTCAGCCTCGTAGAATATTATATCACCGACTTTGTATTCCTTTATCTGTGAAATGTCTGCGAGATATTCGAACTCTTCGGGTAATAGATTCTCGAACAGAATCGATTTTTGTAGAATTTCTAACTTTTCCATCAATATCCTCCTGAGAAGAAATTATTCTTTTTTCTCTAATCCCTTTCTTCCCTTAATAAAAAAATCATCGAGTCTTGTATCCTCTTCGTCTTTTATTCTCTTTTCTCCGGGCAGGGGTTCTATGAAAGCCACACCTTTTGCCCTGTCAACCTGATATATGCTAAGGGCTCTAATCTCGATATTGTAATTGTCGAGATCCGTTATGAGTGGAATACAATAGATAAATTGGGCATTTTCCTTTTGCTGCCAGTAGAGAAACTCATCTTCTGCGATACAGTCAAACTTCTCCTTTGCAAGTCTCAAGAGTTCCTGAATATATTGTTCTGCCTGTTCCTTTTCGGACTTCTTCTGTTCAATCTCTGTGTGAAGGTCATTTGCCCGTTTGCTATCATAGTTACTCTCTTTGAGGAATTGCTCGGCCTCTCTCTTGAATTTCTTTGATTTTGCCTGAGCCTCAGCCACCTTCAGGTTATATTCAATAGATATCCCCCATATCATCTCCACATCTTCCCACAACTTTTTCTTTTTTGCGGCCTCTCTCTCGTATAGTTCACTGATCTTCGAAAGCTCTTTAGTTGTCGACTCGAGTGTCTGTTCTTTGCTCTTGAGCGTCGTTCTGAGATTCATAACCTCCTGTCTGTCAGATGCGGATTCGAGTCGCTTTCTGAGTGTTTCTACCTCCTGCCTCAATACCTCAACTTCGTGGTCAAGTGCACCCACCTTGAACCAGAGTTCGGATACCTCAACTCTCTTACTCTCGAACTTGGCAACTGCCTCGTATGACTTATTATCCATATCGCTTGCCTCGGCAAGCCACTTTGCGGCCAGTGCCTCCATCTGAGAGCTCTCCTCGATTCTATCCAGCGCACGCTTTTGAACAAGACTTGCCCTGAACAAATGGAGATTCTCCTGAGCCATCATCTCATCTATACTGGATGTAATATGGGATATCTCTATCTTCTTCTCATTGTACTTAGACCACCACTCCTTGAACACATCTGATTCGAGAAGATTCTTTAATTCTTTTAAGTACTTTGCCTTCATAGATTAAGTCTTTACAAATACAAACGGTACAGATACCGTAACAGACCCCTCGTCTGGTTTTGGGAATATCCATCTTCTTATTCTGCTGAGTATGCAATCTGAGACCTCAGGATTTCCCATACTATCTGATTCTATCCTTACATCAGAGACCTTTCCGTCTTCTCCAATCGTAAATCTTACTACTATCTTTCCCTGCAGGTTTGGATTCTTTCTCAATTCTCTCTCGTAGCAATCCTGAAGGGCCTTTTGTTTGCTCTTGATAATGGCGTTTATCTTCGACTGGTCCATCTTTCCATCTACTTCGGCATTTATGCCTGTAATTTTGCCGGAGATAGAGGCCGTCTTGATCTTCTCACCTGTTCCTCCTCCAACCTGCCCAACCTCAGCTTTTTCAGCGAGGTTTCCAATTGATGCAGCCCCACCAGAACCTCCAGCACCAAGTCTCGTTCCCTGTCCTTCCTCAGTCGCTATTCCTACACTCCCAATCTGATTCAAGGAGTCCTCCAACTTTCCACCTTTGCCGCCACCCTTGAGGACATCTGCCAGAGCAGAATCACCCTCTCCGTCCGATAAAGAGCCGATAACCTTCAAAATACCTGTACCCATTACCTTGTTCTTTACCTCTTCAGCTGTCTGTCTGCCCATACCCTTTGCCTGCCCCGCATTCTTACTATCACCTGAACCAGTAGACTTTGTTTGACTTTTCTTGGTCTCGGTCTTCTTGGTTTCCTTTCCTGCCCCGTCTTCGGATTTTTCGTTTTTCTTCTTTATCTCCTTTTCTGGCATAATCATCTTGACGAATCTATCGGGTATGTCGTTAATGGTAGGTTCTTTGGGCGGTTCTGCAAAATATCTGACTCCAAAGACAAAGCCAAAGTGCAATATAAAAGAGGCCATAAAGATTGCCATAAAGGGCTTATCCATCTTCTTGAGCCAGTAACCCTTTGCAATCTCTGGTATCTGTGGTTTTGGCGGCTCGGGTGGAGGGGTAATAAACTGGAATAGCAAAATTACATCTTCTATATCGATTCTGCCCTTAGAATCTATATCAAGAGGGTAATAATAGTTATTGCCTTTCTTCTGACAGGTACTTTGAGCCTTGATTGACTGGAGATTGAATTCGGCGTTCTTTACGATTACCTGTCCGGTTTGTTTGTCGTTGAAAACGAGGTTGTATTGTTTGTTCTTTACGGAAAAGACAGTGATCTCTTTTGGTAATCTCTGTGTTTCAGTTATACAGAAGGTACACTTTTTATCTGTACCTATAGTAATGTCAGCAGGGTTCTGTATAATCTTTTCACTTATGATCTTACCATTGAGTATTATTCCGACTCTCAATACTTTTATATTCTGGGTGTTTGCCATATTCTATCCTCTTTACTCAGGATTTTTCAATACCACAAATTTAAAATTGCCAAACTGCGCCTGACCTGCTGTATATAATACCTCTGACACAACCCTGAAAGGTATATCCTTATCTCCCATTATCAATACCAATCCCTTGAACTGTTGAGCCGAGTTATAAGCTGCGATCTCCTCTTGCTTTTGCCTCTCTGAGTCGAGCGCACTAAATAGATTCTGTATCATATATTGCTCTTCTTTCTTTCCCTCTTTACAGTTGGGATCAACCTTACCGTTTATTATCTTGCAGACCTCTTTATCATTTACGAGTATAGAATTCTTGGAGATAGCAAGAGGTACCGCTGCCTCTGGTTTCAGGCGGGTAGTGGAAAAAGGCATTGCGAGGTCAGCTTGAGGAGTAATATTGGCTGGATCTGACGAATAACTCTTTAGAAGATAGACGAGTATGATGGTCATCATATCCATCATCGCTGTAATGTTTAATGGATATTCGTGTTCCTCGATTCTGCTTTTCTTCTTCTTACGGGGGGGAGGACCAGACATCTCTGTATCATTGTTCTTAGGTATGTTCTTTTCGTTTACAGAATCCATATATCGACTCCTATATGTTTAGAGCCCCGCTGCAAATACTACATCGTAGAACATCTGCATCGGGTTATTACTCTCGTCTCTCTCGAATGGGTTCTCCCGTGCGGCGTCCATCACATTTACAAGCACCTCATATCGAATATTCTCTTCCGCAGAGAGATTTATCTTGGTCTCGTCAGGGAATAACTTCTTTATCTCTGCCAGCTTCTTGATAAGTCCTACATAATCGTAGCAGGGGGCTGATTCCTTCCTCTTCATTGCAAGACACTTGTTGGGGTCATTTACTTTGGGTATGGTAGGACCCTTTGCCTTTGCCTCATCGCTCGAGTCTATTCCCGGAAGTACTCCTCCCGTTGCAGCAATAGTAAATCCCTTGTCGGTAATGAAGACTGAGAGATTCAGAGGTGGTTTTTCGTCCTTTTTGGATCCTGAACCTGAAGAACCCGTGCCATATTTTGGGGCAGATACATTTATTACGCCCATCTGAGTAACCGTAGTTGTCAGCAGAAGGAACATAATGATATTTGTAACGATATCGAGGTAAGGGACGAGATTAAGTTCCTTGGGGTCGTTATTCTCGATATTGCTTTTCTGTGATGGTTTTCTTGCCATTTTTGACTCCTCTAAAGCATCTACTGCTGAGAAGAGGTTGTTCTATCCAGAGGATTGATGTCTCCCTTGTTCCTGAGGTATAACATATTAATAAGCTTGACCGAATACTGGTCGAGCTCGTCTATTATCTTCCTTGTAGTATTTGAGAGAAAGAGGTGGGCAATGATGCAGGTAACAGCGATAGAGAGTCCAAAGGCGGTGTTGTTCATTGCTTCGGAAATACCTTTGGAGAGAATCATTGCCTTCTGGTCTGCAGATGCGAGTGCGACGGCACCGAATGCTCTAATAAGACCTGTAACTGTACCGAGTAGTCCAATCAGTGTTGCGATATTTGCTATGTGTTGAAGGTTGTCTGTTCTCTTCTTCAGACCTGGGAGCACATCGAGAATTGCCTCTTCGACAGCCGATTGAATCTCTATCTCGTTCTTGTTTGCACGAGTTAGACCGGCCCTGATGACTCTTGGTAGCGCTGCTGTTGGTGCAGCATTACAGAGTTTAATCGCCCTGTCTATCTGGTTTTGCATAACCAACTTCTGGACCTGCTCCATAAATGCCTCACCGTTGATGTTGTACTTGAATACCAGAAAGATAATTCGCTCTACGACGATAGCGATGGTGGCAACGGATGTAACCAAGTTGATGTACATAAAAAATCCACCTTCTTCAAAAAACGCCTTAACTGAACTAAACATACCTAAAAATCCTCCTTGCAAAAAAATAATTTATTCTTTGTCTACTACATTTACTATGTTTTCTATGAACGATTCGGATACTATCATATCCTCCATTGTAAACTTCGATCGAGGTAAAAAGAAGACTGCCTGTGGTTTCTTGACTTCACCTTTGACCTCTACATCTTTTAGCTTCATTACCCTTTCTACCTTCTTTGATGAGGACTTCTTCTCCTTTGCCTTATTTTCTTGAGCAAAAGAAACCGATATCATCATTCCGATAATCATCATTACTGCCACTATTTTCAACAGCTTACTCATCATCAATCTTATCTCCCGATTTGGCGGGTTTTAATTTATCAGAGTCCTCGTGTTTTTGCAAGTTTTTATTTGTTTCATCTTCCTCATCATCAATCTTATTGCTTGTTGCCTTCTTTGGCTGAGTCTCTGCCTTTTTCTTCGCCTCTGCCTCTGCCTTTGCCTTCTCCTCTTCAGCCCTTTTCTTGGCCTGGGCCTCTTCCTCTTTCTTCCTTTGCTCCTCTGCCTTCTTCTTTGCCTCTTCTTCTGCTCTCTTCTTTTCTTCCGCCTTCTTTTGTTCTTCTAATCTTCTCTTCTCTTCCTCCGCCTTCTTAGCCTGAGCCTCCGCCTCTCTCTTCTTCTGCTCCTCCGCCTTTGCCTTTTCCTCCTCCGCCCTCTTCTTGAAAACAGCCTCTATTTCCTGCAATCTCTCCTTTGCCTTTTCACTGTCCTGCTTGTAGCTCAATGCCTCCGTATAGAGTGTCTGTGCGGTCTCATAATCTTTCTTCTTGTATGCTGCATCTGCCTTTACGATGACGGCGTTATATTTTTTCTCGTTTATGGCCCGCTGTTTTGCCTCTTCCTTTGCCTTCAGCTTTGCCTCCGCCTCTGCCTTCTTCTTTGCCTCCGCCTCCGCCTGAATATTCTGCTCGATTGCCTGCAATCTCTCTCTCGATAGTTTGTCATCGGGGAGCAGTTTTATGCAGTCGGTAAAGAGGGTCTTTGCCTCTTCCCACTTCTTCTGTTTGAATGCCTCTTCTGCCTTTGGAAGGATCTCTTTATATCTTGCCTCGGCCTCCGCCTTCTTCTTTGCCTCTTCCTCCTGTTTCAACTTTCTCTTCTTTTCTCGCTCTATGTCGTCTTTCTTGTTCTTCAATTTCTTTTCTGCCTCAGTAATATATTTTGCGACCTTCTTACCAATGTCGGAATCGGCATCTATGTGTGAGGAGTAGTCTCTCAAATATTTTATAGCATCCGAATATCTTTGAATGGTATCTCTACCCTCGAACTCCCTATCCATATCCAGATAGAGTATTCCGAGGTTAAAGAGTACATCATTCATCTTGGGATTTTCCTTGAGCAATTCTAAATATATCTTTTCTGCCTCTTCATACAGTTTCTCGCCTCGTAAAGCATTTGCGAGATTGAGTTTTGCCTCGTAGAATTTGTTGTTATAGCGCATAGCAACCTTGAATTCTCTGATGGCAGATTTGTAATCCTCAGCCTGTGAATAGAGAACCCCGAGGTTGTTATGAACTTCGGGCAGGTCGTATCTGATAGATATCGCTTTATTCAACATCTCGATAGCGGCATTGATGTTGTTGTTCTGTTTGTGGATGAACGAATATTCTACATATATTTTCTCATTGTTGGGTGAAATCTCTTTTGCGTTGTCGAGAATATTCTGAGCGAGTTCAAACTTCTTGTCTCTTATGTAAGTTCGGGCGAGCAGTACCATTGTCTCTGTATTCTTCTCGTCCACCTTCAGTGTCTTCATTGCGTTCTTTCTGGCATCTTCTATCCTGTTGGTCTTTAGGTATAGCATAGTGAGAGCATTCTTGAGTCTGCTGGATCTTTTATATTTCTGAATCTGGTCGTTGATAAATCGCTCTGCATCCTGAGGTCTGTTCATCTTCAGATATAGCATTGTCAGGTTCTCTGCGGATATGAAATAATCGGGTTTTACCCTCAATGCCTCGAGGTAATACCTTTCGGCAGATGAATAGTCTCCTCTCCATTCGGATATGAGCGCCATATTATGATATGCTTTGTATAACTTAGGATCTGTTTTTGCTGCCTGCTCGAACATCTTGATAGCGTCTTCTGGTTTGACATATGCGATCTTGATTGCCTCGTTGAAGATACTTACAGCAGATGGATTGAATTCTGTCTTCTCCTCCTCATCCTCGACCTTCTTACCTACGGCCTCGAGATTGGGTCCTGTCTCCTCCTCTTCTATCTTCTGCGAAACCTCTGTCTTTTCCTCTTCTTTCTTTTGTGGTTCTTCCTGTGGAGCCTGTTGCTGGGCTATCTGTTCAACGGGCTTGATTACCTCCTCTTCCTTCTTCTTGGAGGATGCACAGGAAAAGATTAGATATGTACTTATGAGTAAGACAATGACATTAAAAGCAAACTTTTTCATATCCATATAGTTCATCACTCTTCGTCTATCTTATTCGAATCCTTCTTTCCATCCTTCACCACATCCTTATTCTCTTTCTTCTCTTCCTTCTTGGTATCTGTCTTTGTATCTGTCTTGGGTGTCTCTTCCTCGGAATCTATCTTTTGCCCGGCTGCCTGTTTTGGCTGTTTGTTATCAGTGGTCGATTCTTTTGGGGTAACCGGAGTTTGCTTCTCTTCGATTTTTTGAACGGGTTGCTCGGGCTCATCGCGTAACATATCCACTTTCGTAATGATATCGAGGGAATTGACTGCTACAAAATCTTCTGCGGGCAGATTTATAGGTTCCTTCATAAGAGGATATTTGTTTGGTGATAGTTTGTTGAGGCTCTCGAGTGTCTTCTTAGTCCATTCATTTACGACCTTGAGTTCTATAGCCTTCTTTCTTGCCTTTTCATACAATGCTATTGCTGCGTCCTCTATTGGTGCTGCAAACTCAGCGAGTGACGATTTATATACTATCTGCTCTTCTTCGGTCTTTAATTCCTTGGGGATTGGGGCCTCATAGAACGATTCGGCGAATCTCTGCTTTGCATATCCTATCTTGTACATCGCAGCCAATATCCATTCGCCTACCATATACTTTGCAATGTTGGAGTACGCCTCCTCCACCTTCAGGTTCCATTTTGCCTTTTCATTGAGTTGTTGTTTGAGTATCTTGGTGTTCTGGGTTCCTCCTATCTTTACCCTTTCATACTGGTCGAATAGTTCCTCTGCCTTCATAAACTCGCACTTTGCAGCAAGGTAGGCTGGCTTGTTATTGCCCGGTGGGAGTTTCCTTTTATCGAATTCGGAGATAGTCTTGTCATAGTACTGTCTTGCGAGTTTGGTATTCTTCATCTTCTCGTAGGTCTCACCAATCTTGTAAGTGAGTTCTACGATAGTGCCACCCTGTTTGGTGTCTTTGTAAAATTTATTGATGTATCTCTCCGCGGTCTTGATAACATTGTTGTAATCCTTTGCCTTTTCATAGACGAGAATGGATTTGTAGAAGGCATATGGTGCCTTTTCGTGGCTTGGGAACATCTCGGCAAATCTCAGATACTGCTTTGCTGCCTCTTCATATCTCTGGAGGTTTTCGAGTGCATTTGCAGCGTTGTAGAGCGCCGGTGCCCTATTCTTGGATTCCGGATACTTCTCAACGAGCATAAGGTAATTATTGATTGCCTCTTCGAATTTGAAACCATTTTCTTGATTGAATGCCACCTTGAAGAGTGCCTCATCTGCAAATGAGGACTTTGGATACTCCTTGAATATCCTCTCATAGACTGTCGCGGCTGATTCGAATCTTCTGGACATCTCGAATGCATAAGCCGCATTCTGCAATGCCTTGTCGGCGTATTCGTGTTTGGGCTTCTTGTTTACGAATTTTATAAGTTCTGCAGCTGCCTCTTCATACTTCTTTGCATCGAAGAGACCCATAGCGTAAGAGAATAATGCACCACCCTCGAGTATGTTCATCTCTTCGTTGAACTTCTCATCACCAAAACCCTTCTTCTGATATTCCTCGGTAACCTTTGCAAGATTTACCCAGTCTTTATTCACCAGATATGTCTGAGTTATCAAACGGGCAGCCACTTTGGCTCGCTCACTCTTTGGATATTTGTCTATAATGAAGCCCAATCTTTCGCGTGCCTCATCTATATGGAATCTCTGATAGTAGACAAGGGCAAGGGTGAATTGATAGTCTGGTACCTTCTCATAGTCCGGATAGTTCTTGATCACATATTCGATGGCAGAGATGTATTTCTTTCTCAAATCGTCGATTGGTAGAGGCTTTAACTGAGACGGGTCTTTTATATCCTTTGCCTGCCATGTAACATATTCCTCTATCTTCTTCTCCTTCAAAAGTCTGTTAATCTCATCCTCGTAAGCAACCGGGGCGTATATTGCAGAGTCTTTCTTGTATTGGGTCCCTGCTGGTGAATCCCTCACATTCTCATACTCTCTTGCGGCGTCCAAGAATCTCAGAGAGTAGTAGAGGGCATCTGCATAGTAGTAATTCATCTCGTATGCCTCTTTGGAGTTCTTGAACATCTTCAGATACTCTGCATAGGCATCTGCCGCCTTCTTGAAATACTCAATGGCCTGTTCTTGCTTGCCCGCATTCTTATAAAACTGGGCCTGTTGGTGAATATATAGGGCTGCAGTGTAGAGTGCCTTTTCGATTAGGGAGTTGGCGTTTGCCTTTGCCTCTGGGTCGTCCTTGTTCCTCTTGAACCATTCGGAACCCTCGGAGTAATTCTTTACGAGCAGCATCCTCTCTCTCGAGGCAGCCTCATTGTCCTTCTCACCTATTAGGTAACTATTTATTATCTTTTCCTGAATCAGTGGTGCCTGCGGTGAATATGGGTCGAGAGTGAGGTAGTGTCTGTATGCCTCGACTGCTGCGGCGTAGTTTGACTTACCTTCCAGCACGAGACCGGGTGTCTGATATAAAAGGTCTCCAATTTCGAGGAAGACCTCCTTTTCATACGGTGGATTCTTTCTGCCCTTGAAGAATTCTATGAGCCTGCTAATGCCCGCATTACTCCAGTGATCATCTGCGAAACAGATTGCAATATATTTTATGGATTCGGGTCTCATCTCGGACTGGAGTTTGAGATTGGAGCCCTTCTTACTGTCGTAATACTCGATAAGGTCAGCGAAGAGAGTTACCGCCTGAGCCAGATCATCTTTTCGATAATATGTCCAAGCGAGTTTATAGAGTGAGTTGGGGTAGAGGACAGATTCCTTATCGACTAAACCCATTTTATAGGATTCGATAGCCTTGTCGAGGTCAGGGGGGTCTGCGTCGTCGAAGTAGTAATTACCGATTCGCATATAGGCCTCTGCATAGAATTTGCTCTTTGGGTAGTTGTTTACGAGTTTATAGAATATGTCCACTGCCTCTTTCTTCTCTTCCTGCTCATACAATGCGTATCCCAACAAGTAATAGACGACATCCATATATTGGTATTTGGGGAAATCGGCAATTATTCGCTGATAGAGTTTGATGGAGTTCTCGAGTCGTTTTCTTGGTTTTTCAGGGAGTGCCTTTATCTTCCCATCCTCATAGTCCTTTTCCAATTGGGCATAATTATCTATTGCAGCAAAGTATTCATCCGTTGACTTCTCGAAGTATAACTCAGCCAACCTGAACATAGCGTGTGGAGTATACCTCGGATCATTTGGGTACTTCCTCAAAAATTCCTCGAGTCTTGCGATGGCAGTATCCCTCAGCCTCTTCTGTTCTTCCTCGAGCTGTTTGATAGAATTATCGTAAATCCCAGTGACGCTCTCTCTCTTGCCCTCCTTCCGAATCTTGAAGATGTAGATAATCTCCTGCTTGTATTCGGATGCCGCCTTCTCGTACTGGTCAACGACCTGTGTAACCTCTTTTACGAGTCTGTCGTATTCACTCTCTGCCTTCTGCTCCTTTGCTGCCTCCCCCTTTTTTACATCTGTGCCCTTTTGAGCACCTGCATCAGCGTCTTTTTTGGGAGTGTCTTCGGTTTTGGTTGCTGCTTTGACTTCACACTTCTTGGTTGTCTCCTCTTTACACTCAGTATTTTGGGAGTATGAATTTGTTGGGCAGAGATAAATCGCTCCAACAACGGCTGCCAAAAGCACATATTGTGAAAGATTCCTGTTCATATCACTTTTCCAGATCTATTTCGAATTCCTCCTGAACTCCCTTGAGTTCTCTGTCCTGATCATCTCTCAACTTCTCTATCTTCTTGTCTACCTCCTCCTTCTGTTTCCAAGCAACATCCACTAATCCTACATCTGCCTTGAGTACCAGATCGGAGAAGAGTTTATTGACCTGTCTGAATCCTGAATATCCTATCTTGCCTATTAGTTCTTTTGAGTCATCAGCCATAGAATTGGCGATTTTCTTATATTCTACGAGGTTCTTCTTTTCCCGTTCTATAATCTCCTTCATAGACCGTGCCTTCTTATCTACAGCAGTATCGATTCGGGCATCGAATTTCTTGAATTGGTCGTCGTATTGGGACATACGAGAGATGAGATTGTCTATCCTATTTAGTGTCTTTGTGTCCTCGGCCGAGAGTCTGTTCTTATAATTGTCCATAAGTCTCCGTTCCTCGTCCTCTACCTTCTTCAATTCGAGTCTCTTGTTCTCATCCTCGGATGCAACACTCAGGGCGCCGATCTTTGCCCTCTCCTTCTTTATCTCTGCTGTGTATTTCGCGATATCCTGTTCGATCGAATTCACATTTCCCCATTCTGTCTTTACCTTGTTGGAAAAATCCTCTTCCTGTTCTGGATTACCCAGATTCCCCTTGTTGTCAGCCAGCCACTTTTCGACCGCAAACAGCTGAGCCTTCATACCCTCAAGGGCGATATTCAGCTGGTGAATAATTGTTTCGAGGGATGTGACCTTCTTTACAATCTCTCTCTCCTTTTCCTCTATCTCCTTTGCACCTTTTGGAAGTGTCTCTATAATGCGATTCAATTCTGATTTCTTCTTTCTCAGGTCTTCGAGTCTATCCCTCTCGTCCTTGGAGATGTATTTGCCAATTACCTCAGCCCTGATATCCATAAGATTACTTCTTACTTCGTCGAGCCCAAGTTTTATCTCGGTAGCCTTTAGTTTTGCCTCCTTCAACTGGGGGAATATTACTACCTTGTCCGGGCTATCGAGTTTGTTTGAAATTGCCTCTGCCATTACCTCAACTTCGTCAATGGAATTGATATTGCCCTTGATATCAGTAGAGATGGAGAGTGCCTTCTTTACCTTATTGTCTGTAGATGCCCAGTTGAATGCAACTGGTGGCAGGGCTTTTTTGAGTGCCATGCCGTCTGGCTCTTTCAGTAAGAGTTCTTCGAAGTACTCAACTGGATTTTCTTTCTCCTCGAGGATGGAGTGGAGCTGTTCCTTTATGGGATAATATCTATCCACCATCTCCTGAAAATTCTCGAGAGCAGGGTTGTAATCACCCATCTTCATAAGGACCGAGCCGTATAGCGCCTTTGCGTTCAGGAGTTCCGGTGTCTCGTTTGTCGAGAGAAGCATTATCTCGAGTGTCTGCTTGGCTTTCGCTGGTTCGTTGGATTTTACATATATCCACGAAATCTCGTAAAGTGCCTCTTCGAAGTGTGGAGAGTCCCTCGGTATCCCCTGATAGGCATCGAGCGCCTCCGGGTATTTACCCTGTTCATAGTATATCCTACCAATGGCAAGTATTGCCTGTTCCTTCAAATCCCTATGTTCGGGCGTCTGAAGTTCCAGAGACAGAATCCCCTTGAAGATAGACAGGGCATTATCGAGGTTCTTCTTCTTTATCTCTATTACGCCGAGATAGAAACGGGAGTTTATGTAATATTCTGAATTTTTGTCTATCAGATTGAATATCTCCGCTGCTCTCGATAGATCGCCTCTTTTATAAAGTGTCTTTCCGAGAGTAAAGTATATACCGCTCGTAATAGAGGAGTTGGGGAGTTGTTTTACTATGGCAAAATACTTGTCCAGCCCATCATAGTTGCCCGTGAGGGACGAAATCTGGATAACCCTCTCGAGTGCGGCATAGAAGTACTTCTTGTCTCCCTTGTTTAACAATTTGTTGAAATAGTTCCTTGCGCCGTAGTAATTCTTTATTTTGAAGAGAGATTCGGCGAGTAGATTTACCGCGTCCCAGTATTGTGGTTCCTTCTCGTTTGTTGTATCCTCAACGATGTCGTATACCAACACTGATGCAGACTGATAGTCCTGAAGATAGAAGAGCGTCTCTGCCCGTGCAAAGCGTTTCGAGAATTTCTCGATATCGAGAGACATCTCCTCGGGCGACACATACTCTCTCAATACAAAGTTCATCGACTGCTCGAGAGAGTACATCTTCTTCTCATAGTCGTCCAGTCTCGAGGACACATCCTTTGTCTGGGCTATCAATGTCCCTTCGAGGAGAATGAACAATGCTGTTATTTTACTAAGCGTTCGCATAAATTAAATAACTATTGCTTGGAAGACACCGGAACAGCCTTTTTCTCTTCGACAACTGGTTTTATCTCTACATCGAATCTCACCGCTGGTCTGTCCTTCAAATCCGTTGTCAAAGAACCTTTTTCATATGCTACGACCTTTACCTTTGTGATCTTACCTTCCTCGACATAGAAGGTATAGCTCGATTTTACTTTGAATTTATACTGGTTGAGGTATGAAAAGAGTCCGAATCCGTTTCCACGGTACACGAGATAAGCACTGATGGTATGATTACCGGGTACCATGCTCGAGGATGGAAGGATGTCAAATACATCGGTATTTTCGAGGGAGCCATCCTGATTTATCTTGCTGAAAATCTGGGTGCCGTCGAGGGAGAACGAGACGGACTCTATCTTGAATGATGAACCCATTTCGTTGCTAAACAGTAGATTGATTTTTGCACCTGCTATCTTTCCCATAAGGACAGTCTCCTGCAGCAGGGTAAGTCTTGCCTTGGACCTGAAGACCCTCTCCTTGAGTTCGTTTACCTTTTCTTCGAGGTTCTTTATCTGTATGGAATATGCCTCATTCATAGTATTGGTATCGTCGGACACCTGAGTAACGGGCGCAGATTGCGGGGCTGTATTCGAAGATTTTATATCCTCTGACTGTTCTGCCTTGACCTCAGTAGCAGGCTGATTCTGTGCTGCAGGTGCCGGTGCAGATGTAGCAGCAGGTGCTGGAGTTGGTTGTTTAGCTGCATCCTCAGCCCAACCCGATATTGCTATTACCAATCCCAATAATGTTATTACCCAGACTTTTCTAAACCTGTATAACATTCTTAAACCCCTTTCGAGTATAAGACAATGTATAGTTTTTAACAAAACTAAATCCAAATGTCAAAAAATAAATACACAATTTTAAAATCTACTTTAATGGGTTTGCCTTAAGTGTAACCTTGTTGTTCTTTATAATAACATCGAACTTTACATCCCTGTAATTACCTTTCTTAATCAACTCTGACCTCGTATTCTTTATCTTTTCTATGAAATTATCAAAATTCAGGTTTTCTATGGATTCTCCATTATCAAGTCTCATCGCAATATATTTGTCAAAGAGTTTTCTGAATTCGTCGAGTTCTGCCGCCTTGTTGGCTTGTTTTGCCTTATCGAGTGCCTCGATCTCATCGATGGAAGCCACCATAGTAGCATCTGGGTTATATTCCTCATTGCGCTCATCCTCTATCATCTGACCGACATCCTCTGATGACAATTCATTGCCAACGAATATCTCGGTGGATAATGGTCTCGAAGAAACCTCCTTAGGTGGTTCATCCTTTTTCGCGGGTTCGTCCAGCTTGGGTATCTTGACCTCGGCGGATTGATTTTTGGGGGGTATGCCGATCTCCTTGGATATGGGCTTTGATGGGGTTGTTGGTATTCTTATCTCGCCCGTAAATGTCCTCTTTACATCCTCTCTTGGGATATCAGAAAAGATAGTCGAGGGCTTTGAAGGGGTAGAGATCTTCTCCCTGGCTACGAATAACAATTTGTTGATATTCCTGACAAGCTCATCGAATGGGGATGGGATTTTGGTCTCGGGTATCTGAACAGAGAGATTTCCTTTTATTGCTGGCACAAGTGCATCGTTCATCAACCCAACAGAGGTATAAATAGTGCGAGATATGCTAAATGATACTATAACTCCTATTATCAGGACACCAATCAACACCACAAGAGCAATGAATTGTATATCCCTCAAATCGGAGAATTTGGCTTCGAGGGGCATAGTAACCGCCAGCTTGATATTCTTTTCGGGTACGAGGTCCTGAAATACAGTTATCATTGCGGGTATATTCTGTGGGAAGAATGGTGCCTTATTTCCCCGCATCTTCCCGTGCAGAAGCACCGTATCAGAAGACTGCATTATGTTTACAAGTACCTCAGGGGCTGTCTGTCTGAAAGTCGAGCCGATTAGATTATCACCCGAAAACATACTTATGTCGTATCCGGTAATATCCCTTATTTCGTAAGCTAACCTATCATCTACCATCTTAACGACAATTGCGGACCCTGCAATCGTATCTGACATAAATACGGGGGCTAATGCTACAATGAAGATCTTGTTTCTATGAGTGAAAATATCACAGGATATCTTGTTCTCCTTTACTGCATCAAAGAGTGGTGATGAAATAATTACTTGCAGTATCTCATCCTCTACAGTTGATAATAAGGCTTTATCCCCAATGTCATAATATGCGATAATATATTCAGTCTTAGGGTTGAAATTCAACTCGATTTTACCCATTATTATTGAGTTCATACGATTCTTGTCTATCTGCCCCTTACTGTTCAGTATCTTTTTCTGCCTCATTTCTGACTGGACAAGACTTATGCTATTTGCGACATTTACGGCCTTGAGTCTGTTGGAAAATCTGAAGTTATCGAATACCTCGTTTAACCTACCTACGGTACCCTTTAATTCTATCTTGCTGTTCTCGAGGACCATCTGGTAGGAGCCATAGAAAATAAACATAGTAAAGGCAATGACTGTTGAGAGCATTATAAGGGGTATCAAAATCCATAACTTGAATTTTAACATATCTGTAATACCTTTTGAAAAAGTCGCAAGGCTTTATATACTAATTTAATTATAATGTCAAAAATTTGTTTTTATTAATGTACATTTTATATTCAACGCTTTCCCTGTTGCCCTGTTTTTAAAATTTTGAAACTTTAAACTGCTCAGGATCTTCTTCTCTACTGTTTTTCAATTATTTACCAAAAATGCTCGTTATGAAAAAGCACAATAATCTTACTATCCATATTTTTCGGGTGTCATTTACCACATTATTAAGTAGCGTTCGTTATAAGAGGGCTATTATACCTCTAACCTGCTTGTTACCTGTTGAAATCACGGTTTTTAGGCAAGAGTGCCAGATACCCGAGATGGGTAGAAGTGCCAGATACCCAAAATGCAGAAATTTACGCTAATATATTGATATCACGGCATTTTTCTTCAAAAGTGTCAGGTACAAATGGGCAGGAATTTGTGTTAATTTACAAGGGCATTTCTTGAATTACACCTATCATAAGTTCATTTGGTTTTTTTATGATTACAGTTCCCGATAAATCTCTTCGAGTCTTTTTATATGGTCTTCGATTGCCATAACCACTGATGAATCAACGCTATCCAAGGAAATCTCTCCTGCAAAAATACGCTGAATCAGCTGATAAAGGGAATTTAAGTTCGAGGGATCAAAGAGAAAGCCGTTCTTGCCCTCGATTATCAGTTCTGCATTTCCCCCTCTGTTCGAGGCTATAACTGGAGTATTATAAATTAGCGCCTCGTGAATTACGAGCGGGGAGTTCTCCTCCCATATAGATGGGACCAAGAGATAATCTATCTCCCTGAAAACCTCTCTTCTCTTTTCTGGTAAAAACTCTCCTCTGTATTCTATGTTTTCAATAGATTTCAATCGTTTTGAAAGAATTGCATCGTTTTTGTCGTTTCCCCATACAAGGATTTTGACCTTGCCACTGAATTTTTTTGCAATATCTATCAGTATATTAGCCCCCTTATGCCTGCTTATAGTTCCGATAAAGCCGATTTTGAGTTTTTTCCTGTCTCTGACACTCCTATCTGCTTTGATATTCTTATCAAACCCGTAATCGAGGTGAATTATTCTGTTGTGTCCGGTATATCTCTCGTAAAATCTTCTATAGAAATCCGATGGGGATATTATGACAGATATCTTCCCAAGTGCCTCTAACATAACCTGTTCTCTTTCGATAATATCATAGGCAGTGGGACCCTTCTTGAAAATCCTCATCCATTTAACAGGGTATGCAAGTTCAGGAAACTCCTTGGAAATTTCTCTGAAGATGTTGCTGCCTTTTACCTTATTATAGATGAATCTGTCCATCTCCGAGATGTTAATATTGGATGTCCTAAAACAGAGTGAGCATTTGAGCGGAGACTCGTTTCGACAATTGTATCTTCCAAGAAAGAGTCTCTGTCCGAGATTGGGGCAGTAATAATAGAAGTCGTGCAGTGTAAGAGCCGAGGGAATATCCTTTTTGTTCAGGATATCCACATATCCAATCGAGTGGAACATAAGGTGTTGGAAATGTACAATATCAGGTTGGAATTCCTCTATGAGATTTTCGAAATACTCATCGAGTAGTTGGTTGGAGAATGTCTCGGAAAAATTCCTGAAAACCGAGTTGTGATAGAATGCCTCCACTCTAAGGCGATCGTATTCATATGAGAACCTCTCGAATCTTTCTTTTTCGGGGTTGAATATCGAGGTATATATCATTACATTGTGGTTTTTGTGCAATGCATTTGCTATATTGTAGGTATAATTTTCTACACCTGTGAGAGAATATGGAAGGAAGTTGTGTATTACATAGAGTATCTTCATCAAAATAATCTCTTAGAATCCAGAAGTATGGTCATAGGACCATCATTTATGAGGCTTATCCTCATCATCTCTCTGAATCTACCCGTTGCGATCCTGAGCCCGCTCGATTTGAGCCTGTCAACCACCTCATTATATAAGCCCTCTGCCTCAGAAGGAGACATTGCACTATCGAATGAGGGCCTTCTTCCCTTTCTCACATCTCCATAGAGAGTGAACTGACTGATAATCATTATAGCACCGTTTACATCATTTATCGAGAGATTCGTCTTCTGGTTTTCATCTTCAAATATTCTGAGATGAAGAATCTTTTCCACGATATATTCTAAGTCGGAGATAGAATCGTCTTTTCCGATCCCAAGAAATACGAGCAGTCCTTTGCCAATTTCAGAAACAGTCTCGTCCCCAACCGCACATCTTGCAGAGAATACTCTCTGAACTACCGCTCTCACGAGTACCTCCTAAGAGTATCTTATTAGATCTTTGTAGGTTTCGCGTCGTCTTATGAGTCTTACTCTTCTCCCATCAACCAGTACCTCTGCTGCCCGTGGCCGGGCGTTGTAATTGGAACTCATAGAAAACCCGTATGCACCTGCACTCATTACCGCAAAGACATCTCCACTCTTTAAATTGGGCAACTCCCTCTCTCGGGCAAGAAAATCGCCGGATTCACAGATAGGACCTACAAGGTCTCCAAATACTGTATTCGAGAGACGAGACTTCTTGAGCGGGAGTATCTGATGGTATGCCTGATAGAGTGTAGGCCTTATAAGGTCGTTCATCCCTGTATCTGCAATGATGAAATTCTTGTGAGATTTCTTGATGTATAAAACCTTTCCTAAAAGAACCCCGGCATTACCTATGATAGACCTGCCTGGTTCCAAAATTATCCTCAACTTTCTATTTTTCAGAAGGCTCTTCAGTTCCGATGAAAGTTCTTTGGGCAGAGGGGGGGCTTCATCTTTGTACCTGATACCGAGACCGCCTCCCAGATCGAGGTTCTGTATGTCAATTCCTCTTTCAAGAAGCCTGTCTATAAGTTTCAAGATATTGTTCAAGGCCTCGATGAAAGGGCCGGTCTCTGTAATCTGTGAACCTATGTGTGAGTGGACGCCCGTAATCTCCACATTATTCATCCTGCTTGCAACCATATATAAGTCGAGTGCATCTTCGATGGGGATTCCAAATTTATACTTTTTGAGCCCCGTAGAAATATAAGGATGGGTCTTTGCATCTACATCCGGGTTTACCCTGAGCCCTATCCTCACTTTTTGATTCATATCCTTTGCAATTTTATCTATCTTGATTAGTTCTTCCTCTGATTCTATGTTGAACATCAGTATCTTAGATTTTATTGCATATCTTATCTCCTCCTCCGTCTTTCCAACACCTGTATATACTATCTTGTCTCCTCTTATTCCTGCCTTCTTTGCAAGGAAGAGTTCACCACCACTTACAACATCTGCACCACACCCCATATCAGCAAGGAGTTTTATTATATGGATATTAGGATTGGACTTTATTGCAAAACAGATGAGGTGATCTATATACTTAAAGGCCATCTGGTAGGAGAGGTAATGCCTCCTGATTGTCTTTGCACTGTATACATATAGAGGTGTCTTGAACCTCTCTGCCAGACGGGAGAGCGGGATATCCTCTACAAATAACTCACCCTCTCTATATTTGAAAAAGTGCATTCTTTCCTCCTTGATTTCCTAAATACTATAAATTAAATGCACGGTGTAGGATTCTGACAGCCTTCTCCAGATGTTGTATTTCAATTATACAGCTCACGCTGATTTCTGAGGTGTTGATCATCATAATATTTATTCTGTTTTTAGACAGGATATCGAACATCTTTGCTGCAACACCAGAGTGTGTTCGCATACCAACGCCAACTATTGAGACCTTGCCAATCTTCTCGTTGACATCGAGCCTCGAAAAACCGATATCATCCTTTAGAGCATTTAGTATCTTTATCGCCTCTCTGGTCTCACTCCTTGGTATAGTAAATGAAATATCAGCCCTATCTTCGCCTTTTACGATATTCTGACCTATCATATCCACCACAATATTTCGATTGGCGATAGACTTGAATATCTTTGCGGCAATGCCGGGTTTATTGTAGGCATCCTTGATTGTAATCCTTGCTTGATTCTTATCATGTGCCACAGCAGAAACCAGAACCTTTTCCATATCTTTATCCTCCTTAACAATAAGTGTACCCCTATTATAGTTGAAACTCGACCTGACCATAAGAGGGACATTGTATTTTGCTGCCACCTCAACTGATCTGGTCTGAAGCACCTTTGCACCAAGCGATGCAAGCTCGAGCATCTCCTCGTATGTAATCTTTTCTATCTTGTGTGCCTCTTTAACAATATTGGGGTCGGCCGTGTATACACCATCCACATCTGTATATATCTCACACAGATTAGCCTTCATTGCATAGGCAATTGCCACAGCTGATAAGTCACTACCTCCTCTTCCGAGTGTTGTTACCTCTCCTGTATCCTTTGCAATACCCTGAAATCCTGCTACCACAACTATATTTCCCTCTTTGAGTGCCATCTTTGCCCGATCTCCGCTTATGTGTTCTATATGAGCCCTTGTATGAACAGAATCTGTATATACACCTAATTGCCTGCCTGTGAGGGCTATAGCTTTCTTACCGAGCGACTGAATAGCCATAGCAGTCAGGGCACACGTAATTCTCTCTCCAGAGGAGAGAAGGATATCCATCTCTCTTTCTGAGGGCGATGGGTTTACCTGATGAGCAAGGTTTATGAGTTTGTCTGTCTCACCAGCCATCGCAGAAACTACTACAATTACCTGATTCCCCCTTTTTGCCTCATTTACAGCCCTTCTGGCTACATTCTTTATTCTCTCTATATTTGCAACAGATGTACCACCAAATTTCTGAACTATCAACATAGTTATCTCTCCCAAAAGTTGATACTGAGTTGCAATTTATATATTACGATTTAGTTTTTTGCAAGACATATCCGATTCTTTCGATTCTTTGTCTTTGTCATTTACAAAAATCCAAAGATCTCCCTTAGTGCCAGGCACAATTCGGGGGTTCTATCATTTTTGGCTCTTTTGGTGGGGTATTTTCCTTGTTCCGTTATCCTATTCCACCCTTATCTGCCCTTATCAATCCCATCAACTCTGTTTTTATTTGTTTCGTCCGCCTTTTATTTCGGTTTTCTCAAATTTTCTGATTTTCTCAATGAAAATTATTACACCTTCAGTTTTAATATCCCC
>Ga0123519_10004152_pt1 | contig 23637 bp, 15 predicted proteins | sample YelNatPaOPRAMG02_FD_87396 | JGI IMG/M metagenome (GOLD analysis project Ga0123519, IMG submission 87396) | Hot spring microbial communities from Yellowstone National Park - Yellowstone National Park OP-RAMG-02 (version 2) | ecosystem: Environmental > Aquatic > Thermal springs > Hot (42-90C) ...
AGACGAGAAGGGGCTCACCATACTGATGATAGAGCATCAGATGAATGTAGTGATGAACATTTCCGACAGGATCCTGGTCCTCGACTACGGCCGTAAGATAGCCGAGGGTCCGCCGGCCTGCATCCGCGAAAATCCGGACGTGATCGAGGCTTATCTGGGCAGCAGCGCCAGAGAGGAAAAACTGTGAACCCGACTGCGTTGGAGAACCGGACGCTTCGCGCAACATGAGAAGCAGGCCGCGAGGGTAACCGCCACGCGAACAGCAAAACACAGCAAAATGGATGCGGATGACAGAAAGAAAAAACCGTTTCCCGAACCGGCGGAGAATGGCCTGAGCGCGGCTGCGGTTCTGGAATTGAAGACCGTGCACGCGGCTTACGGACACATCCAGGCCCTGAACGGAATTTCCATGCGCGTGGCGGAACGCGAAGTTGTCGCCATGATAGGTGCAAACGGGGCCGGCAAGAGCACGGTCCTGCGATGCGTTTCAGGACTCGTGAGGGTTCAGCGGGGAGAGATCTTTTTCCGAGGCCGCAGAATTGACGGCATGCCCCCGCAGGACATTGCGGCGCTGGGAATAGGCCACGTGCCGGAGGGCCGGCGCATTTTCCAGAAGCTGACGGTTGATGAAAATCTGGAAATGGGCGCGTATCTGGAACCGGACAGGAAGCTCGTCACAGAGCGCAAGGAGCTTGTCTGGAGTCTTTTTCCGAGGCTTGCTGAGCGCAGAAAACAGCGCGGCGGAACGCTGTCTGGCGGAGAGCAGCAGATGCTGGCTATTGGCAGAGCGCTGATGCAGGACCCGGCGCTGCTCCTGCTGGACGAACCTACGATGGGCCTTGCGCCTGTTCTTGTTGACGTAATCTTCGAGTCGCTTCGGTCGCTGCGCAAGGCCGGCAAGACAATGCTTCTGGTTGAACAGAACGCATGGCAGGCCCTGCGGCTGGCGGACCGGGCGTACGTGCTTCAGACCGGCTCGATCGTGCTTCACGGGCCGGCGCACGAGCTGGCGGACGATCCCACGGTCAAGGCTTCGTATCTGGGCGGATGATCCCACGGCCAAGCGCAAAAGCGAAAGTCGGCTTTGCTTCTTGAGAATGCGGCCGCCTGCGAATACTATCTTTCACGCACGACAACAACAGCGGAGGATTTGTCTCATGAAACAGCAGACCGCGCTTCGCCAATCGCCATCCTGCGCCATCGCCGCAGCCGCACTCGCCGCAGCGGTCCTCTGTCCGATCCGGGTTTTGGTGGCGGAACCGCTGCCGCCGGACATGCTTGCGGTGGTGACGGCGCCGAAAATGTCCAAACCGCCGGTGATTGACGGGATCATCGGCGAGGAGGAATGGCGCGAGGCCGCTGCGATCAGCGGCCTGGCGCAGCAGAATCCCGGCGGCAATCTTCTCATCATGCGGCCCACCACCTACTACCTGGCATGGGACGCGGACAACCTGTACATCGCATGCCGCACATGGCTCATGCCCGGCTACAAACCCCGTGTCGAAAACCGCGAACCCAACACGGCCTCGGCTTTCGACGACGGCATGGAGTTCAACCTGAAACCCTGCGGACGGAACGTGGCCGAGGGCAGAGCCGACAGCTCCTACAAGTTTTTCATCACCTGCGCAGGATCCGACGGCGACTTCGCCCGCGTGTCGGTCGGCCAGCTCTTCAGGAATTGGATGCCCAATTTCCCCAGAGCCTGGCGCATCACTCCTCCGGGTTCCGCTCCGCTCGGCGGAAGCTGGTGGGAGTGCGAAGTCGTGCTGCCGGCAAAGGAATTTGAACTCACAGGGCCCAACCGCGCCGGCGACACGTGGCGCATGCTGCTGGCGTTCAACCACATACCCGGCTGGATGCAGGCGGCCATCCCGCTGAACAGCGGGTATTTCGATCCGAGCGGTTTTCCGACTGTCGTGCTCTCGGACGATGTTCCGGCTGTTCAGGTCACAATGGACGAGCTTCCAGGACCCAAAGACGGAGTGGCCGCGGTCCTGTTCCGGATTTTCAATCCGACAGCAAAAGAGGCCAGGCTGAAAATAAGCGCGCGTTTCTCCGAGTTCGTCCCGAAACAGGACTCGAAGGACAAGCAGGATGAAGTGGAGCTTCTGGCGCGCGAAAACGAGACAATCGTGGCTCCGGGCAGAACCGCCGAGTTCAGGATCAACGAGAAGTTCCCCAGAGACATCGGCGGGAACAAGAGTTCCATTTTCTACAGAGTCGTGCAGCAGACCGGCCGCGGCGAACAACGCGAGATTTTCCGCTATTACGTCTATTTCCGCGCCGGTTACGAGGAAAAATGGGTCAAGTGCCAGCCAATGAAGGAGGCATTCCCCCTCTCATGCACTTTCAACCCTGTGCGCGACTCCCTGAGAATCGTCGCGGACGCGCACTATCTTGACGACCCTCAGTCGGCGAGGAAGGTCTCCTACACCGTCCGCAGGCAGAAGGATCAGGCGCCTGTCGCCGAGGGTTCCATCACGAACATGCGATACGACTCGTTTTCCTCGATAATCAGATTTCCCGAGGAACTCGGGGAAGGCGAATATACCGTCTCGGCCGTCATCGAACGCGCGAACGGCGAACGGCTGGGGCCGGTCGAGACAACCTTCAGGAAACTCGACCCTGCCCAGGCCTTCCAGTCATGGTGGAAGAATGGAATCGGCGATGTGGAAAGACCGATTCCGCCGTTCACCGGCGTCTCTTCGAGCGGCAATACCGCCAGGGTCATAGGCAGGGAATACATCTTCGACAGGCTGGGGCTGCCTGCGCGGATTGTGTCCGGAGGCCGCAGCGTGCTGTCATCAGCCGCCTACGTTTCCGTGATCGTCGGCGGCAGGGAATACCGGGCCGACGCATCGGGGTCCCCTGAGATCGCCGTGAACTCGCCGTGGCGCTGCTCCTTCAACGGATCAGCGGAAGCGGCCGGGCTGCGGTTTTCCTCCTCCGGCATCATCGAGCAGGACGGCATGGTTTCGATCCATCTCACGTTCGGCCCGGCCGGCGACAAACCGGTGCTGGTGGATACGCTCCGGATCGAGTTCCCTCTGGACGCGGAGAACGCCGAGGGGCTCCTCTGCATAGGTCCCGGGGGAAATTTCGCCTCCCTTACGCACATGCTCATCCCCCGTTCCGGCGAGGGCCGCGTATGGTCAACCCTCGACACAGGACGCGGGGGGTCCTCGATGGCGGTGGGATCGTTCTACCCGGACGTGTGGATAGGCAACGAGCGATGCGGTCTGCTCTGGTGGAGCGACAGCGACTACGGATGGGTTCCGGACGACGAGGTGCCGGCGCACGAAGTGTTCAGGAGGAAGGGCGAGGTCGTCCTCCGAAACAACATCATCGGCAAGCCGTTCGAACTCAGGAGCCCGCGAACGATCAATATCGTCTATATGGCCTCGCCGTTCAAGCCGCTTCCCAAAGGATGGCGCATGGCGATCCACTCCGAGGATGGAACTTTCACCGGCCCGCACAAGGTGCGGACCGATCCGAAGACGGGCCGGCAAATAGACGGGTGGTGCTGGCTGTGTCCTCCAAGCACAGACCCGGCAGAATGGTCGGCCCTCTGGGCCGAATACAAGCAGCAGGCGGACGCCGCTGCGATGAAGTGGCAGCCTTTCGACCCCGCCAGAGCGCGCAATCACACGGGCAGCCCGTATCTGCACACCTCCCTGCCTCTCACCGGCTACGGCGTGCAGACTTCCGACGGCCTTGTGGCGTCCTACTTCGCGCCTGAATGGGACAGGGGCAATTTCAATTCGACGATGCGGGACTACCTGCTGTGGCTTGCCGACCGCGCGTTTCGCGAGGGAGGGCTCAGGACGATCTACTGGGACATATGCTATGTGACAAGCTTCAAGGCGCCCCAGGCCGGCTTCGGATACGAACTGCCCGACGGCAGAATCCAGCCTTCGTTCCATGGACACAACCTGCGCCGTTTCATGATGCGCATGTACGCGCTCATGCAGGAACGCGGCCTGACGCCCGGCTCGCAGGTTGTGCATTCAAGCAACGCATATCCCCTGCTCGCCTTCCCGTGGATTGACGCGGCGCTGGACGGAGAGTGGGCGCAGATCACAGACGCCACGACGCGGGACTGGGTGGATTTCTACCCGATCGAACGCATGCGGGTCATGTCCTGCCCGCACAACTTCGGCACGGTCATAAGCTGGATGAGCCTGATTCATGTGCAGGACAGGGAAAGATACAACAGAATCTTCCGCGGTTTCATAGATTACCAGCGCCTCCACGACACATGGACCGGCCAGGACGGCCGCTACCCGCCAGACTCGATCCTGGAATGGGGGCTCAACGACGAGCGGCTCGTTTACATCCCATACTGGAGGAACAAGGCCGTGACATGCCCCGACAGAGATGTGCTTGTGTCCGCATGGACGGCGCCTGACCGCGCGATACTCATCGCCTTCAACTACAGCAACAGGGAAACCAAGTCGCCAGTTCTCTCGCTCAATCTGAAGGAGCTGGGCATCGCCCCGAAATCGAGGTGGCCCGGAGCGGTTGTCTGCAAGGAGATCGGAAGCTCCATCCTGGCCGGCAATTCCGCCTATGGCAAGGATCCGGACGTTATCTTCGACCCGGCCGGAAACACGGTCGCCGTGCCCGGACTTCTGCCCCATACAGGCAGATACATCGGGATCAGGATACAGGAGAAGGAGGATGTCGAACGCCTCCTTGCATCATTGTGCGAAGCCATGCCGCAGATGGGCATGCCGAAGCCGGAATCCGTTCCCGAAGACCTCCTGGATTGGGGGCTCGCAGGCCCTGATCTTCGCTATCATCCGCTTGGCTCGGCGCCGGCCGTCAAACCTGAGGATCAGTCAATACGGCTCGCGCTGTGGCAGCGGCCGGACCGCATCCTGCTTGCCGTGTTCAACTCGTCCGAATCCATGATGAAGGAGGCCGTCGTTGCGGTGGATCTGGCGGCTCTGAAACTGAAGCCGGAATTGCCTTGGCAGGAATTCGTGAGAGTCAGGGAATTCTGGCCTGAGAATCCGAAGGACAATAATAACATCCCCGAGCTGGATTACTACGGGCAGAAACTTATCCTCAGGGCCTTGCCGGCCGGCAAAGCCAGATTCGTGGCAATCCGCCGTTACTGAGCCTGGCCCGGCTCTCGTTCAGTCCCCTGACGGATCAGCGCAACAGGGTCGGCGCCAGACCTGCGTCTTTCCGACAGGTCATGCGATCAGGCCGTCTCTCAAACGCAAGATCCGGGATAAACCTGATTCACCTCTCCAGGTTTCGCAGGATAATCGCCGCAGCCCTTTCGGATGCGCCGGGCGGCCCCAGCGCATCGGCAACGCGTTGCAATCCGCGAAGCATCGCTTCCCGCTCCGGCCCGTCGCGCAGCCAGGGCTGCACCGCGGCCGCCAGCGCGTCCGGTTCGGCCGCGTTCTGGACAAATTCGGGACAGAGCCTTTCGCCCGCTATGATGTTCACCATGCCGATGTGATTCACGCGCACAAGGCGTCTGGCAAGCAGGTACGAGACAGCGCCCATTCTGTAAACCACAGCCATCGGGCAGCCGAGAAGCGCGGCCTCGACAGTGGCTGTGCCCGAACACACCAGAGCGGCCCTCGCCAGGCGGAGAGCCTGGCGGGTCATGCCGGTCGCCACCCGGAACCGGGACGGGCCGTTCGGCATTTTCTTCAGCATGGAGTCTATGAAATTGGCGCCGGCTTCGTCCGCAGCCGCCACCGCAAACGAAGCGCCCGGGTTCGCCGCCTCGATCGCCGCCGCGGCTTTCCACATTGCGGGGAGATTCTTCCCGACAACATGGATCCTGCTGCCGGGCAGCAGGGCGACGCGCGGATCGCCTTCCCAGTTCAGGCCTTCGCAAGGCCCGCGAAGTTCCGCGGCTATCTCGTCAACAAGAGGATGCCCCACGAATTCGACCTCAAGGCCCGTACCATCGAAGAGAGGCTTTTCAAACGGGAAGATCGTCAGGAGAGTGTCAACATCCCGGGCCAGCTTCCTCATCCGGGACCTGTGCCACGCCCAGACCTGGGGACATATGTAGTAGATCACGCGCAAGCCGCGTCTGTGCGCCCATCCCGCAAGCCGCATGTTGAAACCTGGATAGTCCACCAGAACGATTGCATCAGGCCTCTTTTCCTCGATCAGGCGGACGGTCCGCCTGAAAAGGCGCGCAAAAAACGGCAGGCGCGCCAGCACGTCTGAGAATCCCATAACGGCCAGTTCGCCTGTGTCGGCGATTGTCCGCACGCCGGCCTCGCGCATGCGTGGCCCGCCCATCCCCCACAATTCAACATCCGCACGGCTGCGCAGCGCCCTGACAAGGGCGGCGGCGTGTATGTCGCCTGACGTTTCGCCGGCAAAGATCGCAAGCCTCAGCGTCCGGCTCATGACGGCGTCTCTCTGATGTGGCGGAGTATGTCAACTGCCAGTTTCAGCGCGCGGAACCCGTGAACGCCGTCCACAACCGGACTCCTGTGGCCGAGCACGCAGTCCACGAACGACGACAGCTCCGCCGCCAGCGGCTCCTCCTTCTCCACGGGTATCGGCTCCGCCTCGATTCCGCCCGCCGTTCTGCGCAGAAGCTGCCCTGTCTGATTCATGTAATCCAGGGAAACGTACGTGTCCTCCTGGAACACGCGGATCTTGCGCAGCCGCTCCCTGCTGATCCGGCTTGCCGTGACATTCGCCACGCAGCCGTTCTCGAACACAAGCCTCACATTCGCGATGTCCTCGCTCGGGCTGAGCACGGGCACTCCCACGGCATGTATTTCGCGCGACGGAGACCTGACAAGGTGCAGGATGATGTCCAGATCGTGAATCATCATGTCCAGCACCACGCTCACCTCCGTGCCACGCGGAGCGGCTCCCTCGCGCGGCGGCGGATACGGCGCGATCCGTATCGCCTCAATGAATCGGGGCCTGGCGAGATGCTCCTCAAGGAACTTCATCACAGGATTGAATCTTTCGACATGGCCGACCTGCAGTATCGCGTTCATTCGTCTGGCCTCGGCGACCAGCTTCTCGGCCTCGTCAGTGGTGGACGCTATCGGCTTTTCCATCATCACGTGAACGCCCCTGCCGAGGAGAAACATGCCGGTCTCGAAATGTCTGTCCGTGGGCGTCGCCACGCTGGCCGCCTCGATCGCGCAGGCCAGTTCCTCCGCGGACTCGAAGGCTCTGGTTCCGTTTTTCGACGCGATCTCCGCCGCCCTCTGCCTGTTCACGTCATAGACTCCGACCAGTTCCGCCCGCGGAATGGCCGCGTAAATGCGGGCGTGGTGCTGGCCGAGACTTCCGACTCCGAACACCCCGACCTTCAGCCGCCTGTCCATGGATCCTCCGGATGTTTCACCCTGATTCCGCCTCCACGGCCGCCATTGCGATGCCGCACCTGTTGATCGCTTCCATCACGGCCTCGCGTTCCAGGATTATGCACCTGCCGGCCTCGACGGCCATGGCGGCGGCCCGCGCCTTCCTGAGAACCTTCACGGTGTGCATGCCCACCACAGGAATGTCGAAGCGCATGTCATGACCGCGTTTGGCCACCTTCACCACAACGATTCCAGGGCCGCCCAGCCGCGCAGCCCGCGCAATCGCCTCGTCCGTGCCCTCGAACGCCTCCACCGCCAGCACCACCCCCTGCTTCACCGCCACGGTCTGACCGATGTCCAGAGCGCTTGTGGCTCTGGCGACCATGAGGCCGTGTTCGATGTCCTTCCATTCAGACTCCGACGGCGGCCGGCACGAGAGAACGCCGGCAGCCGGCATGTAGTCCTCCATGAAGGACGAGGCTGGAAGAAGCTCTATGCCCACGCTCCTCAATTCCTCGGCAACCGCGCCGAAAATCGTCTCAGCGTTCTTCACCGGCAGCCGCTTGAGCAGTGCGATGCACCGGGCGTCGGGACGCACGCGGAAAAGGTTTGTCGGGGTGATCTGGCCGGCCATAACCGCCCGGCGGACACGCGCGGCAGCGAGCGTATCGAGCAATTCCTGAAGCTGGCCCACATGCAGCCAGTGAACATCGTCCGCGAGTTTATTTATGGAGCGGTCTGTCTCGCCGCGGAAAGCCGCCGCCACAATCCGGCGCGCTCCGCGTCGTCTTGCGGCCTCCGCGAGAAGCAGCGGATACACACCGCGGCCCGCGATGATGCCGAGCGATTCGATATCCAATTGAGTCATGCTGGGACTATATGGCGGATGGCCATCCAAAGGCAAGCTGCTGCCTGACGCCTGCGTGGCGGCGATTCTCTCAGCGGGGAAGGTCCACCGTTATGCAGGGCTCGCCGCCCATTGCCGCAGCCGCCGTCCTGGGCGCCATGAGATCGTCCGCGGTTCTGGGAAGGCCGTCGGGTCCGGCTGAGTACAGGAGAACGTTCGTGCCGTCGCTTACGTAAAGGAACTGCCTTTGCCAGGGATCGGGTTTGAGTTCGAGCACGTACGGACCCTTCCACCCCGCAAGGCCTGGGTCGTGCATGAGGGAAACGAGCCCTTCCCCGGAAAGGGGATATCTTCCGACGTGGCTGCGCATCTGCTCCAGCGCCACGCGAAGGGTTTCAAGATTGCGCAGCGCCAGAGCCCTCTGCTCCTCGAGCGGCGTCGGACCCGGCGTCCGCGCCCGCCCCACGTAGAGCGCGCCCGCGACAGCCAGCAGAAAACATCCTATCGCAATCTGAAGCGGCCGGTTCGCCAGCAGCGGAGGCGAGGCAGCCGCAAACCCGCGGACCGAGCGCGCGCGGCGTTCCTCCCTGTCGGCTGCAGGCCGGGCGGGAACGTCAAAATAACCGGGCAGAAGGCTCGTCCTGCCGCATTTCGGGCACGGTCCGCTCCTGGAGGCCTCGAAAATGTGGCGGCAATATGGGCACCTGACCTTCATCGCTGATTTTCCATTCGGGGCGGAGGACCGCAGGAACTGCCGCGCCGTGGAAAATCTTGACGGCAACCCCCTGCGGAACTAGGTTGATTCGACTGGGACACATCACGCATGGGGAAAGTCTAGAAAGCCCGAAGCGAGGACACAATGAAAAATCAGACTCACCTCCCGACCGTCGCGTTCATGATCTGCTGCCTGTGCTCCTCCCTGTCAGTCGCCCAGAACCAGGCGCAACCGTCCGGGCCGCTGGCCCTCGCCGCCGAAGCGCTCAAAAAGGGCGATGAGGCCAGGGCATGGCAGCTCTACACGGAGAACCAGGCCCTTTTCCAGAAGTCCTGGGCCGAGGCTGACGACGCCCTCGTGGCGTGGGTCCCGGACCAGTTGAGAAAGCAAAAGCGGTTCAAGGAGGCGCTCGCGCTCTGCGACGAGATAATAAACAAGCCCGGCTCCGTGGAGCCGAAGCACATGGCCTCGGTTCTTCTGACCAAAGGCGACATATTCAGGGATCAGGGCAATTTTCCAGCCGCTCGAATGGAGTATCAGGGGCTGGACAAGGACAAGGCTCTGCGCGACACCGAGGCTGGCAGGAAAGCCAAGTTCCGGATCGTGGACATTCTGAGGTCAACCAGGGACTACGACACGGCAAATGAAATGCTGGAAAGGTTCAAGGACCTGCCGGACCAGAGGGAGCAGGCCGAGGCGTACTATTACTCGGCTCTCATTGCGGCGGACAGGGAGGCGTACGACGAAGCCAGAGAGTTGCTTGAAGAAGTCAAGAAAAGGGCGCCCGACCATGTGGAGTCGCTCTTTCTCGAAGCCGAACTCAACCTGAAGCAGGACCGCCTTCAGGATCCGGAACTCGAAATAGGATCGCGCGTGCTTACGACATTTGTCGTGCCGGGCCGCCCGATAACCATGAAGATGCAGGACAGGAACCTTGCCGTGGTGCGGGCCGGAGCCGGGCTTCCCGTGGAACTGAAGACATCCAAGACCGGCGACCGCGAACTCGTCGTGCTCTCCCCCTCTCCGCGCGATCCCACCCTCTTCAGGGGGCAGATAATGACCAAACTCGGCGAGGCGACTCCGACCAACATGATGCTTGAGATCACCGGCGCAGACGTCATCACATACAACATCGAAAAGAGCTTCCAGAAAGCCAATGATCTCAACTATCCGGACAAGAAGATGCTGGTGGTGGCGAATGCCGACCTTTCGGCAACCGCCGGCGAGTTCATATCGAGCGACGAACGCGACCAGATCCTCATGCAGGCGCGGGTGGAAGCCCTGCTGGAGAAGGAGGAACTCAAGGCGTACGAAAAGGAACAGATACGCAACACGGCCGTCGTCCGGCCAGGCAACGACATCAGAGTGCAGGTGATTGATTTCGACCGAGACGTCGGCCCCCAGGAAGACACGGTCATGGTTGACGCCGAGACGTCGTCAGGCGACTCGGTCTCGGGGATGATGCTGACCGAGACAAACGCTCATGCGGGCGTGTTCAGGGGCAGGATTCCCACCGCATCCGCTCCTCCGCGCGCTCTTGCCTCAGACTCCGCGCAGGGCAGCGAGCCGGGCGCGCTCATCCGATCCAAGGGCGGCGGTTCCTGGACGAGCGCCTCCGACGGAAAGAAGCCCAAGTGGGTCGAGGTTGATTTCATGACCATCCAGCCGGTCACCGAAGCGCTGGTCGAGCTCGGCGAAGGGGCGGGAGGCGGAGTGAGCAGGGTGACGCTCATGGCCGGGCTGGGCGGCAACACCGGCCTTCAGCGCGTGGCCGGCACCAAACCGACCCAGGAGGAAATATACGGCTACCTTGATCTGGACAGGTTCTTCCCGCGTCAGAGCAAGACGGCCGCGTTCGTCTGCGCCCAGATAAAATCCGAAGCTGCCGCGGATGCGGTGTTCAAGTTCGGCAGCGCAGGAGGAATCATCTGCTGGCTGAACGGCGAACGCATACACAAGAATCTGGGGACCAGAATGTGGAAACCGGAGGAGGATGTTGTAAACGCGAAGCTCGAAGCGGGAGAGAACAGCCTCGTGATCCGCGTGAGCGTGCTGACCCCTCCGTGGGGAGTGAGCGCCACCGTTCAGGACGCAGCGACCGGCAAACCCCTGCCCTCGCTCAAGGCGTATCCGCCGCTGAAGGAAGGCGTGGTTTCCGAGTGGTACGTGTTCGAGCGGCTGATTCCGGAGGACACGATCCAGATGCCGAAGCGGATCACGCTGAACAAACCTTTGCGCATCGGCGATGAAACTTTCCGATGGGCGCCTTCGTTCGTGATACCTCAGGCCGGCCTGAGCATCGTGGGCAATCAGATCAAATGCGCCTTCCACCAGCCCCTGAGCGCGCGCACGATGCGATGGGTTTTCGAGGAGTTTTCGGGCCCGGCGGTGTCGGTCAAGTCCATATCGGCCAAAAACAGGTTCGGAGACGTGATCGTGCCGACTGAAACCGATTTCTCCGCCGCGACGGGCAACCGCACGCTCGAACTCGGGCCGGGCGACACGATACAGATCCGCTACAACGACGAGCGCAACACCCGGGGCGCTCCTCAGGTGCTGACCGCAAAGATGGAATCCGGATTCCACAATGCCACAGTTTCGCTGAACTATGAAACCATCGAAATGGACGAGCAGGGCAGGAGGAAGAGCGTCTATGACAGGGCCGTTCGATACAGGCCCGGCGAAACGGAGAGCCTTGTCGCCAGGGTGGTTGACTACGACGGCGACGTCAGCGAACAGACCGACACCGTGGAGATCCTCGCCGCCACATCCTCGGGCGAGGAAACAAGGATGAAGGCGATCGAAACCGAGCCCCATTCCGGCGAATTCGTGGCGATTCTGCGTCTCGGCACACAGACGGGCAAGGACACGCTGAAGATCGCCAGGGACGACAGGATAACCGTCATGTATCAGGACCGCGAGAACAGCGACGGCAGGCTGGAGAAAAGCGCCACGGTCATTCCCGCCTCCGACGATCCTCCGGAATTGCTCCTTTATCAGGCGAGCGTGCTGATGCCGGAAGGCACGAACACAAGGCCTCCGATGCTGAAGCTTTCTGCGCCGATCAAGGCCTCCAACGATCTGGCCGTCGTGACGAGCATGGACACCTCCCTGTTCTTCAGGGTGGTTTATCCCTTTGCGGCGCTTTCTGAGAAATCCACGTTCCCGGCGAAGCTTGTCACGCAACGCGAGATCGAGGAGGCGAAGAAGGAGGGAAGGGACCCGAAGCCGGTCGAGGCGGTCATGACCATGTTCAATTCCACCGACGCGGTGTTCCAGGCCGAAGTCACGCTGCGCACAGGCGATCCGAAGAGTTATGCCGACGAGGAGGATCAGGAGGCCGCCGCCCGGGCCAGGGCGCGAAGGCGCGCGGCCGGAGAACCGCCTGAAACGCCGAAGCTCTACGTGAAGGCCACCGACATCATACACGTCTCCGTGAAGGCGCTGAAGGGAGAGGAAACCCGCGAGGGCCGGTTCAGACTCGGAAGCGACGCGGTGGCCCGATTCATGGATCGGAAATATCTCAGGGAAATTCAGCAGGTGTATGCCGGCGATTATCTCTATCTCTTTCTGGCAGACAGAGACCGCGACCTTACCGACGATCTGGACAGCGTGCAGGTGTCTGTTTCCGGCCAGGCCGGCAACGCCAACGTGACCCTGACCGAGTCCCTGCCACACTCAGGCCAGTTCAGCGGAAGGATAAGGACTGAGATGAAAGGCTCAGGCCAGCAGGCTTCCGGGAACGAGCCGGTATTGCCTGTCGTGTACGGCGAGACGATCACGGCATCCTACAAGGACGAGATTTCCGTGATCTCCCCGGATGCTCCCAGGGAGGCCAAGGCCCTGGTGAAGGTTTACGAAGGGGCCGACGGCGCCCTGGCGGGATTCACCAAGCTTTTCGCCGACGAGGACATGGCTGTAAAAACCCGGCTTCTCACGGCAGAGGCCATGTTCGAACTGGCGAAGAGCCACCGCGAGTCTGGCCAGAAGGAGCTTGCCGAAAAGGAAATAGCCGAGGGCAAGGCCATTCTGGAAGAAGCCATCGCGGATTATCCGAACACTGCGCACGCGCCCCATGCAGAGTTTCTGCTGGCCAATCTGGCGCAGGAACTCGAAAAATACGAAGAGGCTGTGACGCGCTACGACAAGGTCATATCCAACTGGCCCAACTCCGAGTTCGCGCCGAAGGCCATGCTGCGCAAGGCGATCTGCCAGGAAAAGGTCGGCGACTTCGAGAACGCGCTGGATACCTATGTCGAACTGACTTACTCGTATCCGAACAGTCCTCTGGTGTCCGACGCGGTGGTCCGCCTGGGTCAGTACTTCTACAGAACCGGCAAGTACGAGATTGCCGGCAAGATATTCGGCAATTTCCAGGAGCGGAATCCAGCCCATGAACTCGCCGCCAAGACTCTCTTCCTCTCCGGCCAGAGCTACATGAAGGGCGCAGAGGAGAGGAAGAAGACCACGGGCGGCAAGTATGATCCCACCGCCTTGCAGTGGCTGAACGAGGGAATCGAGCGGTTCAACAAACTGATCAACACATACGAGGACAAGGACCTGCGCGCGGAGGCCATGTACTGGCTGGCCGATTCCTACATGAAGGTGCAGGATCCGAAACGGGCCTATCAGTCGTTCAAGAAACTGACGTGGGATTATCCCGAGACCAAGTGGGCGAAATTCGCCCGTGGCCAGCTTGTGCAGAACGCGAAGGTGTTCGAGCGATTTGAAACGGATGCGGAATAGCGTTTTTTGCGCGGCCCGACGCGCCGCTCGCCCGGCGAATGCGGGGAAAACGGCCGGCGGCCTTCTGATGGCCGCCGCTGTGCTCTGCCTTGCCGCGGCGCGGCCGGCTCCGGCCCAGTTCGGCGACGCCTGGGACTGGCGTCTGGCGCCGCGGCGATTCAGCGCCCTTTCCCAGGAGGAGCGCGTCCACTATTCGCGCGCCGAGGAACTGCTTGGAAACAAGAGCTACGAATCGGCCGCGATAGAGTTCGAAAAGTTCATGGTGCAGCATCCCAGAACTCCGGTCCACTCCCACGCCCTGCTGCTGAAGGGATACAGCCTGCATCTTGCGCGCCAAAGAAAAACGGCCATCAAGGTTTATACGGAGGTGCTCGACCTGTTTCCCGACGCGGTTGACGACGCCGCTCCGGCGCTGTACCTCACGGCGGCGGCCCATTTCGAGAACGGCGACGTGGACAGGGGAGTTGCCGCGCTGAAGGAACTCACCGGAAACGAGAAATACCTGCAGCATCCGATCGCTGACCTCGCCCTGAACAAACTGGGTGAATACTACATGGGCAGAAAGGACGAAAAGAACGCGGAGGCCTGCTGGAAAAAAGTCGTCCAGCTTTACAGCGAATCGCTCGTCCGCCCCGAAGCCGCCGCGAAGGAGGCTCGCGCCAGGCTCATGGATTTCTACATCAGGAAACAGAGATACCCCGCCCTCGAGGAAACGCTCGCTCAGGGCATTGACGATCCGAAGAAGCTGTGCGATGTCGCAATTCAGGTTTACGAACGCGGCATGAGCGGCTTCGGAACCCTGAGCGCGGACGAGAAGGATTCCCTGTTCCGGTGGTTCAAGGTGAAGAAGCGCTGGTTCATAGAGGCGGATCGCAAGGCCGATTTCTTCCCAAGGGTGCTCGACCTCGCCTGCAGGGCCGGCGCAAGGGACGATTGGAAAACCTTCTTCGGCGATGCGGTGAAGATGCTCGACTCCACCCCTCCGGAGAAGATGAAGGATATCGCGCCCTGGCTTGGGCAGCGGCTTGCCGAGGCGCAGAAGGCCGGATGGAAAATCGAAGAGCAGTGGAAGGCTTTCGGCGACAGCCTGACATCCGGCGCAAAGGCCCTTCCGCCTGAGGAACAGCTCAAGCTTTACGGCGCCGTCATGGAGGCGATCATCTGCCCGATGGAGACCGCCTCGGCGGCAGACAGCGTGTGGAGCACTCTGGTCTCCAGAAGCCGGGAGATTTGCAAAGGACTTTTCGGAGACGAGAAGGACCGCTCCCTGTCGGAACTGGTTGACAGGGTGAGAAAGAATCCTGCGCGGATCGAGCAGGCGTTCGAGATCGCGCGTTCGATCGAGAATCCTGCGCTTTCTCGCTGGAAGGAAGCGGAACTTTACGGCCAGCAGGAGAAGTTCGAAGAGATGGCCAAGGCTTGCGAAGACGTCGAAAAGATGGATGACAAGGATCTCGCGGTTCGGGCCATGAAAACCAGAGCCGGCATCTACAAGGACCGCCTCGCCAGATACGAGGAGGCGATCAAGCTTTATAACGAAATCAACGATCCGCCCTGGACAGCGTGGGCGGTGGTCGAATGCTATGAGAAATGGCAGAAGCCCGAAGAGGCAGTTGCCATGTGCTCGGAAATAGAGGGCTTCTTCGAAAACGAGGCACCTGTGGCGGCCTTTCGGAAGGCGCTCATATGGGAGCGCTTCGGCAACCAGGCCAAAGCCATAGCCGAGTGCAGGACCGTTCTGAAGAAATATCCCCGCCATCAGGTCTCGTCGCAGGCGCATCAAATGCTCGAGCGGTACGGGATCAAGACTGGCGGAGGAGTGACGGAAGCGGAGGATTAGCGCTCGTCGCGGAAATTCGAGCAGGCGGGCGCCAACGGCGACAAAGCGCCGGGGGCGCGGATTTTCTGCCTTGAGGCGTCCGCTATTGTGAGATCGGAGGCGGGAAGATGAAACTGCATGCGCGGTTCGTTTCAGTTGCATTGGCGTTTGCGTCTCTGGCGTCCGTTTCGACGGCGCAGCAATCCAGACCCGCGGGAACGCCGGCTCCAAAAGCGTCGGGAAGCGCGGGAGCCGCCGCAGCCACGGACAACCAGGCCGATTATCAGGCGCTTCAGATGCTGAGGAAGGGCCTCTCGCTGCTCGAAGACAGGCAGGATGAACGGGCGGTGAAGGTGCTCTCCGCCATTCCGCTCAACTACCCCAAGTCGCCCGTCCGCTTCAAGGCCCTGCTTGCGCTGGGCAAGCACTACGCCGAAAAGAACGATTTTCAACTGGCGATCAAGACCATGTCCTCGATCTGCGACGACGAAACCGCGGAGCCTGAGGAAAAAGCCGAGGCCCTGTATCGCATCGGATCGTGCCATTTCGGCCTCGCCGATTACAACAGAGCGCTTGCCACCCTGCGTCGCGTCACGGAAGAATATCCATGGAGCGCGTTCGCAAACGAGGCTTACTATTACATCGGCCTGTGCCATTTCAAGCAGAGCAGATGGAGCAAGGCGATTGAAGCGTTCAAGCTCGTCGGCACAAGCGTTCCGCCCAACGCCCAGGGACAGAATCTTGTCGAGTCCGGACAGCGCTTCTTCGTGAAGGTCCAGGACAAGGACCTCCGCGCCCTCGGCGCCACGGGCGGCAAGGTCAAATTCAAGGTTTCCACCCAGTCAGGCGACGTCGAGACTGTCGAGGGAGAGGTTTTCGACGTCGAAGGCGAAACGCATATGGGTTCCATCAGGATGGAACTCGGGCAGGCCAAACCTGGCGACGGAAAGCTGCAGGTGCGGGGGGGAGACACAATACAGGTCGAGTACGTGGACAACAACACCCAGGACGGAAGCCTTCAGGTGAAGCGGCTTTTCACCTGCAGGACCGTGTCCACGGCGAGCGCCGGCTTCATGGACGGAGCGTACAGGGAATACGTTCATGGAATTATCGCGGGCCAGAAGGCGTTCATCCGCGTGAAGGATTACGACGAGGACGTCTCGGACCAGAAGGACAAGGTCTCTGTGCGCCTCTATTCACAGTACAGGGTTCAGAAAACCGAGGAACAACTGGCCGCCGAGGCCGCCGGTCCGGACGAGACTCCAGAGTTCGTGGTGCGCGACGAGGTCACGATGACGCTCGAAGAGACCGAACCGCATTCAGGCCTCTTTGCGGCGTCGTTCATGGTTGACGATCTCAAGGACCCCAACGCCAAAGCGGACAAGAGCGACGGAAAACTCTCCGCTGTTGAAAAAGACGCCATCTACATGGAGTACACAGACAAGACTCACATGGGCGGCATAAACACGCCGAGGGTGGTAAAGGCAAAGGCGGAATATCTGACCGGCCAGATTCAGGATGTCTGGATCGCCCACCGTGAGGTCAGCACCGAGGAACTCCGCGCGCGGAAGAACCTCATAGAGGCGAAGTTCTATCTCAAACTCGCTCAGATTTTCAGGGATGTCGGCCTCACGAGCAGGGCGCAGATCAAGGCGGATGTCGGCCTGGAGAAGGTCGAGGACATCCTGCTTCGTTCCATGAAAGCCAGCATACCGCAGGAACTTGTCGAGCAGGCATACCAGGTCAAGTGGGAACTCCAGATTGCGAAGGGCGACCTCGATGCTGCGATGGCGACGTGCCGCACGCTCGTGGCGCTGTTCCCCTCCTCCACCCTCGCGGATGTCGCGCTTCTGCAGATAGCGAGGGCGAAGATAGACACCAAAAGGCCGGAGGAAGCCGTCCGCATCCTGAACGGCCTGCTTTCGATGAAGGGGAACGACGATCTCAAGGCCGAGGCGCAGTTCCTCATCGGGTCGGTCCTTGAGCAGAAGGCCAATGAGCGGCCCACCAAGGAGGACCGCCTCAGGGCCATGGGCCAGGCCGTGGACGCCTACAAGGCCTGCGCGGACAAATTTCCAAACTCCCCGTTCGCCGGCCAGGCCCTGGGCAAGGTCGTTGACTTTTACATGGAGGCCAAGGACTACGACCGCAGCCTCGAGCTTGTGCAGACGATCTTTGTGGATTTTCCGGACGCGCCGTTCCTGGACGAAATGCTCCTGAAATGGGGTGTGGTCCTCGCGCAGATGAAGCGCTACGACGAGTCCCGCGCCAAGCTCCAGCAACTGATAAACGAGTATCCGAACAGCCCGGCTGCGGGCAAAGCGCAGAAGGTGCTCGATGTCGTGAACAAACGCGCCGGCGCCGGTTCATGATTTTTGGTTCAATTCTGCAAAAGAAAGGAGCTATTCATGCTCAGGTACCTTCTTGACGGAGGCCCGCTGATGTGGCCCATACTCCTGGAGTCTATCATTGCTCTGGCCATCTTTTTCGACCGGCTCAAGGCGTTCCGCAGCGCATCGCGCGATACTTCCGCGATGAGAAAGATGATCCTTCAACTTGTGGGCGCCGGCAAAATTGACGACGCTGTCCGACTCTGCGAAGAGACCAGGGGGCCTGTGGCCGCAATTCTGCTGGTGGGGCTCGAAAGGTACAGGCGTATGCTTGAGCTCGGCCGTCCGCTCGGCGAAATCAAGGAGAGCGTTTCCCAGAGCATGCGGGACTACGCTCCACACGTGACGGATGCGCTTGAGAAAAGGGTGAACATTCTCCTCGCCATCGCCAGCACCGCTCCTCTGCTGGGCATGACCGGCACGGTGACCGGCATGATCAAGGCATTCGGCGCCATGGCTGGCGCGGAAATGCTCTCGGGCGGAGTGGTCGCGGCCGGCATTTCCGAGGCCCTCATCACGACTGCGGCCGGCCTGCTCGTGGCTGTGCCCACTGTTCTTGCCTACAACCTCCTCAGCAACAAGGTGGAGCAATACACGCTGGCATTGGAGGACGCCGCGACCGAATTGGTGGACTACATATACGTCAACGGTCTGGCATCCCGGGCAGCGTGAGATCAGGCCATGCGGCTCGCGAGAAAAAGCAGGCCTTTTGCTGACGTTGACGTCACCTCGTTCGGAGACCTGGCGTTTCTGCTGATCATCTTCTTCATACTCACGACAACCTTTGTCAAACCGATGGGAAGCAGGCTGACCATTCCCTCCGGCACGTCGGATCCAAACCGCAAATCAGACAAGGATTTCCCGACGATCAACATCTCGGCAGACCGCATACTCTTCAACAAGGACGAAGTTTCCTTCGACGAACTCAGGCGGAAGCTGTCCGGCATGAAATTTCCGGAGCGCAGGGAAGAGGAACGGATCATCATCGTGGAGGCGGCGCCGGATGTGCCATTCGACCGATATTTCAAGGTTGTCACGGCAGTTTCCAGGTCAGGCGGGATCCTGGCCATCGTCGAGTACGAGGAATCCAGGAAAGATGGAAAGGCCGGAGGACAGGAGGCTTCGGAATGAGATTGCCCAGGCGCGAAAAAAAACGTCCGTACGTTCCGGTCGCCTCGTTCGGAGACCTGGCCTTTCTCCTGATCATCTTCTTCATGGTCGCCTCCACGTTCATGCGCGAAAAACACGTCAAGGCCAGGGAGGCGTCGTCGCCCGACATAGAAAAGGCGGAACTCAAGCCCATCAGCGTCATTCTGGACAGCGAAGGCCAATTGTGGCTTCAGGGCCAGAAATGCCCGCCAGATGCCCTCGAAGCCGCGGTGAGCGCTCTGCTCGAGGGCGCCCGCGAAAAGACCGTCATGCTCAAGATAGACAAGGATCAGCCCCAGGAAAAATACGGCAAGGTGCTCCTGGCTTTGAGCGGCGCGGGCGCGGACATTTTGCTGGTTGGCGTCAGAGAGGGCCAGTCGGCCCGACCGGCAACCCCAAACTGAAAGGATGCGATCATGGCCACTGACATAAGATTTGCATGCGAGGTTTGCGGCGCGGTGTTGAAGGTCAAGGCCGCGCTCGCCGGAAAGATCCTGCAATGCCCGAAATGCGCAAAAAGGACAAAGGTTGTTCCTCTTGATGAGTCTGCCGCCCAATCGCCTCCCGTCTCCGCGCCGGCCCCCCGGCCTCAGGCGGCTGTAACTGCGGAGTCTCGGCTTCGGCAGACGGCCGGTGTCTCTCCGCAACCGCCCTCTTCAGCCACGCCCGAGCCGGCTCCTCATGAACCGGCCGAGGCGCCGGTCTCTCCCCTGCCCTCCCCAGCCCCGGCCATCGGCGAACCATCGTGCCTGCATGAGGACGCCGCGAAAGGACAGGAGTCCGCCGTTTCCCGCGAACTTGAGGAGAAGTTGAAGGAGCTTGAGGCCCAACTTGAAGTGGCCAGGCTCAGGGCTGAAAGAGCCGAACAGGAAAAGCAAGCGGCGCTGGCCAGCCTTTCCGAAGACCGCCGCCGCCTCCAGGAGGAAGCGGCGGCGCATTTCAGAGCCGAGCTCGAAGCCGCGAAGAAAACCATCTCGCAGCTCCATGCTCAGATCGAGGACGAGAAACGCCGGCGCGTCGAGTCGCTGAAACAGGAACGCACCGCCACCGAGATCGAGCGCGACCTGCTTGGAAGCGGACAATACGCGCTCACGGAAAGCGAGATTGCGGCGGCAGACGCGCTGATTGCCGACATCAAGGCTTCGGGAATCGGACGATATGTTCGGCTGTCGGTTGTGATACATGCCGCGGTCATTATTCTGACATCCATATTTTTCATCATTTCCCTTGTGCGGGGACGGCCGGCCGCCCCACCCGCTCAGCCAGCCTCGCAGCCGCCTCAGGCCGCCGCTCCATCGCCCGCGCCCGCGTCAAAGCCGGAGAAGCCGGTCGAAGAGGCGCCCAAACCGGCGCCCGCCGCTCCAGCCGCGCGTTCCGACGCCGCGCGGCGGGAGGCCAAGACCGATCTTGAGAAAAAAGTCGAGTCGCTTCCGTCGCGCGAGGAACTGCCCAAGGACACATCAGTGACCCTCGATCTTGACCGCTGAGGAGGCAACAGGTGGGCGGACCGCGCGAGCGAGGAATACCCGGATGGCTGGCCAGGCCATGCACGAAGGTTGCGCGGTCTCTTGACGCAGCCGACCGGCGAATGATGGGCTGGTGCCGTCGGCTGGCCGAACTCGCGTACGCTGGGCTCGGCCGGGCATGGGGCCGCGCAGGCCCGCATGTTCTGACTGTCCTTTCGGTTCTGGGACGCACATGGAGGAAGGCCGCGGACCGGGCCGGCCGGGCATTCTCCTTCCTCGCCGAGCGCATGCCCCTTTCATGTTTTCTCGGAATGGCGGCGGCATGTTCGGCCGTTCTTGCCGGCGCTATCATGCGGTGGGGCCCCAGGGCGGTTCTTGTATTTGTAATGGGCATGCTGGCCGAGGACACGCCCGCTCTCGGCCGGACGGCCGCTCCTGCGCTGGTTCCGGCGATCGTACGCCTCGCGGAAATCTGTTCCTTCCTGTCCGCCCTGGCTTCTCTCGCGGCTTTTGTCAGAACCCGACTCTCTCTCTGGATTCTCAAGGCCGCGGCAAGCGCCTTTGCCGTTCTCACGGCCCTGACGCTGTACACCGCGTGGGCCGTTCCCGGCCAGTTGAGCAGAGCCGACTCGACGCTTTTCCCCTCGGAAACGCGGAATGAGATGCTCGTGCAGGGCACCTGGCGCCTGGCGCCGGCGGTTGCTGTCTGCGCAATCTTTCTCTTCCTTCTGATCCTCCGCGCCACGGCACAGTTCTACGGGGACGAGCGCCGGGCCGCATCTCCGGGTCTGGGCGACCGCATCTGGGAAAATTTGCGCTCGCACGGCCGCGATCCGGCTTACAGAAAGGCCCTGTATGTTTCCGCGCTGCTCCATTTTTTCGTCATCGTGATCCTCCCATTCATGCTTGTCTGGTGGGGCTGTCCGATGAAGCCTTACGGCGTGCCAAAAGGGACCGGAACGCCGGTTCTGGAAATGGTCAGAATCAAGAAGATCAAGATCAAGCAACCGAAGAAGTACGTGCTGAGCCTCAACACTGCAATTTCCTTCTATGTCCCGAAGATAGACGACAGCCAGGTGTTCGAGGAAGTGGACAAGCTGACGGAAAACATTTACGAGGTCCAGAAGACGCAGAAGGGCAGCGGACTGGGAGCCGGCGGGCCGGGGCCGGGAGGCTGGCCGCATGGCATGGATAAGGTCCAGGTGCGCTTCATACGCCTCGAGTACGACGGCGGAGACTGGGATCAGGACATGGGATATGGCGCCGACTACAACATGCTCCTGAAATTCAGGGAATACACGAAGTTCAACATCGCGCCGAAGACCGAATCCATACGCATTCAACAACTCATGAGATTTCCGAAAAAGCGGGCGCCGCCCTTCGTCTATCTCACCGGCGGTTTGAGGGGAAGCATCGGAGTCAGCCACGCCGAATGCAAGATCCTGCGAAAATACTGCATTGACATGGGCGGCCTCATATTTGCAGACAACGGAGGCGGCAACTTTGACCAGAGCTTTCGCGCCCTGCTGAAGCGGACTTTTCCCGAGCTTCCGCTCGTGGAGATTCCTTATGACGATATCATCTTCCAGCAGCCGTTCTACTTCCCTTCAGGGGCCCCTCCGTTGTGGCATCACTCGGGCAATCAGGCAATGGGCGTCAAGTACAATGGCAGGTGGATTGTCTTTTACCATCAGGGCGACATAAACGACGCATGGAAGGACGGCCATTCCGGAGCTTCGCAGAACCTCGCGGAACAGGCCTACAAGCTTGGCGTCAACGTCATCAACTACGCGTTCAACCAATACATGCAGATCAACTACGGCGACAGATGACCTCGTTGGCCGCATCCTGGAAAAGGGCCGTCATGCTGGCGATCGTGCGGCGGATATGAAACAGGCCAGCGATGCGTCGGGCGGCTTCCCGCCCCAGTCTTTCACGCAGCGCCGGATCCTTCTCGAGGGCGATAATGGCTGACGCGATTGCTTCGGGGTCGCGCGGTGGAATCACAATTCCGGACACATTGTGCTCCACAAGCTCCGGCATTCCGCCCACGTTTGTCACTATGGGCGGCACGCCCTGGGCCATTGCCTCGATCACGGCGCGGGGCAGACCCTCGCGCTCGACCGATGGCATCACGAACACGTGAGCGGCACCCGCTATGGCTGAGGCGTCGCGCCGGTAACCCAGCCAAATGCATCGTTCCTTCACGCCGGCCATGTCCAGCATGCGCCGAACACGGCGGTCGCGGTTCTCCCCAACCAGAAGCAGCCTCGCATTGGAAGCGGGCGGAATCAGAAGGAAGGCATCGAGAAGCGCGTCCACCCCTTTCACCGGACGGATATTTCCGGTGAAACAGACGACGAACGAGCCGGCCGGGATGCCGAACGCAGCAAGATCTGCCCGCCTTTCCTGAACATACCATTCGGGATCATGTCCCTTGTAAACCGTGACCAGCCTGCCGGGGGGAAGGCCGAAACCGAGCAGATATTTTCGGACCGCCTCCGATACGCAGACGATGCGCGTCACACGGGGATTGAGATACGTCAACCAGCAGGCAGGGTCCAGCCGGCTGATGTGCCCCACTGTTCCTCGGTACCCGACAACCGCAGTCGGAATTCCAATCGCGGCGAGGAGCGAAACAGAAAGCGTGCTGTTCCTGACCGCATAGATCACGTCATATCGTTCGGCCCTTATCCGGCGCCGCAGACGGACAGCCGCGCCGAGGTCGAGGCGGTGCCGGATATTCATCTCATCCACGGGCAGGCCGTGCCTGCGCAGGCTTTCGATTTCCCTGGCGCCGGGAGAGCATATTATCTCCACTCCGATTCCCGCATCCGCAAGGCCCTTGTACAGGGCAACCTCGGACCTGTCGTTGTATGTTGTGACGATCAACGCCCTCATTGAGGAATTTGACCCTGCCTGTCCCGCTCGGCTTGAGAAACGGTCTCTTTCTCCCGCTCTGCGTATTCGCTTTCCTGTGTCTGATTGCGCAAGGCGTGTTGCGCCCGAACAGCGTATTTTTCCGATGGGTTATTCAATCCGGCAATTTCTCAAACGCAAAATCCGGCCCGAACATCTCACATAATCCGGCAATTTCTCAAACGCAAAATCAGAGTTGAAGCCGGCGAAGTGATAGGATAGTGATACACCAAGTTATGACTGATTCCCATAACGCCTGGCGCCGCGCGCGGC
>Ga0123519_10004157_pt1 | contig 23628 bp, 17 predicted proteins | sample YelNatPaOPRAMG02_FD_87396 | JGI IMG/M metagenome (GOLD analysis project Ga0123519, IMG submission 87396) | Hot spring microbial communities from Yellowstone National Park - Yellowstone National Park OP-RAMG-02 (version 2) | ecosystem: Environmental > Aquatic > Thermal springs > Hot (42-90C) ...
ATGTGGATGTGCCGGGTGGCATTCGGTTCCGCGAGTCCGATGTTTTGAGCGCAGGCGATAGCCTCACAAGCTTCGCACTTCGGGACGGTATCGGGTGGGAGCCGAATGCCAACGCTGGCTTGCGGGTCGGTGTCGGCATCTGCTACGATATCCGCTTCCCCGAGATGGCCACCGCGATGGCCCGGGAACCACACAATGCGAAGCTACTCATCTATCCCGGCGCGTTCAACATGACAACGGGTCCAGCGCACTGGGAGCTCTTGATCCGGGCCAGGGCACTCGACAACCAGGTATTCGTCGGTGCCTGCTCGCCAGCACGCGACCTGAGTGCGACATATACCGCGTATGGGCACAGCATGATCGCTTCGCCATGGGGTGAAGTGATTGCGCGGACGGATGAGCGTGAGTCGCTTGTTGTGGCGGATATCGACTTGAATCGTCTGGAACAGGTACGAAATGCGATCCCTGTGCGCAAACAGCGTCGGCCAGAGGTTTACAATACAGCGCAGAAGGCTGCGGAAAATACCGCTACGTGAACTGGGTATCGCTGTAGGATTCAGTTTCCGGATGAACAACAGGATGGTATTCGTTTAAAGACGCATGAGCGCCCCGGGCTATGTTTATCTGCAACGTCCCTTGTATCGAATTTCGTTTCCAGCCGCACATCTGGCCGGTATTGAGTTCAAGAAAATCGAGAGGTCTAGGATGATCGCTATTCACAGAGTTCGCCGCATGCGATGGCATCAGCGCACATCAAGGCATCGAATGGCGTCATGCACTGATGGGAATAAAGAACGGAAATGAACTTCTAACTAGCAACTCGATAACAATTCCGTTCCCACTCTCCGGTAAACGTTAAAAAGGGGGGAAAGGTTTCCGAATTGTCGAAAGTTTAGTTTCTAGGCGGAAGGCCCCCAGATCCGGACGAGGCTACCAGACCATAGCTTTTCGCTCTTCACAGTGCCCAGTGCTGCGAAGAGACCTGAGCAACTCGTCCACAACGTAGTTTATTCTCGGACTTGGGGCGGGGATGCTGCGTCTGGGCGTCGCCCGCGTCGCGGTGGACTCCTACTACATCGCTTCGCGCCGTCGCAGGCAATAGGTCTGTCTGCACAGCTTGCCTGCTCCCAGAATGATGGTGAATCCCGAGTCCATGTCGTATAAAACACGCCTCGAGCCGACGCCGTCTGTGGTACGGCAACGCCGTTCTCTCTCCGTGATGCATCCGCACCGGCGCTATAGCGCTGTTGCGGACGCTCTCGGCAGGCTCGGCACACGATCGAGCGTATGAAACGACCAGTATATCTGACAACAAGTATGGGTGATGGAACTTGGAAGTTGGGGATGGATGGATGCTTCACCGCGCGCTGGTAAGAAGCGCACAGTCGGAGAACGCTGGCCTGTGCAGAAGTTCTGTCAAGTAAAAACATCGACACCGCACTGGAATTGCGCCACGTGGCGTAGAGGCGGCACCCGCGCGTCGCCATGTTGCCGCGACAGGCGATGCCTGGATGCGCGCACCGCCTCCCGAAACGGACACGCCCCTCAAGTCGATACGCTCGATTGACGCGCAGCGTCGGATGCATGTTCGTCAATCAGCGCTGCGCAGAAACGGTACGCGTGTCCATGTAAGCGCACAGCAGACAGCACCGTCGCTGCGCACGCGTGCCTGCTCAGCGTTGTGTGTTGTTCGTGTCCATCGCGCGGCGCGCACCACAGGCAAGACGTTATTTGTCGGTCTAACGGGTTGAAGGGTTCACGTTCAACAAGGTAAGGGACCTACTCGCACGAATCATCGAACTTGTTTTTTTAAATCAACGAAATGGCTTGTGGTTGTTCTAACAGTCGCGGAGCGAACGTTTTCCACGCTTTCTTCCTGCTGCTGTTGAGCGGCCTGGGGTTGGCGCTGGTAGGTCTTGGGATCTGGGCGACGGTCAAGCACAAGGGTCTCGACCTCGACTTCCAGGGCTGGTACCATGCGCTGACGCGTACGGGTGTTGCGGCGATCGTGGTGGGCGGCGTGACATTTCTTATCTGCTTGCTCGGGTTCATGTTGCTCTGTCGCACAGGCAAGTGCTCGGGTATGTTCTTCCGGATAATATACGGGCTTGCGCTGGTCATTCTCGGGGCTGTGCTGATATTTGTTGGCGTCTTCGCGGTGCTCCTGGCGCTTGGGCCCAATGGACCGAGCTGGTTACGCAATGGTTTCCATGACGCGTGGTTGAGCACGGTTCGCAACCAGCCCTCAGTTGCTTGTGGTATCGAATCTCAGTACAATTGTACGGGATTTTTGAGGAATACTAATTGTTCGAGCACGCCTGATGAATGCCCGACTGGTTGCTCGTCGGACAACAATTCCCCTCTCGGCTGCTACAGGGCGATCATGAATGATTACCGCCAGTGGGCGATTCCAGTCGCGGTGATTAGTCTCGTGGCTGGGGTGCTCGCAGTGTTCGACCTCGGCCTCCTCTGCTGCATCGGACCTGTTGACGACTCAACCTATTACTACAAAGGGAGGGACTATTATAGTCGTCGCGCACGAGTCTGAGGAAGATCGCCATGAAAGGAAACCTGTCGCGTATTTTGGTTATGTCCCTTGGGGTGGCCTGCGCGAGAAACCGTCTTTCAAGGACCATACAGATGCACCTAGGCACGATCGCCCATCATGCCATCGCCTCGCTATGGTGCTAAACTTCACGATTTGAGGCTGCGCGTTGATCGCGCATTCTACCAAGCATCTGTGACGAGCGTCTCCGATTTACGATGATGGCAGAATCAGAGGTAGCGAGCAAAATCGGGGACAGCAGCGGCACAAGCAACAAAAAATAGTGACGAATTTACTGGCGCGCTCGTTACCGCAATGTGCGTCCCAAGAAAAGAAAGCCGCTGGATGGTGATGTACAGCAAAAAGCGTACCACACGCAAATGCGCGCAGCATCGGCTCTATCTGAAAATCAAATTCACTCGTAAAGCAAACGCTTGCGCTCCATTCCATAGTCGTCATTCGATTCCGTTCCACCAGCATTGTAGCGGTTATCATCGAGACGCAACGTCCAAGGAACGTATATTGCAGCGTCGCTGCTTGGATAACAGCATACCGCTCACTTGCAGAGCACGCGCAACAACGCCCCGGAGACGAATGCCAAGGTATCGAATGCATGTTGCTTTCCACGGAGCATCGAGGATATCCCACAGGCTCAGCAGAAGCTACAAGATCAGGGACCAAGGACCAGCGCCTAGCCACTCCAGGATTCCGGGTCAAGCGTCTTCATGGAAGAACGATCGCTGCTGCCGTTCCGTATGCATGCTGTGCGTCCTCTGCCATGCATCGGATTTCGAACGATTGCATACTCAGGGTCCACGAATAGCGCAGTTGCTATCGAGTCGCTTCTCAGCGGGCCCGACACGAGCGGACCGCTAGGAACAAGCGCTCTGGGTATCCTGCGCACCTGCTAATTCACAAATTTCGCGCTCCGATAAACCTAACAGGTACAGCACCGTATCGATGCGCGCAGTGTTGATACAAGCATCAGCTGCATCTTGCACCAGGGGCTTCGCCTGAAAAGCAATCCCCAGCGAGGCCCGTCGAATCATCGGCAAGTCGTTGGCACCGTCTCCAACTGCCATGGTGTGTGCGAGTCGCCCGGTTGGAGACGCGCAACCGATTTGAAGCCGTCGCCATTCCGCCTCCAACGTCGATAGCTTGACAGCGCCATCGACAACAGGGCCGTTTACACGACCAGTAACAGCTCCGGTGATCGGATCGATTTCCAACTCATTTGCCACCACTTTATCCGCGGCGAGCTGCTCTCGAATGGACTCGGCAAGAAGCTGAAAGCCTCCCGAAGCAATCACCACTCTGGTACCGAGCGTGCGGAGCACACGAACAAGACGAAGCGCACCAGGCGTCAGCTGTAGGCGCGCACGAACCGCTCGCATCGCAGCACCAGCCTCGAGACCCGTCAACAACGCCACACGCTGGCGGAATGCAGCGGCAAAGTCTAGCTCGCCTCGCATGGCCTGCTCGGTGATGCGAGCAACCGCGTCCTCCACGCCAGCGATTCGTGCGAGCTCGTCAATAGACTCATTCTGGATCAGTGTTGAGTCGAGATCGAATATCGCAAGTCGCTTGTAGCGACGATCCGGTCCCTCTCGTTGCACGACCATCGATATTTGCGGATGCGCACATCTCTGGATCCGCCATTGGTTGCGGATTTGTTGCAGGGCATCGTCCCAGGACATGCTACTTTCGCGACGCCACAGCAGCACATTCATCTCGAGCGCTGACGGTGCGAGCAACCGCAGGCGACAGACATCCCAGTGGAACGATGTGCTCAGCAGGTGGAAGAGCGCGTGAAGCGCCCATCCGGCCGCCGTACCGTCAAGCCTCTCCGCTTCCTTTCCGTTATTGCTTGGTGCTTGAGTCGAGTTTCCAAGCACTGTGATAGTCCATTCGTCCGTGAGATGTGCTTCAGCGTCGTGGTCTCGCGAAAGCGATCGCAAGTCGAGATCACGCGACTCGCTTTCGACGACGTCACATAGCTGTTTCCAGAACAGGGCTTTTCCAGGAGCGACTCTCCCGGACTCGAGATCTGCGAGCTGCACGAGCCGAGTCCAAACGTTACCAGCGCGAGCCTGCAGACAAACGGTATGAGATAGCCGCGAGGCAAACGTTCGTTTGCGTCGCGCGAAATCGTAGCCTGTTGCAACGCCCGAGCAGCGTTTGCCACTGCCACGCTGTGCAGTTGTGGAAATCGGCCTTCGTGAACAAGGAACTTGCAAGCGATCCAAAAGCAACGCTTTGAGAAACATGTTGCGATCAACGGCTCGCTTCAAGGCCGTAGGCGTCGATACGCGCCCTCTAGCGGAAGTTGCAATGCCTCGAGTTCTCCCATGGACTACGGTCTCTATATTGAACGAGGCTGGCTTCCTGGATGATGCGAATGCGCGCGTGCTTCCGCTCTTTGGGATTTGGACGCAGTGCCTCGACTTTCCCAGGGGACAGGGCGGGATCGGAGGTTGCACCCGTCTCGTATACCATTTTTTCTGGTTTGACAGAACGTTTACATGGACCATAGATCGCGGATTGTGCGATGGATATCCGCAATCGGAAAAGTTCCTATCATGATACATGCCACCTCCAGTTTCCGTGACCCATACTTGCTCTCTGGTGCACTGGTCGTTTTGTACGTTCCATCATGCACCGAGTGCCTGCTTTCAGCCCGCCGCCATAGCGCCTATATCGCTGGTGTGCATGTGGAACACGGAGACAGAACAGCTTTGCTGTACCACGGAGGGCGTCGGCTCAAGGTGCGGTTAACCAGTCACAGTATCGGGATCCATCATATTTCTGGGAGCCTGCAGTCTGTGCAGAAAGACCTACTGCCTGCAGCGGCGCGAAGCGATACGCTAGGACGCTTCTGCGACCAGAGCATCTCCAAGACACCGCCTTTCCATTCATAGTCCCGAACGGACGGGGAGCGGACGAGCTGCTCAGATCTCACCACGGTACCCGGCACTGGAGAGGCGCATGGGGCGCAAGCCCGGCCGACTCGTCCAGCTCGCGGGACCGCCCGCCTAGATGGCAAGACTCGTATACCATGGTGAACACGAAGCAGGCATACCCGATGGCACAAAGTTGATCGGCACGCGTACGAGCTGCGCCTCAGAGGCGCTTCGAGCGCGACCGGCGCACAGGATGCGCCGCGGCGCTGCGGACGCTTTTCATACCAAAGTTCGTAGAAACGAGATGCTTGCGCTTGGCGGTAGCGGGAATGCCGGACGCGTCGCTGGGTAGCTGCAGCAGTCACGCCTTCAGTAGTGTTCGATTCGTTTCATCGCTCCTAAACCCTTGAAAGGGGTAAACCTTGGGGAGCGCGGCGCAGTCACCGGGAAGACTGGACTTGAATTGTGAAGCATACGCTGCCTCTCGATCGGACAGAGGCACGACGTGGGCTAGCGCTTGCAAGCGCCTCGTCACGCCAACATATGTCAAACATAAAATCTTTACCAGAGTTATTTGTGGAGGACCCGCCGCGAGGTCCTCGGCACCGTCCGCTGCCGCCGTTGCTAACTGCAACCGAGCCGGGCACCTGGGCTCACGATACCATGTCGAGGCGGATTCGGGAGGAAATTCTCGCACGGATTTTCCGCGAGAACACGTTTTTCTCTGGCGCTGTTCTTGACCGACTCAAGCAACTTGATCGCGAGCTCGCTGAGCCAACAGCGCATCGGCTGCGTCCTCTCGAAGAGCCGCCGCCAGGAGGCGGCCCAGCACCGGACCTCTTCACTTGGAACCGTCGGATTCTGGAACGGTTTCACGACTGCAACTGGCTTTCAAGCCCCTGGTGTATCGCAGAGTTTTACTTTTATCGTCGAGTCATGGAAGCCGTCGAGTACTTCTCAACAAAACTGGACCCATTCCGAAAACAGAAGGAGCTGGGGGTGAGCGCCAATACCAAGACCATGGATGAATGGGCGTCTCGGGTGCTTCCGCTTCTACAGACGCCTCTGCGCAGAAGCACGGAGCGAAAACACTGGTTCACTCACTTTGTTCAGATCGCTCTGAACGGGAATCGGATGGATTTGTCGCTGTGGCCGGTGGGCGGCGAAACCCCTGCCGTCGATACCGAGACCGGTGTCCGTCTACTCGTCGACGATGGTGAGCGGCTTTGGGAGTATGTCGCGGCGAGTATGCCGATTGCCGAAATAGGAATTATCGTGGACAATGCCGGCATGGAACTATTCTCCGATCTCCTACTCGCGGACTATCTCGTGCACAGCGGCATCGCTGAGCGTGTCGTATTTCACACCAAAGGCCATCCGACGTTCGTGTCGGATGCAACAGCCACAGATTTGCACACGATGGTGCAGGTCCTCGGTGACATGCCCAGAGATATGCCTCTGCAGCGCTTGGCGTCGCGCTGGGCCCGGTATCTGGGTGATGGATCCTGGCGCTGTCGCGATGATCTCTTCTGGGCGCAGCCGCAAGCATTCTGGGAAATGGATGATCCACTCTGGGACTGTATCAGGCAAGAAGTGCTCGTTTTCGTCAAAGGCGATGCAAATTACAGACGGCTTTTGGGTGATCGCGCCTGGCCGCTGAGCACTCCGTTTTCAGATGTAGTATCGTATTGGCCCAGCGCAATCTGCGCACTCCGAGCGCTCAAAGCCGAGCTTGGTTGCGGCATTCCTGCGGAGGCAGCAATGCGTGCCGCATGTGAGGATCCCAAATGGATGGTTAACGGACGTTGGGCGTTGGTACAGTTCTTTGCTCAGCGCCAATCCGACGCCCGCGATACGTTGTAGTGGAACTGGGGCCTACCTCAAGCATGCACGTCCTGCCGGTGAGCGCTCGAGTGAGCGAACGACACACACAGACACAGACACAAATACAAACACGAAGACACACAGATACAAAGTAGATGCACGTTTCGAACTAGACACGCGTCTCTGACGATGGGCATGCGTGCTTCGAGATGTTGTGTCCTTTTTGTCCTTTATGGTATCGGTCGGATCCAGGGCATGCGTGCGCTGTCCGCATCTCGCGCGACACGCGTAGTGCGCTGAACCGGGGGACCCGTGGTCATCGCCAGGCACGATGAATATCCTCCATGGTACCGATTCATGGAACACCGTCATGAATCACCATGCACAGAGGAATAGAGTTGTCGATGTGGATATACGGTGTTGCAGCATTCCTGGATTGCTGTAATGTTCCACATCAGTGCCTTGATGAGCTCGAAACTTCAATTCGCTCTTTCCTGAGCTCTGATTTTTTCTTAGAGAATCGTCAGCGTTTCAGCACAATGCCCACACTGGGTACTAAAGAATTCTCTTGACAATTCGTTTCGTGCAAAACAGCTGGACGGTTCAGAAGCACAAGAAATTTTCGGATGTTGAACGCGGCGCCCAAGTCTTGGTGCAGAAGGTGGTCGCGCGCACCGCTGCTCGTGGAGTCAGACCATCGCAAGCCTCCCGCCTGCGATTGCCTCGTCATCTATCTTTCGGGCACCTTACCGTACATCATATAGGGCATCCAGCTCCGTTTCCCTCTCTTCTTCCTCATGTATTTTACCGTGCTACCGTGCTCGTGATTCGTGTATGTCGTCGTGATCGTATTGATGGGAATCGTGCAGCATCGAGTCCAGTACTCGTAATACGTTTTCGTCGACGGACCCGGATTGCATCCCTACACCGCTAAAGCATGCCCAGCAACGCGAGCTACCTTCACCAAACGACACGAGTTGTCTGTTGTGTACGTTTTCAACTCACTGAACAAGTTGGAGAAAGCATGTATCTTGCCTCCGTACACCCGAAACCGTCGATGGCACTAGCACGATCTCATGTACTTCTGCCAAAGATCGACCGCTCAAGTCACATGGACGCTCATGTACTCACTGAAGCGAAGAATCCACTCCATCGGCCCCGAATATTCCGGGCCAGTAGAGTGAGCGTATAACGGGAGCAACGCCAGCGGGATGCGCCTCATGAAGCGCTCGAGATTGACCCGCATCTGGTTCTGGAGGTTCGTTTCGATGCTTGCGGTCATTGGCATGATAGACGTTCCCATCGTCGACGTAGCGCAGCGACGCGTCAGGATATCCTGGGAATCGTGTGTGGCAATCCCTGATCCTGCTATCAGACCGTATTGCATCCTCCGTCGCGAGCGTCGGTCGTGCTGTTTCACAGAAAAAAGTTTGACCGAAATATTCCACAGGAGCATGGACAGCTAGTAGCCCGGTGTCCAGAACTGGTACGAGCTGTTACTTGACGATTTGCGTCAACACGAGAGAAGCTATACGAGACTTCATCGAGCTCGAAGCCAGGCGCACCCTAGAGGCGTCCTGAGTCTTTCGGAGTACCGGATGCGAAAGGACTTGTCCATGGACTCGTAGACGTGGACAAGGCGTTTGACAACAGCGAGGTGCCTTCGACGCGATAGAGCCGCGCAGAGAATCCAGGTACGGAAACCGCTCAACACGAACCTCAGCCGCGTTCTACTTGACCGCTTTCGAACGACGGAAAGCGACGTTGTCTACGAGCAAGACGGAAGAATCTTGGATGGAGAATCCTCAGAGTGCTTCAACGATGGATGATGTAATGAAGGATCCTGTCCAGTTGGCGATTCGTTGGTGAACACACCATGGACTCGCCGCTTGGCCTGATGTTTACGGAATGCTCGCTCGTCTCTCGTTTACGAGCAGCAGTTTGCCGTTCTACAAGTGCCCATATCCAAATCTCCGATTTCTTCAGCATAAAGCCTCTTCGAGTCAGACGAAAACCCGACCCTACCGTTGCCGGCATTCGCTTCTCACAACGAAATCGATAGTGCAATGTTCACCGCGCGTTGCTCCCTCAGAGAAGCGTGCTTTAGAGGTTGTCGATTCGCGTCGCTTCACCGCCGTTCTTATCGACGGACCATAAAAATTCCATCCAACAGCTTTTTGAGACTAGTTCTTAGAGAACGTATGAAATAAAATGGATTGACACAGAGAAAATTGTGCATATAACATTTCATACGCTCTGTTTTCGGTGCACGGCGTTCAGGAAGAACACGACGCGAAGCGTGATACATCCACCTGTTGAACGCAGAATGACTGACCCGTACAGGCAACGTCGTATTTCACGCACGCTGGCAGTTACGTCATCAAGTATTTCCGCGACTTTTCTCTAATCTACAAAATACATTCTTTTTCCTGAATTCCAGTGAAAAGACAATCAAAACGAAACCCGTTTGCTGGTTCAGGTATACCAGAATTCACTGACGATACAAAGACGGACCTGGCAAATTCCGCATACCGAGAGGAACAAGCCCTGCGATACCTGCCCTGACGCCATTGCCGTATGCGGTGCGACAGCCGAATCCCCATCGATCCGAAATCCGCATCAGCAGCATCCCCGTGAGCCGTCGAGATACGGAAATGGTCGCTTCTATCGCACACGGGATCGCTTACCCGGCATAGTGCTGCAGCTGTGCCCCTATTTGCGATTGATTTCATGCACGACGCAAACTGGTCTCGACGCTTTCGCTGCGCGCGCTGGAAAACAAGACGCCCTGGATACTGCGAAGCACGAGAAAACCATATTGCGTTCAGATCGGGTTTATAATCGCGATAATCTTTCCATTAAATCCGCCGCATTTTCAGAGGAATCACGAAATTCAAGTTTCCATCACCATGAGAATTACAAGAGACGCAGACGCTTGGTTTCATCCAAGCGCAAGGCGCCAGTGAAACCTCTCAGTCCAGAGAGTTCACGTTCCTCTGCAAGGACGCTCGATAGGCCTCCATCGAGCGATGCACAGAAGCGCGAGCCTGTGCAGCCTCAATGCTGCTCTTGGGCATGCGATCCTCGCGTCCGTGCTTAGAAGCGTCAAAGCTGAACATGCGCCTGGCTGCAAAAAGCTTATGGATGACCGTCTTGTCGCCGGTGATGATCGAGCGTACGCCGATCTTGACGAGATCCATAGGAGCGTACCAGACTACATTCCATACCCAAACGACACCGGCCCAGCCCCAACCTGTTCCCTCGATCTGGGTGAATCCCCAGTTCGCGTATACGCAGATGAACGTCGCAACCAGCTGGGCAACCACGAACGCACACATCAGCAATAGACCGGGGCGATCCATGAAAAAGAACCAGTGTGCACGAGTAACAAAGATGAGAGCCTGTCCGATGATACTGCATTGCAGGTATATGATGGAGTGCAGCTGGAAATAGTTTGGATCAGGCTTTGGTGTTTTCAGCCATGGCAGCTCCAGTTTGAAGGTATCATGCCAGAACTGCGTCTTGAAAAGCGTAACGTAGAATATGACGGTGCTCGCTGTGAGGTAGAGCCCCAGCGACGACGCCACGATGAACACCTCTCGCAGATTCCATCGTTGCGGGATCGGACTCGGCTTGACTCGGTCTTTGCTGATCGTCAGAATTGTACCGTCGTTGAGATATGCAAGAATAAGAACCATGAATGGCGGCATATTGAATCGGAACGCCCAGACCAGAACCGCAAATGTCACGACAATACGCACCGTCACTGAGCACGCGTACATGGAATAGTTCTTCATACGCTGGAAGATTTGGCGGCTCATGACCATCGCGTGTATGATGACGCTCAAACCAGGTTCCGTGAGCACAATATCCGATGCACCGCGGGCCGCGTCTGTGGCACCCGCTACAGCAATACCCACCGAGGCCCTTTTCAGAGCGGGAGCGTCATTGACACCGTCACCTGTCATGCCGACCATGTGGCCACGCTTCTGCAGCACTTCCACAATCCGGTACTTGTGCTCTGGGAAGACACCAGCAAAGCCATCCGCGCTTTCGACAAGCTCGCCCACACTGGCGCCGAGCTCCGTTGAAGCGCGCTGATCGCTGAAGTTCAGAACGTCGCAATTGAAGATGTTTGTGCCCATTCCCAAGCGACGAGCGGTCTCTTTCGCGATAGCGAGCTGGTCACCAGTGATCATCTTGACTTCCACACCCATTCGAATAGCTTCAGCAATGGTCTCCTTGGTGTCATGTCGGGGCGGGTCAAAGATCGGCATGAGACCGACCATTGTCCACGGACCAGGGTCACCGTGCGGCTCGCCAGACGGCACCTCTGCGACTGCAATACCAAGTGCGCGGAAACCACGTTTCGCAAAATCTTCGATGTGATAATGAACATCCTTTTCGATTTCGTTTTTGTTGTGTGCAAGACCAAGGATGATTTGTGGAGCTCCCTTCGTAGCTTTGTAGATCTTTCCATCGCTGTTATCCCGATATGTGATTTCCGTGCGCTTGTCCACAGGATTGAAAGGATGGAAGTCCAGCTCCTCGATACCTTCGCGGGCCATCTTGGGGTCCGGCAAAGAGTTCACGACCGCAAAGTCAATCGCATCCTGATTTTCTGTTCTGGAAGCACGCGATGCGAGGATCATAGCCTGATCCACGGTGTATCCATCCATAGTGAAGAAACTTTCCTGGTCAATCGTGAGCTTGTTCAGGGTCAGGGTACCAGTTTTGTCCGAGCAGAGAATTGTCATTCCCGCGAGCTCCTCCACGGCAGTCATGCGCGTAACAATAGCTTTGTGTTGTGCAAGTTCGTGTGCACCGATCGCCAACGTGACAGAGAGAACAACTGGCATCGCGATGGGTACACCACCGATCAACAGCACCAGGATATTGTTGATTCCGTGTCGGTAATTCTCTAGATGTATCGGCCATTGGGTGACAATGAGCAGGAGCACAAAAGTTCCGATCCAGGCCATGCAGTACAAGCCAATGGCCGACACGATTTGCATCAAATGCGAGACACTCTCAGTCTGATTCACCAAGTGAGCTGCTTTTCCGAAAAACGTGTTCATACCGGTTGCAACAACAACGGCCAAGAACTCTCCTTGTTTGACCACTGAGCCCGAGTAGATCATGTCTCCTTTCTCTTTGCCAACCGGAAGGGACTCACCGGTCAATGCTGCCTGATCTATTTTAATATCCTTGCCGCTCATGATGCGCGCGTCGGCTGGGACGATATCGCCGAGCTTCAGGGAGACAATGTCGCCGATAACCAGCTCTTTGGCTTCGATCTCGATCCACTCACCCCCTCGCAGCACTTTCGCTCGTGGCGCCAGCGCATCCATGAGCGCTTTCACAGCGTTGCCTGCATTCCGTTCCTCGATGAAACCAATCGTCGAGTTTATCATCAGCAGCAAAAGGATGCCCAAAAAGTCCTCCCAGTCTGGCGTTTTGCCTCCAGGAATCGTCAGGAAAATAGCGACTAACGCTGCGGCCTCCATCACCCAGCTCAGAGGGTTCCACATAAACATCAAGAACTCAAGAATGGGATTCACTTTCTTCTCCGGCAACGCATTCGGACCGAACTTGGCCAACCGACGAGCTGCGACGTCGGGTTTCAACCCCTCACGAGAGGTCTTCAGACATGCCATCACATAATCCAGATCGTCCTTTTCGAGGTCAACGGTTTCCAGCATGCTCATGGACAGCGAGCGCTTGTCCAAGCCCTCGGGAAGAGGTTTAGCGTCACCAGTTTGCCCAGCGGAGCCGTTTGCGCTGGTCACTTCCTTCCCATCATGGGATGAGGAGCTACCCGACTCAACGTCGGCCATTTTCGTGTTCACAGAAACACTTGCTTTCCTTCGCAACACAACGCGCCGTGCACCGTCACTGTGTTAGAGGACGTTACACGACTCACTTGCTCTCAGTGCACCAAAAACCCACTCCAAGCACCAAATTCGTTACCAGTTTTTAAAAAAGAAAGGTTTGGTTTGTATTGCAGCAACTTGCAAGTACAATCCAGCTCAACTAAACCCACGAAAGAAGGTCTTGTTCGTAAACAAAACCTAGCACGAATACCGCAAACATGTGCGCATACAGGTGTGCACGCATGCGCACGCGCACGCGCATGCGTGCCGTCGCGATCCGGCCAACGAGTGGCTCAGTGCGCATAACGCAATCGCGCTCGCGGCTCGTCGAGACGCCGTCACGGACGCATGGAGGCGCATTCGCGTGCGTGCGTCGCCGTCTCCAACGGCTGGCATTCGCCGTTGAGCGCCATCGACGCTGCGCAATCGCTCAACGCGCACGTTTCATGATCGCACGTTGACCGGTACGCGTGTCGCCGCAAGTGCGGTCGCGCGATCGCGCAGCGGCGATGGCGCTTGTTTGCGGGGGCATGTATAGGATTGTCGCAATCGTTCATATCAATTGCGTTCTACGCTCCAGGCGGGTGCCATCAGATGCCTTTTCGCGGTGTATAGCAGATGCTTGCCAAGTGCGTTCATTTTCGAAAATAAAAATGCGAGAGAAAAGCATGGGCGTGCGATTCGGGGATCCCGGAGGGTCGTCCCTGCCGGATTCAAGAGAAAAAGAAAAAACTCTTCTCGCCGATCATCGAGCGATGAAGCGCAACTGACGGAGATGAAAACGGTTGCAGATACGCGAGAAAAGATGTTCGTTCGACGGGACGATGACGAGACTGCAGTGGCACTGAGGGCGCGAGCTCTACCAATTCTTGCAATGGTGCGTTCAAGCAATGTCAATGCACGCAACGAGTTCATGAACCGAGACTTCAACCACGCCATCAATATCAGACGATTCATGGCGTTCGAGACGAGACCCGAAGCGCTGACGCGATCCAATTTTATCGAGGAATCTCTCAGGCTCGAGGCCTCCAGGGAGAAGCTGAGATCGATAAAAGCGGCCGATCAAAAAAGGCTGGGAAGCATCTGCGCGTGGGTGTACGTATGTCCACTTGATAATCGTGGGACATTTTTCGTGTCACTGATTACGATTGTGAACGTAATCCAAGTATATCCCCGATCGCTAGGTGGATATACGTATCGAAGGGAGTATCGATGACGCCGGAGAAGACCTCAAAGTTCCATCAGTTACCAGCATCGATGCTTCCGTTTAGACAAACTGGTTCGTTTGTGCGATAGTCTGGCTGGTGAACCTAAGTGCCGACGGTACACTTTTCATTCGTCCATGTACGTGATAGCAATCATTTGAAGAGATGAGCTTCATCGATCTGAGAAAAGTCGCCCATCATTGCGCCAACATCTGAGCTGTGTTCCCCAACAGAATAGAGGATTGATCAGGCATCGGACCCTGGGAGAACTCCGACTGGCGCGGAAGTTCGCCATAGCATTTCTGTTTAGGTGCGGTAAGGTCTGCATAGAGACAGATGCTCTGGGCAATTTGGACGCTTTTGGTCTCGGGGCGGAGACTGCAGTACCTCTCCAGGGATGGTTCCACGCTCCAACGAACCCAGACCAGTGTGTCACCAAACCAGAGAGGCCCGCTGAAAAGACCCTCCAGGAGCCGAGCATATCTTAGGCGCTTGCTGCGACAATGGATACGGCGCCTGATCCAGTCATCATTCAAGGACGAAACGGCGTTGCGGTGCCATGACGGATGCCAGTTCGATGTGCACGTTTTGCGGCACTGGACCGGGACTCATCTTTCGCCTGGGCGGCAACAGTCTACGCACGCAGGTCTGCTGTCGGAGCGGCGTGGAAAGATACGCTTAAGAGACTCAGCGACCAGAGCAGAGCCTGGGCGCGGAATGCCGCCCTCCGTCGTCCAAAAAGAGCTGTGTCGCGGTCGGGCCGCGCGGGTTTCTCCTCGACATGCACCACCGGGGCTGCGCGCAGAGCACTGACTCCGCGGACGCATCTGTTCCGCGGGACCTCCCGTCCAGAATGTAGCGCCCTGTGGGCGAGTCAGGCTCACTCAGGTTGGCATTTTGGTTAGATGTTGTAGCCAATGCAAGAGATTCCCAGGAAGCTGGATACCAAGGGACGTGCTTGAATACTCCGAAACTACCCGCTGCGAATAGCGCACAGTCGCAGTGAACAGCAGTTGCACACGAAACCGAAGACGATTCCGGGCGCGGGATTGCACCTGGGCCCTGCTTCGACCGCAGCTGGCAAGAATGCCATGAGACCCATTCAGACAGTTTTTCCTGCACGCTTTTAGTTGCATGGCGAAGAGGTAGAGACTTTTTCCTTTTGTGGTGGGTTCCGTGAGACCAAGTTCCGTGCCTTTCACGAAAAAGCATTCGACTATATCCACATACAGAAGCCGTAGCCCGACAGGTGGGATTCGCAGCTGAAGCTGGGAATGGGCTTCGATGACTTGCGTAAACGATAACGCATCACCATGATGCAATGATCCAGAGGGGCCAACTCCTCCAGATGGAATCCTGTATCGGTAAAAAGAATTTTGCACACCTGCAGCGCAAAGTCGATGCCCTGCTCTCTGTAACAAGTCGCTCGCTGTTTCCTTGTCCGCTCGTGCATCCGTCAGTGAGCGGCACGATTATTCTAATCAATGATTTCATGGAAACCACTTGTCGTTACTGTCGCAACGGTTCTGGATGTCGCCACACGATCCAAGGAACACCACCGAAGCGTCGTTATACTCAGCGCGCTCTCTGCAGCGGACCGCGTTTCTTTCGGTAACAGCACCGATCCTGGCGCCTGCCATTGCCACAGCGCTTGCGCAGGCGACACCGGCAAACAAAACCTGGCATCGTGCGCCCCGGGACTGATCATACGAGTGTTGCACTCTCGACGTGATGTGCGTACTTTAATGCAGAATCTTTCCTATTGCAACCACATGCACTAGGTTCATGAACCCGTTCACGTGAACGTGCGCGTCGAATATCTCCGCTATGGACTCGGACTGCAAGAACGTTAACAGCGATGGATTCACCAATGAAGGCTTTTTTGTCGAGACAGAAACGCTAGCCGACACATTGTGAACGGTTCCGCCGCATACCCCATGTATAACAACGTCAGTTTTCTGGTTCGACAAGAGCACTCCGCGCTCCGGGACGAAAACCTCTCTGAACCGCGATACAGCGCGAAAACAAGTACAACGCGTAGCCTCCACCCCAGCGTTTTGACAGATTGCTCTACGTGGCCCTCCACAAGTCTCCCGTCCGACTGCACTCTACAGATAATACGACGATGATCAGCGAGAGAAAGTCTACGGACCGCGCTTCGCCTGATGTAAACCAGTTGTAGGCAGTTTCTGCTGCGTGCTTGGGAGCACGAGCTCACGAAGGCGACGGTATACCCGAGCGCCTCCCCAGAAGCTAAGACCAAGCGCTGCAACGGGCAATAGTGGACTAGCTCCAGCCAACGTCTCGCGAGTCCTACGGACTACAACGGAAACCGCTCTCGAAAAGGCAGCGTCCACGGCGTACAGCGTCCGTTCTGGGTGCACTATTGTGGCCTGTACCAGTGGCTTCTCAGCTAGATCTCCACAAACAAGCCGCGTCTGACGAATCACCCGTCTCAGCGTCGTCTCTGACGTATCCGGTGACGCTGCAGCCGCTTCCCGCTCCGACGGCATTATCGCGTAAACGTATACGAGCCGGGGATCATGCAACTACCAGCATTGGTGCAGCACATGCTGCCCATCCGGCGCTCCTACAAGGGACGGCGTCGATTGCAAGCGCAGGTCCTCTTTAGAATCTGGACAGAAATAGCCATAACATCCTCTCGTTTCTGCCGCAACTCGGATGCGCTGCACCCAAGCGGCTAAATCAAGGCGCGTGAATCAGCGGCGGCTGGACCTGTGTGGACACGTGTCCAGCCGTGGACGAATCACGCAACTGGCGCGAACGAGTCTCGCGGGTGTCCCGTCGTATCTCCAGCTCGCACCAGGTATGCAGGTTAGTCGGCCATGCATAGGCGGTGCTCGCCAAACAAGCAGCGTGTTTCAGACTTGAGCAGACGTTTCTGTGCACGTGTCCGTTTGCGGCTTCTTTCCCGTGTAGTTTGGAGTGTGCTCGGCGTCGCGGTGTTGGTTCAGATTGCCGTCTATGAGTGGAAACTCTACGGCGGAGGGGTCCGAAGCGCCCGTTATGCGTTGCGCGAGTTCGAGAAAGATCTGCTCTCTCGCCGATTGCCGCTGTTTGTGAACGGAACCGGTACTTGGAGTGTCTCGTACGCTCGAGTGCGCGACGCTGTTCTGAGAGTATCTGGTACGGAGCGAAGGGTGTTCGTGCTGTGCCGCTCACTCGACGCCTGCCGTAGCAGCTCGACGGCTGACGAAGACGCGCTTCTCCTGAACGAACGCACGCTTTTGAGAGTGCGCGCCGCATATCGCTCCGCGTACATATCAGTACATTTCGTCGTGAATGAAACCGAAAAACGGGCATTCGAAGCAGAATGCCAGCGAACAGACGGTGGCTGGGAGCACCGGACAACCCTCTATCAACCGCTGACTCCCTTCGTGATGAAGAATTTGGCTCACTGGACCTTCGATCTCGTTTATCCTCTTTACGTCACGATGCGGCTGCTCAGTCGCAATCCGCTAGATTGGGTCCGTCAGCGTGTCTACCCGCCGCGTCTGATTTTCGATACAACGAGCTTGGGACGAGCGGGCCGCAGCGCTCTTCGGCTTCCACCAGATGGCCGTCGCCTGCTGCACCGCCTTGGCGGCATCAGCACCAGCTTGACGCCGAATCTGGAGTTCCGATCCATGGGCAGAGCTCTGGAATCGACTTTTTGTTTTCGTGATCTAGTACTTGGTGCGAGGGAGCAAAATCTCAGGCACTCAAACTGGAATCTCCTGGAACTGTCCCGATCCATGGATGCCCAGCGGGGAAAGCTGCTGCGTGCATTCAGCGCATTTATGCGGAACGATGCAGACCGCGAGTGTTCGTCGAAGTCAGTCGATCGCAAACGAGTGATCACCCCGAGTCACGACTTATTCGGAGAGCGCCCGCAACGCGACCAAAACCGACACACTATATGGATTCTGGGGCGCGGCTCTGTTCGACGACAACTCCGCAATGGAACAGCACTGGTCCGACGCATACCGCACGCTCAGTATGTTGAGGCGTTTGGCAATCTGCCATGGTGTTTACAATATACCATTATTCGAGATGCGAGCGGCATTGTCGCGATGCACGGCGCTGAGTGGTCGTACTTGTTACTCGTTCGAAAACCATCCCGTCTGCGCAGCGTTGAGCTTTTCCCTCCATGCGCGGCGCCACTGACCTTCTATGCGTCGATCGCTAGATATCTCGGCGTCATGCACCATATGAAGCTGCAAACGAGCAATCGAACCAGCATGGAATTCGATGTGCGTTACCCTCAGCAACGCACCTGCCTCGACGCGTACCGCAATCACACAAGTGTACGTGGCACCCTACCGGGGCGATGTTGCCTCGACGCGAACATCGTCCTTTCGGAGTATGACCAGGAACGAATCGTGCGCTTTCTTGCGGAAGATTAGATATCATGGCACGCAGTGTTTCTGGTTTGAGATACGCGCTAAGCTCGCTTTTCAGGTTTAGGGTTCCAGCGTTTCGAAAAGCGCCTTGAGAACTCTGCCTTTTTGCCAGTTCCATGCAGGACAGCGACCGAGCATATCCGAAGGGCGCTTCTCGTGGGAACGCTGAAAAGACTGACTCCATCAGCCATTGTGACGGGCTCTGGCGACCAGGTTTCGCGAGTTCCCCCGCGTCGTCCGTGTAAAGCCTTCCAAAAGCTACCAGAGTGACCTCGAGGACCCCTGCGACGTTTACGCTCATATTCAGCGGACGGAATCACCGCTTTCAACAACGAATGCCATGCAAAAGTCCATCGTTGCCGCCTGCGGAGAGACGTTCTGTCCAGGGCGTGTTTCTCGCCACTACTGTATACCGGTTATGCAGGGTTTGTTGGTTGAACGGCATGCCGGTGCGTTGAGTGTCAGGTACGCGCGAACGTATGCACCATCGCCGCCGGTGCGCAACGCTTCTCGATGAGAAACGTGTCTATTCGAAACCCGACTTTCTCCTTCAAAAAATACGGGCGTTCGAGGCCTGTTCATGTCGACGCGCTTCACCCAGAAGCTCTCGAGGTGCGTCACTGCTCCATGGCTGCTGGCATACGGGGTTTAGTGCGACGGATAGAGCGGTCTCGCGAGTTTCTATGGATCCGACTGCTAGGCGGAGTCGTTCTCACCGCGTGGGTGATTCTGCTGTTGAGAGCCTTGGGCGCTCGCCAAGGTTTTCCTTTTGGCTCCCGGCCGACGTCCTCTAGTGGCGTTGCCACAGACGTGCCAGGGCTTCCACCGTTTATGTCGGACGGGGCGGCTCCTCCGAACCTGAGCACTTTTGAAGGCGTTACGAAGTTGCCCTATTTACGTTTGTCGCGAGCCGTCCTTACCGGAGACCAAGTCCTCGCTCCTGCGTCGGTCTCGCCAAACAGCACCGCTACCAGCCACTTCCTAACCGTGATGTCCTCTTACTATAGCGCCTCGCAAAACGTTAAGTTGCTTGATGAAGCTCAGTTCTACGGCGCCCACGCGGACGGAACATCACCGCTGCGGCTGTGCAGGCGTTTCGAGGCGAGAACGGCGGTGCTCACTCGACCGTCGCACTTCGGGCTTCGTAACCTAGCCCATACCACTGTGGACTACCTGTATCCACTGGTTGCAACGTTACTCATGCTAGAAAAAGTGAACCTTGTGCGTCACATTGAACAGGACCCGACGCTGTATCCGCTGCCGTTTGTGGTTGTCTTCGATCTGCGTGACATCGGGCAGAGCGGGTTTCCACCGAATGGCGGACGCGAACGACTCCTTCGAGTCATCCGTATGATCCATAGCCTCGTTGAAGATGTTTATTTCATAGGAAGAGATGTTGAACTTCCCTATCCCGTGTCTGATGCGGAGGGTTGGTGTTTTCGCGACCTATCTGTTGGTGCGCGCGAGCAACCCATACGGAACTGGGACTGGACCTACAATCCGAATTCGAAAGGCCTGAATGGAATAAGTGCGTCGGAACGCGCTGCAGCGAACGCGCTTCGTCCATGGTTACTGGAGGCTTTTCGCCTCGCCACATTCAAGTTTTTCGAGAAGGAATGTTCGAAGGAGCATGTGGAGCGCGCAAAACAGCGTCCAGCGCGGCCAGCCGTCGTTCTGGGACGCAGCTCGCAGCGGCGGCGTCTTTTAAACAGCGATCAGCTGGCAGAACGACTCGATGCAGACTACATTCCCGATTTTGGGGAACTCTCGTGGTGCGACCAGTACGTCGCGGTGCACCAGCGTCGCTCGTTGATCGCGATGCACGGCGCAGAGTGGTCGCATTTGTTCTCGCTCGGGAAACCACGCCATGTGGTGAACATCGAGCTTTTTCCAGCTTTGGCGCGAAAGCCTGACATGTACGCTGCCTTGGCAATCATGCTCGGGGTATCGCGCCATGCCATGGCCCAAGTTCTGCACCTGAACGGGACCTCATTCGATCCAGCGTATCCGGGGCACGAGGCCTGCATTCGCATGATGGAACGTCATCGACCGATGTCCGCAGAGTGCTTATTTCAGGCAAACCTTGTTCTTCATGAAAGCGAAATGGATCAGCTGCGCACCTGGCTTGACAATCACATACAACGGGACTAGTGCGCGCTCCGGTGATGCTCGTCGGAGTTGATGCATAGCGCGTTTACTCCAGCGATGCGTCGATGCGCGACTTGTTCCATGGAGGCTGCAGCTTGCGGCAAACTTGCATGCAATTTCGGCGGTACGGATGCTATGGATATTCCGCGAGTATCGCGCAGCGATATCGGCCCTGAAAACGTGATACGCACGCCGCAAACTTGCCACGAGTAGCGCTTGTTCCAAGTTCAACGCTTTGGCAGGTTCCAGACGTAAACGGTTTTCCCGAAAGGCTACACGTGATCCCAGGAGCTTGAATATGTGGAAAAAGAGCGCTCTCTCTGACATAGGCTCCCTGCTCCACACTGTGCGGGGTGTTTGGAGCGCCTGCGCGGCGCGCTGGTCACCAAGAGGCTCGCAGGCGATGCGTGCACGAGGCCCAGGACACTAGACAAGAGAGCGGTGGCGTGCGGTCGCTCTGTGGGGTGGTATGGATGGTGATGACCGATAGAAGTTGGGAGGCCAGGAGCAGCGTGCTGAACACTCTCCCGAAGGTCGATAAAACATCGTGGAATCGCCGGGGAAGTCTCCTGGTTCGTGTGTCGACAACCCTGCTCTCTACATCCGTTTCAGACGAAAATCGAGCACTGAACTGCGCGCTCTGTTCCTGATTTTTCATTTCTTTCTGGTTTTTTTAGATGCACAGCCCCGATATTCAAAGTATATTGGTCAGGGGCCTACGGATTCCTACATAGGCTTCAGATTTTCGGTTGTGTTTTTGGGCAGTTCTTTTCTGGTTTCTGCTGCTGGAATGCAGTACGTCATCGAAATCAAGATGATTCGCAACGCCCTCCATCAAGCATTTCGTAAAATAACCGATATCAGAATCCAATTCATTGGCAGAGGCCTCCGCGCTTCTCCTTTTCGTACGTGAACAGTGCCCAAATCACGCATTGTTCAATTTTTGATCAATCTGCTTTGAGGCAACTCGTGGGCGCTGCAATTCGTGCATCCTGACTGACGAGGAGAAAAAAACTCGATGACATCCCTGGTCGACTTCTGCACAAGCTCATGTGGAAATTCCACACCATGAGCCACGTCGAAGAATCGGTTCGATTCGAGAGATAGTATCGCCTCACTTTGTGGCTATCGACAAAACGTAATTCCACAGCAGCTGCATGATGTCTCTCACGAGACACGCTCGTAGAGGCTCCTATCTCTTCTGCTAGCATGCCAACGGGTCTTGGACTCGCACTTGGGTCATGGCAGCGATCGCCTTGAGTCGAGCGTGCGTCACTGCTTTGCAAAAAAGGGAGCTGAGCCGGATCCAAATCTCTCGACTTGTTCACCTATCTGGATTTTTCTTCCCATACTTGCTTCATCAGCGACAAAATGACATTTCACAAATGATTCATCGAATGGGAGTGTGCACGCTTGCGTGTGCACCAGACCTCGTACTCGTGGAGTGAATCGTCCAGAAGATCGCACCTTTTGCCTATGCATGAGGTACACCGAAAACAGCTGGGAGCGGCGAAATCGCGACTTGAACGCTATCACCACCATTTGTCGACTGCGTGCGACACCGCCTGATAGGAAGGAGAGATTGACGAACCTAAACCAGGAGATACGAGAGAGGGAAAGGAAGCAGTCGCAGAAGAGGCCCATCAAGCATCAGTGCTGCTGACACGGGGAAACGATCGAAACCTTAACCCGTACGCCCGAGTTTTGCGGACTGGACCTATAGTCTTTCAACTCATTTTTGTTTCGTGCCGCCTGCGACGTATAGCAGGATATTGAAATGATCATGAAATGTGCCGTATAGATCGCAGAAGATTTGCGTGTACGATGTATATTCTTTACTGATCAGTACAGGGAGGACTGCATTCCTGACTCGGGTCGGTCATTCGGCGGTGCTCAGATCGTTGACGAACGCTGAGAAAAAGCGTTCCATGTTCTCCGCGCCGAAACCGAAACGGTCACAGACTGCTTGCAGTCAATGGTAGGAAACGACTCATTGAAAATGTTCCTGGAAGCAAGAGCAACGATTGTGGCCAATAGGGGCGTCTCTGTTTCTCAGCCGCTCGTTCGTGTGGTGCTGAAGACACTGGGTTACAGTTGGAAAAAAGTCGTAGTTGACACATGGCCATCTTGCACAGATATCGCGAGAACAGCGTTCCTGGAACGTTGGGATCGGTACGAAGCAGGGCGACGTTGGATTGTTTTTTCATTACATGAGACCTGCTACCGTCGAAACCGTCAGAGCAGATATGGGGTATCCGAGTACAAAGAAACGTTTGTACGTACGACGAAACGCGGAAAAAACGAAGACGCAGTCCGTTCTAACTGCAGTGGATTCATTTGGCGACCTCAGTTTCGCTCGTGGAGAAGGCTCATGCAACAGCACCTATTTTGCCGAATCATTGAAGACTTTTCCCTCACGTATGGCGACGTCCTTCTATTGGACAGCGCCGTATTCCAAGATTCCCCTTTTGTTTGAGCTTTTGCCGAATCTGTCGGAGAAACGAGCTGCTATTCATTCCTCTGTATGCCCCGTGGCTCCAACCGATCGAAGAATGGTTTTCTTGTGTGAAACGCAATGATCCCTCCATTGGGCGAATCGCTGAAGCGCTCAGCACGTTCAGGTCGAGGCACATGTCGTCTCTCTTACGCAATCTGTTCTCCCTGCGGGACAGTACTCACCTAAGGGCATAATGCGCTCCGTTCAATTGAAGAAATAAAAAATCGAATGGA
>Ga0123519_10004159_pt1 | contig 23616 bp, 18 predicted proteins | sample YelNatPaOPRAMG02_FD_87396 | JGI IMG/M metagenome (GOLD analysis project Ga0123519, IMG submission 87396) | Hot spring microbial communities from Yellowstone National Park - Yellowstone National Park OP-RAMG-02 (version 2) | ecosystem: Environmental > Aquatic > Thermal springs > Hot (42-90C) ...
ACAGACTGACGGCTGATCAGACTATACTGCAAGGTTTTCTCAGGGCATCAGGGCTATTTCAAAAACCTGATTGCCAGTCAAGTTAATGTACAAAGATCAATAATGAGTTTCGCATAATGATGTAACATACTGGCGGGTCGGATCGAGCACGAAGCCTTCTGCCAGGTTGTCACTACATTACCTGAAACTCAGTATTAACCAAGGAGATAATTGGCACGAGCCACATCCAACCCTTGACCGGGTGGGATTACAGATCCCACCCGGTCAAACGGCGAAAATGGTTACCTAAATCAGTGACGCCTGCTCCTCCTTAATCCCCTTCAACCTCTTCATCACATCATCCCCACCGCGCCCGAAGTAGTCGTGGAGCTTCTTATACTCAGCAAAGAGCTTGGCGTAGACTGCGTGAGCTTCGGGGTTGGGTTTGTAGGTCCTGTCTTTCACGCGAGCCATGTTGACGGCGGCTTCGTTGATGTCGTCGTAGCCTCCACGAGCCTTTCCGGCGGCGACCGCGCCCCACATCGCGGAACCGAGCGCGCAGGTCTGGGCGGACTGCGCAATCTTGAACTCGCGGTTGGTCACATCGGCGTAGATCTGCATCAGCATCTCGTTGCGCTCGGGCAGACCTCCGCAGGCGACGATCTCGTTCACCGCGACTCCGTTACTGTCGAACGCGTCGATGATGATATTCGTGCCGTAAGCCGTGGCCTCGATCAGCGCGCGATAAATCTCCTCGGGCTTGGTGTTTAGGTTCATGCCGAGGATGAGACCAGTCAGATCGGCATCGACGAGCACGCTGCGGTTACCGTTCCACCAGTCCAGCGCGAGAAGTCCGCTCTCGCCGGGCTTGAGTTTGGCTGCCTTTTCGGTCAGCAGGTCATGCACGCTGATCCCGCGCTCGCGCGCCTCCACCTTATACGGAGCCGGAACGCAGTTCTCGGCAAACCACGCAAAATGATCACCTACGCAGCTCTGACCCGCCTCGAACCCGAAGAACCCGGGCAAGATACCATCCTCGACATATCCGCACATCCCCTCGACAATCTTCGGCTCCTTACCCAGGACCATGTGGCATGTGCTCGTGCCCATGATCGCAACCATGATTCCTTCGCGGGTAACCGTCGCGGCGGGAACGGCGACATGCGCATCGACATTAGCTACTCCGACCGCTATTCCAGGCCTCAGGCCCATCTTCGCCGCCATCTCGTGCGTAAGCTCACCCGCCTTCGCTCCTATCGGGGAGATATTCCGGCACATCTTCTCATCCACAACATGCTCGAAACGCGGGTCGAGGGCTTTAAAATACTCATTGGAGGGGAAACCGGTCGCTTTTTCCCACATTGCCTTGTAGCCGGCGGTGCAGGCATTGCGGGTCTCGACTCCGGTAAGCTTCAGCACGACCCAGTCTCCAGCTTCGATCAGCCGATCAGCGGCCGCGTAGACATCGGGAGCCTCATCGAGGATCTGCAGAGCCTTGGAAAAGAACCACTCCGAGCTGATCTTCCCGCCGTAGCGCTGGAGGAACTTCTCACCCCTCCGCGCCGCGGTTTCGTTAATTTTATTAGCCTCGGGCTGTGCGCTGTGATGCTTCCAGAGCTTCACCCACGTATGCGGGTTAGCCTCCCATTCTGGCATGGAGCACAGCGGCTCACCGAATTTATCGATCGGGAGCATGGTGCATGCGGTGAAGTCGATCCCGATCCCGACCACATCCTCCGGCTTTACCCCGGATTGCTTCAGGACAGCGGGAACGATGGTTTCGAGCGCGGTAATATAGTCGTGAGGATCCTGAAGCGCCCAATCCGGCGGCAGCTTCTCACCCGAACTCGGGAGATACTCGTCGATAACACCATTTTCATACTCATAGACGCTCGACGAAACCTCTCTGCCCGTTTCAACCTCAACAAGCAGCACCCGTGCGCTAAGGGTTCCAAAATCTATTCCGAGAGAGTATTTCATTTGGCACCAGTCCTTTAGGGCTGACAGCTTTCATCTGTCAGTGACCTTTGAGGTAGTCTTTATCATCACAAGCAGTAAATGCTGTCATTCTCGCGAAGGCGGGAATCCAGGAATGGTGAAATGACATCCTGGATGTAGTTGTTCACTATGTTGTAACTTGAAGGTCTGCGCCCTCACCTTAATCCTCTCCCCCAGGAGAAGAAATAGTCTGTACCGATATGCAGGCTGTGAAGATATAGCATGAGCCATGGTGTTTCTGATTTGAGGGTTGGGCCACAGAGCTAACAGATGATCCACTAAGCCACCATCCCAACCCGAAAATCCCGAAACCTGCACTACTGCAGTTGAAAAGAGGCGCGGGTTACAAACCAGCTCATACCTGGTCCGGGATTACAAATCCCTGACCATCTGACCATCTAACCATCCATCTCCGCTCTCAGCCGTTCTTCACGCTCGACTTGCTCCTTGTCTCCTGCAGCTTTACAGTGCTCTCCCGCTGATCCAGGATCGAGAGCGACATGTCTATGAGTTCTTTCGCCTCGTCCGGAGTCATTGTGCCCACGGTGACCATATCTATCGGACGAAGGGTGTTCCACACGAAATTAAGTGCCTGGAACGGACGGATCTGGCCAGAAGCCATCGGCTTGATCGTCATAACCGGCTTTTTCGCGTTGCGGATGACATTCGATATCCAATCGACCTCGATCTGCATCAAAAAGCCCATCGCATTGTAGATGGAGATATAAGTTTCGACATCGAGCCCGGTTTCGTCGGAATAGATAATGCTTTCGGGCATGTGGGTGCTGAGGCCGGGGATCATGTCATATTGACGGATGACCCTGCAGACTTCATCCATCTTGCGAACCTCGCGGGTGCAGCGATCTACCATCAGGTCGGTAGTGCTCTGGTGAGGAAGGCAAAAAGCAGCGCCGAGCTGCGCGTTCTTCTCCACCACACGCTTTACCTCACCGATATCGAACCCTTTGACCGGGGTTTCCCGGTTTACCGGAATGCCTGGTGTCGAAACGAAGATCGCCTTCACACCGGTGCGGTCTTCAGCGTCCCTGACCGCATCCATAAGCGGTTCCCGGTCGATAAGGCCCATCACGGTATCGACTCCCGCTTTGAAAAACACTTCGAGGATATCGGCAATAGCCTTGCGGGTCCCGGCGACGTCCTTTATAAGTTTATCTTTAGATGGCGTGCAGTGGCTGAACCCAAGGAACCAGTTCGTACCCACAATCATCCTGGAGAGCGAGAGCCCTCCAACGTCAGTCCTCGGAAACTTGCTCATTACCATCTCCTCCCGAACGGTCTTTGATAGCCGCCCATTCCTCTCTTGCCAAAGCATAATAGAACATATCGCTGATTCCGGTCCATCTGCCGTTGCGCCAGGGAACCGATTCCGATTCCCCGACCCTGTGCATGCCGGTCTTTTCCAGCACTCGGGCAGAAGCGATGTTGGAAGTAAAACAAGAAGCGCCGACTCTCTTCATTCCCAACCGCTCAAATGCGAAATCACGCGCAACCTTTGCGGCTTCAGTCGCATACCCCTGTCCCCAGAACTCCTTCGCATAGATGTAACCGATCTCCGCCCGGCGCTCCGCGCCTGTTCTCACGTAAATTCCACAGGATCCGATTAACTGGTTATCCGACTTGCGCACCACAGCGAAATCGTAGTATACCCTGGGCTCCGCCTGCCGCAGCCTTATGGCGAACCTGATGTAGTCGCGGCTGTCCTGTTCGGAATGAACGCCGTAGGTAGTCGTGCTGACGGCTTCGGGATCGCTTAGATAGCAGTGCACCGACCGCCAGTCAGCCTCCTCGAACTCCCGAAGAATAATCCGCTCAGCCTCGATAGGAGAAATGATCACTGCGCGCTCTCTAAATTAATAATGCTTAATCTTGAATTATTATCTTTGAATACTTGGGTAGTGGTGATCTGATCAGCAGTGACAGTCTTTTACTGATGGGTGGCGATCTCCGAATCGCCACCTCAAAGCCAATTGGGGGTCTTCGAACCCCGCAGCCATGCCTATTCAAAACTAAGAATTTAGAACTCGAAATTTCAGTAATGAACAACCACCATCTGATGGCATATCAGCTCATCTATGCTCAATCGTATTCGCCCGTTCTCCGCAGTGAAGGTAATATCCTTCCCCTGCGGTTCGAGAGTTACCGATTTTACCGGCTTATCGAGCTTTAGGGTTACTTCGACATTTCTCAAGGGTAAAAGATCCTCGATCACCTCTACCGGATGACTATCGTAAACATAACCCTCCGGCGAAAGCTTTACCTGGCTGCCCCGGAGAACCGTGTTCGCGAAAAGCAGGTGCAGAACATAACGATTTTCAGCTTCCTGCCGCATCAGCGAGATTCGAGCAGTGGAAGGAAGGTTCGTCTTCAAGGTCTCATCGTCCCCAAGCATCAGCCGGATCGCATTCGCGGCGTAGTCCCTGTAAGCCACAGCCCCGAGCGCGGCGTAGGTCGAGAACAGGGGGTGCGCAAGGTAGAGAATGGCGTTCTTCTTCACTGCAGCAGCATAGGCTGAGAGCTCAGCCGCCGGCGCATGCTGGTGACTGCAGAAATGCTCCCAAGTCCGGTTGAAATAGGGATTTCTGATCTGCGCGAGCGCCCTCCCCGATGTCGGCTTGACCTGCTGCGATTTGATATACATCACCAGCGGCGCATCCACAAACGAAGGCGCGAGCGCCGATCCCGCATCGAGGTAATCAGGCTGGAACGGGCTTTCACCGAAATATTCCGCTCCAATATCGATTGCGAATTCGGAACCGTTCGCCTTTAACCCGCTCTTTCCACTCAAAACGAGCTTCCCGCCGTGCTTGAGGTAGTCATCGATCTTGTTCTTGAGCTCGTCGTCGATGAGTATCTCGTCGGGCAGGATAAGGAGTTTATATGGTGAGAAATCCATCTTCCGGTCGATCATGTCGAAAAGCAGATGGCTCTCAAACAGCACACGGCCAACTCCCGTATCAGGAGCGCGATTCCCGGTTTCAGCTTCACTGGAGAGCACGGCGATATCCACAACACTGGCTACATTCTCGCACCACGGCTCCTTCGCCTCGACCTCAGAATAAGCTTCACCGATCAATTTGTATGTAGTTTCATCCATCCGGCCGTTGGGATGAAGTTGATCTCCCACCGAGCACTTCGCGCCGTTCGCCAGCATCAGCGCGCACTCATACCTGAGAGCGTTCGGATGCTTATACCCGCCGAACTCCCCCCAGGTCGTGTGGAATTTGCCGGTCATGCCCAAATAATCGAGCCCGATCTTCTGAACGTATCTCGCTGAGAGGGGGAAGTGATCGTAGCCCCACCCGCCCGTAGGAAGCGATTCGAGTTCGAGGTGGCTGAAGTAGGCGAGGATGCCGCGATTGCCCTTACCGACATGCCCGCTGTTGTGAAAGACCGGCATGTCGGGATTATCGCACCGCGCCGCGGCTGTGGTTTCGCGGTAATATTTATCCAGGACCGCCTTCGCGCACGCCTGCCTGTCCTCCTGCTTGTTCGCATCGAGACCGTGCTGCTTCATGTATTTAAGGCACTGCGTGCAGCAGCATTCGCCCTGAAAGATAATATCGAGAAACACACCGTCGCTCTCCGGGAACATCCGTACAGCCTCTCGAATCTGCGCGCAGAGGTAATCCAGATACGGAGTATTGAAGCAGAGTTTCTTGAACCCGGCATTATTGATCGGACCAGTCCATCCGCTGTAGCGCCCCTCGATCGAGATTTCGCGCCACTCCGGATGTTCTTCCGCCATCACATTATCGACTCCCGCGGAGATGTAAATCGGGACATTCACGCCGATTTCTTTGCTTGCGAGCATCTGCACTTTCAGAAGGTCGAAATTGAGATGCGGGTGCATCTTTCCGACTTCGGTGCGGTGATAACTCCAGCCGTGATGGCACTTCGAGAAACATGTAATCGAGTTCACATGCCCCGCTCGCAGCGCGTCTTGCCACTGCTTCTTATCGAACTTCTCCCCAATCCCGGGGATATCCGGCGATGTGTGGAAATCCAGATGAACCTGGCGGAAACGTAAGTTGTATCGAGACAAACTGCACCTCGTTGGAAATTATGAAGAGATAGCTATCAGCTTTCAGCTGTCAGCTATCAGTGATTTCATTGGTAGTTATTATCATCACAGCAACCAGTACTGTCATTCTTGCATATATTGTCATTCCCGCTTTACTCTGTCATTCCCGCGAAGGCGGGAATCCAGTCTGCAGCAGCGTAAGTTTCGGGATTTACGGGTTGGGTTGGAAGATGCACATCTATCCGTACCCATCCGCAATTCAAAAAGCAGACCATCTACTCGCTCACAGCGATAATAGCCCTGATCACGCCATCGGCTTTCGAAATCGCCAGTTCCATCGCTTCTTTCGCTTCCTCTAAAGCGAAGCGGTGGGTTGCGTAGGATGCCGTGTCAACCTTGCCTTCAGCGGTCCATTTAATCCCGGTCTCCGTCGTATTGTTGCTTCGGCGGACAAAGACCGCGGTCAATTCTTTACGCCGCGCGGATGATGCATCGAACGAGTATATATCACCGTCGGGGATGCCTACAATCACCATTCGACCCAGCGGCTTGGCGATCCGACTTGCCTCGCGGACAGCGCTTTCATCACCAGCACATTCAAACACCACATCGGCTCCGCGACCATCGGTAAACCGGCTTATCTCATGATCAATATTCGACAAAGACGGGTCAATAACCTTGCTCGCGCCAAGTCTCGATGCGAGCGCGCGCCTTGCTTCTACTGGGTCGCTCACAATAATCTGCCGCACTCCAGCCACCCTTGCCGCCTGCATTACCGAGAGCCCTATAGCACCCGCTCCCAGAACAACCACAGAATATTCCGCCCTCAGATCCGCAAGCTGTACGGCGTATATCCCAACCGCGAGCGGTTCGACCATAGCGACTTCATCGAGCGACAGCGAATCCGGGACTTTGAACACAAGCGCCGCGGGCCAGGTGATATAATCGCGGAAACAACCATCAGTTGGGGGGGTACCGAAAAACGGTACATCAGGGCAGACGTTAAAATGGCCGGAGAGACAGTATTCACACTTCCCGCACGGTTTCGCGGGCTCTATCGCAACCCTATCACCGACACGCAAGCCCGTTACTCCCTCGCCGAGCGCGGATACAACGCCCGAAGCCTCGTGACCGATCACGAGCGGGGTTTCAATTAGCGTGGACCCAATCCTGCCATCGCGATAATAATGCAGGTCGGAGGCGCATACCCCCACCGACTTCACCTGTATCTGAACCTCACCCGCCCCCGGCGCTGGCGCCGGTTCTTCACACATCCGCAGATCACGTGGACCATGCAGCCTTAAAACGCGCATTATATTACTCCACCGTCACCGTCTTCGCCAAGTTCCGCGGCTGGTCGATCGCCGGGCAGCGGTTCTTAGCCACAAAATATGCCATCAACTGTAACGGGATTGCTACGAGCACCGGCGAGAAGAGCTCATCGGTCGCCGGTATGCGGATGACGCGGTCGGCATAATCATCGATCGCCTCATCATGCGTATTCGCAACGGCGATCACTTCACCCGACCTTGCCTTGACCTCTCTGATGTTACCAAGCATCTTATCATAAGTTTTCGATTTAACCGCCACCGCTATCGTCGTAAAAGTCGGATCGATCATAGCGATGGGACCATGCTTCATCTCGCCTGCGGCGTAGCCCTCGGCATGAATGTAGGAAATTTCTTTAATCTTCAATGCGCCCTCGAGGGCGCTCGCCAGGTTGATCCCCCTCGCCATATAGAGAAAACCGTTAAAACAGTAGTAGCGGTCCGCTGCTTTCGTAATCTCCTGATAATCATCCAGGATCAGCTCGACCTGCTGAGGTAGTTCCCACAGCGCATCCCGGAGTTCAGCCGCGCGCTGCTCGTTCACCGTTCCCCTGACCTGCGCGAAATAGAGGGCGATAAGGTTCAGCACCATTAGCTGGGTAGTGTAAGCTTTGGTGCTTGCGACAGCTATCTCAGGTCCTGCATAGGTGTATAGAACGCCATCTGATTCTCTCGCCGCCATGCTTCCGACCACATTCGTAATCGCGATGACCTTCGCTCCCTTTGCCCTCGCTTCTCTCAAGCCGACTATTGTATCCAGCGTCTCTCCCGACTGAGTGATTACTATTCCCAGGGTGTTCTCATCGATAATAGGGTCACGATAACGAAGCTCCGAAGCGACATCCACTTCTACCGGTATCCTGCACAGCGATTCAATCACGTATTTTCCGGCGACGGCGGCGTGATATGCGGTGCCACATGCGATCATCACGATGCGCCGTATGCCTTTTATGTCTTCCTCGGAAAGGTTGATGCCCGGCAGTTCGACGCGGCTTGCTTCCAGCGAGAGCCTCCCTCGCATCGTTTCCCGCAGGGCTCGGGGCTGCTCGTGGATCTCCTTCAGCATAAAATGCTCGTAACCACCCCGCTCCGCCATCGCCGCATCCCAATCGACCGACGCAATCCCCGCATCTACCGCGCATCCGGCAAGATCGGTCAAAATCGCCGATTCACGGGTTATCTCGGCGACGGTGTTATCCTCCATATAAATGACTTTGCGAGTATGCTTTAGAAACGCTCCCACATCGGAGCCTAAGAAATTTTCACCCTCACCCAGGCCAATCACCAGCGGGCTGTGCCTGCGCGCCGCAATAATCTTCCCCGGCTCGTCGAGCGCCATTACAACCAACGCGAATGATCCTTCGAGCTCCATGCAAGCCCTGCATACCGCTTTGGCGAGATCGCCTTCATAATAGCGTTCGACCAGGTGCGCGGCCACCTCCGTATCGGTTTCTGATACGAATGTATGGCCTTCAGCCACAAGTTGATCTTTGAGGGCCATGTAGTTTTCGATGATGCCGTTGTGGACAACGGTAATACGACCGCTGCAGTCGGTGTGGGGATGAGCATTCTCATCAGACGGGCGGCCGTGGGTAGCCCAGCGCGTATGGCCCACTCCCATACTCCCCTTCGGTGAATCACCATCCAGCACGCTCTCCAGAGCTTTCAATTTTCCCGCGCTTTTACGCACATCGATGCGGTCATGATCGAGCACAGCAATTCCCGCTGAATCATAACCTCGATATTCCAATCGTTTCAGCCCATCCAGCAAAATCGGGCTCGCTTCACGCCTACCTATGTAACCGACAATTCCACACATCGATATTCCTCTACTTGATCATATTTGCACACATTGTAGCGCAAATTCAGCCGAACAACCAGCCTAAAGTGAGCTATATAAGCGAAAAGACCGGCTGTCCGGGATATCGTTCCCTGCAGTCGGTCTTTTCTGACCGTAGACATAATCGCTCAAACTTATATGTGTTATCGATAAGCTTGCACCCTCACCCAGCCTTCTTTCAGGAGAGGGAGCAGTCTGTACCACATTCCGGCATCAGTGGAGAAGGAGCAGACTGTACTTTACTGACCTTTTATGTTTGTTCAGGGCAGCTAGCCATGGTATTTCTGGAACTTGTTATGGTGTTTCGGGAATAAATTCCCGCTACACCGGTTACGGCTGGTTGTATAGTCAATATCCCGAGGTCAGTAGCCAAGCTTGAGTATTTGTTATTCACTTTCTACTTAGCGGGCTGCGCCGGTGCAGGAGGCGGAACGGGAGCGCCTGTATTTTGCGATGCGACTTCATGCTTCTGGGCGTTCACAACGAGCTTTGCCACATCCCCTACCCACTGTATGAGCTTAGGCACATCCACAAACCCGACCACGCGCGCAACATACGCCGTATGTTGATTCGGATCGTAAGCAAAGGCCATATAACCCACATTATCCGGCTGAGCATATATAGCTGCGGCGCCATTTGAAAATGCGGTATCGCTGAGTATCTTACTGAACGGGCCGATCTTGCCTACTCCGGAGTCAAATTCGCTCATAAACTTCCGCGGAGTCATACCTCCCGGATACCGGACCATAATCGCCCTTATATCCTTAATGCCCTGCACCGCGTCCAAAAGTCCCTGGATATCCACCTGATTCACAACCCGCGTCCAAGCCATCTCGGGATTATTAGACTGGTCTATGCCGGCTGCGATGTTCTTCAGGGCATCAGCCGCCGCGGGTATAGCCTGCTTTATTATTCCAAGCACATCATTATCGCTCAGATTCACCTCGGTAACCACAGTCCCACCGGCAGGCAAATATATCGGGGGCGGAGGAATGAGTCCGCTCGGCGGTTTAACTGCCTGAGCATATGCTGCCATATTCACAAGCAGAGCCAACCCCACAACCATGATCAAAACAAGAGATCTTCTCACAGGAACCCCTCCCTAACTGGTTACTACCTAAGTCCAACTACCAAAAAAGCCCCCGGACGAATCCGGGGGCTATAGGTTAAGAGCTTAGAAGCTCACACCCATCTGAACTACACCGATTCCACCACGGTAGTCCGGACCGTAGATGATATGGTCCACACCACCATTCCAGCTCATGATCTGATAAGCGATCTTGAAACCGGCATTGGGGTTAACCTGATGAGCCCAACCGAGGGTCAAGTAAGTCTCGTTAGCATCATCCAGGCCTTCGCTCTTCGGTGAATACTGAATCCACTCGTATCCGAGGTCAAGAGCGTTAGCTCTCGAAATACCCCATCTCAAGCCGGCTTCAGCTCTGAGGATCTCGTCGTCTTTGACCGAAAGGCCAACAACGGCGGGAGCCGCAGTAGTACCGATGGTGTCGATGGTCTTCAAGAACTCGCCGTCCAACGCGAATTTCAGCTTGCTGGCGATCGGGTAGGTGAAGTTGACATACGGACCAAGAACGTTAACCGGGTTGGTCCATCGGCCAATCTTGTCCCATGCGCCTGCGGCGGCGAAGTTGCGCTCGATCCGCTTGTAACCAGCGGCGAGCCCAAGCTTGCCAAAGCCTGCATTGATGCGAGCATCCCATGCGGTATTGCTGCTGTTGATGTCAGCAACACCAGCAGCGCGGTCGCTGGCAAGGGTGTTAGACTGAGTCCAGCTGCCGGCAAAACCGAAGTTGCTGCCGAACGGGACAGTGATGTCACCACCAAAGACCTGCGCCTGGTCATACGGGCTGGCGCCAGGAGTACCTGCGGTCTCCCACAGAGGCTCAGACCATGCCTGGTAGTAGGTAGCTCCGATGATGCCCTTCCACGGTGTCCCGAAAGTTACGCGGGCGCCCGCGGACTGGGTGATCAGGCCACGCAGACCACCGACCGAATGGCCACCAGCAGCGTTAATCGGGTTCAGAACGCCGATACCACCGTAGATGCCCAAAACACTCGGCTGACCAGTCAGACCGTTGACAAGGAAGTCATTCTCATTATTCTTTACGGCGAACAAGGTAACGTCAACACCGCTGAAGGTGTAGCCAAGCTTAACACCGTCAACAGGATAGTTACCGTCGTCCGTCTTGAGGATGCTGGTGTAGGAATCTACGTCGATCTTCTTCAACGTATACGGAGTGAACTGCAGCGGGAATCTACCAACCGACAGACTGCCCTTGCAAAGACCTGCGGAAATATACAGGTAGTAAGGGAAGAACGTATCGGACAAGCTGTCCTTAACATTGCTGCCGTTGATAACAGCGGTACCACCCTTGGCTGTCGGCCTGGCGCCATCGATATAATCGTCGACGAAGCCGAGGTAGTTGAGGTAGTTACCGTAGTTGATGGTAGCGCGAGCAGTGGTAGTGTCGCTGACGCGGCCAACCACGTTCAAGTCGAAGTCCTTCACCACACCGATGGTGCGCATGAGGGTGTCCCTCTTAGCAGAGGTAGCGGTCGGGATCGTCGTAAAGCGCTGATCCTGGTCGACCGGGGCGCCCTGCTCGGAAGCGGTGGCGACTGCGAAGACGTTCACATCACCGTTGAAACGCACGCGCTTCTGCTCGGCTTCGATAGCCGCAACGCGAGCGCCAAGAGCGGCGACGTCTCTCTTCAGACAGTCAACGTCCACACCCAGAGCGGCGAGTTCATCTCTGAACTCATCGATGAGTTTGCGGAGCGCTTCCACATCAGCCTTGGTAGCGAAATTCGCAACGTTCGGAATCTCACTCTTCAGGGCGTAAGGGGCAAGCATCGACTCGACTTCGGAGCGGGAAACGCCTGCGGGCTGCTGAGCCTGCTCGGTAACGGGCGGGATCTTTGCAGCGAGGCGGGCGATAGCCACTGCGAACTCATAGCGGCTCATCGCTCTCTTTCCACCGAATGTTCCGTCAGGATAACCAATGATTATCCCGTCTTTCTGCAGCTGGTTCACAGCGTCGTATGCCCAGTGATCGGTGGGCACGTCGTTGAAGGGTCCCTGCGCGAAGACCGGAGCCGCGCACAGAAGAACCGCAATCACGAGTAGATAAGCTGTTTTCTTCATCATTATCCTCCTTGATTGTCTACTACATCGACAGGAGGACATTCTTTTCGCTCGGACGGCTGCTGCCAGTATCCAAGTTGCCTGACTCGCAACCATTCCTTGCTCCAAGGCAATCCTTCCCGTCTATGCCATCACTAGCAGCACTCACAGGCGTTCTCAAGGATGCACCTCCTTCCTTGCCTGCGCTGCAATCAGTGTGATAGCCTGGTAAAACCAGGGAATATTAACACAGCGTTAATCCCGTGTCAATACCCAAAGACGCCTCTTTGCTGGTAATATTACCTACCATAGAAGCATTTTTTTATGATGAGCTAATTTAAAAGGCTACGCTTGCCTGCAGCTCATCCGTTGTCGTAATTTTTTCCCCAAACAGCACTTAAATGAAACAAGTGGACGTGATAAAAGAAGAAAGTAGCCATTTATAATGCAGATAGCAGGGGAAACAGATACGGTTCTAGGACGCAGCGAAAAATTTCTCCGCGAGAATCACCGCGACATAATCATCATAAGGACATCCGGGAGTTTGAAGAGATACGGGGATCAGCTTGCGCAAGCCGCGCGGGGGGTTCTCGCGCCAATATCTCGCGCGAGCTTCGAGTGAGGTAAATTTCTCTTCAATGAATATAACCGGGGCAATATCAAGATCGCTTACAGCCTTCGATACATCACCCGCCGAGGTGCCGTTCCCGATCACTATCGCATCAGGCCGGCAGCTTTTGGCAAGCTTGGAAACAACCTTGCGGATCTCAGTTGAAGGAATAACCATTCGATCGATAACTTCCAGGCTAGAGGACATCCTGACCAGAGCCACCCCACACTTCGAGCGGCCGGGATCTATCGACACGACAACTCTAGCCGCTTCAGTCATCTTGCCCTACTCCGCCTTTTCGGTGCTGAAGCGTATGTTATTCAGGTTGAGGGAGTCGGCTGCGTAGATATCGGCTGTCGCAAAAACGCTCACATTGGTTTTCGCATCCATAGCCTTGATCCGACTTACGGTCTGCAGCAGTTCGTCGGCCTGCTCCTTGCGGTTGGAACCGAGCGAGGCGCGTGGATCGTGAGTGGCGACAGGCACTACCCCAGCCTGCATAGCCGCCTTCGCAACATCGACCTGCAGGAAGCTGTTGAGCGCAAGCAGGATATAACCTTCTGATTCCTTCCCATCGATCTGCGTGCTTGCGATCCTGTCACCTTTTTTGTAGACGATATCGTTGAAGTAGAGCCGGAGTTCGACCGGCACCTGTTCATCCGGAAGCGTATTCACCGCGCAGACCACCCGGACGAGCACATCTACGCGGCTGCTCGATATGGTGGCTATCGCCCGGTTCACATTATCGGGCTCGTCGTCGACCAATATCGCGACCTTTTTATTCACCACCGGGAAGACCACGACAACCGCCCGATCGTTCTCACCGCGCTTCGCGCCCGCCTTCTCCGCCTTATCGCTCGCCATTTCCAACAGCGAATAAAGATCACCCTTCAGCCCAAATATGGTCTGACCGGGATTGATCTTTCCGCGCGCGATTTCATCGCCCTGGAAGTAGATAAACTGCCTGTTGCGGGTTATCGCGCTTTCGACCTGAAGCTCCTGTCCGGTCTTCAAAGCGAGATCGAGTTCCGCCTGCTTCGTTTTGAGCTTGGCCTGGGTATCCGAAAGCCTGGTTTGAGCCTGAGCCAAGCGGGTAGACGCTTTCGATAGGTCGGCTTTTGCCCGAACAAGGTCGGCCTCGCGCGATCTTAACTCCGATTCGGCCGCATCGGTCCTGTGCTGGAGATCGGCAAGCTGCTTTTGCCTGAGAGCGATATCCTTCTCCAAACGGCTCACCGCCGCCGTAGCTTTAGCAAGATTTGCCTTTGCGCGGTCAGCCGTCGCGCGAGCCGCAATAACCTCTTTCTGCTGCTGCGCGACCTGCTTCCTGAGATCATCGCCGCGCCGTGCGAGGAGCTTGTTCACATTCCCGAGCTTCGCGTTGGATCTGGTCAGTTGATTGTTCTGCGCGAGTATCTGCTCGCCCCTCATAAGCACCTTGCGAAACTGGGAGTTGACCGAAACAAGGGTAACGAGCGCGAATGCGGAAATCAGCATTCCGGTGATTGTGGTGATGACGATCGCTGTGTAGCGGGGGCGCATATTGAAAAGCGTCAGGCGTTTCTTGCCCATTCTCCGGCCAAGCAGGTCTCCGAAGTAGGCAATAAAGCCCGACACGCATATCAGAGCTGTCACAAACAGGATCGTGTATCTCATATAAGCGTAAGCGCTCGTAATCGCCCTAGACGATAGTATCTTTAGACGCGAAAGCCCGAAAGATAGAAATGGCGAAAGAAAATTCTATTTCTCTATCTTTGGTGGATAGGAATCTCCAAATCGCCACCTATCAGTAGAAACACCAGACTCTGTTCCCTGTTCCCTGTTACCTACCCTTTCTATCTTTCGGGCTTTCGCGTCAAAGAAGATTATGGATGCTGATATGTTTATTGGTTTACTTCGCCGCTCTCTTCAGTAAGACTCCGGCGGTAATTACTCCCAGCGCATCCGGAATAAACGCCGCGGTGGCCGGCATCAGGGTCCCATTGAGCGCGAGGTTCCAGGTATATCGCCCGGCAACATAAAAAATCAAAATGACGAGTATGCTCAGCCCCAGACCCACGGATGATGAGCTGCGATGCGGACGTATCCCCAGCGGAGCCGCGAGAAGCGCGAACACCAGGCAGGACAGCGGCACCGACAGCTTGTTCCACTTCCATACCTCCAGGTCACGAATCTGCGAGATATCTCTATCCGGATGTTCTTTCAGGATACCGACCATTTTCGAGAGCTGCGAAAACGTCATCAGTTCCGCTTTAAGATTCCGATAAAGAGCAAGATCATCCCGGGTCTTCTGAATCATTACCTCGCGCGACTGTCCCTTTGTAAAAGTCGTAATGGCAATCGAACGAGGGTCTTTCAAATCGACCGCATAGGCGCGGCCATCGTAGAGCTTCCATCGGTATTTAAGGGCCGGATTGTTGATCCCTGCCCACTGTGCTCGAGCTGCGTATACGAACAAGACGGGCTGGTTCTTTACATACTGGGTGATAGTCACATCCCGCAGAATCGCATTATCCATATCCATTCCGCCTCGTACGTTTATCACCGAGCTCGTACCGGGGTCTTCGACGGTAAATGGCTTCTCGCTGACCGGTGTCTGTTTCAAAGCTGTCTTCTCAAGCTCGCTAATGCGAACATTCGCTCTCGGCGTAACGATCTCATCCAGTACAAGCGAAAATCCGCTCACAACAAGCCCCAGGCCCAATATCGGCAAAGCAATTCTGTAAAGGCTCACGCCCCCTGCGAACAATGCAACGATCTCGCTCTCGCCCGAAAGCCGCCCTATCCCCATCAACACCGCAAGCAGGGTCGACATCGGCAGCGTATAATACATAATCCCCGGCACGCTTAGGATCACGCCTTCGATCGCCATCAGGACGGGCATGCCGTGCGAGAGCCACTGGGTCAGCTTTATCATAACGGTAATTGCAAAAATAACCGATGAAAAAGCCGCCACCCCGAAAAGGAACGGCCCGGTGAGCTCACGCGTAACCTGTCTGTCTACCAGCTTCATACGCGCCTCACATCTTGAACCGTTCGCCGAGATAGAAATCGCGGGCGATAGGGTCGTTGGGGAGATCGGCTGACGGGCCTGATGTCTTGATCTCGCCTTCGGACATGATATAGGCCCTGTCCGTAATAGCGAGGGTCTCGCGGACGTTATGATCGGTAATCACGATCCCAATGCCCTTATCTTTAAGATGACGGACGATATCCTGGATCTCGTTGATAGCGATCGGGTCGACCCCCGTAAAGGGCTCGTCGAGCAGAATAAAACCGGGATCAGTGGCAAGAGCGCGTGCTATCTCGACCCTGCGCCTCTCACCACCCGAGAGCACCTGGCCCTTGCTGTCGCGCACGCGGGTGAGGCCGAATTCTTCGAGGAGCGAATTGGTCCGCGCGAGCCTTTCCTTGCGGCTCACCCCCTGCATTTCCTGCACCAGAAGCAGGTTCTCGGCCACCGTAAGCCTGCGGAAGATGGAAGCCTCCTGCGCGAGATATCCGAGCCCGAGCCTCGCGCGTATGAACATCGGCTTATGGGTGATATCAGTCGAATCGAGCAGGACCATGCCGTCGTCCGGACGCACAAGCCCCACCATCATATAAAATGTGGTGGTCTTGCCGGCGCCATTCGGGCCTAAAAGCCCCACAATCTCGCCGGTTTCGAGCCCGAGGCTGACGTCGTTCACCACGCGCCGCCCCTTATACACCTTCATCAAATTACGGGTTTCGAGCTTCACTACTTCTCCTGGTCCTGCGTTTTCGCCTTAGGTGTGGCGGTTATTGTGCTGAGCCCCGGCGCGCTTTCAACTTTGAATCGAATGTCATCCGGGCCAAGGTTCGGATCGAGATTGACCGTAGCCTTGTCTCCGGTCATCACGGCTGGAGTGTCGAAGAGAGACGAGTTCTCGTTGGTGATATTGACATGCCCCTTAAGATATGCGAGCTGGGACTTGCCGTCGTAGTTCGCGTTATCGGCTGTAGATGTGACTTTAGATGTTACACCCTTTGGGTCCACGGTGACGTATATCAGCTTCACAGGACCTGAAAGATCGGCGCTTTTGATCGAAGTCTTGTTAACCCCGGCGCTCGCTACAGGAGTTTCGGCGAAGATTACCACGATTTTCGCGGCATAAGCCTCGAATGTGGTCTTCTTTATCTTATCCACCTGTTTCACATAAGCGCTGCCCGTTGCTATGACCCTGCCCGTTCCGTAACCAATATCCGATGCGTTGACGACCAGGCTTCCATCAGTGGACTTATACGATGCCGCGAACGCATGCGAACAGGTCAAGCATACAGCCAGGGTTACAAATGCAAGCATCACTCTGATTTTCATTTTAGAACTTGATTCCTTTCGCTGAATCTTTCACCGTGAGTGTTCTCATCGAAGTATCCGCCACAAATGCTGCTCCGGTTATCGTTCCGTTCGGTGATGTGATCTCCACACCTCCGTCGCCGACTACCTTATGCGCATTTGCATACCACTTCATCCATGACGCCCTGACAGTGGTCTGGCGTTCCAGCGATTTCAAAGTTACTCCACCCATCGCTGTAACTACTCTATTATTCGTATCCGCCACAGCTTTGGGAGCTTTCATAGAGGCAGTCAGTTTGTCATTCTCGTATAGCTTGGCTGAGAAGTCAAGGAGAGTGCCTGTCTGGGCGACCTCGTTGAAGCTGACGGACTTAGCGACCGAGGTCATCTGGGTACCTTCTTTAGCAACCCAATTGAGCGTGACTCCGTCCGTTTTCTGTTGGCTGAGCCCTGAGCTTTCCAGCGATATTTTAAGCTGAGGCCCTTGATCAGCGGAGGTTTTGGCTGCCTTTTTTGTCTTATCCGGTGTTTTTTTGCCCGAAGGATTCCTCGGCACCTGATCGACGAAAAGCTTGCTTGTTTTCATGGGAGGGAGGGGTGGTTTCTCCCGGGCGCACCCCACCATGGCGAGGGTAAAGGCCGCGCCTGACGCTAAAGCTAACAGGCGCTTGAATGTGGGGTTGATAAGTGCGCGCATCTTCTTACCCGGAGTAAATCGACGTTCGAGATAGCTATAATTCTTTGACGGGTCAACAAACCCCGTCTTACTATGCAAAGTTTAACATAATATGAGTGAGCACGCAAAAAACAGGCCGAGGCGCAGAAATTTTTCTTTAAGCAAAGATAATATAGCTGTCAGCTGCAAAAACCATCATTCCTGCTGCTCACCTTCTCCAATGGAACCTAATGCGGTATAATTAACGTCTATATTCCAAATAAACTGAGAGGTGACACAATGGCCGTAGAGGACAGGACAGCATTTGAGACCGAGGGTGTTTTGGATGGGCTTTCGGCGCAGGAGCTCTTCGGGTCGGGCAAGGGTCTGACCTACGACGACTTCATCGTGCTTCCCGGTTATATAAACTTCCAGGCCAGCGAAGTGGACCTGGAGACCAGTGTTACTCGCAACGTCAAGATCAAACGGCCTCTTGTCAGCTCTCCGATGGATACCGTCACCGAATGGAAAATGGCAGCGACGCTCGCGCTTCTGGGCGGAATCGGCATTATTCATTACAATAACACGATCGATGCCCAGGCGGAGCATGTGCGGAAAGTAAAGCGGTTCGAAAACGGGTTTATCATGGACCCGGTGGTACTGAGCCCGCGAAATACGGTGCATGATGTAGATACAATCAAGCTGGAGCATGGCTTTTCGGGGATCCCGGTGACCGAGGACGGCACTCTTGGCTCGAGGCTCGTCGGAATAGTCACCAACCGCGATATCGATTTTGAAAAGGATAGGACAAGACCGCTTTCAGAGGTGATGACCACGGAACTGGTCACCGCGAATGAAGGCGTTACGCTCCATGAAGCGAACCAGATCCTCAAGCAGAGCAAGAAGGGAAAGCTGCCGGTAGTAGACGATCAATTCAGGTTGGTAGCGCTGCTCTCAAGAAGGGATCTTCTTAAAAACAAGGAATTTCCGTTCTCCTCGAAGAGCGCGGGCAAGCAGCTCCTGGTGGGTGCGGCGGTTTCGACACGGCCCGAGGACAGAGAAAGGGTCGAGGCGTTGGTGGAAACGGGAGTGGATATCATCCTGATCGACTCCGCGCAGGGCTATTCGGCTTATCAGATCGAGATGCTGCGGTTCGTGAAGGAACATTTCCCGGAGGTCGATGTGATCGCGGGTAACGTGGTGACCATGGACCAGGCGCGGTCGCTCATCAATGCGGGCGCCGATGCGCTTCGGGTCGGGATGGGACCCGGTTCGATCTGCATAACCCAGAGCATGATGGCTGTCGGAAGGCCGCAGGCATCGGCGGTTTATCACTGCGCGAAGTTCGCTAAACAGTATGGAGTGCCGGTGATAGCCGACGGCGGAATCCAGGGAATCGGGCATATTGCCAAGGCGCTCTCGGTCGGAGCGGGCGCGGTGATGGCCGGTTACCTGCTGGCGGGAACCGCTGAGTCGCCGGGTGAATATTTCTATGAGAACGGTATGCGCGTGAAGCGATATCGCGGAATGGCGAGCGTAGAAGCGATGAGCGCCGGCGGCGGAAAACGATATTTGAATGAAGATAACAAGGTGGTAGTGCCGCAGGGAGTGTCGGGAACGGTGCTGGACCGCGGCTCGCTGGTGGATTATGTTCCTTATCTGATGAAGGGGCTGCAGCAGAGCTTCCAGGATATGGGCTTCCAGAACGTACCTGCTCTGAGAGAGGCGCTTTATTCGGGAAGAATGCGCTTCGAGCACCGGACGGCAGCTGCGCAAGCGGAGGGAACGGTCCACAGCCTGCATTCCTACAATCCGCCGAAGTTCGGGCGGATTCAGGTGGATGGGTTTTAGAGCTATAAGATTTTAGTTTTGGGAGACTTCTTTCTCGAAACGACGACGAATACGAAAGGCCGGAGCATTAGCCCCGGTCTTTTTTGTATTACATGAGCCTGCGTGCTAAAATATCTGACATTACACTAACCATTCGCTCGCTTTAGTGCGTCTATTCGTTAAAGATAGGAGAAAATACGGGCGGTTTCGTGAGTTATGGGAATATCGACCAATCGTTTAAATTCCCGCACATAGATATTACTGTATATTTCGGCCGGAAGAAGTTCGCGGCAGGCAAGCGACCGGTATGCGAGCGGATCGGCATGTTCCCGGATTACTGGCTCGATGAAAAGGACCCGATATCGGCAGTGATAGCTTATTGTTCGTTGAAGTGAGTTAAGCCCTCAGCCCCCTCAGCACCGCTAGGTTCTCTTTATCGAAGCTAAGATCGTTGATGTTTTCACGGGAGCCTGGGGTTTCTATGATGCCGGGCAGATTCTCGGCGCCGGGGTAGTTGAGGATGGCGCGAAAGCCTTCGGGGCCGATTTGGCCTTTGCCGATGTGATAATGCCGGTCCTGCTTGGAGCCGCGGTTTTTTTCGGTATCGTTAAGGTGGATTACTTTTAATTTATCGAAGCCGACGTAGCGTTTGAGGAGGTCGAACATCGAACTGACGCCCTCTGGGGTGGAGATATCATAGCCCGAGCCCCAGAGGTGCGCGGTGTCGATGCAGATTCCGACACGGTTTTCGACGTCACGCAGGCAGCTCATAATATCCGCAATTTCCTCGAATCGCGAGCCGATGCTGTTACCCGCTCCCGATCCCATCTCCAAAGCCACCACAGGATCCGGCGCGGTTTCGAGCGCGATGCGGACAGCCTCGCATATCCGTGCCACTCCTCCCTCATAACCCTCTCCCTTGTGGCTGCCGATGTGGGTCACGATGTAGCTTCCGCCGATGGCGGCAGCGCGCGCTATTGCATCCGCAAGCGCGGTTTGGCTCTTTTGCCAGATAATATCATCGGGGGAGGCGAGGTTGACGAGGTATGGGGTGTGAAGTACGATGGGGTGGATATCGAACTCAGCGGTTCGAGATACGAACACAGCCGCCGCGATGGGGTCGAGGGGAGTCTTCACCCAGGAGTTAGGGTTTCCGGAAAACAACTGGACCGCTTCGCATTCAAGCTCCCGCGCGCGGTCCAGCGATTTTACAAGCCCTCCGGCGATCCTTACATGGACCCCTAAACGCATCAGTCCTCATCTTCAGGCCCGAGGGAATCGATATCGTTCGAGGAATAGCTGAACGAACTGAGCTCCTCGGCGCGGTAGAGCGTGACGAGCAGGTCCTCTCTTTCAAAACTCGGGAGATACGACGAAACCACGTCTTCGTCGATAGTCTCGAGCAGATCTTCTTCCTCTTTTACCGACAGGTCGATCTCTAGAAGGATGACTGCGTGTATGGTATCGTGCGCGTAGTGCAGGTGGACCTGACCGACACGCGTGTCGTTATCCCAGATAATATAAATCTCGGATGATACGGTTCGCACGTTTCGTGATAACCGAAACTGGGTCTTGCCGTTGTTCTCCAAGACAGACCTCCAATAAATGCAATGTCAAACTCCATAGTATCTCATTTTATGAAGGGAAAGGTCAATATGAGCCGGCCGAAGGGAAGAAATTCTTAATTTTGAATAGGCAGGGGTGCGGTAGTCTGATTAAAATTGATAGTCTCTTTAGACGCGAAAGCCCGAAAGATAGAAAGGATAGGTAACAGGAAATAGGTACAGACTACCACCCATGCCTATTCCCGATACACCAATGATAGAGAAATAGATTCTTCTTTCGCTTTTCTATCTTTCGGCCTTTCGCATCAAAAAGACCATAATTGCTGATCAGACTACCACCGTGCATGTATTCAAAATTCAAAAATTAAGAACTTCACACTCCACCCCTTGGGCTTATGTCAGCAGCCTGGTTATTTTTTGTTTACTTGAGATTGAATAGGGCCGTTGGCGGCGGTTTCCACTCGACCGGGAGCGCGGCGGTTCTTGCCTTCGGTGTGGGTTATCGCGTCGCCCAGGTCCTGGCGGCAATTTTCAGCCATTTCACTCAGCTTTTTGACCACTGACGGATACAGCGCCGCAACGTCATTCTTTTCGCCGATGTCAGCGTCCATATCATAGAGTTCAACCGGTTTTTTCTCATTAGCCAGGTCCATCTTCCATTTACCACACCTCAGCGCCTGCAGTCTGTTATCACGGTAGAAGAACAGCACCTCATGCGGGCTTACCGCTCCGTGCGTTCCGGATAGAATCGGCCGGATATCCTTACCATCGATGATGCGATCGGACGGAACCTCGGCGCCCGCCAATTTCGCGAAGGTGGGAAGAAGGTCCATCTCGGTCACGACTTCGTTGCTGACCAATCCGGCCGGTATCCTGCCGGGCCAGCGTATAATGCACGGCACCCTGACGCCGCCGTCATAAGTGGTTCCCTTTCCATCGCGCAGGGGCAGCGCGCAGCCGCCGTTTTCCCGCTGCTGGAGCCATGGGCCGTTGTCGGAGGTGAAGACCACAAGCGTATTGTCATCGAGACCGAGCTTTTTAAGCGTATCCATTACCTGCCCCGTGCTCCAGTCGACCTCTTCAGCCGCATCCCCGTAGAGCCCGCGCTTCGATTTACCCCTGAATGCTTCGGAGACATGTAGCGGGATATGGACCATTGTGTGCGCGAGATAGAGGAAGAACGGCCTGTCTTTGTTTTCTTCGATGAATTTTATCGCTTCGCTGGTATAGCGCTGGGTAAGCGTGTCCTGGTTGACGGGCTGCTCGATAATCCTGTCGCCCTGCATAAGGGGCACAGGGGGATTGGTCCCATGACCCATGTCGTTACTGTAGGGCAGGCCGTAGAAATAGTCGAACCCGTGATGCGTGGGCAGGAAAGGTTTTTCCCAGCCCAGGTGCCACTTTCCGATGCATGCAGAGGTGTAGCCACGGGTTTTGAGCACATCGGCGATCGTTTTCTCTTTCGAGCTGATCCCGATTTTATCTTTGGGATTGAGCACACGAGGCAGGCTGACGCGCGTGGGATAGCAGCCGGTCAGGAGAGCAGCGCGAGAGGGTGTGCATACGGTTTGAGCGTAGAAGCTTGTGAATTTAATCCCCTCCCGGGCCATGCGGTCCTCATTGGGAGTGGATATCAGCGGGGAGCCGAAGCAGCCGACATCCTGATAACCGAGATCATCAACCAGGATGACGACAAAATTAGGTGGGCGGTTATCGGCAGCTATGGCTTTATCCAAGCCGGTAAGGCCTATCATAGCAGCCGCCGTACCTGCCATCGATGCCCTGAGGAACTCCCGGCGTGACATAAATCTACGTTTCTCATTCATCGCAAGCCTCCTGAAACGATTAACATCCAATATTCAGCTTCGTTATCGTTGAGCAGGGCTCCTATTTTTAGGGCATATTCCGGAAGCAGATAATTATAGCGTCGGGTCCCATAGGCGGGCGTCTCGATCATGCAGAAGCTGGTCGTAACCAATCCACTTCGCATGGCCGTCGACATAGGAAACCGATGATCCTTTATAATGGACCTTAGTCGGCAGGTTGAGGCTGACACCGTTAACAGCCCAGCAGAAACACCCGTCATCGATCTGATCGCGACCTTCGTGGATTAATAACAGGATCTGAGACGGATGCCGGAATGTGTCGCATATAGGCCTTTGAGCTGTCCAACCGAGCATATAGTTCATCGCGTAGGAGTCGGGGCAGTTGCGGGTTTTGTTGGTTCTCATATTAGGGGAGGTGGTCATTACATTAATGTCAGTGGACAGAGGAAGATTTTCTTGTTCCCGCCGCAATACTTCCAG
>Ga0123519_10004160_pt1 | contig 23607 bp, 18 predicted proteins | sample YelNatPaOPRAMG02_FD_87396 | JGI IMG/M metagenome (GOLD analysis project Ga0123519, IMG submission 87396) | Hot spring microbial communities from Yellowstone National Park - Yellowstone National Park OP-RAMG-02 (version 2) | ecosystem: Environmental > Aquatic > Thermal springs > Hot (42-90C) ...
AAGTTATTGACGAGCAGACAGGAGTTAGCGAAGTTCTTTGCGCTTGGGAAGAGTGTGTTGGTGGTGGTAGACGGCAAGGCTTATCAAGTAGTTGACGAAGACAAGAAAGACGAAAAGAAATAGAACGAGTAAACTAATGGAACATAACGGGCTGGGAGAACCCGCATCCCAGCCCGCAATTTTTTAGTCTCTTGGGAGAGATTCCCGTTTTTGAAGATTACTTTGTTGAGGCTAAAAGGACTTCTTCGAGAGTAGGGAGTTTACCTTCTTTGCCGGCGACACGGCTGTCAACGATAATAACCACTTCACCTTTTTTCATACTATCGGCTTGTTTGTCTGCCTCTTCCATTCTCTTGGCGTCATCTTGGCTGACGACGACTGTTGCATCTTCGAGTTTTTTCTCATCCGCATTGATGACTATCTTTTTCTTTTTCTTCTTGGATTCTGTAGGCTGTTGCGGTTGTTCAGGTGGAGATGGTTGTTTCTCTTCATCGCCTGAAATGTAATGGGCATCATTTGTCGTTGGCAAAGTGGACTGGTTTTCCAAACGCTCCTTCAGGCTATTGAAATCTTCATCGTTGTTCGAAAGAATCACATATTTGACCATTCCTTCTTTCAAAACATACTCTTTTGCAGGACGAGTAATGTCGTAGACGAGTCTCCCTTCTTTGTCGGTAACGGTAGGAAACAGATGGGGCTTAAGCGCGTTTTTGTATGCGCGCGCATCAATGACAATCGTTATATCAACATCGGTCTCCTTACGCGGAGGTGTCTGCGAGATTTTCACTTTCTTGGTCTCTGCAAACTTACGCTGGAATTCGTCAAAAAGCTCCGCAGATATGCTTTTAACTCCCCAGAGAGGCACTTTTAACTCAACCACATAGAATACGACATCATCGTTCACCACCTCTTTGATGAAATTGGGTTGAGCACCCTCGACTACCGCTCTTATTCTCGAAGTGTAATCAGCCACTTTCAGGTTCTTAAGGTTGATGTAGTTCAAGCGGGAAGCGAGTTCAACAGCGTTACCAAGAGCCTCCGTTCTCGCAGCCTCTTTTGCCATAGCTTTCGCTTTCGCTTTCTGGGCATCAGTCTTTCCGCTGAGAGTATCAAAACCGCAGCCATATACCAGATAGTAACCATTCTTCCAGTCAATTTTTTCCGTTATCCTGCCTGCGCCGTTACAGAACGGGCACTTCTCTCCTTCTTTGAAAACACCCTTGAATTTCTCGGTGGGCTTATCCGCGCTTCTCCCGTCTTTGTTCGACCATACACACACGGGGCAGTCTCTGTCAAACGATTCAAAAGCAGGTTTGAAATCGCCTTCATCAGCAGTTAGCATAACCAACGACACAATGATAAACAGAAACGCCCCAACCGCAAGATAAACTCTCTTCTCCATATCACTCGCCTCCTTTTTGCACATTCCCTATCCTATGATGTAAGACGAAACTGACGGATGCAATATTCACTGGTTTTCTTCTTCTTCGCCGCCGATATATTCGGTTTCCGCCTCGCCAAGCACTTCCTGCTTATGCTCCTTGCCGTCGAAGGAGATTAGAATTCGCTTACCCCTTACAGCAGTCTCGATGTGAACAGGTCTTGTCCAGATTTTAAACAGATTACGCAGAGTCTCCATAGCGTAGTCAACCTTCAAGTCAATCCCGAAATGACGGTGAACAAGGTAAAGTTCAGCACGGTTCTTATAATTCGCATCCTCGAGATATATATAAGGCTGTCCGCAGTTCGTAAGAGCAGTCAAGAGCTTCGTCTTCACAAGTTTGGGATTTCTGTCGAGGATGACGAAGCGCCTCGTAGAGGGGTCGAATCCGTAAACGAAAAGTTTTTGCTCTTCGGCGAACTCTTCTGTTAAGAACTCGTCAATAAAGGATATGTCATTACAAACTCTGCGCACTTCAAAAATCTTCGAGCGACCAAGCCCCAATTTTTTGTCCCAAGTGCGCCGCGCTTCGAGGTCATCACACTCTTCCCATTCTTTCCCGAACCGTCCCTTGTCCCATCTTTCCTCTATGTAGCGGTAAAGTTCAAGTCCGATTTTATACGGGTTCACCATTCCGGGCATTGTCGCAACTGTCCCGGAATGGCGCTCCGCATAATCTACTACCTCCGTTTCAGAAAGCAATCGTTCCGTCATAATCTTCGAATGCCAGTAAGTCGCCCAGCCCTCGTTCATTATCTTCGTCATCATCTGCGGAACGAAATAATACGCCTCTTCGCGAAGCATTCCCATAATCGAACGCTGCCAGTCCTCAAGCGGCGCATACTCCATTAAAAACAGCATTACATCTCGTTCAGGATGACGAGGAATCTTGATGCGTTTCCGGGTCTCCTTATCAACTTCTTCCTCCTCCGTTATCCTCTTTATAGACAAAGACGGGTTGATAAAACTTTCCATATAATCCTTTGCACGGAAACGCAACTTGCGCGCTTTCTCCTTGTCAGCTTCATCTTCTTTCTCTGTCCGTTTCCGCATATCAGGTAGCGCATAATAATCGATCAAGTTGTCAATCGAGAGACACCAGTCAATAAAACTCTCAACCCTCTCGACTCCGAATCTATCCATATATGTTTTGATTCTTTCTGCGTGAGAGAACATCTGGTCTAACATCTTACGGTTAGTATGAGCAAAAAACGCATTATTCTTGAAGAAATCGGAGTGGGCATAAACATGAGCCATCACCAACTTATGGTCAGTCAGCGTATTAGATGACAAAAGATAGGCATAAGAAGGGTCATTGTTGATAACGAGTTCGTAGATTCTTTGCAAGCCATATGTGTGCGTCTTCGACAATTTTTCATATTCCATTCCATAGCGCCAGTGCGGATACCTCGCAGGGAAGCCATCATATGCAGCAATCATATTCATCTCATCATAGTCAACCATCTCGAATATGACTTCAAAGAAATCAAGTCCGTATTCGATTGCGGCTTTCTTCACCTCTTCTTGCATCCGCGCCAGCTCACCCACAAGTGTTTCTGGCATTTCCCTAATTCCCGACTATTTGCCCTTACCTAAAAATTCCTTAATGGAATCATAGATCGCTTCACGGCTCGGAATTTCACTTAAAACGAGATTCTCAGGATTTTCAGAAAACGCATCCTGCAAATCCTTCAAGAACTGTCCCGAGCCATAAGCGCTCTTCACCTGTCCATATCCAAAAAGGTTGACGGCAGGTAACAATTTTCCTTTAAGCAAGTCAATCGCTTGATTCGTGTCTTCGCGTCCCCAGTTGTCGCCGTCCGAAAAATGGAACGCATAAATGTTGAAAATGGAAGGAGGATATTCGCGCTCGATTATGTCAGCACAGAGTGCGTATGCGGACGAAATCTTCGTGCCGCCCCCTTCGCGTAATTTGAAAAACGATTCCCTATCAACTTCCCTTGCCGCCGCATCGTGCGCAAGATAGCGAAACTCCAAATCGCGGTAATTATAGTGTAGCCAAGTGTCAATCCAAAACGCTTCCTGCCTGACAATTTCCTTCTGCTCTCCACCCATAGAGCCTGAAACATCCATCATATAGATGATGACAGCATGACTTTCGGGAGCGTGACGCACCTTCCAGGAACGATACCTCTTATCTTCCCGCGTTGGAATCACAATAGGACAATCCCTGTTGTATTCACCTGAACAGATTTGGCGCTTGAGTGCTTCCTTGAATGTTCTTTTAAAATGACGAAGACTCTCAGGTCCTGTTCTCGCAATGCCTGTATACTTGTATTTAACAGTCGAGAGACGGCGAGTTCCTTTCGGCATTATCCGCGGTAATTCCAACTCCTCCGCCATTATCTCCGCCAACTCCTCAAGGGAGACCTCAACTTCGAGCGGATGCTCACCTGGCATATCTCCTGCACCGCCGCCTTCTTCACCAACAGGCTCGCCTCTCTCTCCTTCACCTTGCCCTACTCCGCCTTCTTGCTGAGAGCCGAATCGGAATCTCGGAATCTCAATCTGAGGAATCGGTATCGAAACTATGTCCTTCCCTTTGCGCGTGAGAATTTCGCCTTGGGACATATACTTGCGTAGATTCTGCCTTATCTGTCCACGCACAATCTGTCTGAACCGCCAATGGTCTTGCTCGATTCTTTTCGCCGCCATCTAACCTTATTTCCTAACCCCTAATTAAGTATCATTCCTCCTGCCGCTTATTTCAACTCTTTTTCTGTGTTAGTCCATCTGATACATACTTCTTTCTGGCTATAAAGCGCGGAAAAAGTCAGGGCGCAATGGCACCTCACCGCTGATTCCGCGCTCGAGTTCATAAAGAATCTTCTCCTTATCCTTTGACAATACACCCTCAAGAGCGAGAAAATTGGAAGCGTGGTTTGTGCGGAAAATCGTCTTCTCTAATTCAAGGTTCTGAACAACCATCTTAAGTTCTTTTAAGAATTCGATAGGTTTGAGCAACTCGAATTCGCCGCGCTCATACTGGTCTGCTAATTCGGTGCCAGGCACGAGAATCAGGGTAAGAAAAGAAGCGAATCTCGGTTGCATTTGATTAAGCGCTTTTGCGGTCTCTATCGCGTGAACTTCGGACAACTCGCGCCCGCCCAACCCCAACAACGCAATCACAGACATTTTTATATCAGCATCCCGCGCTTTACAGACGGCTTCTATCTGCTCTTTTGCGGTCGCTCCTTTCTTCACACGGCGCAGGACTTCATCAGAACCGCTTTCAAGACCGATGTAGATGATTCCGAGTTTGCGTTTGCGCAACTCACACAACTCATCAGAAGTCTTGCGAAGAATATCTTTTGCGTTAGCGTAGATTCCGACACGCTGGAGATTCGGATAAGTCTCGTTCAGTCTATCGAGAATGCTGATGAGATGGTCTTGGGGCAGGACTAATGCGTTGCCGTCGCATAGAAAGACGCGAGTAACTTCTTCACGCCATCTAACCGAATCGATGTCTTCAAAGACTTCCTCAATAGGACGAACGCGGAAGGGTTTGTCAAGATAGGTGCCACAAAAAGTGCATTTGTTATGAGAACAGCCGTATGTAACCTGCAAGATGAGTGAATTCGCTTCACTCGGTGGACGGATAACCATTCCGTAATAGCGCACCATCTCCGTTTCTCCAAAAGATTCTCTTATACCACAATGAGACGGAGAAAAAACCACATATCATCTACTATATATATTATACCTTATACTCAAAACGGGAGCCAATAGGAATAGAGTAGATAGAGAGCAAAACCTGTAGCGAGGACACAGAGCATGGCAGGATAAGATGGAGAATAACTTTTGTAAGGCGAGCACAGAAGTACTGGTTGGTAAGTGAGAGGCAAGCATGAATCGGAGAAAGCATCGTCCCTGAAAATCCCGCGGTAAAAGCGAGGACTATATAAGGTATTGGATTAGCAGTAACATCCGGAAGCGCGAGAATGAGCGGAAATGTAGCGGAGCAATAGACGATAGTTATTCCTGCGACGAAACCGATGATAAGCGGAAATAGTATCACGATAAGCAAAACAGGAAGATGTGAGTTTACAAAGAAGATAGACATCTCATATATTGCACCACTTTTTGATAAGATACCGCCGAACAGTTTCACTCCGTAAGCCATAACGAGAAAATTGAGAAACCCTGCCGAAGTAAAAATGGAGCGCACAAGATGTAAAAACTTCGTCTTCTTAAAAATGATGTTCAAGGCGGATGTCAGAAAGAGAACACAAGCGAGCGACAAAAGAAGTGGAATGTTTACGAGAAGATAAAGGACGAAAATCAAGAGGAAAGGAGAAAGGTTGACAATAAACTTCAGAACAGCGATGCTTCCTGAACTGGTCATATCGAGTACCGCTTTTGGAGGAACTCGAACCCTTCTCATAACGAAGATGAATCCTGATATGATTGCCATTATGGTGATAGGGAATTGCAAGCCTGAAAATTTTTTGACTTCAAGATTCAGAAGGTTTGCGGTGTAGATTACGCCTGGATAAAGGGGCCAAAAGTATTCCCAAATATGACGGAACCAATGGTTGATTTCAACTTTTTTATCATTATCAATAGGCAGGTCGCTGGTAGCGGCTTCGACCATCGGTGCAGAGAAAAGCGCGCCACCCGGCATCGGTAAAAAGCCAACGATTGCTGGAAGCATCGCGGAAGCGAGTTTTCTGCTGGTAACAAACTGCCTCAACGATTCGGTCAGGCGGTCAATCTGCCCTGATTTTTCAAGCACCATCGAAAGCGCAAGAGCAAGCGCAATAAGCAGGACAAACGAGCGTGTATCGGCTTGAATGCAGATATCAAGAAATGCAGCGGCGCCTGCTGATATGTCCATCTTAAATAAGATAGCCACAAGAATAGCGCCTGAAACAAGAGAGATGCCGAGAGGCACTTTCTTGCGGATAAGAAAAACGACTGTGGCGAAGACAAGGAATACCTTAAAAAGCGCAAGCATAGCCGCCTCCGCGAAGAAGCAGAAGAGGCTACGCAAGCGGCAAAACGATGCGTTCAAGCCCTCGGATATATGAGCGAAGTACTTCGGGAACCGTTACACTGCCGTCTTCATTCTGGTAGTTTTCGAGGATTGCCGCAATTAGGCGAGGAAGTGCAACACCTGAGCCGTTGAGCGTATGCGCGAAATGGACTTTGCCACCGGGTTCTCGGTATCTGATGTTCAACCGTCTCGCTTGAAAATCGCCGAAATTCGACACGCTTGAAACTTCAAGATATTGTCCAACTCCGGGCGCCCAGAGTTCAATATCATAGCATTTACGAGCGGAAAAACCGGTCTCTCCTCCACACAAGAGAACAACCCGATAAGGCAATCCCAATTTCTGAATAATGTTCTCCGCGTCTTTCAAGATTTTCTCGTGCTCTGATGGGCTCTGCTTGGGTGCTGAATAGACCATTAACTCGACCTTATCGAACTGATGAACACGAAGAAGCCCTCGTGTTTTTGCACCGTATGCTCCTGCTTCTCGGCGGAAGCACGGAGTATAAGAAGTATAGCGGAGCGGTAGTCGAGCGAAAGAAAGAATCTGGTCACGATGCAAAGATGTAAGCGGCACTTCGGCTGTTGGAATCAGGAAGAAATCATCAGAGTCTATTCGATACATATCCTCTTCGAATTTCGGCAACTGTCCCGTGCCTGTCATAGTAACACGGTTTGCAACAAACGGCGGTGACACCTCAATGTATCCGTTCTGTGTGTGCGTATCGAGCATAAAATTGATGAGCGCACGGCAGAGCGCAGCGCCAGTACCGATAAACAGAGGGAAATGCGAACCCGCAATCATAGCGCCACGCTCCATATCGAGGATTCCCAGCTGCGCGCCAATCTCATAATGCGGCTTCACTTCAAAACCAAAACTCCTCTTCTCTCCCCACTCGCGAATAACCTTATTCTCCTCGCTCGTCTTCCCTTCAGGAACCGCCTCATCAAGGACATTCGGAATGCGCAGAACAGTCGCCTGTATCTCTTCCTCTAACTTGCGGAGTTCTTCCTCATACGAATCGAGTCTCTCTTTGATTCCGTGCACTTCGCTAACGAGTGAGTCTACACTCTCCCCTGTCTTCCGCATTCTCCCGATTTTTTCGCTCAACTCCTTTCTGCGATGCCGAAGTTCGTCAGTTTCCACTGTGAGTTTCCGTTTTTTCTCGTCCAACTCAACGACTCTATCAACAGCGCCGTCGTCCTGTAAATTCCGCTTCTTAAGAGACTCCTTTACCGCTGCCGCGTTGCGCCTGAAGATTTCTATGTCAAGCACCTCCCTGCCCCTTAAAAGAGTCGATAATTTATACCAGACTAACAAGCACAGGTCAAGTCAATCAGCAGGATATTAAAAACTTCTGTGCCTCACTATAAAAGGCGTCTATTTAGAAGCACCATCTACAACGGAATTCAACGCTTTAAGGTCTTCATAAGAAGAAAGAGTGCGAGAATGGAAATCACCTGCGTAAGCACAACGAAGATAAGGATGATGCTGATAAGATTCTTATCGTAAAGAAGTCCAACAATACCGCCTCCCAAAAGGAAACCGACTCCATAGAGCGTGTTGAATAAGCCATAAGCGGTGCCGCGGCGTGCAAGAGGGGTCAGGTCGGCGACTGCGGCGCGCATCACAGCCTCGTGATTACCCATCACCATGCCCCAAAGGATTATCCCAACAAGCGCGAGAGCGTGACTTTTCGTAAAAGCGAAGAACGGTATCGGAATAGTAAGAACTGGTATGGCAAAAATAGCCTTCAATCCGATTTTGTCGTATGTTCTGCCGATAACAAGCGCAACGACAGCGTCAACGCCCATAGCGATTGCGTAGAACAGAGGAATCGTAGCATCGGAAACGACCGCACAGTTTTTCAAGTGAAATGAAAGAACCTGAAAGTTGACGAATCCAATGACGCTCAAGAAGGTAAATAGTGCGTAAAGATAAAATGTGTTCGGCAATCTACCATCTGATTTAGATTCCTTGTCCTGTGTGGCAGTCTCTAATCTTTCGGGTTTCGGGAACCTGAACCTCGCAGTAATAAGTGCGACAAATGTGCAGGCAACAGGGACCCAGAGAATATAAAACCCCTGTTGGTAATCACATTTCAGGGAGGCTGCAACGCAGAATATAAGCGGTCCGACGATAGCGCCAATCTGGTCAAATGCCTCATGGATAGCAAACCCCCAGCCCCGCCCGACCTGCTTCGTTGCATAAGAAAGAATCGTATCCCTTGCAGGCACTCTGAGCGCCTTGCCTGCTCTCTCAACAACCAAAAGAACCGCTGCAATCTGCCAGTAACCTGCAAACGCAAGAAGCGGAATCGAAGCAAGCATCCCGTAGCCGATTCCTGTAAAAAACCAGTATCTTCTGGTTTTGTCAGCAAGATAACCTGATAGGATTCGGAGAGCATATCCAATGAACTCACCTACGCCAGAAACGAGCCCGACAGCAGTAGCGGTTGCGCCAAGTATAAAGAGATAAGGTCCGCTTACACTTCTCGCACCTTCGTATACAATGTCTCCGCAAAGGCTAACGACACCCAACAGAATGATTAACCGATACGCATTCTTTTTCAGGCTGTCCATTCGTTCTTATATCTTCCTTCGAAAAAACAATGGTTTATATTGAACAATATTCCAGACGACAATCAAGCCTTTTTTCCTATAGAAAAAGAGTTTCAATTGTCATATGATAAGAGCCACCTTAAAATGTCGGATGGGAATCGAGAAGGAAATCAGAAGGAAGTTTTAGGAGGAGACATAATGGAGGTAAACGATAAGAATTTTCAAAAAGAGGTGATTGAGAGCAAAGGACCTGTTCTGGTTGACTTTTGGGCGCAGTGGTGTCCGCCCTGTAAAATGCTCGCTCCGCTTATTGAAAAACTCACAAAAGAGTACGCAGATAAAATGAAAATATGCAAATTAGATGTTGACGAATCTTCTGAAACAGCGAGTAAGTACAATATTCGTGCGGTGCCGACGCTTGTGATTTTTAAAGACGGCAAAGAAGTTGAGCGCCAAATCGGAGCACTTCCAGAGAACAAACTCCGTGAATGGCTCAACAGTCATCTCGGTAGTTAGTCAAAGACAGCGGTCAGTTCGCGTTTAACTATCACTCATCATACAAACGGACGATAATAGTTTTGGCTTGACAAAAGGATAGGTCTCGTCTTATATAGGATAAGAAGAGCCGAAGTGGCGGAATTGGCAGACGCGTTAGATTCAGGGTCTAATTCCCGTTTAGGGAGTGGGGGTTCGACTCCCCCCTTCGGCATCTTTGTTGAGCATAGTTTCATAGGAGTTCGTGATGTTTCACAAGAAGGATAAGAAAGATACGGCGCCTGTGCCGGACGAGGTTGTTTGTGAGAAATGCAGCGAGACGCTTAACAGAAAACTGCTTAATGAGTGTTGGGGAGTATGTCCTAAATGTGATTTTCATTTTGAGATTTCCGGGCGGCGTAGAATCGAACTATTGCTTGATTCGGGTAGTTTCACCGAGATGGATAGTTCACTACAACCCGTTGATGCACTATCTTTTACAGCAAAATCCACCTATCTCGAGCGCTTGAAAAAATCGGAGGAGCAAACAGGTCTTTCAGAAGCCTGCATAATAGGAAGAGGTAAGATAGAAAACCGCGAGGTCGCATTTGGTGTGACTGACCCGTTCTTTATGCGTGGCTCGATGGGTTCCGTCGTAGGCGAACGGATTGCCCGACTTGCAGAGTATGCTTTAAGTGAGCGACTACCGATGATTTTCGTATCAGGTTCAGGTGGTGGTGCAAGAATGGATGAAGGTATGTTTTCGCTTATGCAGATGGCGAAGGTCTCATCTGCAATAGGGAGACTGCGCACAGCAAGGCTTCTCTATATATCGGTTCTGACGAATCCGACTATGGGCGGAGCGATGGCTTCTTTCGCCGCACTTGGCGACATCGTTGTTGCAGAACCAGGTGCACTCATCGGATTTGCAGGTCCTAATGTCATCAAGCAGACAATCAAGACAGACTTGCCCGAGGGGTTTCAGCGCTCGGAATTCCTGCTTGAAAAGGGCTTTATTGACAAAATCGTTCACAGACACAAATTGAAATCCACAATCGCTCGGGTGCTTGATTTCTGTCTCGGCAGTGTTTAAGAAAACAGCCCCTTCTGCGTCGCAAGAGAATGAAGGATACCGTTGATGAAAGAAGCGGCGTCGCTACTTGCGAACCGCTTCGCCAGTTCTACCGCCTCTTCAATTGCACTTTTTGCCGGCACTCCTCCATAAACCATCTCATATGCAGCGATGCGAAGAATAGAACGCTCAACTGCGGACACCCTTTCATAGTCCCATTTTTTGCATAAGTTCGAAATAAGGCTATCAAGTTCTTTTCTGTGTAACAAGACCCCTTTTAAAAGGGCTCTCACATAACGGTTGATGTATCCAACAGGAGCAAATCGGCGCAAAAACAGTCCGACTCGTTTATCATCCAACTCCCCGCGTATATCAAACTCATAAAGTAACTGGAGAGCGAGCCTTCTCGCAACCGTCCGACGCCTCACTTTCATCTGGACTTTGCTCCTGCATAAAATCTTCCTTTCCGTAAGATAACTTAAGCGAAACCCGATTTCAAGGAGAGAATAGTTAAGACTCATACGACCGAAGTCACTGCTCGGTCATTTGCAGTAGTACGCCCAGTCACGAGCAGGCAAGTCCATAAGCCTTTCCGTAGCAAGCGCAAAAAGAAGCAAACGCGCCTGTTTGGGATTAGTAACCACAGGGACCGAGAGGTCAGATGCCAGCCTCCGCCAGCGGTAGCCGTCTTCAAGTGATGTAGGCGAGTAATCAGGCGGTATCTGAATCACAAGAGAAATCGAGCCTTTAAGCAACGCGTCTTCTATCTCTTCGTATTCAAGTCGCTTGACATTGTAACCGTGATACCGCAAGAAATGATATAGCGGTTCAGGAGCAAACAGCCCGACCGTGCCGAGCGAGTTCAAAAGAGCAAGCGGTTCCAAGAATTTGAATCTTTCCTTTTCCACCGCCACATCTAAAAACAGAGACTTAATGGTTTCAGGAAATCCTGTCGCACGAATGGCTTTCAAAAAAGCCTCTTCAACCGTTTCTCCGAAACAGGCAACTTCACCTGTTGAAGCCATCTCCACACCAACGACAGGGTCAGCGCCTTTCAGGCGCTCGAAAGAGAACTGGGCGACTTTGACAGCAACATACTCGACTTCGAGTTTGCGGGTCCGCTCAACAGTGTGCCCCATTATCGCTTCCGTCGCCAACGCCGCAAAGTTGCGATTATAGACCTTAGAGACAAAGGGGAAAGTGCGCGATGAGCGCAGATTCAACTCAATGATTTTGATGCGGTTCTCTTTTGCGATGAATTGAATGTTAAATGGACCGCTGATTTTCAATCGTTCGGCAATCTCCTGTGCCATACGCTTTATTCGGCGCTGCGTCTCCACATAGATTCTCTGTGCAGGGAGAACGATTGTCGCATCGCCCGAATGGACGCCCGCATCCTCGATATGCTCGCTAATAGCGTAGAGTTTTATCTCGCCTTCCTGCGCAACGCCATCAAACTCTATCTCTTTGGCACCCTCGATGAACTTAGAAACAACGACAGGATGTTCAGGAGAAATGTTAGCGGCGACCTTTATGAACTGTTCGAGTTGATTCTCATCATATGCGATGCGCATTGACGCTCCACTTAAAACATAACTCGGACGAACAAGCACAGGATAACCAACACTTTTAGCAAATTGGAGCGCACTTGTTAGGTCTGTCGCCTCCGTCCACGCTGGCTGCTCAATCTTCAACTCATCAAGCAGACTTGAAAACTTCTTTCTGTCTTCCGCACGGTCAATCGCATCGGCGCTTGTACCAAGAATGCGCACGCCTGCTTTACAGAGCGGCAACGCAAGCGAATTCGGAATCTGTCCGCCCATACTAACAACAACACCGAGCGGCAACTCAAACTCACATATATCAAGTATGCGTTCTAAACTCAATTCATCAAAATAAAGCGCATCGCATTCGTCATAATCCGTCGAAACGGTCTCAGGATTGCAGTTAACCATAACAGCACGGTAACCTAATTCCCGCAGTTTCCGCACGCATTCAACGCAACACCAGTCAAACTCAACCGATGAACCGATACGATAAGGACCCGAGCCTATCACGACTACCGTCTCATTTCTCGTTTCAGAAGCAGGCTCTATATCATCGGTAGAGCCGTTGTATGTGAAATACAGGTAATTCGTCTGCGCAGGATACTCGGCAGCAAGAGTATCAATCTGCTTCAAATGAGGCTTGATTCCGTATTCTTTACGCAAGGAGCGGATTTCTGATTCAGTCTTCCCAACGAATGAACCGATTTGAAAATCAGAGAATCCGAGCCGTTTCGCTTCCGCAAGCACATCAAGGGTTATGTTTCGCTTCTTGATTTTCTCTTCGGTTTCATAGATTCTGCGCAATCGCTCAATGAAAAACGGAGCGATTCCTGTGAGTTCAAAGATTCGGTTCGTAGAATAACCATTCCTCAAAGCCGTGCCAATAGCGAAGATTCTCTCCTGCGTCGGCTCCTTAAGTGCATCGTCGAGGTTTTCAAACTCACGCGTCGTCTCGAATCCTAACTTCGTAACCTCAGTCATTCTGAGCGCCTTCTGAAGCGCCTCTTCGAATCTTCGCCCAATAGCCATCACTTCGCCAACGGATTTCATCTCCGTTCCAATGTGGTTGTCAACTTTCAGGAATTTCTTCATATCCCAGCGTGGAACTTTAACGACACAATAGTCAAGCGTAGGCTCAAAGCAAGCACTTGTAACCCCAGTTATTCTATTACGCAGTTTAATGAGAGAATGACCAGCCCCAAGATGTGCCGCAATATACGCAATCGGATAACCTGTCGCCTTCGAAGCGAGCGCGCTTGAACGGGAAAGTCGCGCATTCACCTCAATCACATAGAACCGCTTACCATCGTGTGAAAGCGCAAACTGGATATTGCATTCTCCGACAACGCCGAGAGCGCGCACGACCTTAATGGAGACCTCGCGCAATAAATGATACTCTTCGTTCGTTAAAGTCTGCGACGGCGCGACAACTATTGACTCGCCCGTATGGATTCCCATCGGGTCGAAATTCTCCATATTACAAATGATAACGCAATTATCGTAACTATCGCGCATAACCTCGTATTCCACTTCGCGCCAGTGACCCAAATACGGCTCTATTAGGACTTGTCTGACCGCCCTAAAAGCGGTTTTGAGTATTCCCACCAAAGATTTTTCATTGTAAGCGACACCGCTCCCGCGTCCACCAAGCGCATATCCTGCACGCACCATCACAGGATATCCTACCTTCGACGCCACTTTAATACCTTCCTCTACTGTCCCGGCAGTTTCACCTTCTGGTGTCGGCACACCTATTGAGCGCAGTTTCGCAGCGAATCTGCTTCTGTCCTCTGTGTCTTTAATCGTCTCAATTGGCGTGCCTAAAACTTCAACCTCGTATTCATCAAGAACACCCGCATTAGCGAGCGCAACAGCGCAGTTCAGCGCGGTCTGCCCCCCAAACGACGCAGCAAGCGCATCAGGACGCTCTTGCTCAATCACCTTTGTCACAAACTGTACATCAACAGGAAGAAAATAAACCTTGTCCGCAAAGTTAGAGTCGGTTTGAACAGTCGCTATATTTGGGTTAACAAGGATTACCTGCCATCCTTCTTCCTTAAACGCCTTGATTGCTTGGGAGCCAGAATAGTCAAACTCACCTGCCTCGCCAATCTTGATTGCACCACTGCCAATCATCAAAACTTTTTTCTCTTCTTGCTTCATCTTCTCTTCACCAACTCGAGAAACTCATCAAACAAGAACGCCGTATCAGTCGGTCCTGGAGACGCTTCCGGATGAAACTGGACTCCGAAATACGGCAGTTTAAAATGAGCCACACCTTCAACCGTTCCATCATTCGCATTCCTGTAAGTGATGCGCCAGCCGTCAGGCAAAGTCTCCTCCTTTGCCGCAAAACCGTGGTTCTGGCTCGTAACATAGCCCCTCCCAGTTTCAGTATCCACAACAGGCTGATTCGATGACCTGTGCCCAAACGGGAGTTTATATGTCAGAAAACCCGCAGCCAATGCGAGAATCTGACATCCAAGACAAATCCCAAAGATTGGTTTTTCACTCTTTAAAAGGCTACGGATGTTTTTAAGAAGTCTCTCAGGTTTTGAGGGGTCACCAGGTCCATTTGAGAGAAGGATTCCATCACAATCGGAAGAAAGCGAGACTATGTCGGAATCGTAAGGTGCAAGGAGAACAGAAGCACCTCGTTTAAGAAGCGAACGAACTATTGATAACTTCACACCACAATCAACGAGGAGAATCTTCGGACGACCTGAGCCAAAATTCCGAATCTCTTTCGAAGAGACGAAACTCAATACATCAGTTGCATTCGGGTCGTAAAAATCGGGCTCTTCATCAACTATTATCTTTCCGAGCATCGTTCCGTGAGAGCGCAGATGGCGAGTTAAAAACCGCGTATCGATTCCGCTTACACCGACCAGTCCCTCTTCTTTTAGCCACTCGTTAAGCCTTCGTTTCATAAGCGGATGTCCTGCACCGTCCCAATACTCTTGAACCACAACACCCGCTACTTGTATCTTCTCCGACTCAAGACCGAGAGGAAGTCCGAACTCATCCGTTCCTTTTTCAGGCACACCATAATTGCCGAGCATCGGATAAGTAAAAACGAGAATCTGTCCGTGATATGATGGGTCGGTGAGCGCTTCTGGATAGCCAACCATAGAAGTATTAAAAACCATTTCTCCTGCGGACGACTTCGCCGCACCAAACACCTCGCCCTCTAATGTCAGACCGTCTTTAAGGATTATTTTCGCACACAACCCATTTCCACCCGCTTCGCTCAATTTTGCAGGATTCTACATTGAGGAATCTTAAGGGCAAGAAAAAATTAGCGTCATTTGATTTTTCCGCAATCAGTTTGAGAGCCTCTTCGTCAAGCACAGAAGATATTTGAGGAATCTATTTTGAGTTTGCGAAATACGCCCCTTGTGTCAACGATAACAGGCACATAGCGGGCAATAAGTTCATAGTCAACTCCGCTGTGGTCTGTAATAATCACAGCAGCAGCGACACCACGCAAAATATCCTCGCTCAATTCGGTCGAGCGCATTCCTTCAAACTCAGGATATTCTCGCAGATGTCCGATTCGCAGAACGAAGGGGTCATAATAGACCAAATCAGCCCCAATGGAAACAAGCCGACGCATAAGTGGAAACGCAGGAGATTCTCTTGTGTCGCCTACATCTTTTTTGTAGGAGACACCAAGCACCAGCACTTTTGCATTTTTAAGGGTAATTGACTTCTTATGCGCTGCTTCCAACAGTTTTTCAAATACGCGCGAGATGGTTTCGCGATTTACTTCTCCTGCTAATTCAACAAATCGTGCTGGGTATCCGACTTCTTTCGCCTTCCAAACGAAATAATACGGGTCAAGCGGAATGCAGTGCCCACCGAATCCCGGTCCAGGATAGAACGGCATAAAGCCAAATGGTTTCGTCGCCGCCGCCTCAACTACCTCAAAAGAGTCAATCCCAAGTCTGTCAAGGACGACCTTCACTTCGTTGATAAGCGCGATATTGACAGCCCGAAATATGTTTTCGAGCATCTTGACCATTTCGGCACAACGAGCGGAGGAAACCCTTACCACCTTATCAACGACTTCGCTATAGAAGAGTTCCGCCAAATCACCGCTTATTCTGTCAACGCCTCCTACAACTTTCGGTATATTTCTCACCGTCCATTTCAAACTCCCAGGGTCATAGCGATGGGGCGAAAACGCGAGAAAATAGTCATCGCCGAATCTCAATCCACTCTTATCAAGAATAGGCTTGACCACCTCTTCCGTAGTGCATGGATATGTAGTGCTTTCGAGTATTACGAGAGAAGGAGAACGGAACCGCTTCGCTATCTCTTCCGATGTACTTATAATCGCAGCCAAATCGGGATTCCTGTGCTCATCAAGAGGAGTCGGCACGCATATCAAGATAATATCAGCATCTTTAATTCCTTCAGGGCGCGACGGAGTAAACATCCCCGTATCAAGCGCCTTTTTTATCTCTCCGTCAGGCACTTCTCTAATGTATGAACGCCCCTCTGAAAGAAACTTCAGTTTCTCTTCATCTATATCAATCGCAAGCGTATTAAAGCCAGCATCAACAACCGCAAGACAAAGCGGCAACCCTACATAACCACAACCAATGACCGCAACATGCGCCTTTCTGGACTTAATAGACTCTCTGAGTCTCTCGAAAGATCCCTTCATTTTATCCTCGCTTTTGACTTGCAAGACTCTAACCCTTTGGTTCTGTGGAAGGAGGAGACTGCTGCAAAGAAGAGTCCCCTTTCGCTTCTTGTTCCCCAGATGGCTTTTCTCCCTCTGAAGATTTCACTGCGTTTTCCACACCTGCTTCTTTACGCCGCTTGACAGCCCGCACAACCTTATACTTCTCTTTCTTCGGCGCAGGCTTGCTGAACAGAATCCCACCAACAAATCCGCCTATAATCGCCATAGTCACAAGCGTTCCTGTAAGATAAAACCCGTTAAGCACAAACCAGTCAGATATCGCATTCTCGCCTTTATTTTCAGCGGTCTTCTTTATCTCTCCCCACGGCGGCAGAATTATCTTTCCACGCACCTGTGCCAACTGCGCTTCTTCAAACTTAGGAATAAGAGTCTCTTTTATAAAAGCAGGATAAAGGCTTCGAGTATCGAACCCAATAAACGAGATCCCTACCGAAATAGATATAGCAATCGCTGTCGCAACCGCTCCGCTCAACATCCCCATAACCGCCGCCTGCGCGTAATTGAAATATTTGTACGAACGGCTAATAATGTAGGTTGAGAGTATTCCACCTAAAAATCCCCATACACCGTAAAAGTAATTCCCAATCTGAGTATAAGGTGCAGCAGCCAAGATTCCTGCAACCAAACCACCGATGATAAACGGCATATTGAACTTCACTCTCTTTTTCGGTTTGCCCTCCTGAGCAGTAGGCGCTACCTGCTGCTGTTGCTGCTGTAGTTGCTGTTGCTCTCCTTTCTCCTCCTGCTTCTCTTCCACTTCGCCTTCTCCTCAAACTGTCTTCTACAAAAACCTCCTGCTATTTAACCATCATCGCTCACTATTGTCAACAGAAAACAAAATCACTCGCTCTTAATAATTTCTTAAGCACTAACGGCAACTCCCATAAAATGTAATTTGTTTTGAATAACAATCAGTGGAGTGTTAATCTTACCAAAAACAGTTTGAAGGTATAGTAATATGGGATACCAAATGTCCGTCGGCAGCACTTACAAGAGAGGTGCTTTCATTCTGCCACTCGTTCTCGGAATCATCTTTCTCGGAATAGGAGTCGCCGCTGTGCTGTCGACAAAATCGCCTACCGAGTAGGAAGAGGCGCTCTTACGGATACTGTTCTTTATCAGCAGTGGATTTTTCATTCTCACCGTCCCTACCGGGCTTTTAATCGCTTCCCGCCGCAGATGGCTCGAAATCTCCGACGATTCGTTCACTATCACTGACCGCAAAGGAACTCGTGAATTCAAAGACGAAGAAGTCAAGAGCATCACCTATTTCTTTAACTAGTATAACGCTCAAGGCATTCTCAGGTCAGTCACATATACGAGAAGTCTGCAAGTCGGCGCGGAAAACCAGATAGAAGAGATAAAAATGAGATTCGCCGTCCGCGTGGGAGATGAAGATAACTACGGAACTTTCATCGGACGCCTGCAAGAAAAACTTTTCCAGAAAGGGAAGACAGCAATTAAATCAGGCGAGAGCATAACAGGCGAGGGATGGGAACTCAACAGAAATAGCCTCGTCATCAAGAAAGGTCAGAGACAGGACGAGACCATAAGCATCAGTGAAATAAGCGCTGCAGGAATCTGGGACAACAACCTCTGCATTTGGAGAAGAGGCGAGGAAAAAACCATCTTTCAAAGTCTTGCCTACAACGAGGAATTTCAACCTTCTTGTTCGCCTGCTAAATGAGATGTTAAGCGAGAAAAAGGGGGAAGAAACGAGCATCCCAGGAGGCGGACTTGGAAGAATCCTTTTGAAAGAAGAGTCAGGAACTGTCTCGCAATCGGCATCGGGGCACTAATTGTTCTTGTAAGAATCGGTTTGCTAATAGCGGAGGTCTTAATTCCGGGCGCAATCGTATTGGGCACAGGATTCGTAGTTGGATTCGTTATAAGCAAAACGAAACGGTGCTTTTTCCGATGCCATGAATACGGAATCCATCTTGTTGGCTCTTTGGGAAAAAAATCCATCCGCTTCGAAGATGTCGCATCTTTCACTTACGGTGCCACACGCCGCTTCGTTAATGGTGTTTATCAAGGGACAGACTTCGTTTTAAGTTTCTATCCACGTCCAGACACCGAAAGCAAACCGATTGTTTACAGAACAACCCTAAAAGGACAGGACGAAGAGATAGAGAACCTGCGCGAACATATCTCAAAAGTCATCGCCGGCGGAATGGCGCGCGAACTATCCGAAGGGCGCCCCGTGCGATGGACTCCTCATCTGCGAATCCTTCCCGATGGAATCGAATGCCATCCGAAGGGACTTCTCGGCAGAAAAGAACCTGTCGTCGTCCCCTTCGGACAAGTAGCGAATTATGGCTTGAAGGAAGGAGTGTTTTATCTGTCCGTAAAAGGTGAGCCCAAGCCCGTTGCCTCCGAAGAGGTTTCTCAACCTAACTTCTTCCCCGGCTATACACTCCTGAATATTATCTTCTCGTCCCCGCCTCAAGGGCAACCTTCTGCATAGTCTGTTATTAACTTGCCACGGATTGACGATAAAGTTAGAATATAAAACCACAAACGGTTTTTGGAGGAACATTCGTGAGCGCTCCGTGGCTTAACCTTGGTCAGAATTTCAAGGTTCTTGCTCGCAAATTTCCTGAACGAGTTGCGTTCAAAGATGCCTGTAAAACTTACACCTACGGCGAATACAACAAACGGGTCAATCGTCTCGCAAATGGGCTTCTTAAATTAGGACTAAAAAAAGGAGACAAAATCTCCTGTGTTATGGACAATCAAATCGAGATAGTCGACTTATATCTCGCCACGGCAAAAACGGGAATCGTTCTTAATCCTGTGAATTTCCGTCTTTCATCCAAAGAGATAGAGTATATCGTTGGCCATTGCGATTCGAAGGCGATATTCATACAACAGGACTTCTTAAACGAGATTGAGCCTATAAGGAAAAACCTTCCGAAAGTTGAACATTTCTTTTGCACTTCGGAAAGCGAGATAAAAGGCTACCTGCGCTACAATGATTTGCTCTCGGATTCGTCCGAATCTGAACCTGTCTCAACCGTCGAGCCTGAAGATGTCTGGGTAATTCTTTACACTTCAGGCACCACAGGAAAACCGAAAGGCGTTGTGCGTACACACGAATCTTACACAGCCTTTTATTTAATCAACGCCATTGACTTCGACTATAAGGAAGACGACATCTGCCTGACCGTTATGCCCCTGTGCCATGTGAATTCCACATTCTTCTCGTTTGCATTTACCTACATCGGTGCTACAGTCTATCTTCTTTCCGCCCGTAAATTCGACCCTGTTAAAATATTTGAACTGATTGACAAGGAGAAAATCACATTCATTTCTCTCATACCCACCCATTACAATCTTATGCTCAGCGTTTCTGAAGATGTCCGCAAGAGATACAATCTGTCAAGCATCCGCAAACTCCTCTGCTCCTCCGCACCAGTCCGCAGAAAAACCAAATTAGGTATAATGGAACTTTTCCCTGGCGTCCGCCTCTATGAAGGTTACGGTTCGACAGAAGCAGGAATCGTCACAGTCTTAAAACCTGACGAGCAACTCAATAAATTAGGCTCAATCGGACGAGAATCTCTTGGCACCGATTTCGTCAAACTACTTGACGAAAACGGGAATGAGGTGCCTGTCGGCGAAGTCGGAGAGATTTTTTCGCGAGGTCCTATGCTTTTCAAAGAGTATTACAAGATGCCTGAAAAAACCGCCTCTGCGTTCAAAAACGGCTGGTTTTCCGCAGGAGATTTAGGCAAGAAAGACGAAGACGGATACTTTTACATCGTTGACCGAAAAGATAATATGATTATCACAGGCGGAGAACATGTCTACCCGTCAGAAGTCGAAGAAGTCATCTGTCAGCATCCTGCGGTTATGGACTGCGCCGTCATAGGTGTCCAGGACGAAAAATGGGGCGAAGCGGTCAAAGCAGTCGTCATCTTAAAGGAGAATGCGAAGGCAACACAAGAAGAGATTATAGATTTCTGCCGTTCGAAACTCGCATCTTTCAAGCGTCCGAAAACTGTTGATTTCATCAAACCCGAAGAGATGCCGAGAACCCCGACAGGAAAAATCTTACACCGTCTTTTACGCGCCCGCTACCAGAAAGAAGGACAGTAAAAGATACTTTTAACTGCAAAGATAACAAACTATATATCGCCGCATCCGTATTAAATATGAAGTGTTGTAGGAGACAAAAAATGCGCAGGCTCACAAACAGTCTTTTTTTCATTTTTTTCTTTCTGTTGCTCGGCTCTGGGTCGCTTTTTTCAGGCGATGTTGATGATGCGGCAAAAACCATAACAAAAGAACGACTCGTTCGGTGGCTTAGTTACCTTGCAGGAGACGAATGCGAAGGACGAGGCACAGGCAGCGAAGGACAGGAAAAAGCCGCCAAGATGATTGAAAAAATTTTTGAAGATTCCAAACTCAAAAAATTCGATACACTGAACGGCTATCGTCAAACCTTCAATATAGGACGGTATGACCTCGCGCAACAGCCGACTTTTTCCGTAGACGGCGTAACCTTCAAAGACAAAGAAGACTTCAATGTCACCCATTTCAGCGGTGAAGGTGAGGTAGAGTCGTCGCTTGTTTTCTGTGGTTTCGGAATCACCGAACCGCAACTCTCATACGACGATTACGCAAATGTCGATGTAAAAGGTAAAGTTGTGCTCTCCTTCCGCGGTGCACCAAAACTCGACTCCAAAGAATCTCCATTCAAAGGCAGCTACTACCATCACGCTCATTTCACCGACAAAGTCAAAAATGCAATCAACCATAATGCCGCAGCGCTCCTCATCATCTCCGGTATTGAAAAAGACGACAAAAACACTCGTTTCTCCATCTCAATGCCCGCAGTGTCTGCAATAGAAGATACTAACAAGATTCCCGTTTTAATCATTACTCCTACGGTTGCGCGCAAACTACTCGATAAAGACCTAAAAGATATAAAGGAGAAGATTGAGACGGATATGAAACCCAACTCTTTTACCGTTGAAGGACGAAAAATCAAAATCAGTGTAAAACTCAACAAAAAAGAGATAAGTACTTCCAATATCTGCGGCTATATTGAAGGCAGCGATGAGTACTTAAAAGACCGATATATTGTCATCGGAGCCCATTACGACCACCTTGGAAAACGAGGAAATACAATCTATTACGGCGCAGACGATAACGCTTCAGGCACAACCACGGTCATCGCCCTTGTAAAAGCGTTTTCCACATTAAATACTCCACCTAAGCGTTCCATCATTTTCGTCTGTTTTACAGGCGAGGAGATAGGACTCCTCGGCTCACAACATTTTGTAAACAAACCGCCTGTACCACTCGAATCTATTGACGCTATGCTCAATATTGATATGGTCGGACGCGTTCCCCCAGGACATTCTGCATCGTTTTTCGGTGGCTCCTTTCTGCCGGTTTTTGAAAACCTTATCAAAAAAGCCGCGGAAAAATCGAATGTTAAACCCAAACTCACTGAAAGTTCAGGCTACGGCTCAGACCATATCTCTTTCAGAGAGAAAGGAATCCCATCAATATTTCTAATCGCTTCAAATAGCACCGATTTGCATACTGCCAGAGATACGCCTGACAAAATTCCTTATGACCGTATGGTTTCAGTCGTGTGTGCGGCTTTTCATTTCACCTACTTGCTCGCCGACCACAACGGCATAATCCGTCAGAGAATCGGCAAACTTCCTGTTCTCGGACTCTTCGTCGAAACCACAGGTGAAGGGATCACCATCACCCGAGTCCTTTCTGACAGTCCTGCTGCAAAAGCCACCCTCAAACAAGGCGACATCATCCTTGCCCTTAATAAGAAAGAAACCAAGACCGAAGAAGATTTTGAAACTGCACTTAAAGAGTTTGCAGACGAAAAAGAGATTACTTTAAGAATCAGACGCGGCGATACAGAAACAGAAGTAAAACTCGAAATTCCTCCGCCGAAACCTATGAATTAGCCATTGTCTTTTTACCCCTCTTATCGTCCCATCACTCTCTAACTTATGTATAGGTTCATTCTGCGAATCTACTAATGCGGAATATCCTTCGGACGGTTTTTATGAGTTTTTGACATAAAAATCCGATTTTTATATTGCCAAAAACGCAATATGCGTGTATAATTTAGTAGAAACGAAAACAAAGATTGCCAAAGAGGCAATTGAAGGTTTGGAGGATGAAGAGATGGGAGAGAATGGATGGGAAGTAATCGAAGAGGAGGAGTTCAAAGAAGAGGAGTTCTATATTGAACCCCAAAAGCCGTGGTGGATGCACTGGGCAGTTCCGTTTCTGATATCAGGCGGACTTCATCTTCTCATTCTATGGATTGCTGTGCTCGCGGTTTTTCTTGTTCCTGTGCAAGAGAAAAACTCGCAAATCAATGTCGTCAAGGAGGAGCCTATAATCGAGCATATCTACGACCCGACTCTTAAGCGAGACATAAAATGGAACCCACGAGTCGAAGCGGAGGTGATGATTGAGAACCCGATTATACGGCTTGATGAACAGAAGTTTCTCACACGCGATATTCCCCGAGGAACGAGTCTTGATAACCTTTCGAACAAGAATCTGAACTCAGCAGGATACATTGACATATTCGGCTTAGGAGGGGGAAGAGCGGGTGCATACGGACAGAGGTATGGTAAAGATTCTCTCTGGAACCACGGTGGGAATGTAGGGACTGAGAGTGCTGTTATGGCTGCGCTTCTCTGGTTATGGCGTCATCAAAACAGGAAGAACGACCCTGAAGCAGGTGGCTGGGATATGGACGGTTATTCGAAATGGTGCAAGCAAGGAGAT